>Ga0247764_1000094_pt1 | contig 33453 bp, 32 predicted proteins | sample UWRJL051202B4_FD_179932 | JGI IMG/M metagenome (GOLD analysis project Ga0247764, IMG submission 179932) | Plant litter microbial communities from Arlington Agricultural Research Station in Wisconsin, United States - UWRJ-L051-202B-4 | ecosystem: Environmental > Terrestrial > Plant litter >...
GGATGGCGACAACGTTCGTTCGGGCCTGAACCGGGACCTGGATTTTACGGACGCGGGGCGCGTGGAGAATATCCGCCGCATCGGAGAGGTGTCGAAGCTGATGCTCGATGCGGGTGTGGTGGTGCTATCGGCTTTTATATCGCCGTTTGAGGCAGACCGTGAGCAGGTAAAGAATATCGTGGGCGCGGAGCAGTATTGCGAGGTGTTTGTCGATGCGCCGCTGGAGGTTTGTGAGCAGCGCGATGTGAAGGGGTTGTATAAGAAGGCGAGAGGGGGCGAGGTGAAGAATTTTACGGGAATAGATTCTCCGTATGAGAGACCGCCGGCGCCTGATGTGCATATCGCTACGGATAAGCTTACGGTAGAGGAGGCGTTGCAAAAGCTGCTGGCGGTTGTGTTGGGGAAGATCGGGGTATAGGCTAGCCAGCTGGCTTTGTTGATTTTAATTTTTAATAGTTGAAAGAATGGATGTCTGCTGGAAGAGCAGATGTGATAATAAATGTAGTATGAACCACCACCAGTATTACTTAAGTCATTTGAAGGAGTTAGAGGCTGAGGCCATCTATGTTATCCGCGAGGTAGTAGCGCAGTTCGAGCGGCCGGCGTTGTTGTTTTCGGGCGGAAAGGACTCCATTGTTTTAGCTTACCTGTCGCGCAAGGCATTTTATCCTGCGCGTATTCCGTTTCCATTGGTGCATATCGACACCGGGCATAATTTTCCTGAGACTCTCGAGTATCGCGACTGGCTTGTACAGGAGCTGGGCGTTAAGCTTATTGTGGGCTCGGTACAGGAGAGTATCGATAAAGGACGGGCGAAGGAAGAGACTGGTTACGGGGCAAGCCGCAATGCGCTGCAGACAGTAACGTTGCTGGATACGATCGAGCAGCATAAATACGATGCAGCGATGGGCGGGGCACGTCGTGATGAAGAGAAGGCGAGGGCTAAGGAGCGCTTTTTCTCGCACCGCGACGAGTTCGGCCAGTGGGATCCGAAGAACCAGCGTCCTGAGCTCTGGAATTTGTTCAATGGCCGCAAGCACCAGGGTGAGCACTTCCGTGTGTTCCCTATTTCGAACTGGACGGAGATGGATGTTTGGCAATATATCCATGCCGAAAACATACCGATACCGAGCCTGTATTATGCGCACGAGCGCGAGATCATTTTGCGCGACGGCGCGATGCTCTCTACGTCGCCGTGGCTCAAGCTCAAGCCCGACGAGCTGCCGTTCCGTAAGACTGTGCGCTTCCGTACCTGTGGCGATATGCCGATAACGGGCGCGGTAGAGTCGGATGCGGATACAGTGGAGAAGATCATTGCCGAAGTAGCGGCGTCACGCAAGACCGAACGCGGTACACGTGCTGACGATAAACGCTCGGAGACGGCTATGGAAGACCGCAAGAAGAACGGCTATTTTTAACAGCACGAAACGACAAAGTTTCAAGCACCTAAATTGTATCGGTATGAACTCGCCTATAAATAATCAGCTTTTAAGATTTACAACTGCGGGCAGCGTTGACGACGGTAAAAGTACGCTCATCGGCCGCCTGCTGTATGACAGCAAATCTATATTCGAAGATCAGCTTGAAGCGGTAGAGGCTTCCAGCGCGCGGAAGGGTTTTGACTATGTCGATCTGTCGTTGCTGACGGATGGACTCAAGTCTGAACGTGAGCAGGGTATCACCATCGATGTAGCGTACCGCTACTTTGCCACGCCGAAACGCAAGTTCATTATTGCTGATACTCCGGGCCATATTCAGTATACGCGTAACATGGTTACCGGCGCCTCTACTGCTAACCTGGCGCTGATCCTTATCGATGCCCGTAAAGGCCTGGTGGAGCAGACGTATCGTCACTCTTTTATCGCATCGTTGCTCAAGATCCCGCACGTTATCGTTTGCGTGAACAAGATGGACCTTGTCGATTACAACGAGGATGCTTATCAGAAGATCGTGGAAGCCTATAAGGCCTTCTCCGCGAAACTGGAGGTTTCGGATATACAGTTTGTGCCGATCAGCGCGCTGGCTGGCGATAATGTGGTGAACCGCTCGGAGAACATGCCGTGGTACCAAGGCGCCACGCTGCTGCACATGCTGGAGTCGGTACACATCGAGAGTGACTATAATCACATCGACAGCCGTTTCCCTGTACAATACGTTGTGCGGCCTCAGTCGAAGGAGTACCACGACTTCCGCGGTTATGCGGGCCGTGTAGCTGGAGGGATATTCCGCCCCGGTGATGACGTGACCGTGCTGCCTTCGGGATTTCAGTCGAAAGTAAAGACCATCGAGTTTGGCGGTGAGCAACTGAGCGAGGCGTTTGCGCCGATGTCGGTTACGATCACGCTGGAGGATGATGTGGATATAAGCCGCGGCGATATTCTGGCCAAGCCGAATAACCAGCCTCAGGCCGAACAGGATATCGACGTGATGCTGTGCTGGATGAACCAGCGGCCGGTTAATCTCAATACGAAGTTCTACATACGCCATACCTCCCGCGAGGTGCGTGGTGTTCTGAAAGAGATCCAATACAAGCTGGACATCAATTCCCTGCATCGTGTGGAGAATGTCGATCAGCTTGTGATGAACGATATTGCCCGCGTGAAGCTTCGTACGGCACAACCACTGCTTATCGACAGCTACCGCAAGAACCGTATTACGGGCAGCCTGATCATCGTGGATGAAGGTACCAACGAAACCGTTGCCGCGGGGATGATCGTTTAGGCATGGATTACAAAGATCTTTTAGCGACAGCGCTCCGGGCCGCCGAAGAGGCCGTCCGTGTGATTCTGGAAGTATACGATTCAAACGATTTCCAAACCGAACATAAGGCGGATGATTCTCCCGTTACGATTGCCGATAAGCGTGCTAACGCTGTTATAGAAAAGCACCTGGCGGTTACTGGTTTGCCCGTACTGAGCGAGGAGGGCCGGAATGTGCCATACGCGGAGCGTAGTCAGTGGGAATATTTCTGGATGGTAGATCCGCTCGATGGCACCAAGGAGTTTCTGAAGCGCAACGGCGACTTTACGGTTAACATTGCGTTGATAGGCCAGGGTATGCCGCGCCTGGGTGTGGTGGCGATCCCGGTTACGGGAGAGGTTTTCTATGCTGCTCCAGGCTGGGGCGCGTTCAAGCGTACGGCCGGGAGGGACATTGTGCTACATAAGCGTTCGGCCATCGACCTGTCGCAGCCCGGTTTGCGCGTGATGGCTTCGCGCACTCACCTCGATGATCAGACGCGATCATTTATCGCGGGACTTAAGGAGCCAGTGCTGATGTCTCGCGGCAGCAGCCTGAAGTTTTTACTCCTGGCCGAGGGCCAGGCCGATGTTTATCCACGTTTCTCGCCCACGATGGAATGGGACACCGCGGCTGCGCATGCTGTTTTGAAAGGTGTGGGGCTTTCCGTGTATCAGGAAGGGCAAAAAAACGAGCTTGTGTATAATAAAGAAGACCTTAGAAATCCCGGTTTTCTGGCCGGTTGATTTGTCTATTTGACTCGTGTTTAACCTTTTGACCGAATCATAACAAAATCATAACAGCTTTCATCGGCTACGGGGGGAAGGGAAAAAAAGTGGGTATGAAAATTTACAGTGCCTATACAGTCCGGATCGAACGGGAGTAAAGTCCCCAGATTGGGAAATATTGTAAAAATATCAGTTACGAATGACACATCAAACGCATAAACGCCTGTTCCATATTGGGGAATTGGTGCCGCGGGGACACGGTGAAAATTCCTTTACTTGATGTATATTTACCGCTTCGAATAAGCAAAAAAGTGTAAAATGACCCGTATTTGGCTGTATTTAGGGATAGTGATGTTGTTTTTTGGCGCCTGTGTACCTAACAAGAAAATAGTTTATCTTCAAAAGGATGATCTTAAGAAAAGGAAAGAGATTCCGAAGGATACTATTCTAAGATCGCACGCTCTTGACATCCAGGAGTATCGGATTCAGCCTTTGGACATTTTAAGTATAAACTTTGAAACGCTTAGCGAAGACGACGACTCCTTTGACTTTGTCAAAAAGTTGTCGACCGCCCGGAACAGCTCGATGGGCGGTGGCGGTAATTCGGGCGCTATGGTGGCGATGAACGGTATTGTGGTCAATACGTTGGGGAACATCAACTATGCTGTTCTTGGTGACATACAGGTCGAAGGGTTGACGATTTTTCAGGCACAGGATTCAATTAAGAAAGTTGCTTCCAAATATATTCCAGATGTATCGGTGAGGGTGCGTATGCTAAACTTCCGGTTTACGGTACTTGGTGAAGTGAACGGGGAGAAGGTTGTGACGTCAACGAACACCCGGGTCAATATGATGGAGGCGATAGGACTTGCGGGAGGGTTGACGGAGATGGCTGATCGTACGCATGTAAAGGTACTTCGCCAGCGCGGCACAGAAGTAGACGTGTACTACCTGGATCTTTTGAAGGAGGATTACGTCGAATCTCCGCGCTACTATGTTCAGCAGAACGATGTGATTATAGTGCCGCCGCTCAGGCAGCGTCCGTTCAGGAGATATTTTGTCGGAAACATGGCTATCATAGCTTCAACGATTTCATTTATTGCACTTATAGTTAGCATATCTAATTAACCATTGGCAACAAATAGTCCACAACCCGAGATGATCGACTTTGAGCAGCAAAAGCCCAAAGCGGGAGGCATCGATATCAACTTTAAACGAATAGCTTCGCGTGCTCTTCGTTTCTGGTATCTTATTCTGGCATCGCTCATCATTGCGCTTACGCTTTCCTATATAACCAACCGTTACAGTACGAGTATTTACCCGGTTTCCGCATCGATCATAATCAATGAGAGCGATGAGAATGCCGGCGCGAAATTTCTATACAACAACGAATTGTTGAACCCGACGCGCAATTTTTATAACGAGATCTACATCATGAGGTCTTATCCTCTCCTGGAACATGTAGTGCAGGCGTTGAGTTTCGATGTTTCGTTCTATTTAGAGGGTAATATAAAAACGACGGAATATTACGATCCGGATCAGCCCTTGCGGTTTTATGTGACCGGAGACCGAAAGCCGTACGGTCGTGCCCTGAGCTTCAGGGTACATAAAGACAGTACGTTCTCGCTGCAAAATCTGACCGGTGAAGATGTTAAGGAGGGAGATGTACATGAACATCTTCATTTCAACGATACGATACGGTTTGAAGGCTACAGTCTTTACGTAGCTGCTGTTGGCGACTATTCGAATTTTATGGAGCGCGACTTTGAGGTAAGGTTCAACAATCCGCTCACACTCGCGAAGACATACTCCAACAAGCTGAAGATCGACTGGGCGGAACAGGGCGCCTCCGTTGTCAAGCTTGAGATCACCGGGCCGGTTCCTGACAAAGAGAAGGCCTTTCTAATCAAATTTATTGAGCAATACCAGGAGTACGATATCGAGAAAAAGAATACGGCGGCCACTATGGCAATCAAGTTCCTGGATGAGCAATTGATCGTTGTGGGTGACTCGTTGAGTCTTTACGAGGACCAGGTGGAGAACTTCAAGCGCCGGAATATTATAACGGACATGGAGGAAGAGACCAATCGTCTGTATATGAAGATACAGGAGCTGGACAATCAGAAGTTTCAGTATGCTTTAGTCGAAAATTATTATGGGTATATATCTAAGCTTCTGGCAGCGGATAAAATCGAATCCATTTTTACGCCTGCCAGCGTGGGTATATCGGACGATGTTGTTGCAGGACTTGTCGTGAGACTGATCGAGGCACAGACGCAGATCAATGTATACCGGGGCGTTTCCAATCGTGGGGCGGAGAAATTCGAGAGCAATCCGGGCTATCATGCGAAGCTTCGGGAGGTGAATCAGATCAAAGGGGATATCTTGAAAACGATTGATAATGCGAGGAAGACCCAGCAGATAAACATAGACTTCATCAACGATCAGATCAAACTTACCGAGAAGCGGCTGTCGCGTTTGCCGAAAACAGAGCGTGAGTTCGTTGCCATTCAACGCAACTATTCACTCCGTGAGAATCTGTATGTTTACCTGCTTCAGAAGCGTACAGAAGCAGGTCTTTCGAAGGCATCCACGACGTCTGACATTGTGCTTGTAAATCCTCCGTTGGTAGGAGGGGCTATTTCTCCAAAGGTAACGACGAATTACAGTATCGCGCTGGCTATGGGGCTTGCGCTGCCGCTGGCGCTCTTCCTGCTGCTTGAGGTGTTGAACAACCGGATACAATCGCGTGAGGACATCGAGAAGATTACGCGGGTACCGGTGATCGGTGGTATCGGTCATAATCCCGGAACGAATACACTGATCGTTTCCAACAAACCGAGATCGGCGATGGCGGAATCGTTCAGGGGGCTACGTTCCAATCTGAATTATTTTACGGCCAATAAGAATAAACAGGTGTTCCTGGTTACGTCGTCTATTTCGGGCGAGGGTAAGTCGTTCACTACGCTGAATCTTGCATCGGTGTTTGCGATGGCAGGGAGGCCCACGGTAATAATCGGTGCGGATCTGCGCATTCCAAAGCTGTTCGACGATTTGAAACTCAGCAACGATAAAGGCCTCAGCCAGTATCTTTCGAATATGACTACACTGGATGAGGTGCTTCAGGCGAGCCCGGTAGACAACCTGTATCTCATTTCGGGTGGCCCGATGCCTCCGAATCCCAGCGAGCTGTTGCTGCGGCCTGCGATGAGCGAGCTTATCGAGAAGCTGAAGGAGAGGTTCGATTATATCATTATCGATACGCCCCCGATAACACTGGTAACAGACGCTTTCGTGCTGTCGAATTATGCCGATCATATATTGTTCATTGTGAGACAGGATTACACGCCGCGTGAGGCGCTGGTGTCGCTGGAGGAGTTTCACTCATCCGGCAAGCTTCGTAACGTTAGTATCCTGTTCAATGATTTGAGGAAATCAGGCCTGGGGTATGGTTACGGTAGCTATGGTTATGGCCAGGGCTACGGCTACGGCTACGGTTATGGGTACGGCGAAAGCGCCGGTAAGGGCAAGAAAAAAGGCAATAGTGGCTCTGCGTACTACGAAGATTAATGAGCCGTAACGATACGCATATGAGTTTAGGAATTATTATACAGGCGAGGTTGGGGTCATCAAGGCTTCCGAGGAAGATTGCGGCAACCGTGGATGATAAATTTACATTGCTGGAACGCATTGTGGGGTTGGTGTCGGGTTTGGGAGACTATTCAGTTGTTGTGGCTTTCCCTGATGACGCCGAGCACAGACAATTCGCGCTGACGCAACGCCTTAAGCCGGCCGAGGTTTTTTACGGCAATGAACATGATGTTCTGGACAGGTTTGTGCAATGCTCTGCTGCTTTCAATTTTTCGAGTGTTCTGCGGATATGTTCGGATAATCCCTTTCTCAACGTTTCGTTTCTACGGGAGTTGATCGCGAACTGGTCGGAGGAGTATGACTATGCGTCGTATTTCAATATTTCCGGTACGGCCGCGATGAAAACGCATTACGGATTGTTTGCTGAAATAGTAAAGCGTGATGCCCTTAGCAGGGTTGCGCAGTTGACGTCGGAGAAGGTATATCATGAGCATGTTACTCCGTATCTTTACGAGCACCCGGATGTGTTCAGGTTGAAAAAGATGGTTATGCCGGAACCGATGTGGTCCGGGCTGCCACTACGATTGACGCTGGATACGGAACAGGATCTGACCATGGCGCGACAGATCGAGGAGTCGGTCGATGACGTTCAGGATTGGCGTCAGATCGTTTCGTTTTGTGAAAGCAGTGGGTTGATCGATTTAATGGAAAAGGAAATACAAAAACATACAAAATAATAATCATGGCACAGCAAGGGACGTATATTATTGGCGAAATTGGTCAGAACCACAATGGTTCGGTTGACATTGCCAAGCTGATCATTGACCTGGTGGCGCGGGAGGTGGTGGAGGATACCTTTAACCTGAAGCTTAAAGGTATGGATGCCGTAAAACTCACTAAACGCGATCTGAAGCAGGAGCTGTCGGAGTCTCAAATGAACGCTCCATACAATAGTCCTCATTCATTCGGACGGACTTATGGCGAGCACCGTGAATTGCTGGAGCTGAACGACGAAGAGCACTTTGAGGTTTATAAACACGCCAAGACGTATGGTCTCGATTTTGTTGAAACATTATGCGCGCCGGGATGTTTGAGTATCTTCAAGTATTTTGCTCCTGATTTTCTCAAGGTTGCAAGCCGCGACCTTACCAATTTGCCATTGTTAAGCGCTTTAGCGGAAACGAAGGTTCCGATGATAGTATCTACCGGTATGGCCGGTAAGGCTGAGCTGGATGCAGCCATCGAGACTATTGCCAGGTATCACAGCAATATATCTATTCTTCACTGTGTGTCTCAATATCCGACCGCACCGGAGAATGTGAATCTGTTAACGATCACGTATCTTCAGAAGAACTATCCTCAATTCCGTATAGGTTATAGCGACCATACTATAGGCATCGCTACTCCGGTTGCTGCTGTGGCTATGGGTGCGCGGGTAATCGAGAAGCACATCACTATCGATCGTCGTATGAAGGGGACGGATCAGGCGGGCTCCCTCGGTCCTGATGGGGTACATCGGATGGTTCGTGATATCCGCGTTATGGATATGCAGATGGGCGTTGAAGATATATTTATCGAGCCGGATACAGAGAGCGCGAGAAAGAAGCTGGAGCGTTCGATCGCGTTGAAGAAGGATCTTAAAGCCGGTGATGTTATCAAGGAGGATGATCTCCATATGCTATCGCCTGGCGATGGTTTCAAATGGAACGACCGACACCTCCTGGTTGGGAAAAAGATGGTGAAGGACCTTACGAAAAACGAGGTGCTTTATAAAGAGCACTTTAACTGATGGAGATGGATCTTTCGTTGGTAGACGATTTCGAGAGTTTCATCAGGTCCTTATTAGCGAAGACAATTTGGGATTTTGACGTTTCGGACGCCGGTTTCGGACAGGATGGTTTAGACCAGATCCTTTCGGACTTCCGTGCAGACTACAAGCGATACTTTCCTGAACATACGGCAATCACAGGAGCGGCGGTTGTAAACACACCGCCGCTTATCGGCATTCTGATGTATCGGACGGCCAGGTACCTGTTTCTTAAAAAAAGAGAAGCGCTGGCATTGCCGATCAGTAATGCAGGGCGTTATTGGTCTCTAAGTGAATTGTATTATTCAGCGGCAATAGGGAAGGGGCTCAAGATAAATCACGGTATAGGCCTTATTGTCGGCGCACGTTCTGTTATCGGCGAAAATTGCCTGTTGCATCAGAATATTACAATCGGTGATCGAAAGGGCGGGAGACCTACGCTTGGAAACAACATTATTGTTTATCCGGGAGCCAGTATACTGGGCGGCATTACTATCGGCGATAACAGTGTGATCGCGGCGCATACGCTGGTACTGAGCGATGTTTCGCCCTCCGCGGTCGTAAAAGGCATACATAAACTATAGTTCGAAAATGTATCAATTACCAAAGCTGGTTCTGACAGATATTGACGGTGTCTGGACCGATGGGGGCATGTACTACGACCAGACCGGTAATGAATTAAAAAAATTCAATACCTACGATAGCGCGGGCGTGGTATACCTGAGGCAACTGAACATACCGTTCGGGATTATTACCGGCGAGGATACGGAGATCGTGAATCGCAGGGCCAAGAAGCTACGCGTGGAATATTTGTTCCAGGGAGTGAAGGACAAGGTTGCTGTAGCACAGGAGTTGTGTGAGAAGCTCGGGATAGAGCTCTCCGATGTAGCGTATATCGGTGACGATTTAAACGACTACCAGCTGTTGAAACGTGTGGGAGTGAGAGGTGTTCCGTCGTCTGCTCCGGATTTTATGAGATCTTTGGCGAACATCGAATTAAAAAAGGCCGGCGGCGATGGTGTTTTTCGTGAATTTGTAGAATGCATTCTTCAACGGTGCGGGGTGCTGGATTCTGTTATTTCCGCGCTGACCGAACAGGGTATGCCAGCAAAGCGTCAATAAGCAATGATAAAGAAACTTTTCTCGCATACGGCAATATACGGACTGGCGCCATACGTGCCGAAGGTAGCCAGTATTGCAGCTTTGCCGATCCTCACCAAACACCTTACGCCGCACGACTACGGTATAAACGGCGTCATATCGGCCTATACTGCGGCTGTTGCGGTGTTCAATACCCTGGGTTTGAAAGTTGTGCTTACAAATTCGTTTTTCAAGCACGAGCACAGGTTCAAGAAAATCTGGGGGCAGTATTACGGTTTTCTTTCGCTCTGGAATATTCCGTTTGCGCTGATGGTCTGTTTGCTGCTCTACATTGCAGTGTCGAACGATGTGGGGAATAATGTTTGGCTTATTATCTTACTCAACCTGATCCCTATCGTGAGCTTCGGGCCGACAAGCATGATCGCCACTACGTATTACCAGCTCAGGAAGGAACCTTTGCAAATAGGCATACGTACGGCGTTCTTCGGAGTACTGACGATCGCCCTGAATATCTACACGATCGCTTACCTGCATCAGGGATATATGGGATGGTTTTGGACCAACATGATTGTGGGGCTTTTAATGAATCTTTCTTATTGGTACCCTTTGAAAAAAGCGGGGATACGCCCGATCTATAATTTCAAGTGGCGGCTTATAAAAAACTCGCTTAAGGTGACGTTCCCGACGCTGCCTCATTATTACTCTTCCTACCTGATCAACAGCTCGGACAGACTTGTAATGGACCTCCTGAAGGTGGATACGTCGAACATAGGCCGATACAATGTAGCCTATACGTTAGGGAATAACGTGCAGACGGTGGGGATGGCGTTCAACACCGCGATCGGGCCGATGATCATGGAGCAGTTCAAGAAAGGGTCCGAGATCAAGGCGCGCGATCTTGTTTTCTTCTGGCAGGCGATATTTGTGCTTTTTACGTTCGGTCTTTCGATCTGGTGTAAGGAGATCATGTATGTTCTTATCAAGAACGAGAGTTTACAGAAAACGTATCCCCTGGCCATTATCATCATCATGTCCTATAACTACCGGCCGATGTATGTGGGCTCCATTCAGAAGCTTTTATATAACGAGAAGACCTCAATACTTTGGAAGGTCACGCTTATTGCCGGCCTGGTAAATGTGGCCATGAATTTATTTCTGATACCTGTTGCCGGGTACGAAATAGCGGCGGTTGCTACATTCGTTTCGTTGGCGTTTATGGGTTACGCGGGCTATTTCTTTCCTGTGTTCAAAGAGATCAACCATGTGAATTATTACCCGCTGCCGTGGCTGGCTGCTCATATAGGCCTGACGTTCGTGGCTTACTACAGTGTAGAAATACATTTTATTTATAAGATAGTTATCTCTATTATACTTCTAACTGGCTTTATAGGCATATGGCACAAGTACAGAACCAAGCTTCGTTAAGCCGTGAAGAGGTTATCGATATCCTCCAGAGCCTGGAGGAGCGTTACCCCGTCGAAACATGGTATGTCGACGATGTACCTGTATGGCCGATCGTGAAGATCAAACTGTTTTTCGAGTGGTTCAGAACTTATAAGAAGCAATTTTCCGAGGTGTCCATCGGGGAGCCGGTAAAAGAGAAAAAATCGGTTACGGGTAAGTTGACCCAGATCGTGGCGGGAGCGGGGATCTATGCGAAGTTGAAAATGTCGAGCCCTGAGCCGTCGGCATTTCTTTTTACGGGCGCTGCCGTGCACCGCGCTGTTTTCGAGGGCAGGTTTATTAACAAGTTTTTCAGCCCTCTGTTGGAATATATTTTCAAAAAGACGGGGGAGCGACCTGCCTCTGTCGAGTATGGCAAGCGTTTGGAAGGTAAGGTATATCCTGTCGATTACCCCATATTGTTTCTGACCGATCTATCGCCCTTTTTGAAGCTTTTGAGATGGAAGAGGAAGCGCGAGATCACGCGGAAGCTGGAGGGGCTGGACACCAGGGCGTTTATTGCCGACATTCAGCTCTCGCTTCGGAGTAAACTGAGCGAAAAGAAATTTGCCCAAACAATAAGCGAGGAGATTTTTTCGATAGACGTGTATGCTGATTTCTATAGCATGCTGTTCAAAAAGTACGGTTGCCGGTATACCCTGGGGTTATGGTATTATCATGTGTCGGGGTATGGTATGAACCTTGCCGCCTTTCGAAATGGAGTCGTTTCGGTGGACGTGCAACATGGAAGCCAGGGGCCGACGCACGTGGCGTATGCCAACTTCAAAAAGATTCCGGCACAGGGATATTCTATTCTCCCGAAGCACTTCTGGGTTTGGGAGCAGGGTTCAGCAGATGTTGTAGACGCGTGGGCCAAGAAATCGGATTATCACAGCGCTTTGGTAGGTGGCAATCCATGGCTTGATTTTCTCAAGGCGAAGCCTCTTACGATGCCCTGGCTACAGTCTTCGAAGCCGGTGATACTATATACTTTGCAACATACCTTCCTGGAACCGTATATCATTGATGCGATACGCAAGACAGGCAGCCGTTTCTTCTGGCTGCTAAGACTGCACCCGCGTGAGTTGCACAATAAAGGCAAACTGGAGCAGGTGTTAACAGCCGAGGGACTGGCGTCATTTGCCGATATCGAAAATGCGACGAAAGAGCCGCTGCCGTTACTTATGCCCAAATGTTCAGTTCATTTATCGAAGTACTCGGGTTCGATCATCGAAGCTGCACTACTGAATGTGCCGAACGTGATACTGGATGAGCTCGGCGTTCAGAACTACAGGGATCTGATCAACGATGGCCAGGCCGTGGCATGCACAGACATGAACGCCGATACATTGATAGCTGCCATAGATGACAGCCTGAATGTATCCAGCCGTCGGGCACGTGTTACGGGCCACGAGGTAGTAAATTATGAAACTGTTATCAACGAGTGGCTGAAAGATGCTCAGATAAAAAATAACGTATGAGTTTTATTCTCCAAAAGCTAAAGAACCTGTTAGACCGCCAGAATCATATACGACTGTCGGGCTCTTCTTCCATAGACAAATCCGTACAACTGAAAGAGGTCAAGATCTTTGGAAATGTGACTATTGCGGAGAACTGCCGTATCGTGGGAGGGGTTCGCATTCAGTCCAACAGCCACCTGACGATGGGACGATATACTTCGGTGAACGGCCCGAATACAGATTTTTTCTGTGCGATCCACCCGATTTCGATCGGTTCATTTTGCGCGATTGCACGGAACGTCGTTTTTCAGGAGTTCAATCATATTTTCGATCGACCCTCGTCGTACTATATGATGAAGAACATCTTTAATGAAAAGGTTAAATCCGACATGGCCTCGAAAGGATCTATAGAGATCGGTCACGATGTCTGGATCGGTACCCATGCGGTGATCCTGACCGGCGCAAAGATCGGTCATGGGGCTGTGATCGGGGCTAATACCGTGGTGTCTGGTGTTGTGCCTCCGTATGCTATCGTTACAGGGTCGCCGGCAAAGGTTGTTCGCTACCGGTTCGAAGAGCCGATCATTCAGAAACTGCTGGAGCTGAAGTGGTGGGACTGGCCGATGGAGAAGATCAAGCAGAACAAGGCCTTCTTTGAAAACAAACTGACGCCCGAATCTTTTTCCAACATCAAGTAATGTTCTCTGTTGTCTTACCGCTTCATAACAAGGAATCGCACGTTAAACGGAGCATTGATTCCATACTGAATCAGACGTTCGCCACGTTCGAGCTTATCGTCGTGGACGATGCTTCTACCGACGGCTCGTTGCGCGTGGTGGAGCAATATAACGATCCCCGTATCCGCATCTTTCGCCGCGACACGCCGGGGCCGGGTGGCTATGCTGCGCGGAACCTGGGCATACGCGAAGCGCAGCATCCGTGGATCGCGTTTCTCGATGCTGACGATGCGTGGGAGCCGGACTACCTGGAACACATTCGCCAGGCTATAGGCGAGCAAAAGGATATTCATGTCTTTACCGCGGGCTACTCGTTTGTAGACGCCGGAAAGAAGAACGCCAATTACTACTATCGTAAGTTTGCCGGTAAGGGTAACCACCGGTTCGACTTCGCAGGCTTTTTACGGTACAAGCCGATCTGGACCGGTGCGGTGGTGATCTTGCGCCAGGTATTGCTGGCGACCGGGATGTTTCCGGAAGGCCGGTCGCTTCGCGGCGGCGACCAGGACACCTGGCTGCGGGTTATGGCCAGCGAGCGGAAGGGTTATTGGGTAGATTCCCTCGATGCCCTGTACTACCGCGACTCGGAAAACATGGTTACGAAAAACGTCGGGTTCAAGCTCGAAAGCCATGTCATGTTCAACTCGGTGGTTGAGCTTCTGAAAGATGAACAGGACCCGGCCGTTCGCAAGGCGCTGAAGCGTTACTGGAATAACACGGCGATATCGTACTTCCGTAACATCGCCAAAACAGCGGTTATAAAACCTGCATACTGGAAGTACTACTTTTGGGATTGGGCAAGCCTGGACAGGAAAATGCTGTTGTACATACTTTACTCACTGAAGCACTTGACAAAGAAATGAACAGAGGATCAATGGAAAAAGAAACGTTTTTGATTTTAATAGGCTCTCTGAAGAAAGGAGGCGCAGAGCGCAACGCAGCAATCCTGGCGAACCACCTGGCGTCACTGGGGCATTCGGTAACTATTGCACTCTTCGTTAAGACATTTGCGTTCGCGCTTGATGAACGCGTGAATGTTGTTCATATAAATCACAAGCGCTACGGTAACGCCGTAGGCAACACGCTGTATGTAATAGCCAAATTACGTGGCCTGGTAAACACCCTGAAACCTAAACGGCTTATCGCTATGTCGCGGATCGGCGGACTGCTGGCGTCGTGTGTGGGGTTTGGAAAGACAACTGTGCGGTTCGACAGCTACCCGCTTGTCGGATATAAAAAATACAAGCAGTGGCAATTCTGGTTTTTCTACAATCTGCCCTGGGTAAAATATGTAGTGTGTCCGTCGCAGGAGTTGAAAGAAGATGTTTCCCCGTACTTTATACGGAAGAGCAAGCTCGTATCTATTTACAACCCGATACAGGTTCCGGATGCGAACTCAATCCAAGCTCCTGTTGCGGGCAGCAGACCTTACTTTTTAATCGTATCCAGATTGACCGGTCAGAAGAACATAGCCCGGGTAATTGAGACATTTCAACGTTTTAAATTGCACGAGCAGGTAGATTTAACGGTGGTGGGTGACGGGCCTGAAATGGAGAACCTGAAAGCCCTGATTGCCAGGCTTAACCTTGAGCACTGCGTTCATTTGAAGGGTTTTATTGCCAATCCGTTTCCCTATATGCAGAACGCTTTGGTGTTATTGAACGCATCTCTGAGGGAGGCGTTTCCGAATGTACTGATAGAATCCTTATCGCTGGGAACCCCTGTAATTTCCTCCAACGCTAAAACCGGGCCTAAGGAAATCATTTTCCCGGGAGAAAACGGGCTTTTGTTCCCGGCCGGGGACTATGAAAAAATGGGCGAGGCCATGGTACAAGTTTTGACTAATCACGATCTTTACCTTCATCTGAAGAAGAATGTTTCGCGAGGGCTCGATCGGTTTGCACAGGAAAAAGTGATGAAATCGTGGGAGCAAATTTTGATAAATAACTGATGAAATGAATGACTATACTTTATCCGATAAAGTAATAGCTGATTTATAGATATACCTGAACGACATTTTCAAAATAAAGCTGAAGCTAAAATGGATAAAATGAGCGCTTATAAAATATTAGATTGTTCCCTTCGGGATGGAGGTTATTACACCGAGTGGGATTTCAGCAACGAGCTGGTAACGACATATTTTCAGTCGTTCAATAATCTTCCTGTCGATTACCTGGAGATAGGTTATCGCAGTAACCCGATGAAGGAATACCTCGGTGAGTATTTTTATTGCCCGTTATATGTACTGGAGCGGGCGCATTCGCTTTCCAACAAGAAGCTTGTGATCATCCTGAACGAGAAGGATGTACGGCCGGAGCACGTGAACGACCTGCTCGAGCCGTGCAAGGGCCTGATCTCGATGGTGCGTATAGCGCTCGACCCCGAGCAGCTTTCGCGAGCCCTGAAGCTGGCTGAAGCGATCAGGAAGCTCGGCTTTGAAGTCGGCTTCAATATTATGTACATGTCCAAGTGGAAGCAGTACAAGGCGTTCCTTGACGATATCAAGTATGTAGATGCTGTGGCGGATTATTTCTACATGGTGGACTCTTATGGTGGCGTTTATCCGAAGGACGTTATCGAGACAATCGACCTTGTAAAACAACGGACCAAATGCAAGATCGGATTCCACGGTCATAACAACCTCGAGCTGGCGTTGGTCAACTCGCTTACGGCTGTGGAGCATGGGGCGGATATTATTGATGCAACCGTGACAGGCATGGGCCGCGGCGCGGGTAATCTTAAAACCGAGCTACTGCTGACCGCGCTGAACGCCAAGGAAAACCTGCAGGTAGACTTCAACGCCCTGAGCAATGTTGTCGATGCTTTCGATAAGCTGCAGCGTCATTACGAGTGGGGTACTAACCTGCCGTATATGGTGTCCGGAGCGAATTCATTGCCGCAGAAGGATGTTATGGAATGGGTTACGCAACGGTTCTATTCTTTCAACAGTATTATCCGTGCGCTGAACAACCAGAAGGAGAAGATCGAAGACAATCAGAAGTTCCCGATCTTCCAGCCGTCGCAGCAATACGAGCGGGTGGTGATCATCGGCGGCGGGCCGAACGCGCGCGGGCACAAGCAGGCCGTAAAGGCGTTTATCGAGAGCCAGGACAAGAGCACGTGCGTAATTCACGCAAGCTCGAAGAACGCGGCTCATTATGAGGATATTTCGGTAGACCAGTTCTTCTGCCTTGTCGGCAACGAAGGGCATCGCCTCGAGACTATATTCAGCAATCACCTCAACAACTTTGCCGGTCAGTGCATTCTTCCGCCATTCCCGCGCAAGATGGGAACCTATACGCCGGACGCGATACTCGGGAAGAGTTTCGAATTGGCAAGCATAGATTTTACCGACAAGTTGAAAGACTCTCACACAGCCCTGGCGTTGCAAACCGCGCTTCAGCTGGGTGGGAAGGAGATCTTCCTGGTAGGTTATGACGGTTACCAGGAGAAGACCATTACGCAGCTGGAAAAGAACCTGGCTGACGAAAACGAATATTTGTTTTCAGCTTTCCGTAACCATTCAAAAACCAAGTTAAGCTCACTCACGCCAACCAACTATAAAGGAGTTCCTGTGGCGTCGGTTTACTCGTATTTAGTATGAAGAAAGATATTTGTTTTTTTTTGCCAACCCGCAAGGGGAGTCAACGCGTAAAGTCTAAGAACACAAGACCCTTCGGAGACGTTCAGGGGGGCATACTCGAGGTAAAGCTGAGACAGTTGCTTAAGAGCACCAAGCTATCGAGGATCGTATTGTCTACGAACGATGAGCTGTCGATGGAGATCGCGCAGCGGATCGACCCGGGACAATCCAGGATACAGGTAATTCAACGCCCTGATCACCTGTGTCTCGATACGACGGTGCTTACGGACCTGATCCGCTACGTTCCCGAGATCGTGCCGGAGAGCCATATCATCTGGGGACATACCACGACGCCGTTTGTAAACGGTGAAGATTATGATACCGGTATTGAAAAGTACTTTTCAATGCTTGAGTCCGGTTATGATTCGCTGATCAGCGTGATGCCGCTACAGAATTTCCTCCTGGATGGAAAAGCCCGCGTGTTCAACTATGACGCCGGGGCAAACCGATGGCCACGGACCCAGGACCTGCCGGTTCTTTATGAGGTGAACCACGCGATGTTCATCACTTCGCGGGAAGTTTATATCAACGAGCACAACCGCATCGGGAAGAATCCATTTCTATACGAACAAGACAAGATCAAGTCTTTCGATATTGATTGGGAAGACGATTTCTTAATAGCAGAAGCCTTATATGATAAATTTTTCCGGGTACAGTAGTATTTTATGGGATTTTGACGGGGTATTGATGGATTCAATGCCCACGCGGGACCTGGGGTTTGAAAAGGTGTTGTCGTCATACCCACGCCACGAGCTGGAACAGTTGCTGACATTTCACCGGGCAAACGGCGGCTTGTCGCGCTATGTGAAATTCCGTTATTTCTTCGAGCAGATCCGGAAGGAGAGTATTACAGATGAAAAAGTACTGGAGCTGGCAACGGAGTTTTCAGCCGTGATGCGGCGGGAGCTTCTCAACGAAAAGCTGCTGATACAGGATTCAATAGAGTTTGTCAGGAAGTATCACAACAAGTTCAGGATGCATATCGTATCCGGATCGGATGGTAACGAGCTTCGTTATCTGTGCGAGGCCCTGGGCTTGTCTCCGTATTTTATATCGATTCACGGCTCGCCTACTCCGAAGAAGGAGCTGGTAGGAAAGCTTTTGGAGGAGTATGGCCTTGATCCCCGGGACGCTGTTTTTATAGGCGACTCGACAAACGATTATGACGCTGCGCATTTGCACAAGATCGATTTCGTGGCTTATAACAATCCCCTGTTAAAAGGCTATGGTATCGGTTATGTGGATGCTTTTGAGAAAATAAAGATCTAGCAGTTTAAAGAATTATGTTGACCAGATATTATAACGCATTTTGTGGATTCCTGTTGTTGCTGCGTAACACCCGCCGTTTCGATACGAATATATTAACGGGTAAACGCATTGCTATCGTGGGGCCCGCGAGCTCGGCGTATCAGACCAACCGCGGCAAGTATATCGATGGTTTTGATTATGTAATCCGTATCAACAAGTCGCCCCTGCTATTGAAGGACGGGAAGTACGAGGCCGACATTGGAAAAAGACTTGATATTTTATTTCACAGTTTTTTTGAGAACGATTTTAGCGGCGGCGGTCCGTTGGATTTCGAGCTATATGATGCGCTGGGAGTAGAGTACGTGATCAATCCGATCCCTACTTTTTTTGGTAAGCGGGTTACATTCAATTTTTATAAGAAATATCTTCAGCCCCGGGTTGTGTACGGTCTTGCGCCGGAGCCCTATGCTGAAGCCGTGAAGGCGTTCGGTCGGTTCAGGCCTACCACGGGCTTTTGCGCGCTGAAGATGGCCCTGGAGGCTGAGTTCTCCGAGCTTTTTATTACCGGCTTTACGTTCTTCAAAACAGCGTATGGAAGCGGGTATCGCGATGCGCTGAAAGATGTGGAGACGAATAAGAAATATATAAACGATTCGAATATCCATAATCCGGATATTGAATACGAGCAGTTCAAAGTAATACTGGCCGCCAACCGGCACAAACGAATTACAACCGATATACAACTGAAGCAGATTCTGGCCGCCGACGGTGTTATCATAGACGAGGTGCAGGCCTGATAACGATATGATGGATATAAAAGATAAGACAGCAGCACTTTTCATTATGCCGCGTTCCAGTCGCGACTGGGTGGGAGCGGAAGCGTTGTGGATTACCGTTGCGGGATGGTCGGCCGCCGCGCAGCGCAGGTTTGGAAAAGCCTGGGTTATGACAACCGACAGGATTGCTGCGCCCGAAGAAGTGATTCATTATCCGTTGGGTGTAAACACGAGCGTCGCTGGCACAAACAAGAAAGGCAAGCTACCGTGGATGCCGATGTTTTTCAAGACCTTTTTGAAAGACATACGGTTATGGCGCCGTAGCCGCAATTGGGACGTTGCCCAACAGGCGCCATGGCGAGGCGAGAAGGTTGCATTTGTATGGCAACAACATGATCTTTTCCCAGGGCCTGGGCGGAAGATCGCGAACGAGCTGGGTGTTCCGTTAGTAACGTATGTACACGCCCCGGTGGTTTGGGAGACCGGCAAGTGGGGTGTGAAACGATATTTGTGGGGATGGTTTCTGGAGCGTTTCGTGGAGCGCAAGGCTCTGCGGGAATCGGATGTTGTAGCTTGTGTATCGGAAGAAGTTGCCCGCAAGCTGGAGGCTATGGGGGTAGACCGCGCGAAGATACAGGTGTCGGCAATGGCTGTGGATCAGCACCTGTTTGATAAAGCCGGTGAGACCCAGGAGCTGCGGCAAACGCTGGGGCTTCAAAATGCATTTGTTATAGGCTGGACGGGTAGCTTCCGGAGTTTTCATGGACTGGATTTGCTGGTCAGGTCGTTTAAAGAAGCTCACCAGGAGTTGCCGCAAAGCAGGCTGCTGCTGGTAGGCGATGGCTCTGAACGGCCGGGCCTGGAGGAGCTTGTTCATGAGCTGGGTCTCCAGGGTGCCGTGGTGTTTGCGGGGCGGCAGCCTTTTGCGAAGATCCCTTCGTATGTGTCGGTATTCGACCTGGCGATCGTGAGTGCACGGTCTGCGGAAGGGTTCCATTATTCGCCGCTCAAGCTGCGTGAATACCTGGCTGCGGGTAAGCCCACGCTGGCACCCCGCGCCGGAGAGATCCCTCAAATGTTTCGCGACGATCTGCATGTGAAGCTCTTTACAGTAGGTGATGTGAAAGCCCTTGCCTCGACCATAGTAACCCTGGCCCGGGATGCGAACAAGCTTGATATACTCAGAACGGAAGGCAAGAAGTATGCGCTGCAAACCAGCACCTGGGATTATGAGCTGGATAAACTGATAAACAAATACCCTGGATGAAGTATATTGGAAAACTGGATGCCATACGTGCATTCGCTGTGCTTATGGTGATCATGTCGCATTGGATTCCGAAGACATCCAAAGTGATACTGTTCGGGGAGATCGGCGTCGATATATTTTTTGTGATCAGCGGCTTTCTCATCACCCGGATATTGCTGACGGACCGTGATACGGCCGAGCTTGGAGGGGGGACAAAAGGACAGGCCCTGTTCAACTTCGTACTTCGGCGGGCGCTGCGCATTTTCCCGATCTACTACCTGGCATTGTTCCTGTTCTGGATCATGCAGCCCTATGAAGGGTATAGCATTCGGGAGAATATCGCCTATTACGCTACCTATACGTCGAACATATTATTCTTTCAGCAGAACCGCTGGGATAGTTACCTGGCGCCGCTCTGGTCGCTGGCGGTAGAAGAGCAGTTTTACCTGGTATGGCCGTTCCTGATCATGTTCATTCCGGAGCAGCATACGCTGAAACTGATTTTAATCAGTGTCGTTACGGGTATAGTATTCCCGTATTTCTATTCGGAAGAAATGGTGAAGGTTCTTACGCCTTCGTGTATGAATGCTTTGGGTGCCGGAGCTTTGCTGGCGTGGTTTATGGTGAAACGTCCCGATGTGCTGCAACGGTACAGCAGGGCGCTGCTGGCGGCCGGAGCTGTATCTTTTGTATTGATGTTGTGCACATTCCTGCTGCATCCGCTTTCATTTTTGCGTGTACAGGCCCGTACGTTTATAGCAGTAGTGTCTGTGGTGGGCATCCTGTATTGCACGGGCGCGTATAAGCCGGTAGCTATACTGGAGTGGGTATTGAACGCCCGGGTATTGATCTTTATCGGCCAGATAAGCTATGGGCTGTATCTGTACCACAACCTTATCTCTATCGTATGGCGCAATTTTGTTTTGGAGCATATGAGCTTTATCGCGGATATGATCGGCAAGGGATATGCGGATCTGCTATTGCTTGTCGTCAAATTCCTGGTCTTGCTGGGAGCGGCGTGGTGCTCTTACCGGTTCATCGAGCGGCCGTTCCTTTCGCTCAAGAGATATTTTGTTATGGATAAAACATCGCTCGCGTGAGAATTCTTCAACTGATCCAAAAGCCGCAGTTGCGCGGGGCAGAAACCTTTGCCTGCCAGTTGTCGAACCACCTGCTCGACCAGGGACATGAAGTCCGGGTAGTCAGTTTGATAAACGGAACGGCGCAGCTTCCTTTTCGCAACGGCGTGCAGAGTCTTGACGCGAAGCTATCGAACCGCTTTTTTGACCTGAAGGGATGGAAGGCCCTGGCGGACATGATCGCGGAATACAAACCCGATGTTCTGCAGGCCAACGCGGGAGACACACTGAAGTTTGCCGTATTATCCAGGCTGTTCTACCGGTGGAAGACTCCGCTTGTATATCGCAATGCCAATAAGGTAAGCGATTTTATAACCTCGCGTCCGAAGTTCATGTTCAATAAAGCGCTGGTAAGCCGCGTGGATCATGTTATATCGGTAAGTGAATTGTGCAGACAGGATTTTATAAAGACATACTCGTTTCCGGCGGCCAACACGGCCATGGTGCCGATCGGCATAGAACCCAAGCCGGTATTGGGAAAGGTGCCCGAGGACCTTAGCGAACATTTTAAAAGCGGTAGGGTTCTGGTTAACGTAGCCAGCCTGGTGCCGGAAAAGAACCATCAGGGTCTGATCCGGATCATGGCTTCTGTAGTGAAGGCACACCCGGAGCTGCGGGTTATAATTCTCGGCGACGGTAAACTGAGGGCTTCGCTACAGCAGGAGATCGATGCGAAGGGTTTGAATAAGCACATTATACTGGCCGGATATCGCAGCGATGTGCTGGCTATTGTTTCGCAGGCGCAGGGGTTCATATTGCCAAGCCGGATAGAAGGGTTGCCCGGCGTTATTCTCGAAGCTTTTTATTGTAAGGTGCCGGTGATCGCTTACAATGTAGGGGGCGTCAGCGAGGTTGTCCGGACGGACGAGACAGGCTGGCTTATCCGGAAGGACGACGAGACGGGATTTGCCGATGCTATCGCGGAGCTGCTACAAGCTCCGGACAAGGCCGCGGCAATGGTAGAGAATGCTTTCAAGCTTGTAAATACACAATTTGTCAATGCCTATCTGGCGGAAAAATTTGCAGCCGAATACCGCAAGGTAACGACACGGTTGTCTAAATAAATCGAATTATGCCTACGGAAAAAAAGATCAAAGTTCTGCACATTATAAAATCCCTGGGCAGAGGTGGGGCGGAAATGCTGTTGCCCGAGACTCTGCGGCTGCACGACCAGGATGCGTTCGAGTTTCATTATATCTATTTCCTGCCCTGGAAAGACGCGATGGTACAAACCATCCGTGATCGGGGTGGCCGGGTTACCTGTATAGCAGCGGGTAACAATATACAACTGGTTCTGAAGGCGAGGGCTGTAGCTAAATATATCAAGCAGCACAAGATCGACCTGGTACATTCTCACCTTCCATGGGCCGGTATCGTGTCGCGTATAGCAGGAAAGTTGGCGAAGGTTCCTGTATTATATACAGAGCATAATAAGCAGGAGCGCTATCACGTCGCTACACGGATCATGAACCTGGCCACGATGAACTGGCTTACGCGGGTGATTGCTGTTTCTGAAGATGTGGAACAATCTATACGAAAACATAAATCATCGCTGAAGGCCCCGTTACAAACTATATTGAACGGTGTGAACACCGAGCACTTCAGCCCTGGTAATTTCAGCGGCGACGAAGTGCGCCGGCAATATAATATTCCCGCCGATGCGCCGGTAATCGGTACCATAGCCGTATTCCGGTTTCAAAAGCGCCTGGACCTGTGGTTACAGATCGCGGCCGATATACGCAGACAGGTTCCGGCAGCACATTTTATACTGGTTGGCGACGGGCCGTTGAAGGAGCAGGTGCTGGCGAAATGCGAGCAGTTGGGCTTACAGGATGGAGTACATTTTACAGGTGTGCAGACTGAAGTAAGACCTTACCTGGCGGCATTCGATTTATATATGATGAGCTCGATCTTTGAAGGGTTACCGATTGCACTACTGGAGGCGATGGCGTCTGGCTGTGCGGTGATCAGCACAGATGCAGGAGGTATCAAGGAGGTTATCCGTCACGAGCAGGACGGCCTTCTGTGTGGTGTGGACGAAGCGGAGAAGTTGCAGGGATTTGCCACGCGGCTTATCCGGGACAACGGAGAGCGCAGGCGTTTCGAGGCTGCGGGGCGTAAGCGGGTGGAGGATGTATTCAGCATGAAGTATATGGTGAATGAACTGGAAACCGTTTATCGTAAAGTGGCTGGTTTCTAACGATTGCAGATTGTCATTTTTCGGGAAGGTCACGTAACGGTACTCCAAAGTTCATAATCCGGGAACATTAGTTTAAAAAAAATAGCGAGTATTGTAAGTATATACTACAAGCAGATATGGAGATCAGACCAGCGACGGATCAGGATATACCGGTGATAGTGGACCTTTTGAAAAAGAGTCTTGGAGAGGAGTTGATGCCCAAATCCGAAGAATACTGGCGCTGGAAACACGTATCCAATCCGTTTGGAAAATCGCCGGCATTGCTGGCGTTTGAAGACGGTAAGCTGGTAGGTGTACGCGCATTTATGCGCTGGCAGTGGATGTACCATGGACAGCGTTTCGAATCCGTGCGCGCGGTAGATACGGCAACACACCCGGACTATCAGGGCCGCGGTATATTCAAGAAGCTCACGCTCGCTTTACTGGATTATTGTAAAACCCAGGGCTGGCATTTTGTATTCAATACTCCGAATCAGAGCAGTAAGCCGGGTTATCTGAAGATGGGCTGGAAGGAGGCTGGTAAGCTTCCGATCAATATCAATCTGTCCCGCCCGTTTTCCATAGCATTGCAGGCCGCAGGTGTGTGGAAAAAGGAACGGGCCGAACAGCACGATCCGAATATTGTAAAGTATCTCAATCACGCGGGGGCGGCATCACTGATTGAAGAGAGCCACCGGCAGCATCATGACAAGGTGATCACGGCCCATACGCCGCAGTCGTTGTTATGGCGATATAACGATGTTGTTGTGGCGAAGTACCATGTCTGCGGACTGCATAGCGGCGACTCGCTGGATGCGTTGTTCTTTTACAGGCTAAAGCAATCAAGGTTAGGAACGGAGCTCAGGATCACGGACTTTTTTATACGTCCGGGTAAAAGCGAAAAAGATATTCGTGCGTTGCTTCGCGAGCAGGTGGCGATGCACAAGGCGGATTATATGACGATCTCCGGTAAGAACAATGGTTTTTCAATGCCCGGATTGCTGGGCATGAAGAACCTGAAGGTAGGCCCGATCGTTACCATTCGCGATATCTCGATGGACCCATCGGGGTTGTTGGGAAACTTCGAGCATTGGGGGCCTTCTGTTGGCGATCTGGAATTGTTCTGAAAATACCATAGCACTGGTATCGTTTTTTAGCAATGTTTTGGCGATATTCAATGAACGGTGAAAATCCATTACAGAAAGTTACGCGGGATTAGCGAGTGGGTAAATGGTAAGTTTCGCCGGTTGTCGTTTTACCCCCTAACATGAACGAACAATTGCTTCTTAACAAGACAGCCCTGGACAAACTGCGGTTCCGGATGGCTGACGAAAATGATATTCCGGCCATAGTTGAACTGCTAAAGTTGGGCCTTGGAGAGTCTCTTCTGCCAAAGTCGGAAAATTTCTGGCGATGGAAGCATTTTGAAAACCCCTTCGGCAAGTCGTTTATTATGCTCGCCACGGATGATTCGGGGATCGTGGGAGTGCGAAGCTTTATGCGCTGGCAGTGGAAAACCCGGACGATGCTGTTGGAGTCGGTAAGAGGAGTCGATACCGTGGTCCACCCAAACTATCAGCGACAGGGCATGTTTGGTAAGCTTACCCTGGCGCTTGCACGTTACAGCCGGTCGCAGGGAATTGATTTCCTTTTCAGCACCCCTAACAATGGGAGCAACAAGGCTTACACGAAGCTCGGGTGGCGGGAAGCGGGGCGCTTACCCGTGAACATAAAAATTGTTCGCCCTTTTTCCATGGCCTTCAAGCTCGTGTATAAGCCGGCAGCTTATCCGCTGCCGGAGAAAGCTGGCGATGGCTCAGTCAGCCATTATTTAAATCATCAGGGGCTTCGGGCATTGCTCGCGGCCAACGATTTACTGCAAGGCACGGATATCATTTCCGCGCATACAGCCGACTCGCTGCGGTGGCGCTATCAGAATGTGCCGGTGGCGCGCTACTATGCAATAGCGATAGAACGACAGGGTATGCTCAAGGCACTGCTGTTCTACCGGATCAAGCACTCGCGGGCGGGCCGCGAGCTGCGTGTTACCGACACCTTCGTTGAAAAGGCCGCCTACGGTAGGGAGCTCGGGCAACTGCTGAAGAAGGCGGCCATCGAGCAACAGGTTGAATACATCACATCGGGCAGCTTCGGTTTAGACAATATTACACCGGGTTGGCTGGCACTTCCCAAGCGGGAATTAGGTCCTATCGTAACAATTCACAATATTGCGATGTCAGATGTAACACCCTTCATCGGGTTTACCAGATGGAGCCCTTCGTTGGGGGATCTTGAATTGTTTTAGAGAATGCTGGGAGGACTACTTTTTTTTATTTTGAGTATCGGAATTGCCTATGCAATGATAGGCAACCTGGCCCGGAAGTATCCGTTTGTCGATGCCTCGTTACTCCAAAAGATGTTCTGGTATCACCTTCTGCTCACCCTCGCTTACTTCGCTTATATTTCAGCTAACCCTTCCGACTCGAGAAACTATTACCTGAAGGTTATGACCGACTTTCGGGGTGATACCTGGATGGCGTTTTTCGGCACGAGTACGCGATTTATAGAATGGGTAGCTTACCCGTTTGCCCGTTTCCTGGGGTTTTCCTATGAAGCTGTGATGCTGCTGTTCTCATTCATGGGCTTTATCGGATTTTTATATTTCTATGTTTTCTTCCGGGAGAACATCCGTTTCAAGCATGACTTCATGGGGTGGGATCTTGTTACGCTAACATTCTTTTTACCTAATTTACATTTCTGGTCGTCTTCACTGGGTAAGGGCTCTATCATCTTTATGGGGATCGGCCTGTTCTTCTATGGCATTAGCAATATCAAATCGCGACTTATTCCGCTTGCGATCGGGGCCTTTGTGATCTACCATGTTCGTCCGCACGTAATGCTGGTAATGCTGGTTTCGTGTGCCATTGGATTTGTTTTTTCGAGCAAAGGGGTGAGTGTGACCATGCGGCTGATGTTTTTGACGGTGTCGACGGTGGCCTTTATTTTTATTTTCAAGGACGTGCTCTCGATGGTCGGGGTGGACCAGGACGAGCTGCTGACACAAGGAGTTGACCTGTCGCGCAGGGCAAAAAAGCTTTCGTCGGCGACGTCAGGGGTAGATATCTCGCAATACAGTTTCCCGATGAAGCTGTTTACCTTTTTATACCGACCGCTGTTTGTGGATGCCCCAGGCTTGCTTGGCATTATTGTCTCGTTTGAGAATCTGTTTTATGCAGTAATAACGTTTAAGGTCATAGGCAATTTGCGTGGTCTGAAGTTTTTGGCTACCGGTAATTTTCTTGCAAAAAGCGCTTTGTTCAGCTTCCTGACGGTTTCATCTGCTCTTGCACAAGTAGCGGGTAACCTTGGACTTGCTATGCGACAGAAAAGCCAGGTAATGATACTGCTGATGTTCGTTGTACTCGCATTCCTGGACGAAGAACGACTGAAGCAGTGGCGTGCACAACAGCTGCGGAAGAGACGGATCACCCCACCGAGTCCAGCCGGACAGGTGGTAACAACTACAACAACGTAATGAACGGAATTTTTACAATATCACTCGATTTTGAATTGCATTGGGGTGGTTTTGAGAAATGGCCCCTGGAGCGATACAGGACTTATTTTTTCAATACCCGTAAAGTTATACCCGAGATGCTCTCACGCTTTGAGAACCATGGCGTACACGTTACGTGGGCTACGGTGGGTATGCTTTTTCATCAAAACCGCGAGTCGTTAGAGGCTGCATCGCCGGCAAAGAAGCCTGGCTATGTTACCCGCGAGCTGTCGGCATACAACTACATAGCCGAGAAGGGAATCGGCAGCAACGAGGAAGAGGATCCGTTTCATTACGGCAACAGCCTGATCGAAAAGATCCTGCGTACGCCACACCAGGAGCTGGCTTCGCATACGTTCGCTCACTACTACTGTAATGAAGAAGGGCAGACGATCGACCAGTTTCGCGACGATCTCCGGGCTGCGCAGCGTTCGGCCGGTCTTTATGGAAAAACGCTTCGCTCGCTTGTGTTCCCACGCAACCAATTCAATGAGGATTACCTGCGCGTATGCCGTGAGGAAGGTTTTGTAGCGGTAAGAGATAACCCACGCGACTGGTTCTGGAATATACGGAGCACGCAAAACGAGTCGGCGTGGAAACGTCTTAATCGTGGGCTGGATGCTTACCTTCCGGTGGGGAAACGAAATACATTTTCGCTTGACAGTGTGACGATGGAGCCAGGATTGCCGGCATGTATACCCGCCAGCAGACTCTTACGCTCATACAGGCCGAAGGAGTTTTTCCTCAACGCGATGAAGATCTCCCGTATCAGGAGCGAGATGGAACGCGCGGCCAGGGCGGGAGAGGTATATCACCTCTGGTGGCATCCTCATAACTTCGGTAACTATCCGGAGCAAAGCCTGGCCGGGCTCGACGAGATCTTAGCTCAATTTGACTATTGCCGGAAACAATATGCTATGACCAGTCTTAGCATGGGAGAGATGGCTGATCGTATTTCAACAAAGCATGGAAAAACCAGTATTGCTTAGGATCACAACGGTTCCGATCTCTCTTCACCTTCTGCTGCGCGGGCAGTTCAGGTTTATGCGTGAGCAGGGATTCGAGGTGTATACACTGAGTTCGGACGGCAAGGAAGTAGGGGAGGTAACCGCCGAAGGCGTGCCTCACATAGCCGTAACGTTGACCAGGAAGATAACGCCGGTTCAGGATTTGATAAGTGTTATCAGTCTGATACGGATAATGCGCAGGATACGTCCTTCCATCGTGCACACACATACGCCGAAGGCGGGGTTGCTGGGTATGATGGCAGCGTGGATATGCCGCGTGCCCTTGCGGATGCATACGGTAGCCGGCCTGCCCCTGATGGAAGCGCGCGGACTCAAGCGGCGCCTCCTGGTGGCCACCGAGAAGATCACCTATGCGTGCGCGCACCGGGTATATCCGAACTCGGAAGGGTTGAAGAAATACATGCTGGGTGCTTTAAACGTTTCTCCCGCACGGATCAGCATGATCGGGAAGGGAAGCAGCAACGGTATAGACAGCGGCTTCTTTATGCCCACCGGCGATCTGAAGCAGCAGGCTGCGGCCATCCGGGAGAAATACGGGATAGGGAAGGACGACGTGGTGTTCTCTTTTGTAGGCCGTATCGTAAAAGATAAGGGTATGCGCGAGCTGGTGTCAGCCTTTCGCAGCATGGAGACCGACGGCACATACAAGATACACCTGCTGCTGATCGGCCCTTTCGAGCAGGAACTCGATCCGCTCGACGAAGCTGATTATACGTTCCTTACGACCGACCCGCGTGTAACCCTGGCCGGTTTTCAGCGGGACGTGAGGCCGTGGCTGATGGCCTCCGATATCTTTGTATTCCCGAGCTATCGCGAGGGATTCCCCAATGTGGTTATGCAGGCCAGCTGCCTGGAGATACCGTGCGTCGTTTCGGACATCAATGGCTGTAACGAGATTATACAGCACGGGCAGACTGGCCTGGTAGTACCGGTTAAAGATGCTGCGGCATTGAAGGCCGCGATGACAGACCTTACGCAAAGCGAGGCAAAGCGACAGCAGTTTGCACAGGCAGCACGGGCGCATGTTGTTGCTAATTTCGACCAGCAGTATGTGTGGAAGGAGTTGAAGAATGAATACCTGGAACGGTTACAACGGGAAGCCTGAAAGCATTCAAATATTAATCTATTGAGTTTTGTACATACACTTCGTTAAACCTTTATTTGACCGCGTGGTTGCTTTTGTGGGGCTGATCGCAGCGTCACCTCTTATATTGATTTCCATGATTGCGCTGTTAATGGCGAATCGTGGTAATATCTGGTTTTTACAGCCGCGTCCCGGCAGGAACGGAAAGATCTTTAAAGTCATCAAGTTCAAGACGATGACGGACGAGCGTGACGGCAACGGCGTTTTGCTTCCCGATGATCGAAGGCTGACGGCCACGGGTAAGTTTATCCGTAAGACTTCGCTCGATGAGCTGCCGCAGCTTATAAATGTATTGAAAGGCGATATGTCGCTGATCGGCCCCCGGCCCCTGCTGGTGGAGTATCTGCCTTTATACAGCGCGGAGCAAAGCCGCAGACATAATTTGTGCCCCGGTATTACGGGCTGGGCGCAGGTAAACGGCCGTAACGCCATATCGTGGGGACAGAAATTTGCCTATGACGTGTGGTATGTGGATAACGTATCCTTCATGTTAGATATGAAAATCTTATTTTTGACTGTGTTGAAAGTATTCAAGGCAGAAGGAATAAGTAGTGCGGACTCAGTAACCATGGAGAAATTCCGAGGCAATGCATAAGGTTATCATTCAAGGTGGAGGCGAGCATGCGCGAGTGGTTCTGGACTGTTTCCAGGAGCAGGGCGCCGATGTGCTGGCGCTTTTTGACCCGAAGTATACGGGCGAGTTGTTCGGGGTGCCGCAGCGCGGGACGTATGATCCTGCGTTTGCTCCTGAGGCGAGCGCTGTTGTGGCCATCGGAAGCAATGGCGTAAGGCGTAAGGTGGCCGGCATAACACGGCATGCGTTTACGAATGCCATTCATCCGTCAGCGATCATTTCGCGATATGCGACACTGGGCATGGGAAACATGATCATGCACGCTACTGTAATACAGGCACAGGCGCGCATCGGCAACCATGTAATTATAAACACGGGCGCGCAGGTGGATCATGATTGTATCATAGGCGATTACGTGCACCTGGCCCCTGGTGTGGTGGTGTGTGGTACAGTGAGTATCGGTGAAGGTACTTTTGTCGGCGCAGGCGCGACCATAATACCCGGGCGAAAGATAGGAGCCTGGGCTACGGTCGGAGCTGGTTCCGTGGTTATAAGAGATATACCCGATTATGCAGTGGCTGTGGGTAACCCGGCGAAAATCATCCGGTATAACGATCCTGTATAAACAGTGTACTGGCATCCAACCGATAACACGAAGCAATGAAGAAACCTTTGTTGATATACGGCGCAGGCGGACTGGGGCGTGAGATCCTTTCCCTCGTACGGGCCTCCGACGAATGGGAGCCGGCCGGCTTTCTGGACGATTCCGTCCCGGCTGGCCAGGTCATCAAGGGTGTTAACGTGCTGGGCAGGGGAGAAGTGCTTTCCACGTTTGATGGGAAGCGTGATATCATTATCGCTATCGGCGATCCGATACTCAAACATAATATCGTACAGAGGTTGAAGCCGTATGGTGCTCACTATCCTGTGGTGATCCACCCGTCGGCGATTCTTCAGGATCCGCTATCGATAGTTCTTGGGGAAGGCTGTATTGTGAGCGCAGGCTGTGTATTGACTACCGATCTCCAGATCGGCAATCACGTCCTGATCAATCTGAACTCTACTGTAGGCCATGATACCCATATAGGCGACTGTACGTCTATCATGTGCGGTGTCAATATTGCCGGCGAGGTGCGTATAGGCGAGCGGGTGATGATCGGCTCGGGAGCCAATGTCCTGAACCGTATCGCGATATATAGCCAAAGCCGTATCGGCATGGGTGCTGCGGTTGTAAAAGACGTAGCGCCGGATATTACTGTTGTAGGAGTGCCGGCTAAACAAATGGGCGAATGAAAGACTTCAACTGGAAAGAATTTAAGCCTACGTTGCTCTTCCTGGCAAAATTCGTAGGCTTGTATATCGTGGCTAATATGGTGTACGGCCTGTTTATAACGGCTTATGCGCCCGTAGCCGACCCGGTTACCCATGCTGTAACGGAGCAATGTGGCTGGATACTGGATGTAACAGGCTGGCCCGTTACAGTACAGGACGAGGCGCTTAAAAGCACTACGCTGATCGTACATGAAGGGACGGCGCGCATAGCCGTATACGAGGGTTGCAACGGCGTCAATGTGATGATCATCTTCCTGTCGTTCTTACTGGCCTTCGGTCCTTATACGCGGGCTATGGCGTGGTTTGCTCCCCTGGGTGTGATGGTAATTCATGCGGGCAACCTGGCGCGTATCGTTCTGCTGTTCCTGGTTACGTTGTATTATCCCAACTATCTTTACTATCTGCATAAGTACTTTTTTACGGCGATTATTTACGTGGTCGTATTTATTCTTTGGATAATCTGGGTTCGTAAATTTTCCAGGCAATAACATGGAGGAGACCGGTAAGCCAGGATTGATGATTCGCATTCTTGTGGGAGCTCTTGCCGCCGCAGGGCTTCTGATCGTGTTCCTTTTTCAGCGGGTCGACGTTGCGGCACACTGGCACCTGGCAGATTCAGTACTCGGTCGTTTTCTGGTCAACCGGGCGATCCGTTTTATAATCAATGATGCATTGGCAATCGCTTTGATCTATGCTTTGTTTTACGAACGTAAGTATGTTGTGTTTGCTATATGGATACAGGTGGCAGGCGTTGTGCTGTTCCTGCTGCCTTATTTCGTCCTGAAGGTTTACTTCCCAAGGTATAACGGGCCGTTGTTGTCATTTCTTCACCGGTTGATACTCAACCCAACGTTGTTACTATTGCTTATCCCCGCATTCTACTATCAACGAAGCCAGCCTCACGCATAGAGGGCATCCGCATCATCATAAACGGGCATGCTTTATGAGAGGTGTTTATGATAACGGGTTACACATTCGGGGTAAAATGGGATAAAGCATCGTTTAAGGGGGCTTTGCGATGCCTTTTAGCCTATATTTGCCTCCCGAAATGAAAACCGCGTATCTCAAACATGGAAAAAAGTAAAATCTGGCTGTCTTCCCCGCACATGGGAGGCGATGAAATTAAGTTCGTTCAGGAAGCTTTCGATACGAATTGGATCTCGCCTGTGGGACCGCATATCACTGGATTTGAAGAGGATCTTTGCCGATATAACTCGATTGCTCACTGCGCTGCTTTGAGCTCGGGCACGGCGGCCATTCACCTCGCGATGATCATCCTGGGTGTGGAGCGTGGCGATGAGGTGCTTTGCACCAGCTTTACGTTTTCGGGAACGTGTAACTCTATTGCTTACCTGGGGGCTATTCCGGTGTTTATCGATTCGGAAGAAGAGACCTGGAACATGGATCCGGACTTGTTGAGGAAATCTATCGAAGATCGTATTCAGAAAACCGGTAAAAAGCCCAAAGCTATTATCGTCGTTCATCTGTACGGAATGCCGGCCAAAATTCAAGAGATCATGTCGATTGCCCGGGAATATGAGATTCCGGTTATCGAAGATGCGGCCGAAGCGCTCGGATCGGATTACCAAGGTAAGAAATTAGGGACTTTTGGTGATTTTGGTGTGTATTCGTTTAACGGAAATAAAATAATAACAACATCCGGAGGTGGCGCACTTGTTGCCGAGAACGCTGCCTGGATACAGAAGTCCAGGTTCCTCGCAACCCAGGCGCGCGATCCGGCTCCGCACTATCAGCACAGCGAAATCGGTTATAACTACCGGTTAAGCAACGTGTGCGCGGGCATAGGCCGCGGCCAGATGAAAGTACTGGACGAACGTGTAAAGCAGCGTCGTGCGAACTTTGATTTCTATGTGAAGCAATTGGGGAATATCCCCGGCATCACCTTTCCGGCCGAGCCCAAAGGGATGTATGCAAACCGCTGGCTTACAACTGTTATTGTCGATCCTAAGAAAACCGGGGGAGTA
>Ga0247764_1000095_pt1 | contig 33084 bp, 32 predicted proteins | sample UWRJL051202B4_FD_179932 | JGI IMG/M metagenome (GOLD analysis project Ga0247764, IMG submission 179932) | Plant litter microbial communities from Arlington Agricultural Research Station in Wisconsin, United States - UWRJ-L051-202B-4 | ecosystem: Environmental > Terrestrial > Plant litter >...
GGATCTGGGACGGGAAAGCCTGGCGCTCACTCGACTGGAGGAGTTCGGCGAGCCCCTGGCAGCTTCCACGCGGCTCTCTCGAGCGCTGCTCAAAGACGACTTCGCCGCTGCCAGCGTGGCCGCGACCGCGCTGGGGTTACGCGGAGGCGAGCTCGCTGCGCGCGCCGTCCAGGCGGGCGCCTACAGCACCGCCAGGCACCACAGCGAACGGCTGCGCGCCGCGGATCCGACGGACGCGGACAGCTGGGCGGCCGCGCTCGCGCTGGCCGAATTGGAGCGAGATTTCGCCGAATTCGAGCGCTTGCTGCGCGAACCCGCGCCGGACAGCGCGTTGTCCGCTTCCGCGCGGGAGCTGCTGAGCGCCCTGCTCGCCCGCGTGGCGGGCGAAGACGCCCGCGCCGCGTTCACTTCGACGACGGCGAAGGACTCGGCGACGGCGCGCTAGCCGGCGGTTTCGGGGACGGCGCGGCTTCTTTGGCCTTCGCGGCGCGCCAAGCCGCCTCGTTGAAGTTGAACTCGAGGTCCAGGGTCAAGGTTTGGCTGGGCTTGATCTCGATCGTGCGCTCCAGCGTTTCGCCGGTAAACGGCAGCAGCGCGTTGAGCGTGACCTTGCCGGCGGGGATACGTTGGATCTCGTACTGACCGTCCAGCCCGGTGACCGCGTGCGTCGCGTAGCGCAGCACCAGCACTTCGGCTGCAGTGAACAGACGCATGCTGTCGACCAACACGTAACGGCCGGGAGCTTGCGGATACAATGAACTGCCCGTGCCGCCGGGCAACGCGATGAGCTGAGCGGGCATCTGCGCGCCGAGCAGGTCCGGAACGTATGCCTTGTGATCTTTCGAGCGCACGTCCAAGCGCTGACCGAAGGTCAAGGCGATGGTGCGCGCCGACCACGCGCAGTTGCTGGCTGCGACCTCCACGCTCGAAACCTGCGTCGGCACGTAGCCCTCGTAGCCGGTCACCGCGACCAGCACGTCTGGTAGCGTGCGCCCTGGGCCTTCGCGGAACAGTCGATTGTACATCTCGCGCGCTGGCGCGCAGTCCTCGCGGATTTGACGGGCGATTTCCGGAACTTCCGGGGCTGGATCGCCCTTGATGCGGATGGTGCCGCGCACCGCGCCCGCGGGGCCAGCATACACCGGCAGGCGCGCGTGATTGACGGCGTCCACGATGGCTTCGCGCGGGTACGGCACGCCCGAAGCCACGGGTACGGCCGAAACCGCGACCGAGGCTACGGGCTTGCTGCCGTCGTTCTTCGCGTCGCGTTTGCATCCGGCGAACGCCAGCGCACACACCGCGGTGATGCCAACTCGGGTGGCAGCGTGCCAACCCGAGCTTCGTGCTGGCGCGCTGCTTTGTCCGTGATCGGCGGCTGTTTGCTTCTCGCTCGTTTTCAACACACCGTCTCGCAGCAACAGCCGTGCCGTCATTTCTCTGATGTCATCCCGCGGCTTGCAGACCGGCCGCGGTCGCGAGCTTCAGCGACAGGTCCGGCAGCAAGCCGATGCCCAGCACGAACACCGCGGCGATCACCAGCGCGGCGCTGACCAAGCCGGAGCGCATGGGTGTGGCGATCGGCGCGCCCGGAACCGGCTCCCGCATGTACATGTAGACCATGACGCGCAGGTAGTAGTAGGCGCCCAGCACGCTGTTCAGCAGGCCCACGATCGTGAGCGTGTACTGCTCCGCCTCGATGGCGGCGCCGAACACGTACAACTTGCCGAAGAAGCCGGCGAGCGGCGGAACGCCGGCCAGGGACAGCAAGAAGAAGCTGAATGCCAGCGCGGCGGCAGGGTGACGTCGGCCGATGCCCGCCAAATCTTCGTAGCTGACCGCTTCAGCACCGCGACGACCGCACAGGATCAAAGCGCCGAAGGCGCCCGCCGTGGAGACGGTGTACGTCAGCATGTAAAACAACACGCTCGGCACCGCAGCCTTGGAGCTCGCCGCCGCGACCGCGCCGACCAAGGCGTAGCCGGCGTGCGCAATCGAGGAGTACGCCAGCATGCGCTTGACCGACTCCTGCTGCCCCGCGATCAGGTTCGCGGCCGTCATCGTGACGATGGCCAACGCGGCCAGCGCCGGCGGCCAGCCCGTGCCCCAGCTGAGCAGGCGAGCATCGCCGAAAGCGACGAGCAACACGCGCAGCAACATCGCAAACGCCGCCGTCTTCACGGCGACCGCCATGAAGTTCGTCGCGGGCGTGGGCGCGCCTTCGTACGCGTCCGGGGTCCACATGTGGAACGGCACCGCGCTCACCTTGAAAGCCAGACCGGCCAGGATCAGCACCAGCGCCACCAGCACGCCGACCGCGCTCACGCTGCCGCCCTTGCCGATCGTCGCCACGGCTTGACCACGCCCACCAGATCCGTGTGGCCCGTCGCGCCGTAGATCAGCGCCGCGCCGAACAACATCAGCGCTGCCGCGAAGCTGCCGAGCAAGAAGTACTTCAGCGCCGCTTCGCTCGAGCGCAGGTTACCGCGCCGCAAACCGATCATGCAGTACGCGCCGAGCGACATCGTCTCCAGCGCGACGAACAAGCTGAGCAGGTCCCCTGCCGCCGCCAGCGCCATCGCGCCGACCGTGGAGAACAAGACCAACGGGTAGAACTCGCCGCGATCGATCTTGTGCTCCGGCAGATAGCCGCCAGCGAGCAGCACCGTCAGACCGGCGCCCAGGCACAGCGTGAAGCAGGAGAATAACGTGAAGCGATCGATCACCAGGTAAGGCGCCACATCCGCCACGCCTGGCAGCTTCTCTGGCCCCACCAGCCACAAGCCGACGCACGCCATCGCGCCGGCGAACAGGATGACCGCCGAACCGAGCGCGAGCTCCGCCGAGCGGCCCGCGCCCGCGTCAATCACCAGACCGTCCGCCGCGACGCCTTCCGCGCTCAGCGGCTTGCCGAAGGCCTCCGCCAACATCAGCAGCAGCGCGCCAACGGTGACGATCAGGAGCGGAGCAACTGCAATCAGCACGTTCATTTGGAAGCCTCGGCGGTGAGAGCCGGTTCGGCAGCTGCCGGTGCTTCCGGATAGCCCACTTCGAGCGGGCCACCACGCCGCGGACTCAACGTCGCGGTCGTGGCCTCCGGATCGGCCTCACGGTAGACACGTAGACCGCCTTCGTAGCGATCGACGACCGTCTTCACACCGTCAGTCATGCGTGAAAGAAACAGGTTGGGAAAAAAGCCGATCACGAACACCAGCGCAACGAAGGGGGACAGCGCCACCACTTCCCTCACGTTGATGTCCTTCAAGTGTTTGTTCTTGGGGTTATTCAGCGGACCGAAGAACATCTTCTGCGTCACCGACAACATGTACACGGCCGCCAAGATCACGCCCGCCGCCGCCAACGTCGCCTGAAGCCGAGCTTGTTGGCCGAGCGTCTGCGACACGAACGTACCGAGCACGATCATGAACTCGCCTACGAAGCCGTTGGTCCCCGGCACGCCCACGCTGGACATCGTGATTACGATGAACAGCACGCAATAGAGCGGCATCACCTTCGCCAGGCCGCCGAACTCCTGCACCATGCGCGTGTGGCGGCGGTCGTAGATCACGCCGACCAAGAGGAACAGCGCGCCGCTGGAGATGCCGTGGTTCAGCATCTGCAGCACGGCGCCCGCAACGCCCGACTCCGTCCCGCCGAACACGCCGAGCATCACGAAGCCCATGTGCGCGACGGACGAGTACGCGACCAAACGTTTGACGTCGTCCTGCTTCCAGGCGACGAGCGCGCCATAGATGATGCCGCCGCCGATGGCCACGCCGGCCAACGTCGCCGCCGAAATCCACGCCGGTCCGCCAAACATGCCCATGCAGAAGCGGATGTAGCCGTACGTGCCCAGCTTGAGCAGCACGGCCGCCAGGATCACCGAGCCGCCGGTGGGCGCCTGCACGTGGGCGTCCGGCAACCAGGTGTGAAACGGGAACATCGGCACCTTGATCGCAAACGCGAGCAAGAACGCGAAGAAACACAGCCAAGACGCCGTGCGCGGCAACACCAGACGGCTGAGCGCCAGGTAGTCGAAGCTTGGGTAGCCGGCGACCTTGTTGTGCGTCCACACCATGTACAGGATCGCCGCCAGCATCAGCATGCTGCCGACCATCGTGTAGAGGAAGAACTTGTACGCGGCCTTGATGCGCTCCGCGCCGCCCCATACGCCGATCATCACGATCATCGGCACCAGCATCAGTTCCCAGAACACGAAGAACAGGAACAGATCCATCGACACGAACACGCCGATCATGCCGCCGTGGAGCAGCAGGAAGGCGAAGCACAAGTCCTTGATGCGCGTCTTGATCGTGCCGAACGCGGCGTACGCCGCGATAGGCGTGGTCAACGTGGCGAGCAGCACGAGCCAGCCGCTGATGCCGTCGATGGCGACGTGATAACGAATGCCGAGCGAGGGCACCCACTCCACGATGTGCTGGAAGTGCCAGCCGCGCGTCCATTGCACTTGCAGCAACCCGAGCGAGGCGATGAAGTCGAGCGCCAGAATCACCAGCGTGAAGCGCTTGATGAAGTCCGGCGATTGGCGAGGCAGGAACAACACCGCCGCGGCGCCCAGGATCGGCAAGAACACGATCACGCTGAGCAACGGCGCCCACTCTTTCTGAGTGCCGTCGTCCAACAACGCCGCGGAATCCGGCCACAACGCCCGGATGGCCAGCAGCGCAAACATCGCCACGAAGCCGAGCGCGAAGCGCTCGAACACGCCTTGGCGCCGCGGGATCACGGCTCCCGCGGCAAACGCCAGCGCGTAGGGCGCGACGTCGAACAACACCTTGGCAAACGGACTCACGGCTTCACTCCTTGCGCGCTACCGGCCCCGCGCGGAACGGCTTTCAAACTACCGTCCGGCTGCTGGCGCACATCCAGCGTCACGGGCGACGCGCCCGAAGCATCTCGCTTCGGCCGTTCCAAAACGAACTCCGCACTATTCGTGCGACCAAACGCGTTCTTCACTTCCAGGCGCACTTTCCGCGACTGCTCGACGTCGAGCTTGAAGTTGACCTCGGTCGTGTCGTTGAACTCTTCCGAGTCCCACTGACCGTCACCGTTGGCGTCCCAGCGATACTTGTAACCGAGCCCCGGGGCCGCGCTGACGCTGTACGAGCCAGCGGCGGCGTCCGTGGCGGTCCTGGCTTCGGCGCGCGGCGTGATCAGGAACCAGCCGAGCCACAGCAAGCCAATGACCATGAAGGTGGCGTAGACGTGCACCACGCCGGTCTGCAGGAACCGCAGCACGGCCCCCGTGCCGGTCACGACCGCCGCCGTGAAGCGCGCCAAGATGCCGTCGACCACCCACTTGTCGCCGCTGACGGAGATGTCCGCGAGCGAGTCGACGGAGCCGATCACGACCTCGTCGTAGAGCTCGTCCACGCGGAATTTGTCGACGACGAGCGAGTGGAAGCCCGGCGCCGCTTCGGTGAAGCGCTTCGCCGGTTCGCCCTTCTGCATCACGTACACCCAGTAGGCGCCGCCGACACCCACGGCGAAGGCCGTGACGGCCAAGCCGACGAACGGGTGCATGAAGCCCTCCGCACCTTCGATCGGCTTCACGTGCTCGGCCGCCGCGTGGAACACGGGGTGCAGCCAATGCTCGAAGATTTCGAGGTGGAACAGCGGCGCGTTCAAGAAACCGGTGAAAGCTGCCAGGGCCGCCAAGATCGCCAGCGGTACCCACATCTGCCAGGGTGACTCGTGCGGCTTGGGGCCTTCTAGCGGACCCGTCTCGTGATGGTGGTGGTGATGATCGTCGTGACCGTGTGCCGCCTGGTAGTTCTTGACGATCTTCCAGCCTTTGAATTCGCCGAAGAACGTGCCGATGAACAGGCGCGTCATGTAGAAGGCCGTGAACACCGCCGTCGTGAGACCGATGGCGTACAGCGCGGTGCCCGCCCAAGTCGGCCACAGGAACAGCTTCATCTCCCCGTCCGGCGTGGACATCACACCGCCGGCGGTCGGCGACGCGATCGTCGAGGTGAACGCCTTGAACAGGATTTCATCCTTGGAGAAGAAGCCGCTCGTCAGCGGGAAGCCGACGATGGCTGCCCAGGAGATGGCGAAGGTCCAGAAGGTGTACGGCAGGTACTTCTTCAGGCCGCCCATGTTGCGCATGTCTTGCGACGCATCCGTGTCGTGGATGCGCGCATGCATCGCGTGAATCACCGAGCCTGCGCCGAGGAAGAGGCAGGCCTTGAAAAAGGCGTGCGTGAGCACATGGAAGAAGCCAGCGGCGAACGCGCCCACGCCGACGCCCAGGAACATGTACCCGAGCTGACTGACGGTGGAATACGCCAGCACCTTCTTGATGTCGTTCTGCGCGAACGCGATGATCGCGGCGAACAGCGCGGTGAGCGCGCCGATGACCGCGACGATGAACATCGCGGCCGGGCTCAGCACGAACACGAAGCTCAGGCGGCACACCAGGTACACGCCCGCGGTGACCATGGTGGCGGCGTGGATCAGAGCGCTGACCGGGGTCGGACCCGCCATCGCGTCCGGCAACCACACGTACAACGGCAACTGCGCGCTCTTGCCGGCGCAGCCGATGAACAGCGCGATGCCGACCAGCGTCGCAGCGCTGACGTACACCTTGGTGTTCAGGATCGCGCCCAGGCTGCCAAGCTGCTCGTAGAACGGGAAGTGATGCCCCAGCGGCCAGATCGGCACCGGCTGCAGCAAGTTGTTCGCGCCCAGGCTGATGCCTTTCCAATCGAGCGCGCCGGTGAAGTAGATCAGCAAGCCCATCGCGCACAGCAGGCCGAAATCACCGATACGGTTGGTGATGAAGGCCTTCTTGCCGGCGGAGGCGTTCTTCTCCTCGTGGAACCAGAAGCCGATCAGCAGGTAGCTGCACAAGCCGACGCCTTCCCAACCCACGAACAGGATCGGCAAGCTGTCGCCGAGGATCAGCACCAGCATCGAGAAGATGAACAGGTTCAGATAGGCGAAGAAGCGGTAAAAACCCGGGTCCTCCTCCATGTACTTCGAAGAGTACAGGTGGATTAGGAAGCCGACTCCGGTGACCACCAGGGCCATCGTGCCGCTCAGCGCGTCGACGGACAGGTTCACACCGATGCGGGTCGAGCCGCGCTGCTGTGTCGAGAGCGTCGCCCAATCCCAGCCGTGCCAGAAGAAGCGCGCCGCGTGCTCGTGCTGCGCTTCGCGCAGGAGCAAGAACGTGACGACACTCAACACGAAGGAGACGAAGATGACGGAGAGGCCCATCAACGTGACGGCTTCGCGCCCGAGGCGCTTGCCGAACACGCCGTTCACGATCGCGCCCAGCAAGGGCAACAGCACGATGAACGCAAGGAGCGTGTAGTTTTCAGCGGGGAACAATGCTGCCAGCGCTTCCATGGATCCTCAGTGCTTGAGCTTGTCCGCCTCGTCGCTGAATACGGAGGACCGGAGCCGGTAAAAAGCCAATACGATCGCGAGTCCCACTGCGGCTTCCGCGGCGGCGACGGCGATGATGAAGAAGGCAAACATCTGCCCGTTCATGTTGTCCTGGTGCTGACGGTTGAACGCGACGAGCGCCAAGTTCACCGCGTTCAGCATCAACTCGACGCACATCAGCTGGACCAGCGAATTGCGGCGAATAAGAAAGCCGACGGCGCCGAGCGTGAAGATCACGCTGGCGATCGCGACATAGTGTTCGACGACGGAACCCAATAAGTTCACGACAAGCCTTCCTTCGGCAGCGGCCGCCCGGCGTCCCGAGGCACCACGGGGCCACCAAACAACTTGAGCGGCGTCTGCACCTTCTTGCCCTCGACAGCGCCGAACTTGCCGCGCGCGACCGCGATGGACCCGATCACGGCGACGATCAGCAGCGCCGTGGCGAGCTCGAAGGGCACGAGACCCTTCGTGAACAGCAGCTGTCCGACCGCTTCCAGGTGACCGTGATTCGGCGCGGCTTTGGCGAACGGCACCGGCTCCGTGCCAGCCATGGCAGCAAAACCGCCCACGGCCAGCGAAAGCAGCGCGAGCAACGCGCCGCCGAGCACCCGCCACCAGTGCGCGCGCAGGCTCTTCAACTCCGAGACGCCGGATGAACGCGCGTCAGGACCGAGCAGCATGATCACGAACACGAACAGCACGACGACGGCGCCCGCATACACGATGAGCTGAATCGCTGCCAGGAATTCGGCCGACAGCTGCAAGAACATGCCAGCGATGGCGATGATGCAGGCGAGCAAGCCAACCGCGCCGCGGATGGGATTCTTGGCCGCTACGGTCGAAACCGCGCCGAACAACGCAACCAACGCGCACAGCGCGAAAAAAACGTTGCCGATGTTCATAGCGCGAGTCTCCGCGTCTGGGCTTTACCGCCGGTCAAGATGTAGTCCTCGAACGCCTTGCGGTACTTGCGCACGAAGGCGAGCATCGGCTGCGCCGCACCGTCGCCGAACGCGCAGATGGTATTGCCCATGATGTTGGACGCCACTTCGGAGATTTGATCCAGCTCGTCGATCGTGGCTTTGCCGTCGACGATCTTGCGGATCAGGCGATCCACCCAACCGCAGCCTTCGCGACAGGGCGTGCATTGCCCACAAGACTCGTGCTTGTAGAAGCGAACCAGGTTGTGAAGCGCCAGCACCGGATCGGCCGCGTCGCTGAGCACGATGGCGCAACAGGTGCCGAGCATCCCGCCCACCGCGCGGAAGGTGTCCACGCCCAGCGGCAGATCCAGCAGGCTCTTGCCGTGATAGGCGGCGAGGCGCGGGTCGTTCGGCACGTTCACCATCTCGTCCGGCAAGTGAATCGGGCACGAGGAGCCGCCGGGGATCACGCCCAGCAACTTACGATCATCGAGGATTCCTCCCCCCAAGTCGTAAATGAGCTCGCGCAAAGTGAGGCCCACCGCGGCTTCGTAAACGCCGGGGCGCTTGACGTGACCGCTCACGCCGAACAAGCGCGCGCCGCCATCGTTCAAGGGATGCAGCTCCGAGACCTGGCTGAACGTGTCGCCGCCGACCTCGAACACGGTCGGCATGATCGCGATGGTCTCGACGTTGTTCACCGTCGTGGGACAGCCGAACGCACCGTACTGCGCGGGGAACGGCGGCTTGAGCCGCGGCTCGCCGCGCCGTCCCTCGAGCGAGTTGAGCAGTGAGGTCTCCTCACCGCAGATGTACGCGCCGGCGCCGGTGTGGACGTACACCTGCACGGCGTAATCCTTACCGAAGGGGTTCGAACCCAAGTAGCCCTTGGCGCGCGCTTCCTTGATCGCGTCCCACAAGCGCTGCTTCGACAAGTGCAGCTCGTCGCGTACGTAGATGTACGCGGCGTGCGCGCCGATGGCGTAGGCGCCGATGATGCAACCCTCCACGAGCGCGTGGGGGTTCATCTCCATGATCGTGCGATCTTTGAAGGTGCCGGGTTCGCCTTCGTCCGCGTTCACCACCAGGTAACACGGCTTCTTCGACTCCTTCGGCATGAAGCTCCACTTCGTGCCGCAATCGAAGCCTGCGCCGCCGCGCCCGCGAATGTGTGCCTTCTTGGCTTCGTCGATGACCTGCTCGCGCGTCATCGAGAGCGCTTTGCGCACTCCGCGGTAACCCCCGGCGGCTTCATACGCGGACAGCGTCCAGCTGTTCGGCTTGCCGTAGGAATGAGACAGATAGGTCGTTTGCTTGAGCATGCTTGCCGAGCCTCAGCCCTTTACCAGCTGGTCCAAAATCCGATCGACTTCTTTCAGCGAGAGGTTCTCGTAATACTTCTTGTCGACCTGCATCACCGGCGCGGTACCGCACGCCGCCAAGCACTCAGCCGTGCGCAGCGTGACCTTGCCGTCCTTGCTGGTCTCGCCCACGTGACAGCCGAGACGTTTCTCACAGTGCGCGAGGATCTTGTCGGAACCGCGCAGCGCACAGGACAACGTCTGGCACACCCAAACCTGGTGCTTACCGACAGGCTTCTGGTTGAACAGCGTATAGAAGGTGACGACGCCTTTGACGTGGGCGGGGCTCAAGTCGAGCCGCGCAGCGACGAAGCTTATTACCTCGTCAGAAACCCAGTTTTGGTTCGCCTCCTGACAGAGGTGCAAAACTGGAATGCACGCAGCCATTTTATTGGGGTAGCGTGACAGGACATCTTCGAGCTCTCGCTCACGATCCGCACTCAGGGCGAATGCCATGAAACAATCCGATCAGGGTTCTGCTCGCACGCGGAATCAGTTCCGAACCGTGACGAAGCGGTGCTGCCCGGGACCCGGGCGAGGCGAACCGTAGTTACCTCAAATACAGGGTGTCAAGGGCGGAGGAGGACCGCGCTTTTTCAAACGACACGCTTGAGAACACCGCCCCGAACACAGTAGGCTCGAGAGCCCCATTCGTGCTTGAATTGGAGCGACTTTTAGAGGTGCCGAGTGTTTTGCCCGAACTGTGGGACTGAGAACGGCGACGCCGCGACAAATTGCCAGAAATGCGGCTTCAACTTGAAAGGCGCGGCCGCCCCGAAATTCAAGGGCACAATGATGATGGTGAACCCGCCGGGGGTACCGCGCCCGGCCGGTCCTCCGGCAGCCGGCACACCGCCGCCACCGGCGCAAGGCCAGGGAACCCCCTTGCCCACCGCCGCGCGCCCTCAATTAAAGGGCACGATGCTCGGCGTTGCTCCGCCAGGTTTCGGCGCGCCCGCACCTGTCGCACCCCCGCCCGGGCAACCAGGACCCCAGCAAACGCTGGGGATGCAGCCAACCGCGGCGTTTAATCAGCCGCCCGGCGGCTACCCGCAGCAGCCGCCGCAGCAACAGCCGCATCCGGGGTACGGCCAAGCTCATCAGCCGCAGCATGCGCCCGACGTGAATCCGCTCGGCGGCACCATGGTGGCCGACGCGAATTTCAGACCGCAGGGCAATCCGTACGGCCACCAGCAGCCAGCGGCTCCGCAACAACCCGCGCCACAACCTGGCGGCTACGGGCATCAGCCCGCTCCGCCTCCGGGCGGGTACGGCCCGCAACCCGGCGGGTTTGCGCCAACGGCCGCTTCTCCTGCGTATGGGCAGCAGCCGGCGCCCGCGCCGGGCCCCTCTCCTTATGGTGGTGGAGCCGCACCACCCGCCGCTGGTGCTTACGGCGCGCCGGGTGGTGGCTACGGAACGCCCGCCCCCGCTGGCGCTCCGGCTCCCGGGTATGGAACACCGGCCCCCGCCGGCCAACCAGCAGGTGGGTACGGGGCGCCCTCGCCCTCTCCTTATGGTGCGCCGGCGCCGGGTGGCTTCTCGCCGCCAGCCGCTGCCGCTCCTTATGGGGGCGGCGCTGGCGCTGCCAACCTCAATCCGTACGCTCCGCCCGCCGCCGGCGCTGCAGCGCTGAGCCGCGGCGCCCACGGGCCGGTCGGCAAAGAACGCAACCCGATGCTTTTGGTCGGTGCGATCGGCGCCACGGTCGTCATCAACATCCTCAGCGGGATCATTCAGGGCGTCCTGGGCGGTGGCATCGTCGCAACGATCATCGGCCTGGTGTTCTCGCTCGCGAACCTGGCCATCTATGTCTTCCTCGCAATTCAGCTGTGGCAGATGCTGAAGGAGTTGAAGGCGTTCCGGCAGAAGGACGACATCAACCCCATCCTGTTCTACGTCCCGATCCTCAGCATCATCGAGATGTGGAAGCTCGGACCGAAGGTGCTCGAGGCCAAGCAGCTCGCGGGCGTCCCGAACGCTCAGGTGGTTCACCCCGTGCTCTATCTGTTCTTCGGCGCCATCTACTTCTTGCCGAAGGACCTGAACGAGATCTGGCAAGCCGCCGGCGGACGCCGGAGCGTCGGGTGACCTCCAGCGCCGAACCGGAACTTCCGCGCGCTGGCGCGAAAGGCCTGGTTCGGCGCCTCGCTCTCGTGAGTGCGCTCGGCGCACTCGGGGGTGCCGTTCTCGCCTCGGGCCTTCCGCTCTGCCCAACGGCTTCGTTGTTCGGCATCCCCTGCCCCAGCTGCGGCCTGACTCGCGCTAGCATCGCTCTCTTGCGGGGTGACCTGCACGGCGCGATGCACTTCCATCCGCTGGCGCCGTTGCTGCTGCCCCTGATCGCCTTGTTAGTCGGAGACGGCGTCGCTCGCTACGTCACCGCATCGAAGCGGCGTGGTCTTTGGGGCTGGAGCCACCGCGCAACGGGCATCGCTGCGCTGTGTTTGATCGCGCTGCTACTCGGAACCTGGCTCGCGCGCTTCTCGGGCGCACTCGGTGGCCCCGTACCGGTAACCCGACTGCTCTAAGCCTCTGACTCGTCCAGCTGTGCGTGACGCGCGTCACCCAGCCCATTCCGCGCGCGCGCCGTGCGCGTCTCACCTATCGCGCTCGACCATCCGATGCGCACGGCTCAAATCGTGCTGCCACGTCAGAAGCTTGGGCTCTTCGTCCTCGCTGGTGCGGTAGCGCCAGAGCTCGCTTCCCTCCGGCGCTTCCAAATCCAAACGCCGATTGTCCCCCAGCAGGGCGCGTAATTGTCGAGCGCTGCAGGTCGGCAGGAAAACGCGCAGAACTCGTGGGTCGTAAAAGCGGAAGTACAACCGGCGTCCGTTTTCAGCGCGCACGCGCAGCAATGTTCGCAGGTGACGACGCAACGAAGAGAGGCCGTTGCGCCACGCGATGTAGATGCCAAAAGATTTGCCCCAGCCTCGTTCGACGAGAAAGTTGGTGAATGGCTCTTGCGGGCGCAGGCGCACCAAGAACGGGGACGCGGAGCGCAACGTGGGGCTCAATTGTCCGGAGAAGAGCGATTCGTATTCGAGGCCCGACAGCTGCAGGTGGTGATGGATCTCGGCGCTACGTGCGCCGTCGAGCACGGCGAAGAACTCCGTGCCTTCCGCCTCGTAGCGGTAGAACAACTGGTCGATGAGATAGGTTGGGGAATAGTCAGCCACTGATCGCCTGCGCTTGTCTCGCCTTCTCGCACTCCTCGCAAAAAGGCGTGCCGAGAGCTGCCGCCGCTAGTAGTGCCTGAGCCTGAGCATCTTGATTGATGTCCGTTGACGGCAACGCTGGCTCTGGCCTCCGCAGCGAAGGGGGCGGCGGTTCGTAGCGCGGCGGCGGCAGCACGGAGGGTGGGCCGTCGGGCAGCGCCGCGCGGATGTCGCTCAGCGATGGCACGGGTGGTTGCTCCTCGAGCGCCAGTATCTCCCCTGCTTCGAGCGCGCGACAAATGACCGCTAGCGGCTTCGGTTGCGAACCCGGAACGCTGCGGGAGCCGTCGTTCAGCAGCGACGCGGCCGCCACCTCCAGGTCGTACGGATCCGCAAACGCGAGTCGATATTCGAGATCCGCCGCGACACTTCGATTGATTCGCGCTTGCTCGGCGGAGACAGCCGGACTCGACGGCGAGCACACCAACGCGATATTTGCGTTGCCCGCTCGTAACGACACGCCCCAGCTTGCCACCTCGTTAGAGTATGCCCGCTCGTTCGCGATGCAACAGAAAGCGCCTTGCGCGCTCCGATTGAGAAACGCCCTACGTTGGAGGCGTCTCACCAGCGAGTGTCCACACATGGGAGATCGTTCAGAGCGAGAGACTGCACGCGCGTTGTCGGCGTGTCTTGACCAACACGCGACACTAGGCACAGATTGAACCGAGGTCGCGGAAGGGACGTGGCGCGTTATGCTCGTGATTCGCAGTGATCAGATGACGGTGCTCGAAGCGGATGCAGTAGCTGCGTTCGAGCGCCGCACCTACGAGCACCTGCTTCACTACTTTCCGAAACACTGCCAGCTCTTGGGAGAGACGCAGATGCGCAAGGTCATCCATCATGGTTGGCAACGCGCCAAGCGCCACGCCCTCACGCCCGAGTGCTGCGTTCGCTCTTACATCGATCTGATGTGTGTTCTCGGAAGTGGCTTCGATTCGGACGCGCTGCTGCCGTGGGCGCGGCAGGTGTTGCGCGCGCAGCAAGGCATGGCGCCCATCGTTCGCGGCGATAAGCTTTACGATCGCGCGTGGCACTACATCGACCAAGCCAGTCGTGATTATCGAGACGACGGACAACCAACGACGGCGCGCTTCGTCAGCGAGCTGCGCGCTCTCGGACAACTGAGCGATCAAGAATTGACGCCGGTCGGCACGCCCGCGTTGCTCGCTGATCTGAATGCGCGGCTGCAACGCGCACTCCCGTTCAAGTGCGCTTTGGTTGGGCAGAGGCGTATCCGGCTGGCGCTCTCGCTCGCCGCGCACACCGCTAGGGCCCGCGGCCTCACGACGGAGCGAGGCGTGGCGGCCTTTTTGGTCATGCGCTTCGTACTGGGCGCGGAGTTCGATCGGGATCCTTTGCTGCCCTGGGTCGCCGAGATCCTGGACGATCCAGCCCTCGTCGATCCGCGCGCGCGGGGTGCGCGCTTGTTCTTGGAGAGCGTCGGTTTCTTGCGGCGTTGGTGGGATCTGGGACCGGAAAGCGGGGAAAACTAGCGGTGTGTTCGAACGATAAACCCCCGTCACCCAGCGCGAGCGGCGCTAGCACCGCGCCTCCGGGAACGGCCGCCACGCCGTGTCCTGCCACTAAGACGGTCGTGGCAAATTGGAGGGATGTGACGGCATACTGCGGTGACCACGTGAAGCTCGAGGGTACGGTGACGCCAGCGTGCGCGGATGGTCCCGTGACAGTACAAATTCTGAACAATGGTAGTGCCGTTGCCAATCCTGTCTTCGCCGTCGCGCCGAAGGTCGTCGGCGGGCGCATCGAGGGCACCTGGGTTGCAAAGTCCGCGTCCGCGAATTGGCGCACCGACAAGCTAACGTTCACGGTCAACGTGCCCAGCGCTGGCAGCGCCACCTCTAGCAACGAATTCACCTTCAAAAAGCGCCCGACGGCGGCCTCAACATCGCTCAACGTGGCGCATGCGTCGGGCAACGGTTACGGCCCTTGTCACGAGAAACACGACGCGCGCCTGGACGCTGACAAGGTGCACTACGAACTCAAGCTCCGCCTGGCTGGCGCCCCCTTCGCCGCCGCCAAACAAGCCGCCGCCAAGACCCTGATTCAAAACGTCTGGAACAGCGGCTTCGCCAACAAGAAGTTTCATCGAGTCGACTGCAAGCGCGGCAGGACCTGTGACTGCACCTTCGACTGCTGCAAAGCCAAGTTCGAACTCGAGGTGAACTTCGTCGCCAGCGGCGAACATCTCACGGTTACAGTCCACGCCACGGCCCCAGGCGCACCCACGCACCGAAGCTCCATGAGTGGAACCGGCGGTGACTGGGGCGATCCCGCCATGTCACCCGCCAGCACCTACGCCCATGAGACGGGCCACGTCCTAGGCCAGGCCGATGAATATGCCGCCGGCGCCACGGATCCGACAGGCGTCCAACCCGCGCCGCCGCCGGCCGGGGACGAAAACCTGATGTCCACACCCGGCAACACCACGCTCTTGATTCGGCACTATCGCTGGGCCCTTGCATATCTGAACGCCAACGCAGGTGGAGACACCTATGAGACCATTCAACCCTAGGCGCCGATCGTGGTGGATCGCGGCTTACGCTGCGATCACCACGGCAGCCTGCTCGGGTTGCATGCCACAAAAGTCCGTCAAGAAGGATGCTTCCCCCCCCATGGACTTCGAAACGATCGAATACCTGGACAGCGAGCTCCCTGTCGCTCCGCAAAAGCTCAACATCGACCGCCAAGGTCACGCTCGGTTCGAATCTCACACCAACTGGTCGAGCCTCGACGTGCCGGAGATGGGTGTTTATCAGACCACCCTGGCAGAGACGGAGCTCCAGCAACTGGCCGCGACACTCACGACTCCCCCATTTCAGTCGCTGCCAGATCACTGGGGAAAGGTCAGACCGGGTGACCGCACCCAACGCATCCGCGTCACGACCAACGGCACCGCGACGGAGAAGCTGGTTGGCAGTTCGGACCCGATCGACCCTGGGCTGAAGCGCGTGCTGGACTTGCTCAGTCGGGTCGCGGTCGCGGCGAAGCAGCAGCCGCTTCAAGTCGTACGCCTCGACCTGCAGCAAGCGAACATCGGTCAAGATGGCGCAACGCTCTCGCTGACGCTGAGCCTGACCAACATCGGCACGGATCCCGTCGCCGTCCGCAGTCCGGGCCACCTCGTGCCCGAAGCGAACGGCTCGCTTTCAATCACGCTGTGGCCGAACGCGCCGGCAACTCAGCTCAAGCCGGAAGATCAGCGCATTGCCCTGGTTACGAGTGTCCGCGCGAGTGCGCCGCCAGCGACGGCGAGCGCCGCGATTACGCTCGAATTGGCGCCCGGCGCGTCCGCTGAGTACATCGCGGAACTCGCCTTGCCGTCGGCCGCACCCGGATCCACCAACGTGCGACTCACGTACGCGAACTATGTCGAGCGCCCGGAGCAACGCGAAGTGCTCGTGGGCGAGTTACTCTCCCGCCCAACTCTGATCAATCTGCCGAGCCGAAGGTAGATCGGGCCGGCTGCTCCGCTGCTCTCCAGGGTCGTCTCGGCCCGCCACGACGCTACACGTTGAAGCGGAAGTGCATGACATCGCCATCGCGCACGACGTACTCCTTGCCTTCGATCGCAAGCTTGCCCGCCTCGCGGCACTTCGCTTCGCTGCCGAGCTGAACCCAGTCCTCCCACCAGATCACCTCGGCTTTGATGAAGCCGCGTTCGAAGTCGGTGTGAATGACGCCGGCAGCTTGCGGCGCGGTCCAACCCTTGCGGATGGTCCAGGCGCGCACCTCTTGCTTGCCGGCCGTGAAGTACGTGATGAGTCCGAGCAGCGCGTAGCCGCTGCGAATCACGGCGTTGAGCCCTGGTTCGCTGAGCCCGGCTTCCTTCAAAAACTCCGGACGATCTGCCGGTTCCAGCTCGGCGATCTGGGCCTCCAGCGCGGCGCAGATCGGCACGACCAGCGTGCCCTCCGCCTTCGCGAACTCGCGAATGGCGAGGAAGTGCTTGTTACCCTCCAGGTTCGCGAGCGACGCTTCATCCACGTTCGCCACGTAAAACATGGGTTTGCCGGTGAGCAGCGACAGCTCGCGCACAATCTCGCGTTCCTTCTCGCTCATCTCGAAGACGCGCGCCGGCTTGCCCGCGTCCAAGTGCGCAACGAGGCGCTCACACACCACCGCGGCCAGCTTCTCCACCGGATCGCCGCCTTTACTCTGCTTGCGCGCGCGATCCAGCCGCTTATTGGCCGTATCCAAGTCTTTCAAACACAGCTCGGTCTGGATCGTGGCCACGTCGCCGACCGGATCCACCCGGCCTTCTACGTGCGTCACGTTGCCGTCGTCGAAGCAGCGCACCACCTGCACCACCGCGTCGACCTCCCGGATGTGTGACAGGAACTGATTGCCGAGCCCTTCGCCTTTGGAAGCGCCGCGCACGAGCCCGGCAATGTCGACGAAACGGATGGTGGTCGGCACCTGCTTGTCGGGATGGACGACCTTCGACAACGCCGTGATGCGGTCGTCCGGCACTTGGACGATGCCAACGTTCGGCTCAATCGTGCAAAATGGGAAGTTTGCCGCTTCAGCACGCGCATTCGACAGTGAGTTGAACAGCGTGCTCTTGCCGACGTTCGGCAGCCCGACAATGCCGCAGGAAAAGCCCATGGGAGGCGGGGTCTAGCACATCGGGGGCGCGTTGAGCACGGCCGCCGCGTGAACTACGGTTCGGGGGTGCCCAACATCGTCGATCTCGAATTTTTTCCAATGGATGTCGAGCTGCTCGAGCCGTTCGGCATCGCGACGGGGGCGCAGCTGGTGGCCCGCAACGTCGTGGTGCGGTTGACGCTCGCGGACGGAACTCAGGGAATCGGCGAGGCCGCGCCGTTCCCGGCCGTAAACGGCGAAACCCAAGAGCAGGTGCTCGCTGCCTTGCCCGCGGCGCGGCGAGCGGTGCTGGGTAGCGCGGCAGCGCGCTATCGCCGCGTAGCCGCCGCGCTGCGTGAGGCTCTACCCGCTACTCCCAGCGCCCAAGCCGCCGTGGAGATCGCCCTGTTCGATGCGCTGACCCGCCGCGCGCGTTGTTCGCTCAGCGATTTCTTCGGCGGACAGGCGCAGGCGCTGCGCACCGACATCACGTTACCCACGGGCGACGTCGATCAAGCCGCTCGCGCTGCGCGGCGCGCCGCCGAGCAAGGCTTCGACACCCTGAAGGTCAAGGTAGGCGGAGCCCTCCAAGCACTGGACGCCGAACGCATCCGCAACGCAGCGCGCGAAGCTCCGCAAGCGGCCTGGATCTTGGATGCCAACGCCAGCTTGAGCGCGGACGCCGCCCTCGGGTTGCTGGACGCGCTCGGCAGCTTGCGCGAGCGCGTCGTCCTGTTCGAGCAACCAACGCCCAGAGAAGACTGGGATGGCCTACGGCGCGTACAGGAACATGGACGCGTACCCGTGGCTGCCGACGAAAGCGCCCGCAACAGCGCGGACGTGGCCGAGCTGAGCCGGCATCGCGTGGTTTCTGTCATCAATATCAAGATCACTAAGTGCGGGGTGGTGGAGGCCTGGGACATGGCGGTCACCAGCAAGACCTGCGGTTTGGGCTTGATGATCGGCGGGATGGTTGAAACCGAGCTAGCCATGACCGCCTCGGCCTGCTTGGCGGCAGGGCTCGGCGGCTTCCAATTCGTCGATCTGGACACTCCGTTGTTCATGGCGGAGCGCCCAAAGCTCCGGGGTGGGTTTCTGCAGCGCGGCCCGGAGCTCGATCTGGCCCAAATCGAGGCGGGCCACGGTGTGACCTGGCTTGGTTGAATCGCTCGAACCAAAGTTGTACGCTGAAGATCTGACCGTGGGCGACCCATCACCGACCCTTCCGGGGCCCGCCGCTCCGTCCGCCAGTCAACTCGTTCTTCCGATGGCCGGGGTTACCGGCCCCGCGCCAGTCAGCCACGCGATCGCGCGACAAGACCGCGTGTTCGTGAACCGCGACCTCCGCATGTCCAGCATCGAGTGGTTCGGCTTCGACATGGATTACACCCTGGCGATCTATCGTCAGGACGAGATGGACCGGCTGAGCGTGGAGCTCACGGCGGAGCGCCTCGTCAAGCGCGGTTACCCGAGCTCTCTCCAGCAGCTCGCTTACGACCCGCACTTCCCGATCCGGGGTCTGTTGATCGACAAGCTGCACGGTCACGTGCTGAAGATGGATCGCTACAAGGTGGTCCACTCCGGCTATCACGGACTGCGGCGCCTCAGCAAAGACGAGCTGATCGAGCTCTACCATCACAAGCGCATCCGTCCGCACCTGCCGCGCTACCACTGGATCGACACGCTGTTCGCGCTGTGTGAGGTGACGAGCTACGCGGCGATGGTGGACGCCCTAGAAAAAGCGGGCGAGACTGTCGATTTCGACAAGTTGTTCGCCGACGTGCGCGCCGCGATCGACGAAGCCCACGCGGACGGCAGCGTGTACCGCGCCGTGACGGCAGACTTCCCTCGCTTCGTGGAGCGGGACCCGTTCCTGTCGCGAACTCTGCACAAGCTGCGTTCGGCCGGGAAACGGCTGTTTTTGCTGACCAACTCGCCGTTTCACTACACGGACGCGATGATGAAGTTCCTCCTCGGGGACTCCATGTCGGAGTATCCGAGTTGGCGGCACTACTTCGATATCGTGATCTGCGCAGCCGGCAAGCCGCGCTGGTTTCAAGAAGGGCGGCCTTTGATGGAGCGCGACGGCGATCAGCTCCGTCCGGTGCGCTCCCAGCTGGAGCGCGGGCGCGTGTACGAGGGCGGCAACCTGGAGGAGTTCGAGCGCCTCGCCTCGGTTCAAGGCTCCAGCGTGCTCTACGTCGGAGATCACATCTACGGCGACATCTTGCGGTCCAAGAAGGAGTCTTCTTGGCACACCGCCATGATCATTCCCGAGCTCGACGCGGAGATCGCGGCATACGAAAATTGTACGGAAGATCTGGCGCGTCAACGCGCGCTCGAAGAGGTGCGCGATCGGCGCGAGGACGAGCTCCGCTACTATCAGACGCTCTACAAGGAGCTGTCGAAGCAGCCGGTGCAAGACAGCTTCGCCGAAGCCGAGCGCCAGCGCGTGAAGCGCGCGCTGGACCGCGTGCGCAGTGAACTGCGCGCGTACACGTCCGAACACGAGGTGCTGGCAGAGCGAATTTCAAGGCGCTTTCACCCCTACTTCGGTTCGCTGCTGAAAGAGCAGAACGAGATGTCGAGCTTCGGTCTACAGGTAGACCTGTACGCTGACATCTACATGCGCCGGGTTTCATGCCTGCGCGCGTACTCCCCCCAGCAGTACTTCCGGTCCCCGTACGACTTGATGCCGCACGAGCTGTAAAGCTCGCCGGTTCACCGCGGCCGTGGTCCCCAGCGCGTGCCCGGCAAGACGTGGCCGCGCGTTTTCTCACACCTGCGCCGGTGAGAATCCAGCGCAGCCACCAAAGCCGCGGCCGAGCGTGGGCCGGCCGGCCACGATTGTTTACATTTGCGGCGGAATACCAGTCCTTTCCGGCGGTTCGACGTGAGAAACGCGCCGGAACTTTGGCGCGTACGCTGGGTCACAGCGCCGTATGCCGCCCGCGCAAACCCAAAAGGTCACGTCGAGTCCGCGTGCAAGCCGAAGACATCACGCAGGTTTGTGCTACTGCACCGCCGGCACGGGCTGTGTACGTCAACGACTCTTTCGCTCCACTGATTTCGACAGCTGCTGTCGCGGGCGGGCGTATTGATCGTCGCGCCGTGGCGAATGGCCTCAACGGGTGCGGAGGTGGACTTCAACGTCCGACACGTCGCGCCCCGCTTTCGCCGCAGCATCCGACACTTACTCAGCAGGACGATCAGCCGATAGCAATACGAGGAATGCCCCGATGAATTTAGTGCAGTGGCTCCAGAAACTGATGACCAACTTCGGTGCGGGTTGGGTCATGTGGTTGATGATCTTGCTCAGCGTGGTCTCGGTCGCGATCATGTTGGAGCGGGGCTGGTTTTATTGGTCGTTGCGGGATGACATCAGCCGCTTGGCGCAGAAGCTGCGAGAAGAGTTGCGGCGCGGGGATTACGAGGCCGCACGGATAGCGCTCGAGAAGTCTCCCAGCGCGGAAGCCGCCGTCGTGGTGGCAGGGCTACTGGAGGCCGATCGCGGCCCGAAAGCTGCAGAAGAGGCCATGAGCGGCGCCATGGCACTGCAACGCATGAAGCTCGAACGGCGACTGGCGTTCCTCGGCACGCTGGGAAACAACGCGCCGTTCATCGGTCTGTTCGGCACCGTCATCGGCGTCGTGGAAGCCTTCGAGCAACTGGGTAAGCAGGGCAGCGCGGGCGCCGCGCAAGCCGCAGCCACCGCTGCTTCCGTCGCTGCTCCGCAAGAGGTGATGGCAGCCATCGCCGAGGCGCTCGTCGCCACTGCGGTCGGCCTCGTCGTCGCGATCCCCGCTGTGGCCATGTACAACTATTACCAGCGCCTCTCGAAGTCGACGCTGGCCAACACCGACGCGCTCAGTCACGTGTTGCTCTCCTACTTGGTCGCCCCCGTGGAGCCCGTTCCGCGTTCGGTCTCCGCCGGCAAGCCGACAAAGAGCCGCCCCGCGGCTGAAGCCGAGGAAGAGTCGTAGCCCATGGCCGGCGCAGCCAACAACGACGACGACGGTCTGATCGCCGGCATCAACGTGACGCCGCTGGTCGACGTCACGTTGGTGCTCCTCATCATCTTCATGGTCACCGCCAAGATCATCGTATCGCAGGGCATGCCCATGGACTTGCCCAAAGCTGCGAGCGGCGAGTCACTTCAGACCGTGTTCTCGGTCGAGCTCTCTGCGGACGGCAAAGCGCGCGTCGACTCGCAGCCGATCGGAAGCGATGAAGCCATCTCGGCGCTGGCCGGCGACGCGAAGAACAAGACCAAAGATCTGCGCGCGGTGATTCGCGCCGATCGCAAGGTCGAACATGGCCGCGTGATCCACGTCTTGGACCTGCTCAAGCGCGCGGGCATCGCCAAGATCGCTTTTGCTGTCGCGCCCACCGCTGAAGCTACGCCAGTCGAAGCGGCCCCCTGACACCATGAACTCGCCCACTCGCCTCGATTCACCGCGGACCCGCCAGACTTCAGAACGCAAAGCGTTGGGCGATCCGCTGGCCTCCGTGCTGCGCCTGGGGCAGCGCGAGCTGAGGATCGGGGCGGTGCTCGGCATCGTCGGCACGCTGTCCTTACACGGCGCCGCGGCGACGCATGCCGCGCAAACTTTGGCCGATCTGCGCGAGTTCTCTCAAAACGTGCTCAACATCGTGCGCACGCGCATCGGCGGCGAGATCGATCTGGACGAGCTGAAGCCCCCGCCTCCCCCGCCGCCGCCGCCACCCGAGGAAAAGGCGCCCGAGCCGCCGCCCACGCCTCAAGCGCCGCCACCTCCACGCGCGGTGGACACGCCGCCTCCGCCTCCGGCTCCCGCAGAAGCAGCCAAGGTGCTGACCTCGGAGCCCGACCCCGATGAACCCGTCGACCTCACGGACGAGGGCTTCGTCACCGGTAACGCCGAGCGCTCACCCGGCGGCATCACCGCCAACAACGGCACCGCCAAAACAGTGGTCCGCAGCATGGATGCCTCGCTCAACGGCGTGCCCGGCGGCACGGGCCCGAAGAACGCGCCACCGCCCGCGCCCACCGTGGATCTCTCGAAGCCTGCGTTACCTGCGAGTGCGAGCTGGGACTGCGGCTTCCCGCCAGAAGCCGACATCGAGGGCATCAACGAAGCCGTCGTCACGGTCGTGGTGACGGTGGCCGCCGACGGGCGGGCGCAATCCGTCAGCGTGCTGAAGGATCCCGGCAACGGCTTTGGACGCTGGGCGCGACAATGCGCGATGCGCAAACCGTTCACCGCTGGGCTCGATCGCGCGGGACAACCCGTGACCAAGACCACCCCGCCCCTGCCCATCCGCTTCCGCCGCTGATCGCTAAGCGAATTGGCACTACTGCCCTAGATCTGCGTACGTCCCGTCCGCAAAGCCCGGCTCGGCCGAAGTTTTTGCGAGCACCGGAGCGGAGCGTACGACCGTAGAGGAGACCAACGCACGGCCAAAAACCCGGATCTGCGGGAGCGGGCCCGAGCCGATTGGGTAGAGCCAGTATTTTGAGTAGAGTTACGCGGCATGTCTTCCGACCGCATCGACCAGCTTTCGAAGATTGACCTCTTGGCTGGTCTCAAACCCCAGGCCCTGGAGCTGCTGGCGAAGGTGGCAGTCGACGAGACGCACGCGGTCGGTACCAAGATTTTTCAGCACGGCGACGCCGGCGACAAGCTCTACCTGATCTTGGAAGGGCGCGTGCGAATCAGCCGGGAAGTCCCAGGCATGGGGGAAGAAGCGCTCGCCGTTCTGGGTCCGGGCCACGTGTTCGGTGAAATGGCGCTGCTCGACGAATCACCGCGATCGGCCGACGCGCGGGTTCACGAACGCTGCCGGTTGCTGGTGATCCCCAAAGATGGCTTCGATGACCTGCTCTTCTTGCATAAAGACCTCGCCTTCGAGGTGCTGTGGAACGTGGTTCGCATGCTCGTCGCGCGGCTCCGTCAAACCAACGACAAGCTCACGTTCTTGACGATCAGCAATAAGTTTTGAGACGAGCGCTGTGGCGTTTTCGACCTAAACAGGGTCCCGGCTGGCTGGGGAAGGCCTGGGGACACTTTGTTAAGTGCCTGATTCTATTCGATTATTTATCTCACCACGTGAGCAGGCGTATCAGAATTTGACGTCTTAACACCCGTTCAGTATCTTGGCGCCGCCATGCAAGGTCTCACCAAGCGTCAAGAGCAAACGCTGGACTTCATCCGCAAGTCGATCGACGAGCGCGGCTACCCTCCCACCCTGCGCGAAATCGGTGAGTACATGGGGATTCGTTCCACGAACGGCGTGAACGATCACCTGCGCGCACTGGAGCGCAAAGGCTACCTGCGGCGGGAGGACATGAAGAGCCGCGCCCTCAAGCTGGTGGAGGATCATGCCCCGGCCGCTCCCGCCAAGACGGACGAGGAGGACACGATGGAGGTGCAAATCCTTGGGCGCGTCGCCGCGGGTTTGCCACTTTTTGCCGAAGAAAACGTGATCGACACCCTGCGCGTGGATCGCATGTTGGTGCGTGGCGGCGGCAAGGACGTGTTCGGGCTGCGCGTCACCGGCGACTCCATGATTGAGGCTGGCATCCTGACCGGCGACTACATCTTCGTGAAGCGCCAGGCCACGGCAGAGCGTGGCGATATCGTCGCCGATCAACGCGACGAAGCGACCGTCAAATACTACTATCCGGAGCGCGACTACGTGCGCTTCCAGCCGGCGAACGCGCAAATGGCGCCGATTTTGGTGCGCGCGACGGACTTCAAATCGACGATGCTCCTCGGCAAAGTCGTCGGGGTCTATCGGCGTCTCTGACAGCGCGCAGCGTCGGCTGCGCCCGGACGAGCAAAAGTTTTCAGTGCGGAAGCTTGGACGCAGTGAGCTCGTGCAGCTGCGATGTCGAGGGCTGGGTAGACGTGTAGCCAGCTGCGCGTTGCAGTGACGTGAAATGGGCGTTGACGCGAAAGCGCGCCGATTGGTACGTTCCGAGCGAAATTCCCCGGGCTAGAAAATACCCAAAAACGGGGAGCGCGAGCGTGTTGGTGCGGAGCGAGCCCAGATTCCACGTCAGAAAGACCGGCTGGGTACCGTTGTCGCTAGCCTTGGCGCTCGGCGGGTGCGGGAACGGGCTCTACTCGATCCAGGTCTTGTCGGCGTCCAGCAAGCTGGAGGAGGCGCGCGAGCTCGGCGCAGAGCAGCACGCCGCTTACGAGTATTACATGGCCAAGGAGCACCTCGACAAGGCGCGTACCGAGGCCGCCGAAGCGGACTACGGCGACGCCATCGATCTGTCGGAGGAAGCCGAAAAATACGCGGAGAAGGCGCTCGTTCGCCTACGCACGGCCCGCACTGGAGCGGGGCGATGACGCGGTCGCGCTGGCGCGTCGCAGCCGGGATGCTCTGCATCGTGGGCGCGCTCTCGTCGTGCGCCGAGCCGGCGCGGCTGCGCGGGCGCATTGCCGGTCTGGAAGAAGTGCTGGCGCAAGCCGAGCGCAACGGCGCGGTACGCTGCGCCCCGCGTGAACTCGCCACGGCGCGCAGCCAGCTCAAGTTCGCGAGCCTGGAGCTGGATCAAGGCTTCGTCTCCAAAGCCTCTACGCACTTTACCCACGCGGAGCCCAACGCCCACGCCGCGCTGTTCTTGTCGCCGCCCGAGCAATGCGTCGACCGCGACTTCGTCGAGAGCCGTCCGGGCGATCGCGACGGGGACGGCTACGCCGACGCGCTCGATCGCTGCCCGGATCAGCCAGAGACCTTCAACAATCTCCGAGACGAAGACGGCTGCCCCGATGACGCGGACGCGGACGGCGACGGCATCCCCGATCCGCTCGATATCTGCGTGCTGCAGCCCGAGGACAAGGATAACTACCAGGACGAAGACGGCTGCCCCGACCTCGACAACGACGTGGATTCCCTGGCGGACGCCAGCGACAAGTGCCCGGTCGATGCCGAAGATCCTGACGGCTACGAGGACAGCGACGGTTGCCCCGACCTCGACAACGACAAGGACACGGTCCCCGACGTGAAGGACCAATGTCCGAATGAAATCGGTTCCACCACCGAAGAGCCGCTCGGCTGCCCGCAGCGTACCTTGGTCGTGGTGACGGACTGCGAAGTCAAAATCACTCAACAAATTCACTTTGAGTTCAATAAAGACCGCATTCGTCCGGAAAGTTTCGCCGTCCTCGACGCCGTGGTCGAGGTGTTGAACAAAAACCCCGACATCAAGATCGAGATTCAAGGCCACACCGACAACAAGGGCGCCGCCTACTACAACAAAGACCTAAGCAATCGGCGCGCCGGTTCGGTCCGCATGTATTTGGCCGCCCATGGTGTGAGCGCTCATCGCCTCACTTCAGTGGGTTACGGGATGGAGCGTCCCATTGTGGACAACAACACGGAGCGGAACCGGGCCTTGAACCGCCGCGTCCAATTCGTCCGCATGGAAGGCTCCCGGGAGGGTTGCCCGAAGACGGGTAGCCCGTAACACTTGCCTGCCGCGTGAGCCGCGTCCTGGCATCCGGAGCGCTCACTCACAGTTTCTTAGCCCAGCGCGCCGCAGCATCGTCCGTTTGATTGGAGATTCGAGAAGTGCACCGACCGTTCCTTCGCCTGCTCACCCTGACATTGCTCCTATCGTTTGCGGCGCCCGCTGGCGCGCAATACACGCGGGACGCGGCCGCCACGCGCAAGATCGACGAAGCGATCAACACGCACTACCTGGCCACCGACTTCGACAAGGCCGAATCCGTGCTCACTGGCACGATCAAGGCTTGTGAAGACAAGTGCAGTCCGGCGGTGTTGGGACGCGCCTGGATGTACGTCGGCATCATCCGCGGCAGCGGTCGCAACGACCAGACTGGCGCGCGCGAGGCGTTCCAAACGGCTCACTCGTTGGATCCCAGCGTGAAGCTGGATTCTGGGTTGGCCACGCCCGAGACGCAGGCGAGCTTCGCGGCGAGTAGCGGCGGCGGTGGCGGCGGCGGCGCGGTCGAAGCACCACCGGTGGCAACCGGCGGTGGCAGTGACGCATCAGGCGGCAACGGCCTCAACTGCACGCCTGCCCCGGGCGAAGTCGAAACGCGCCGACCGATCCCGGTGGAGTGCACCACGGACGACGAAGTGACGAGCGTGGAGCTGCGCTACAAAGCGTTCGGCGAGGAAAAGTGGAAGACCGCTCGCATGGAGCGCAAGGGCGGAAGTTTCCGCGCGACCGTTCCGTGCGATGCGACCCAGACGTCGGGAGTGCTGCGCTTGTACGCGCAGGGCAAAGACGCCAAGGGCGAGACTGTCTCCAACTGGGGGAACAAGAACGAGCCTACCGAGATCCAGCTGGTCGAACAAACCTCCGCGGATCCGCCGAGCTTCGACGGCGTGGAGCCGCCGGCACGCTGCGCGGCGAAGGAGATTTGCCCCCCGGATTTCCCCGGCTGCGATAGCGGCGGCAAGTCGGGCGGTACGCTGGACTGGGGCGCCAGCTGCGACAACTCCTCGGAATGTAAGTCCGGTCTGCTCTGCATCGATGGCACGTGCGAAACGGCGCCCAGCTGCAGCACCGACGCTGATTGCTCGAGCGGTACTTGCGAAGATGGCAAGTGCGCGGCGGGAAGCAGCGGTGGAGCACTGACTGGCAAACCGAAGCGCATTCTGCTCGGTCTGCACGTTGCGCAGGACTTCGCGATGATCGGCTCGGACCAACCCTGCGGTCCCGACTCCCAGGTCCCCAACTACGCCTGTTACATGCCGAACGACGCGACGACTCCGTACGACACCGCCCACTTCAAGACGGAGAGCTCGGGACGAATCAACGGTGGTCCCGCTGTCGCGACCACGCGCTTGCTGTTGAGTTTCGACTACGCGATCCTAGCGAACATCAGCGCAGGCGTGCGCGTGGGCTGGGCATTCAATGGCGGTCCGCCCTCCGGGCGAGCCGTGGAGTGGGAGGCGCCCGATGATCCGAACAACCTCCAGATCAAGAGCGTTCGGAGCGAGGGCAGCGCCTTCCTTCCCTTCCATCTCGAAGCGCGCGGCGCCTATTGGTTCGGTAAGAATGCGCTCGGCAAGGCTGGATTGCGACCGTACCTGCAGCTCGGTGGCGGCCTGGCCCAGGTCGACGCCAAGGTCGTCGTCAAGGTGCGCGAACCCAGCGGCACCTACGACGTGGACGCCTGGAAGAAGCTCGGTCGCGGCTTCATTCACATCGGCGGTGGCGCGGCCTATGCCTTCACTCGATCCGTGGCGCTTCAGCTGAATATCAACGCCATGTACATGCTTGGCTCGAGTGGCCTGGTGCTCCAGCCGTCGCTGGGCATGACCCTCGGCCTCTGACGTTGGCCCTGACCGCTACCGCGCCCGCGTGGGCGCGGTGCGGCCCATCTGGCGCAACACAGCCTGGAGATCTTCCCAGACTTCACGCTTGGCTTCGGGCGTGCGCAATAGGTACGCGGGATGAAACGTCGGCATCACCGGCACGCGGCCGCGGTAGAGCTTCCACTTACCGCGTAGGCGCGTGATGCCTTCGGTCGTGCCGAGTAGACCTTGCACGGCGGTCGCGCCCAAAGCGACGATGACCTGGGGAGTGACCAGGTCGAGCTGCTCAACGAGGTAAGCGCCGCACGTCGCCATCTCCGTCGGCTCCGGCTTCCGGTTGTTTGGCGGTCGGCACTTCACGATGTTGCAGACGTAGACGTCGTCCCGCTCGATGCCCATCGCCTGGATCATGCGATCCAGGAGTTGGCCTGCGGCGCCGACGAACGGGAAGCCCTGCTCGTCTTCGTCTGCGCCCGGTCCTTCGCCAACGAAGCACAAGCCAGAGCTGCCGTTACCCCGCGCGAATACGGTCTGTTTCCGCGTCGAGTGCAGCTCGCACGCGGTGCAACCGCTCACACGTTCGGCCAGCACTTGCAGCGCGACCAAGCGCTCCGCAGGATCGGCCGATACCACGACCGGTCGCGCCGCTTCGACTGCTCGCGCCGCCGGCGCCACCGGGACCGGCGCATCGGTCAAAGCACGAGCAGAGGCGATCGGAACGGCTTCGGCGGCGCGCGGGGCGGGGCCCGGCTGAATCTGCCCTTCCACGGCTACGTTCTGCAGCCATTCGCTCTCCCATGCCGATAAGACAGCGGCAGAGGCCGGATCCGTCGCGCGCGGGAGCGCGGAGGCACCGCTCGCCGTGTACACCTGGAGCGTAGCGCGCAACGCACGCGACAATTCCAGGAGCTCTCGGGCGTCGTCAGGCTGCATCGGCGCGTCCGGAGTCGTAGCAGATCCCGCCGGCGCGCCGAATGGAAACGCGGTTCAGTGCTGCGCGGCCAGGAAGCGCTCGGCGTCGAGCGCGGCCATGCAGCCCGTGCCCGCCGCCGTCACAGCCTGGCGGTAGTTCCAATCCGCTACATCGCCGGCGGCGAATACGCCCGGAACGCTGGTTTTGGTCGTGCCCGGATCGACCCTCAAGTAGCCGTTCGGGTGCACGTCCAGCTGATTGCGGAACAAATCCGTCATCGGCGTGTGCCCGATGGCGACGAACAGCGCGCCGACGTCGAGCACGCGCTGCGCGTCCGTCTTCAGATCCTTGACGCGGATGCCCGTGACGTGATCTTGAGCAACGTCCAACACCTCCGTCACGGCGTGGCTGTACAAGATCTCGATCTTCGGGTTCTGGCGGACGCGCGTCTGCATCGACATCGAAGCGCGGAAGTCGTCGCGCCGGTGAATCAGCGTCACCTTCCCGCACAGCCCCGCCAGATACGAAGCTTCTTCCATGGCCGTATCGCCGCCGCCCACGACGGCGACCGGTTGGCCGCGAAACAGTGCACCGTCACACACGGCGCACGCGCTGACGCCCTTGTTCTTCAGCGCATGCTCGCTCGGCAAGCCGAGGTAGTTCGCGCGCGCGCCGGTCGCGATAATCACCGTCTCGGCCAAGTGCAGGATGTTCTCGTCCTCGCCCACCCACACCTTGAACGGACGAGACGAGAAATCTACCTTCTGCACGTCGGCCGTGATGAGTTCCGTACCCTGGTGCTCCGCTTGATCGCGAAAGCGACCCATCAGGTCTTGCCCCGTCACCGACCGCGGAAATCCCGGGAAATTCTCGACGTCACTCGTGAACATCAGTTGGCCCCCGGGGATGAGTCCACCAGCGTTGAAGCCCTCCACACACACCGGCTTGAGATTCGCGCGCGCGGCATAGATGGCTGCAGTCAGACCAGCAGGGCCCGAGCCGATGATGAGGACTTGATGTTTGCGAGGTTCGGTCATGATGTGCGGTGTGGCGAAAACCCGAAGGTCACTCTTTCAGCGGGTTGGCTTTTAGGGCGGCCTTGCCGTCCTTCACGTACACGCTGAACTTGACCTTCTTCACGCCTGGCCCAGTCATGAGTTTATCGCGGGTCTTACGCAAGGTCCCCTCGAACTTTTCGTAGGCGAAGCCGTCCACGTTCTCACCGCACTGCTGCTTGAGCGCCACCAAGTCCTGATAAACTTGGCGCCATTCGCCCTCTTCCGGATTCGGGGCGCCCCACTCCGCCATCTCGGAAGTGAGCGAAACAGAGGCAGGCGCGGCTCCAGCGTCGACTTCTCCGCCGCGCTTCGAGGGCGGCTTCGGTAGACGAGGATTCCCGGGCGGCGCGGGTAGATTGCGGCTGGCCTGCGCGCTCACGGGCGCCGGAGCCGCGGGAGCCACGCCGCCACTGCTCGGCGCTTCACCAGGGAAGCTGAACGCGCTCATTTGAGGCTCGGCGGGCAAATCTCCAAGCACCTGCTTGAAGTCGGCCGGGCCACGGCGCGGGCCGCCGCCCTTGGCCAACACCGCGTCGATGCCGTCGTTCAGATCCGCGGCGATTTTTCGGAAGCCACCGCGAAAGCGGCTCGGCTGAAGCTGCTCGATCTCGCCCTTGGCCAAACGTTGCGCTTCCGAGCGGAACACCTTCAACGGCAGGGTGTGCTCGATCACGCTGAACGCGATGCCGGCGCCAGCCACGATCAACGCCAGCACTATCGCGAGCACGATGCGGCCGTTCTCCTTGTCTTTGTCGTCTGCCTTGCGGAAGAAATCCAGCGGGCCGTCCACGCCAAACGGCAAGCGCGCGACAGCGAAGCCTGCGCCCAGTTGCCAGGCTTCGCCCGGCAAACGCGAGTACTGCACGCTCAGCATCTTGCCGAGCACGCGCAGCTTGCTGCGGCCCTTCTCGTTGTAGTCCGGATCCTGCGGCAAGTTGCTGAGGTCCGTCACGATCTGATCCAGCTGCGACGAATCGAAGCCTTCCGGAGCGCCCGAAGCCGCGCGTTGCCCCGCCGTGTAGAACGCCACGGCGGCGCCGGTGCGCGACGACAACTCGCGCGCAAAACGATCATCGACGATGCGCGCGCCCACGATGGCGCCTGTCGGGGCCTGGCTCACGTCGAATTCGACCGGACGCACCACGACGCGATAGATGCGGTCGAGCACCAAGGTGTCGTCACGGATGTAGCCGCGGAGCCCATCGGCCACGACCGGATAACCTCCGAGCTCGAAGTCTTCCAGGCCGCTCGCCTGCTCGTAACCCACGTGCGCCACGACGCGCCCGTATTGGTCGACAGCGAACACGGCGTCGAAGCCTTCGCCCTTTGGAATCTGCGCGTTGACCTTCTTCAGCGCGGCCAGCAGCTTGTCTCGCGCGTCCGACGGCACCTTCGATTCCGACTCGTTCGACTTCTGTAGGTACCGCGCGACGTCCGGGAACAGCGCGTATTGGATCAGCTGAGCGGAGCGTTGGCGCGCGTCGTCTTTCAGGTACCAAGAAACGACTTGGCTATCCGACGATAGCGCTTCGCCCAGCGTCCGCGTCCCTGCGCGGTTGTACATGCTCGTCCCGACGAACAACACGAACACCGCGGCGCCGAGCAGCAGCGCCACGAACACACTCCAGAACCGAGTAGCCAACATCTGATGTTTTCCTGCTTACCGAGTCGAAGACTGCGAAATGGTCGGAGAATGAGCCGCCCGTGGCGCGCTCACGGCTTGGCAGAGTCGGCACCTGGCGCCGGGGCTTCAGCCGGCTTGGCTGCCTCCCCCTCGGCCTTATCGCTCGACTCCGCTTCTTCCTTCGCCGCCTTGGCGGCGGCCTTTTCATCCAAGAGCCGGATCGGTCCCTTGATCTCCACGTCGGCCGCCGCGACCGTCACGGGCAACTCCGGACCGATGGCCTTTCCAGCGAAGTAGGCGCGAATGCGGTACTCGCCGGGTTGTTCGATGGGGACCGCGAAATCGCCCTTCAACGACGGGTACGCAATGGCAGCGACCAGCGGCTCCGACACCACCCACATGCGCAGGCTCGGCGCGGCTTCGTCGCGAATCTCGTAGACGCCAGGCTCCGGCACCGTCCATTCGCGGGTCCCGCCCTGCCCGGTGTCGTTGGCAGTGAAGAGCTTCTGTCCCACCGCATACAGCCGGTGCTTGAACGGATCGGTGTTCTTGAAAACGAGCTTCGTGCCAGGAGCGACGACGATCGTGACCGGGGTCGTGCGACCGCCTCCCACGCGAATCAGCGTCGCCGTCGGCTGCGCCTTCTGCGGAGTTGCGGCCAAAGCGGCGACGCACAGCTCCTTCGGGATGTGAGGATAGAGTCGACGGAAATCCGCCCGCACCGTTGGTACCGGCTCCCGGAAGGAGTAACCGTGCGCTTTGGGGTCGCGCGCCTCCGACCACACCGGATTTTGGAGCAAGCGGTAACCTTCGAGACGTCCCCGGACGCGCGGTTCAGCGGCTGCCGGCGCGGCCAGAGCCGCACATGCCGCGATAGCGGACACAAAAGACACAACCCTTCGGGCGATGGCTGCACTCATTGCCGCCAGACCGTAATCCAGGGTCGCGTCTAACGGAAGAGCTCCGAGGGGCACAAAGGCGGATGGGCCAGCTTTACGCCGGCCCATCCATAGCTCCTTACCACCTGAGTCGAGAGAATAATGTGTAGACCGAACCCCTAGCTACGCTAGGTGGGAGACTTAGGACCGCGGTTTCCGGCTTCCCGGTGAGAATTTCCGGGCCTAGCGCTCCGCCGCGGATTCGCCTCCCTGTTCGATGCTGGTCAGGGATTCGTTACTACGTGCTCTCGAGCTCTGCAGAGGGAGCCTTGTTGCAGTGTAAGGACCCGGGCCTTTTCAGTCAATCGCCGTCAGTAGCGCCCCTACTGAATAAACATTATATTTTCGCGCTGTTACAGTTTTCACCACAAGAAACCTGTGTTGAAAACTGGCCCAGGACCCAGCTCTCGAGGGAGCTTGCCGCCATGAGCTGGGTTGCGACCCACTGTGCTTGCTGTGGCCGCCTCGCCTGTGCGCAGGTCAGCCGACCGCCTTCGCTTCTTGTGCCCGGTGTGACCGGCTTCGTGGCCGCTGGTGAGCTGCCGTTGCTGCTCGCGGAGTCCGAGGCGCTCAACCTATTGTGCGTAGAGCTCCCTCCCCCCGGGCCCGGAAGCCGGGGGCGACTCGCCGTTCAGGTTGAAAAGGCGATCGAGGCTTCGCTGATGCGCGGGGGAGCCTGCGCACCCGGCATCGGAGCCTCGGCCTCGCTCGCCGAGTCGCTGCTCGACCAGTTGTACCGAGCAC
>Ga0247764_1000097_pt1 | contig 32915 bp, 30 predicted proteins | sample UWRJL051202B4_FD_179932 | JGI IMG/M metagenome (GOLD analysis project Ga0247764, IMG submission 179932) | Plant litter microbial communities from Arlington Agricultural Research Station in Wisconsin, United States - UWRJ-L051-202B-4 | ecosystem: Environmental > Terrestrial > Plant litter >...
TTCCTCTCTGGCGCGAAGGAGTACCGCTACCTGCAGCGCTCGATCGCTGCGTTCCCGGCGGCGAATATCTTTGCCGCGACGTTCGAGAGCGCCGGCCTGCAAGCTCTCGAGGTAAGACCCCTGACCTTCGGGGTGTGCCACCTGTACGTGGCCACGCCGCGCGTGTCATGACGTCCACGGCAGTTGGGTCCGGCGCTCCGGCATATTCGTCTTACGGCGAGCTCGAAGACGCGATCGAACGCGCCGCCAGCAGCGCCCCGGATGCGCTGTTCAGCGTGGCAGAGCTACCGGTAAGGGCCGGCAACGCCGAGGCGTTGCTGGAACTCGAGCCGCAAGGACACGCCCACTATTTTGCCGAGCCCAGCGGCGCCGAGCACGTCGGTGTGGGCGCGGTTCAGGTGCTGTCTGGCAGCGGAGAAGGTCGCTTCGCGGAGCTCACGCAAGCGCTGTCAGACTTTTTCGCCAACCTGAGCGACTCGACCGGCGGCTTGCGGCTGTTCGGGGGCTTCGCGTTTCAACCTGCGCGCGCGGCTTCCTCAGTATGGCAACCCTTCGGTGAAGCGCGCTTCGTGGTTCCGCGTTTCGCCTATGAGCAACGAGGCGACGCAGGCGTGCTGCGGGTGCTCTTGAAACAGGCGGAGTTTTCGGATCGCGCGGCCCGGCGACGCGTGTCGACGGAAGGGCGTGCGTTCCTGTCTGCCCTGACGGAGCCGCAACCCTCGGCCCGTCCACTGTCTGGCGAGCTGCCGGCCGAGACGGCCGACGACGGCGAGTACCTGCACCAGGTGGAGCTCGTGCAGCGGGCTATCGCGGAAGGCGCGCTCGAGAAGCTGGTGCTGGCTCGCAGCGCTCAACTGACCTTGCCCCGCCGCATCGCACCCGCCCAGGTGTTGGCACGGCTCGCTTCCGTGGCGCCCGAGTGCACGCGGTTCGCGTTCGCGAGCGGCGGTAGCACCTTCGTTGGCGCGACGCCGGAGCGATTGGTCGAGAAATCCGGGCATAAATTCCGCACCGAGGCGGTCGCAGGCTCGATTCCAGCGGGGGAATTGCCGGCAGGGCGCTTGATGGAAAGCTCCAAAGATCGCGCCGAGCAGGCCATCGTGGTGCGCGAGGTCGTGCGAGCGCTGGAACCGATCGCCGCGCGCATCGAGTACGACGAGACGCCCGAGATCCATCGGCTGCGACACGTCGCGCACCTGCGCACGAAGATCGTGGGCGAGCTGCGCGAGCCACATCACGTGCTCTCGCTGGTAGAGCGGTTGCATCCAACACCCGCGGTGGGTGGCGTGCCCAAAGCCCGCGCGCTGGCATGGATCGCAGAGCACGAGCGCACGGAACGCGGCTGGTACGCAGGTCCGATCGGTTGGGCGGACGCGCGCGGTGACGGCGCGTTCGTGGTTGCCCTGCGCTCTGGCGTGTTGTGCGCAGAGACAGCGGTGCTGTATTCCGGCGCAGGTATCGTGCAAGGCTCGGATCCAGAGCGGGAGCTGTCGGAGACACGCTGGAAGCAACAAGCGTTGCGCGCCGCACTCGGAGCCGTGCCATGACGCGCAACGCGCTCACCCAGTGGGCGCGGCTCCTGTTTGGTAGCCTGCAGCAAGCCGGCCTGCGCGAGGTGATCGTGAGCCCTGGCTCCCGCTCGACGCCGTTCGCTTGGGCCGCGTTGCACACGCCTGGACTGAGCTGTCGCTCCGTGATCGACGAGCGCAGCGCGGCTTTTTTTGCCCTGGGGCAAGCGCGCGTCACGGGCCGCCCAAGCTTGGTGTTGTGCACCTCGGGCAGCGCCGCGGCGCAGTACTTCCCGGCGGTGGTGGAGGCTTCCCAAGCCTTCTTACCGCTGCTGCTGCTCACCGCGGATCGCCCCTTCGAATTACAGCACGCGCACGCTGCGCAAAGCATGGATCAAACGCGCCTGTACGGCGGATTCGCGCGAAACTACTTCGAGCTCGGTCACCCCGAGACCGTCGACGCAGCGCTAGATGGTCTGCGTCGCATGGCGCTGCACGCGTACGCGCAAAGCCTGGGTCCGACACCAGGACCCGTGCAAATGAACGCACGCGCACGCAAACCCCTCGAACCCGTTCCGGCGAGTTCCGTAGAAGAGCTCGCGCTCGAAGACGCCGTTTCGTCGCGACTTGCCGCCAAACGCGTCGAGCAGATCGCGGCCACCGCCGCCGTGGGTGCCCTGCCCGACGCACTCGTGCGGCTGGTGCAGCGCGCACGCACAGGTCTCATCGTCTGCGGACCGGCGCCTGCGTTCAATCAAGATCGGCGCGAGCGGCGTGCGGTCTTCGAACTAGCTGAAATTACCGGATTTTCTTTATTCGCGGAGGCCACTAGCCAATTGCGTTTCGTGGGGTCGGATGTGCCTCTGGCCCCGCGCCTGGCGGCGCTTAGCGCCTGCCTGGACGCAGGCACCGAGCACAAGCCGGAGCTCGTCCTGCATTTGGGCGCCCCTGCCACTTCGAGTCGACTCGAGGCGTTGGCAGCGGATCCGAGCGTGCAGCACGTGGTGGTGTCAGCGCATGGCTTTCAGGAGCCGTCGAATCGCGCAGCCTTCTTCGTTCAAGCCGAGCCCGCGGCGTTCGCGCGCAGCTTGAGCGCGGCGTTGGGGCGCGCAATCACGCATGAAGCCCGGGCGCTGGCCGCAGCTGCCTGGCAGCGTCGGGATCAGCAATACGGCGCGTTCCTGCGCGCGGCGGAGACAGAGAGCGCGGTTGGCGCGCTCAGCGAAGCCGCGCTGGTGCGTGTGGCGCTGCGCAGCCTGCCAGAATCTGCGCTGTTGTGCCTGGGCAATAGCCTGCCGGTGCGCCACGTCGACACCTTTGGTGAGCTGCTGGAGCGCGAGCTGCAGGTCGTGTCGCAGCGAGGCGTCAATGGCATCGATGGACTGCTATCGAGCGCCATCGGCTCGGCGGTGAGCGCCAACAAGCCAGGCCTGCTCTTGCTCGGCGATGTGAGCTTCGTCCACGACCTGAGCGGGCTGCATCTGGCGCGCGAGCTGAAGACCCCGTTCGTGGTGCTGGTCGTGGACAACGCCGGCGGTCGCATCTTCGACGACTTGCCGCTGCGCTCGGCCCTGGAGAGCGAACCGAGCCTCGACCAGTTTTGGCGCACACCTCCGCAGCTGGATTTCGCTCAGCTGACGCAAGCTTTTGGCGTCCGCTATCGCCACGTGACCAGCAGCGCCGAACTCGTCGCAGCGTTGTCCGTAGGCTTCGCGACGCCGGGATTGAGCTTGGTGCACGCCAGGGTCGAACCGGGCTCGGGTCGCGCCTTGAGCGAGCGCTGGCGACAGTTGCGCAACGCAGAGCCATGACCTTGCCGATCGTGGCTCTGCATGGCTTCACCGGCTCGCCCGCGAGCTTTGACGCCGTCCGCGCGTTGTTACCGACCCAACTCGACTGGCATCTGCCGCTGCTGCTCGGGCACGGCAAGCCCCCCGTCGCGCTCGACCTCAGCGCGTTCGAGCAGGAAGTCGAACGCTTGGCTCGGGAACTTCCGCACGGGCCGTGCCTGCTAGTCGGGTACTCGCTCGGCGCTCGCTTGGCGTTGGCGCTGGGGGCACGTTATCCCGAGCGCGTGCATGCGGCCATCTGGATCTCCGGGCGCGACGGTCTACTGACGGAGGCAGAGCGGCAAGCGCGGCGAGCACAGGACGCTGAGCACATTCGACTGTTGGAGCAGACGGGCCTCGCTTCGTTCGTGCAGGCCTGGGAGGCGCTGCCGCTGTTTGCGTCACAACGCGCGCTGCCAGAAGGTGTGCAGCGACGCCAGCGCCTCGAGCGTTCGGGCCACACCGCCGCCGGACTCGCTCAGTCGTTGAGAGTCACGGGGCTCGCGGAAATGCCCTACTACGGCGGCGCGCTCGGGGCGATCCATGCAAGCGTCACGTTGCTAGTCGGGGCCGCGGACGTCGCTTTTTGCCAGCACGCTGCCGCCGTTGTAGGCAACCTGCGGAACGGTAACGTGACCGCGCTGCCGGGGGCCGGCCACAATCTCCTGCTCGAAAGACCCGCCGAGGTCGCGAGCGCAATCGAGAGAGGACTTCAAGCATGACCCAGGTCGAATGGAAGCGGATTCCGGGCTACGAAGACATCTTCTACGACAAGTCCGAAGAGGGCATCGCGAAGATCACCATCAATCGGCCCGAGGTGCGCAACGCCTTCCGCCCGCTCACCGTGATGGAGATGAGCCGCGCTTTCGCCGACGCGCGCGATGACGCCGATATTGGCGTGGTGATCCTGACCGGCGAGGGCAAAGACGCCTTCTGTTCCGGCGGCGATCAGAAGGTGCGCGGCACCGGTGGCTACGTCGGCAAGGACGGCGTGCCGCGCTTGAACGTGCTCGATCTGCAGCGGCAGATCCGCACGTTGCCGAAGCCGGTCGTAGCGATGGTCGCGGGCTACGCCATCGGCGGTGGCCACGTGCTGCACATGATGTGCGACCTCACCATCGCTGCGGACAACGCGCGCTTCGGGCAAACGGGGCCGAAGGTGGGGAGCTTCGACGGTGGCTACGGCGCCTCGTACATGGCGCGCATCGTTGGCCAGAAGAAGGCGCGGGAAATCTGGTTCTTGTGTCGTCAGTACGACGCGAAGCAGGCGCTCGAGATGGGGCTGGTCAACACCGTAGTGCCGTATGAAAAGCTAGAAGCAGAGACGGTGCAGTGGTGCCGCGAGATGCTCCAGCACAGCCCGCTCGCGCTGCGTTGTTTGAAGTCGGCGTTGAACGCGGACTGCGACGGCCAGGCTGGTCTGCAGGAGTTGGCTGGTAACGCCACACTGCTCTACTACCTGACGGAAGAGGGGCGCGAAGGCCGCGACGCCTTCGTCGAGAAGCGCAAACCGAACTTCAAGAAGTTCAAGCGTCTGCCATGACCAGCCCGGGCGCTGCACTGGCTCACGACGTAGCGAAAGGCTCGCTGCGCGCCTGGATCTTGGCCGCGCGCCCCGCCACGTTGACGGCTGCGGTTTCTCCGGTGCTGGTCGGTTGCGCGTGCGCGGAGGCGGCCGGCGTGTTTCGGCTTGGACCGGCACTAGGCGCGTTGATCGGGGCGATGCTGCTGCAGATCGGCTCGAACTTCGCGAACGACGTGTTCGATTTCGAGAAGGGTGCGGACACCGCCGAGCGCCTGGGGCCGACGCGCGCGGTGCAGGCCGGGCTGCTCACTCCTTCTGCCATGCGTGTCGGCATGCTGGTGGTGTTTGCGCTGGCGCTCTTGATCGGCGTTTACCTGACCGCCGAAGCGGGGCCGGTGATCATCGCGATCGGGATCGCCTCCATTTTGTCGGCGATTGCGTACACCGGCGGTCCGTATCCGCTTGGTTATCATGGCTTGGGAGACGTCTTCGTGTTCGTCTTCTTTGGCTTGGTCGCGGTGTGCGGCAGCGCGTTCGTGCATGCGCGGATGTTGCCCGCCACGGCGCCGGTCGCTGCTGTCGCGATCGGCGCGTTGGCAACGGCGATCCTGGTGGTCAACAACCTGCGTGATCGCGAAACGGATGCGCGCGCCGGCAAACGCACGCTGGCGGTTCGCCTCGGGCGCGGCGGCGCGCGGGCGGAGTACGTGCTGCTGTACGCTGCTGCCTACGCCGTGCCCTTCGTACTGTGGGCGCAGGGTCTAGGGCCGCTCGTGCTGTTGCCTGTGCTCACGTTGCCGCTCGCAGTTGGCAATGTGCGAGGAGCGTTCACCTTGGAAGGTCGAGCGTTGAACCCACTGCTCGTGCGCACCGCCAAGCTAGTCTTCTTCTTCGGCTCCTTGCTCGCGCTCGGGATCTGGCTCGGCCATCACTTCGGCCTGAGCGCGTGACCTTCCGTCTGGACGTCGAGCCGTACCGTGCCCAGCTGGCCAGCACCGTGGGCAACCAGCGACAGCGGCATGCGCTACGCGAAGGCGCGATCGTGCGCTTGTCGATCGGCGATGTGACAGGGCTGGGGGAAGCTGCCCCGCTGCCCGGATACTCCGACGAGACCTTCGAGCGTTCGCTCGCAGAGCTTCGGAGCTTCGACCCGCTGGCGCTGCCCCCGTTCGGCGCCGCTGCGCGCAACGCTGGACTGCTGAACGCGCTGGAGCAGGTCCTGAGCGCTCTCGCGCCATCGGCCCGCTTCGCGCTAGAGACGGCGTATCTCGACGCGCATGCACGCGCGAGCTCCCTGCCGCTGCATCGGCTGCTGCAGCGACTTTGGGGCACCGCGGAAAGCGACGCTGGCGTACGAGCGCAGCTCTCCGCATTGGTAAATGACCGCGCCGACGCCGAACGCGCCCTGAACGCGGGCTTCCGTTGCCTCAAGTTGAAGGTTGGCGCGACCACTGGTTTCGAACGTGAGCTGCAGGAGCTGCAGGCCGTCCGCGCGTTGTCGGCGGACGTCACGCTGCGGCTCGACGCGAACCAAGCTTTCGGCGCGGAGCAGACCCCGCCACGTTTGCGGCGCCTCGCGGCCTACGGGCTCGAGTTCATTGAGGAGCCTTGCCCGCAGGCCTGGTCGGTCGGCCCCCTACCCGTCCCGCTCGCGCTGGATGAATCCTTACGGCAACCCGAGCTGCCAGCTCTCGAAGAGCTTGCGTCGCGGGTGGCGGCAGTCGTGCTGAAGCCGACCACTCTCGGCGGATTCGCGCGCTGTTTCGAGCTCGCGCGCCGTGCCGAGACCGCCGGCATCGCCCGGGTAGTCTCGCATACGTTCGAGGGCGTGATCGCGCACGCTGCTTGTTGCGAACTGGCGCTGGCGCTTGGCGCGCAGGCGCGCGCACACGGCCTGGCCCCGCACGCAGCGCTCAACGCGTGGAACGAAGTTTCGCCGCGACTCCGCGCAGCCGAGCTCGTCGCGGGCGACGCGCCGGGGCTCGGGCTTTCGCACGTAGAGCGGCGAGTAAACGCGCCATGCTGAGCATTTTTCAGGCTGCGGCGCGGTTCCCCGATCGCCTCGCCGTGTGCGGCCCGGACGGCTCGCTGAGCTTTGCGCAGCTCGCGCGGCGGGTGAGAGAGGTGAGCGCGCTGCTACTGAAGCGCGGCGGGTTCGAGCCGGGCGGCGCGCCGCTTCCGATCGTGGTGCGACCCACGCTGCGCAGCGTGGTGCTGGTTCACGCCTGCATCGCGCGGCACGTGCCATTTCTGCCGATTCATCCGCGCCTACCGAACAACGAACGCGAACAGCTCGTGGCGCGAGCCGGCGCGCGCGCTTGGATCGACGCCGATGAGCTGGACTTTGCGAGCCCAGGTCGCGACACGCCGCTGCCCGAGCCGACTCCCGAAGAACCCGAACTGCCGCTAGCCTACGTCACGACGTCCGGCAGCAGTGGCGAACCCAAGATCGTCGTGCTGACGCGGCGCGCGTTCATTGCCGCTGCTGACGCTAGTGCTGCGAATCTGCCGCTGTCGCCTGCGGATCGTTGGCTGCTGTGCTTACCGCTGTCGCACGTGGGCGGGATTTCGATCGTGACGCGCTGTTTGCTGGCGGGCGCAGCCGTTGCGTTGTGGCAACCCGCGGCCAGCGGACTTTTGGGAGACTTAGCGGGGCTGACGCAAACGCTGACTAGCATGCGCGTGAGCCTGCTGTCGCTGGTCCCCACCATCCTCCAAGCGCTCCTGGAAGAGCAACCGGAGTGGCAGCCCTCAGCGGACCTGCGCGCCATCCTGCTCGGTGGCGCAGCGACTTCTAGTACGCTGCTGCAGCAGACCGAGCGGCGCAACATTCCCATCCTGGTCAGCTACGGCCTCACCGAGGCGTGTTCCCAAGTAGCCACCACCAAGCTTGGCAGCCGTCCGCATCATCAGGGACAGCTGGTCAGCTGCGGGCGGAGTTTGCCCGGAATCGAACTGCGCGTGGTGGCGGAGCGCATCCAGATCCGCGGACCGACGCTGTGCAGCGCGGTCCTCGGACGCAGCGGTCCGCTGCTAGAGCCGGACGGTTGGTTGACGACCGAAGATCGCGGCTTCCTCGACGAACACGGTGAATTGTTCGTGCTTGGGCGCGCGACCGAACTGATCGTCAGTGGCGGAGAAAACGTCGATCCGCGCCGTGTCGAACGCGCGCTGCTGGCTCTACCAGGCGTGCGCGACGCGGCGGTGTTCGGCGTCCCGGAGCCGCGCTATGGTGAGCTGGTCGCGTGCGCGCTGGTAGTCACCGAGGGTTTTTCCTCCGAGCGCGCATTCGCCAAACTCGCCGAGCAGCTCGCGAGTTATGAACGGCCCCGGCGCTGGGCGATCGTCCCTCGAATTCCCCTGAACTCGAGCGGCAAACGCGATCAAAACGCACTTCAATCGCTGGCCATACCCAACCTGCGGGAGTTACGTTGGAGCGTCCGCAGCTGATGGGTGTTGGCTCTCGCGAGCGCTGCGAACACAATTAAGAAGGCGACACTGCGTGAAGTGGAAGCCTCGCACTGGCTCAAAATTCGCCTGACAAACCGTCGAATTCTTCGCGCGGTCGCACGTAGAAAATTATGACTTCAGCGTCCGCGCCTCCAAGCGAGCGTCTCGCATTTGAGCAGACGAGTGTTCAGGTTTGCAGGCGCGGAACCGTCAGCGATCTCGCCCCGAGTGACGGACACCTGCGAAGTCGAGTGCTAAGCTCGTTCCACTCGTGTTGCACAAGACATCCAACTTTCGCAGCGGTTCCTCGAAAAATTCGGCCAAATGGGCGCTCTCCGGCCTCTTGCTCGCCACATTCACGGGCTTCCTGCTGAATGCCGGCTGTGCCGCCGAGCTAGCCAATCCGGAACAATACGCGCAAGGTGGCAGCACAGGATTGGGTGGCATTACCGGCACCAGTGGCGGGACCCAGCCTACCAACGGCGGCGGCCCCACCGGCAGTGGCGGAACCACCAGCAGTGTGCCGCCCGATCCGCCCTGCGTCACGGCGCTGATGCGATCACGCTGCACGCTTTGCCACAATCAGAGCACCGCTTCGATGCCCGAGTCGGGCGGGATTGATTTGAGTGGTTCGGGCTTGGGCGCGATGTTGACCGCGAAAACCTCGGCCAACTGCGGTGGGCTCGTGATCGACCCTGCCAATCCCGAAACCAGCCTGATGATGAAGAAAGTCGATCGAACCACGACGTGCGGTTCGCCGATGCCGGTCGGCGGCACGCTCACCGAAGAAGAGCTGACGTGCATGCAAAATTGGATGAAGGCGCTTTAGTTCGCGGGGCGGCGAAGGCCACCCCCAAATTTTGGCTGGAGATCGCGCCAAGTCGTGTATGCATAGGCGGCTAGCCGCTCGCGGCCGCCCACTCCTGGAACCGTCAACGATGCAGTTTCGATTCGCTCGTGTTGCGCTCTACACTACGCTCGCGCTGGGTTGTTTGCTGGTACATGCCACCCCTGTCGAGGCCAAATCCAAGCCTAAGAGCTCCGCACGCGCGAAGGTAGTGAAGAAGACCGTCGCCCTCGGTGTAATCGAAGGCCGCAAGGTCGACCAGGTGCGCGATTGGATCAGCGAAGCGCTGGAAGGCGCGTTCGATGTAACGGATGCCGACGGCTTCAAGGTCAAAGGCGATAACGGCAGCTACGCCAAGATGGCCACCGATCTCGGCGTTGAAGCCATCGTGGTCGGTAAGCTCGAGAAGACGAAGCTCGTGCTCACCGTGCGAGACGGCGAGAACGGCAAAGCGCTCACCACCTTCGATTTGGCCGGCAGCGGCGCCAAGCTCAAGACGCAGATCGAAAAGCGCCTAGCAAGCAAGGTCGCGCGCGCTCTCGGAGTTCAAACGGCGGCCGAAGCCGCGCAGCGCGATGAAGAAGAGGAAGACGAGCAAGAGGAAGAAAAGGCCGACGCTGAACCGACCGAGAAGGACGCGGACAACGAGTCCAGCGAAGACAAGTCGGACGGCGACGACGAAAAAGAAGAGAGCGACGAGGACGCGGACGACGACGACTCGGGCTCTGACTACAATCCGCGCACGCCGCTGACTGTCGAACTGGGCGCGCGCATCGGACAACGCGAGTTCAAGTTCAACGACGCGCTCGTCGGCACCGCGGGCCCGCTGCGCGACTACAGCAGCGGCACGGATTTTACGCCGACAGCGAGCATCGCTTTCTACCCGATCACTCTGTTCAGTGGCTCGAGCTTTGGCTCCGACATTCTTGGCGTCGTGGGTCGCTTCGAATACAAACTGCCGAGTACCCTCGATTTTCGAGGCACGGAGCTCACGGCCAAGTCGCAAACCCTCGAAGGCGGCTTGCGTGGGCGTTTTTGCCTCGGCGAATACACGGAGCTGGGTGCGAACCTGGGCCTGGGCTCCCACAAGTATATCCTCGACGGCGACGAGAAAGACGCGATCGTACCGGACGTGTCGTACACCTACCTGTACTGGGGTCTAGATTTCCAGACCCAGTTCAGCAAGGTGATCGTGGGATTGCGCGCCAATATGCGCATGGTCACGGACACCGGCGAGCTGCAGCGCTCCAATCTGTGGTTCAAGAACGTGGGAACCACCAGCGTCGAGGCAGGTCTGACACTGGGGTACCAACTCACACCCTGGTTCGCTGTCGTGGGTCGCGGCGAACTGTTGCAGTACGGCTTCGACTTCAATCCGATCCCCGCAGGCGCGCCCCGCATCGCCGGTGGCGCCACGGATCGCTACATCTCAGGCTGGCTCGGTTTCCGCTTTCAAGTGCCAGGTAGCGATTGATCATTGGCCGTCCCCGGCGAGTTGTAGCGAAAGCCCCGGGGCTGTACGCTGCAGGACTCGCCCGGGATGTCCCAAGATCCGCAGCTCGACCGCACCGGTGAAGTGATAGCCCAGCGTTATCGCTTGCTGGGCCATTTGGATCGCGGCGGTCAGGGAGTCGTCTACCGAGCGCAGGACTTGAAGCACGGCGATGAGGTGGCCGTGAAGATCCTCAAAGACACGAGTTCGCGCGACGTGGCTTGGCGCGAACGCATGCTGCGCGAAGCCCACGCCCTCACGGTGTTGCGCGGCACCGCCGCCGTGCAGATCTTGCATCAGGCCTGGGCCAACGACGGTTCCTTCTGCCTGATCACGGAGTTGTTGAAGGGCAAAGATTTCGAAGGCTACTTGCTCGCGCGGGAGAGCGAAGGGCACCTGTTCGGTCTCGCGGAGCTGTGCGACCTGTTAGAGCCGGTCGTTGCCACGCTGGAGATGGCGCACCATCACGGCATCCTGCATCGCGATCTGAAGCCTGCGAACGTGTTCGTGCTGCAGGACGGCGGCGTGCGGCTGTTGGATTTCGGGTTCGCTAAGTTCTTACGTATGCGCAGCGTGACCGCCGCGGGCCTGGTCGCTGGCTCTCCCAGCTACTTGGCGCCGGAGCTGTGGCGGGGTCAAACGAACGTCGACCATCGCATCGACGTGTATTCATTGGGCGCGTTGGTCTACCGCGCGTTGGCCAGTGCCCCACCTTTCGCCGGCGACAGCCTGCAACAGATCTTGAATCAGGTCACCACCGCAGAGCGTCCGAGCTTGCGGCAGCGGCGCCCGGATCTGCCCGCATCGATCGACGATTGGGTTCGTCAAGCCCTGGCGATCGAGCCCGAGGAGCGCTTTTCGCGCGTGCGCGCGATGTGGAACGCGCTCGCTGCCGTACGTGACAAGCTGGATGGCCCCGTCAGCGTGGAAGCGATCTCGCTAGAAGTGAACTCTCCGGAAGCTCGTGCCATTCGCGCCGCCGCCGAAGAAGGCGCCGACGGCGACCCGCCTTCCCGGCCCTAGAACAGCTCACACTCCGGTGGAACCATAGCCGCCGCCGCTGCGCAACGTGTCGTCGAGCGCTTCCACCTCGACCAGCTCCGCTTGGGCCACGCGACAGATCACCAGCTGCGCGATGCGCGCACGCGGCGTGATCGTGAACGGCTCCTGCCCCCAGTTGACGAGCAGCACGCCGACCTCACCACGATAATCCGCGTCGATGGTACCGGGTGCGTTGACCATGCCAATGCCGTGCCGCAACGCGAGGCCCGAGCGCGCGCGTACTTGCCCTTCGTATCCGTTCGGCAGTTCCAGCCGCAAACCCGTCGGAATCAAGCGACGCGCTCCCGGCGCCAGCACGACCGGCTCCTCGATCGCGGCTTCCAAGTCCAGCCCGGCAGAACCCGGAGTCTTGTACGCCGGCAGCTCCACTTGCACGCTGCCAGTTCGCGCCACGCGCACGCGCACGCGGTTCGGATTCGAAGGGAAGTCTGAGGATGCAGTCATGATGGTCGGCTCACGTTTTCGAGCTTGTTGCGACGGAAGATCTCGTCCGCCATGGTCGAGAGCTTCTTGGCCTCGCGCAGGATGTCTTGGTTGTGGCGGTAATGGGGCGAGCCCTCGACGTAGCTCGAGAACGCGCGGTAGCTCTTGGCGACCTCGATTTCGTTGCCGATTTCCTGGCAAATCGCGATCGAGCGTAGAAAGTAGTCTACTGCTTTACCCTCGTGGCCATCGCCCCAGGCGCCGGCGCCGGTAACCTCCCCCAACGTGCGCAGCGCCATCGCCAAGTGCGGTTTGCTCCGCACTTGGCCGAACAGATCCACGCTGCGCTTGATGGAGTCACGGGCGCGCCTCAGCTCACCGCGCGCCAGGTGCGCCTTGGCCAAGCCGCGTTTGGCTTCGGCCAAGTGTAGCTTGTCACCCAATTCTTCGCACAAGGCTTCGGCGCGGGTGAGCGCCGTGACGGACTTCTCCAGATCGCCGAGCCGCAAATAGGCCGCGCCCATGTTGGTCAACACCACGCCGATACGGTTGTGCTGTCCGATCTCGGTCGCCACGTCATGTGCCTCTTGAAACAGCTGAAGAGCCTGGAGCGGATCGTTCTGATCCAGCGAGAGCTCTCCCAGGTCATTCAAGCTCTCTACGATGCCGAGCGGATCGTTCAGCTCACGCCGAATCTTCAGAGCTGCGTCGAACGCCTCGCGCGCCTCGTTGACTTGGCTGTGATCGCGCCAAACCAGACCGATGTTGTTCAAGCTGAGCGCGATGGAGCGACCGTCCCCGTGCGTCTTGCGCATCTCCAGGGCGATGCGCATCTCGTCCAGCGCGGCCTTGTACTCGCCGCGCATCCACAGCAGCCGCCCGATGTCGTCGTGGCAGCTCGCAACGCCGCGCTGATCGCCCGCCGCGTCGAACAACCTGAGCGCGGTCTCGAACTGGCGCTGCGCGGCCCGAGCGAGCCGGTATCGCGGTGGATCCGTCCGATGCGGTTGTGCGCCGCCCCGCCCTTGGCCAGAAGTCCCAAGCGATAAGAGATCCCGAGCATCTCGCGGAAGGCGGCCAGCGCGTCGTCAGTGCGGCCGAGCAGGACCAGGACGTCGCCGTGGTTGTGGAGCGCGTCGATGCGACGGCGCGCGTCGTCGTCGCCTAACAGCGTGAGGCCTTTGCGATAGTATTCGTCCGCGCGTTTCGCCGCGAAGTGCTCGCGCGCGATGTTACCGGAGTCGATGTACGTGAAGGCCGCGCGCGTCAGCGAGCCCGCGCTCTCCAGATGGCGCGCTAACATCGCGCTATATTCCTCCTGATTGCGTACGCCGTCCTTTTGCGCGAGCCAATCCGCGATGGTTTGGTGATAGCGCCGCGCCGAGGCGTTGGGCGTCAGCTGCGTCAGCGTTTCGCGCTCCAAATTGTGCTTGAAGACGTACTCGATCTCGCCGGAGAACGAGCTGTCGGGCAGACGCAGCACGTAGTCGCGCGCGACCAGCCCCGAGAGCGTACTCTCGACGGAGTCGGCGTCGTCGGTGATCTTGGGATCCCACAACATCGGCGGTTCGCGATCGATGCGCGACAGCGCGACCAACCCGCTCAGCCAGAACACGCTGCCGAGCGACGCCGCGTGTTCGAGCAAGCGCCGCTCGTTGGAGGCGAGCGCCGCGATACGAACTTCTACCGCGTCGGCTACCGTGAGCGGAAGCCGGGCGTTGCTCAAACGCTCGAGCGCCACCCGCCAGCGCCCCTCGGTATCGTTCGGATCGATCTCGAGTACGCCCGCCTCTCGGAACACGCGGACCATGTGCTCCAGCAGGCCGGGCGCGCCGCCCGCCATGCTCACGGCAGCTTCGATCAAGCGGGGCGGAGCGCCGCCCTGACAGCGCGCCAGCAGGTGCTGCATGATCGCGATGGCATCGTCCTCCCCGACCGGACCGACCTCGAGCACGTCGTGTCGCGAGCCGGCGAGCGCGGTCCACTCGGGGTGGCGACTGAGAAACTCAGGACGCGTCGTGCACAGCACGAGCAAGCGCCCTTTGAGGTGCTCGAGCAGGTAACCGAGCAACTCCACGGAGTCTTCGTCGGTGGCGTGGAGCCCGTCGAACACCAAGCACACCGGACTCTTCGCGGCGTCGGCTTCCAGGAAGCTGCGCACCACCGCGCGCCGCAAGTGACGCGCCTGCGATGCGTCCTCCGCCACCGCGCGCGTCATTGGGCTTTCAGCGAAGGCCAGCCCCAGGAGCGCGCCGAGGAAGTAACACACGTCTCCGACGCGCCGATCCGCCAGCACCGCGCTCACTTGCGAGTGGAGCAGCGTGCGCGCGGTATCCGAGTCCGTGCCGTCGTGAAGGCCAAAACGTGAGCGCAACAGCCGCGAGAACAGCCCATAGGCACTCGACTGAGGCCCCGGCCGTCCCTCGTAGACGCGCGTGGGGTGCGCCCCCGAGCGGAGCTCCGTGATCAGATCCTCCACCAGGCGGCGTTTGCCGATTCCGCTCGGCCCCACCAGCGTCACGACCCGCGCGCCACCGCCGGACATCACCTCATGGTAGGCGCGTTGCAGGCGCTCGGTTTCTTTCTCACGGCCAGTAGTCGGCGCAGCGCGTTCCAGGGCGGGAGCAACGGCGCCCGGGGGCGCTTCCAAAGCCGACATTCGGCGCGCATCATGTGCCGACTGCCTCCACGGCCTCAAGCGGCCAGGGCAGTCTCAAGCCGAGAACGACGAACCCAGTCGGCCGACCGCCCCTCATATTCAAGCTGCAGTCAAAAGCGCTAGACACGCTGCGTTAGCGCTGTGAAACGGCGGCGGTTGCCGATCGCGCCGCACTAGAACCCGGGCCTCGCGAGCCCCATGAATTTCCCAAGCGGTAGAATTAGGGCCTTGGACGGGCTTTTGCTAGGCTGCACCCACCTGTGACCCTCCCCGAACGTACCCCCGCTCAGTCGACTAGCGCCGAGAAGCGCTCGGTTGGCAAAGGACTTTTTACCAAGTGCGCCGGTTGTGGCGCGGTCTTCACGGCCGAAGAGCTGGCAGCCAGCTGGCATGTCTGCTCGGGCTGCGGACACCACCATCCGATGACGGCAGATCGCTGGCGCGACCTGCTGCTCGACGACGGGCGGCTGGACGTTTGGGATGACCACATCGCGCCCACGGATCCGCTGAAGTTCGAGGATCAAAAACCTTACACCGAGCGCATCCAACGCGCGCGGCGGGCCACCAACGCGAGCGAAGCGATTGAAGTCGGTGCGGCCCGGATCCTGGGCATGCGCGTGGCCTACGGTTGTTTCATCTTCGGTTACATGGGCGGCAGCATGGGCTCCGTGGTCGGGGAGCGCATCACACGACTGTTCGAGCGCGCGACCGCGGATCGGCTGCCGGTGCTGCTGTTGCACGCCTCCGGAGGCGCTCGCATGCAAGAGGGCATCCTCAGCCTGATGCAGATGGCCAAAACGGTTTCGTCACTTCGTCGCTTCCGCGATGTCCGCATGCCTTACATCAGCCTCATGTTGCACCCCACCACGGGTGGAGTTGCGGCCGGCACCGCCTTCTTGGGTGACATCAACTTGGTGGAGCCCAACGCACAGGTTGGGTTCGCGGGACCGCGCGTGATCGAGGGCACGCTGCGGACGACCTTGCCGGAAGGTTTTCAACGCGCGGAGTTCCTGCTCGCCCACGGCATGGTGGACGCGATCGTTCCGCGCTGTGACTTGAAGGGGACGGTTGGCCAACTGCTCGGCCACCTCGGGGGAAGCGTGACGTGAATACCGAGCTGAAGGCGACGCTCGAGCGACTTTACAGACTGGTTCCTCGGGGGCAGAAGCTGGGACTCGAGCGCATGCAGGCGGCGTGCGCTCGTTTCGGCAACCCGGAGCGTAGTTTCACGTCCGTTCACATCGCGGGCACGAACGGCAAGGGCACGGTGGCCGCCTTCGTGACCGGCATGGCGCGCGCAGCGGGCCTGCGCGCGGGGACTTACACTTCGCCGCACCTGCAACGCTTCGCCGAGCGCATCGTCATCGACGGGTCGCCGATCGCCGACGAGCAACTCGTCCCGCTGCTCAACCACGTGATGGATGGCGCGCCAGAGTTGACGTTCTTCGAGGTGGCTACGCTCGCTGCCTTCCTCGCGTTCCGTGAAGCGGGCGTGCAGCTGGCAATCCTCGAAGTTGGCTTGGGTGGCAGGCTGGACGCGACCAACGTGATTCCTCCGCCGCGAGTGGCGGCGATCACCCGCATCGCCTTCGATCACATGATCGAGCTCGGCGACACGCTCGCCAAGATTGCGGCAGAGAAAGCCGGCATCATCAAGCCAGGCTCCGCAGTGGTGCTCGGCAAGCTGCATCCCGACGCACGCGCCGTGATCGAGGAGCGTGCAGCAGAAGTCGGCGCTCGCGTCGTCGCGCTCGGCAGCCCAGAACCGATCCCGGGCGCGCCGCTGGCCTACCCGCGCGTCGCGCTGCTGGGCTCGAACTTGGCGGTCGCCGTGACCATTGGGCGTGAACTCGGCTGGGCGCCGGAGATTCTGGCGCAAGGCGTGGAAAACACGACCTGGCCTGGTCGCAACGAGCTGCTCCACCGCAGCGGTCAAGATCTGACCCTGCTCGATTGCGCGCACAATCCCGACGGCGCCGTCGCGCTCTCTCACGCGCTCGATCCGAGCGTGCTCGCAGATATCGAGTCGCGACGCGAAATAGCGTTGGTGTTTGGTGCGTTGAACACCAAAAACTGGCGAGCGATGTTACGCCGACTGGAGCAAGTCGCAGGTCAGCGCATCTACGTCGCGCCGCCGGTGCCCAAGGCCGTCGATCCACGCGAAATGCTTCAAATTTCTCCGGGAGAAGTCGCGGGCAGCGTAGAGGAAGCGCTGACGCGTGCTCGCGAACTCGTCGGCTCCAAGGGAGTGGTGGTCGTGGCTGGCTCGACGTTCCTGGTCGGTGCCGCACGCGCGCTGCTCTTGAACCTTCCGAGCGATCCTCCCGTCGCTTTGTAGTGACCGAGAGCTGGTGAGCGCTGGCGCTCGCAATACCGGCATTCCAGGATTGACCGGGCCGGAGGGCTGCGGCTAAACGCTGCGAGCTTCGACCCGCCCTTCCTCGAACTTTATCCAAGCAACGAATGACAGCGCGCAAACTCTTTGGAACCGATGGCATTCGTGGCCGCGCCAACGTGGCCCCGATGACGCCCGAACTCGCTCTGCGCCTCGGACGCGCGCTCGCTCACGTCGCCGGGCGGGGCAAGAATCGCGCGCCGCGCATCGTGATCGGCAAGGACACGCGCGTGTCCGGCTACATGTTCGAGACGGCGCTGGCCGCCGGCATCTGCGCGATGGGCGGCCGCGTGATGCTCAGTGGTCCCATCCCCACCCCCGCCGTCGCTAACTTGGCGCAAAGCATGCGCGCGGACGCCGGCGTGGTGATCAGCGCCAGTCACAATGCCTACGCCGACAACGGCATCAAGATCTTCGGTCCAGACGGCTTCAAGCTGCCCGACAACGAAGAGCTCGAGATGGAGCGCTTGATGTCGGACGACAAGCTCGATCGCTTGGGCAAAACCGGCTCAGCCATAGGTCGCGCCGAGCGAATCGAAGATGCGACCGGCCGCTATATCGTCTACGCCAAGAACACGTTTCCGAAAGAGCTCACGCTCGACGGCGTCCGCATCGTGGTGGACGCAGCGCACGGCGCAGCTTACCGTGCAGCGCCCGACGTCTTCCACGAGCTCGGCGCGGAAGTGATCGCCCTCGGCTGCAAGCCGAACGGCACCAATATCAACAAGGCTTGCGGCGCGCTGCACCCGGAACACGTGGTGCACGAAGTGGTGCGCCGCCATGCCCAGCTGGGCGTCGCGCTGGACGGCGACGCCGACCGCGTGATCTTCGTCGATGAAAAGGGACAAATCGTCGATGGTGACGCGATCATGGCGCTGTGTGGTGTGCAGATGTTGCGCGAGCGTCGGCTGGTCAAGCGCACGCTGGTGACCACGGTGATGAGCAACATGGGGCTCGAGCACGCGCTGTCCGGCGCGGGCGGCAAACTCGTGCGCACCGCGGTCGGTGATCGCTACGTCGTCGAAGAGATGCGCAAGAACGGCTACAACTTCGGCGGGGAACAGTCGGGCCATCTGGTGTTCGCTGAGCACACCACCACGGGTGATGGCATCGTCGCGTCGCTCCAGGTACTCACCACGCTACTGCGCGAACAGAAACCGCTCAGCGAGCTGGCCGCGGTGATGCAACGCGTGCCGCAGTTGCTGGAGAACATCACGCTGCCGGAGCGTCGCGCGATCTCGGAGATGCCCCTGCTGTCGAAGCAGATCTCTCAAGTGGAGAAGCTGCTCGGCAAGTCCGGGCGCGTGCTCGTACGCTGGAGCGGGACGGAGCCCAAATTGCGCCTGATGGTGGAGGGCCCGGAGCCCAAGCGCCTCAAAGATCTGGTGCAGGAGCTCGCCAGCGCCGCACGCCGCGACCTGCGCGCCAGCGCCTGATCCCACCGGAAAACAGGGAATTAACGGGAAGAGCGAAGACTAAGGTTTGGGTTTGATTGAGAGCTGCAGAGAACCTGCTCTCCACCCCCCAAACCTTCCGCCTTTCGCCTTCCTGTTATTCCTCGGATCGCTGCGGGCGCCTTTCAGCCCGCGCCGGCTGAAGCGCTCGCCGAAGCGCTCGCCTTGATCGAGACGTTGATGGACACGCTGGCTTTAGCCTGCGCTTCCAAGGACGCACCGATGCAGGCGCCGACCTTCAGCGCGCCGGCTCCGCCCGCAGCGGTGGCGGCACGCACGCCTTCGAGAGAAGCTTGCACGGTGCCAGAGACGGTATCGAGCTTGTCCTTCAAGCTTGTGGAGACCTTCACGAGCGCCGGCAAGTTTTTCTCCAGCGCCGCGCGCAATTTCTGAGCGGCGTCCACGTTAGCCCCCGCGTCGACCTTGGCGAAGACGTGGCCCGAGGTGCACTCGAGCTTGGTCTTTACCTCGGCGTCGCAGTTGGCTTTGCACTCGGCGCTGACCTCGGGCGGCTTGACCTCACCCGTGCACTTCGGCTCCTTGAACTCGACGCTGCAACCGCCGGTGCAGGTGCCTTTGCACTCGCCCTTGGCCTTGAAGGTGCAGCCGCCGCTGCACTCACCCTTGCACTCCCCCCGGCACTCACCGGTGGCTTTGCCCGTGCAAGAGCCGTCGCATTTCCCGGCACATTTGCCCTTGGTGTCCTTGCCATCGCACTTGCCGCTACAAGTGCCGTCACATTTTCCGGAGAAGTCCGCCTTACACTCGCCGGTGCATTGCGCCGAACAGGTGCCCTCGCACTTGCCGGCCGCATCGACGCTGCACTCGCCCTCGCACTTGGCGTCGCACTTGCCGCTGAGCTTACCGCCTTCGCACGTCACCTTGGCTTCGCCCGGCTTCACGCTGGCGTCGCAGCGCGCCGAGCAGTCCGCCACGGCGCTCATCGACGCCGAGCACTGCGGTGGCTTCGCGTCGATGACGACCTTGGCTTTGGCTTGAGCCTTGAAGTCGTTGATTGCCTTGGCAGCCGCGGCGCAGGCGGCTTCTGCCTTTTTCCCGGGGCCGTTCTCCTTGGGTTGGAGCGCGGCGTCATCCACGCCCAGGTCTTTGGCGAGGTTGGTGCAAGCGGTCACGACCTCACCCTCGACGTTGACAGCGATGGTTTGCAGGTGGGCGCCGGCAGAGAGCGCCGCCTTGACCTTCCCTTCCAAGGTCGCCTCCATGCCAAAGCTCTCGTTCATGATCGCCGCCGCGTCCGCGATGTTGGCGGGACAGGCGTCCGATAAGCCCGACCCACTCCCTGGCTTCGCCCCCGGCAATTGATTGCACTGAGACAGGACGATCGGCGTCGTGGCGAGGATTAACCACGCCAACACGTTGCCTGTGGATCTTGAGCCTTTGGAAGCGCGCATGGTGATTTCCTCCTACGCGGCCGCGCTGAGCGAACCGCAAGCAACCGGGGACGCTACTCCAAGTAGAAGGTCTGGAAAATCCTTTCGAGACACTCAGGCCGAACGGACGCCCTGTTTGGCCGACTGCCTACTTCAGCGAGGATGTATGCAGCAGCGGCGTTACTTCTTGAAGCCAGCTGATTTCTCGGAAAAGGAGAACTCCATTTGATCCGTGGCGACTTTGGGTCGCGCCGACCGATGACCCGCGCGCGTCAAAATTTCCTGCTCGCGCTCCAGGTCCGCCTGCACCACTTCCTCGTTGTCGTAGGCGAACGCGAGCGCATCCAGGATCTTCGCCGGCCCTAGCTGCGGGTAACGCTTGAAGATGCGCTCCACCGTGGCGCCGCTGCGATAGAACGCCCACAACCTTCGCACGGGCACGCGCGAGCCAACCACGTACGGACTTCCCGCGAGCACCAGCTCATCCACGCGTACGTGTGGATGAGGGATGAGAACCATCGGCAAATTCATGGCAGGCCTTTGTAAACGGGCGCGCAGCTTACACCGAAGAACAGCTGGCGTGGCCTGCTGTAGCACCCGTCCCGGGCGCGAGTCAGGGCGTGGGCTCCGTGATCGCGCGACGGTGCTCATCGAAGGTGCGACTGAACCGATGGCGCCCCTTTCCGTCGGCAACGAAGTACAGGTAATCGGTTTTTGCCGGTGAAAGCACCGCGAGCAGCGCATCTTCGCCCGGGTTGCCGATAGGTCCAGGCGGTAGTCCCGCGTGCCGGTAGGTGTTGAACGGGTTACCCGCGTCGCGCACCATTTCGCGTGTCACTTTGCCGTTGTAGCCTTCGCAGCTCGGGGGACGCGGCTCGAGCACGGCGCAGCCGTAGGCAGCGGTCGGATCGGATTGCAGCATGCGTGCGGGGCGAAAATCCGGATCATCCAAGCGATTGAAGAACACGCTGGCGATCATGGGACGCTCCTCTGCGGCGGCCGTCTCGCGCTCCACTATCGATGCCAGCGTCAGCACCTCGCGCTCGCCCCACTGACGCTGCTCCGCGAGTCGCACGAACGCCCCTTGCAGCCGATCGTCCAAGCGCACCAGGCGCTTGCGCGCCTCCGCGACGAGTTGCCGCACGATCGCGCGCGGCTCCGAATCCACGCCGAGTCGGTACGTCGCCGGAAACAGGTAGCCTTCCGCAGACGGTCCGGTCAACGCCAGCTGACTCAGCAACGCGCGATCTTGGACTGCGCGGTTGAACTCCGCCGCCGAACAGATCTCACGCTGCTCCAAGCGTTCGGAGATCTGCCGAAACGTCAGCCCTTCTGGAAGCACGACAGGAAGCACCGGTCGCGCCGGCATGCGTCCCAGACGTTGCACCAGTTCGCGCGCGGAGAGCCCTGCGCGAAAGACATGTGGGCCGCTCGCCACGCGCACGCCAAAGCCAAAAACACTAAAATACACGCGAAAGAGCCGGGGGCTCGAGACCAGTCCGTGCTCTTGAAACAGCTCCACGATCTCGGCGTCTGTCTCCTCCCCGCTCAGATTCAGCGCGACGAGCTGATTCCCACGCTCTCCGCTGCGCGTCGCCCAAAACAGCACGCAGGCCGCGCTCACAGCCACGAGCGTCAGAAAACCCAGGGCAAATCGGCGCAACCAGGGCGTCGCCGCTGAACGGTGCGCGGCGGCGGCGGGCAGCGGCGTCGCGCGGGAGCGTCGCTTCGCGGCCCGAGCACGTGGCTTGACGCTAGGCTTGGAGCTCACCGTTCGCGCTCACGCTCCGCATCCAGGTAGCTTTGCAGCAAGACCGCCGCGGCCGCGCTGTCGATTCGAGTTTTTTGGTCGCGGGCCTTGAGGCCTTGCTCGCGCAGCCGCGCCTCGGCCTCGCGGGTGGAGAGCCATTCATCGCGTAGCTCCACTCGCACGCCGCTTTCGGCAGCCAGCCGCTCGGCGAAACGGCGCGCGCGCTTGGTGGAGGCGCTGTCCTGCCCCTTCAAGCCACGTGGCAACCCGACCAGAAAGACCTCGATACCCTCGGCTTTCGCGAACTCGGACAGCTCACGGACCGCTTTTTGCGGGTCCTGACCGTCCACGAAGGGGCGCGGATGGGCCAGCAGGCCAAGCTCGTCGGCGATGGCCAGCCCAATGCGGACGGTTCCGTAATCGACGGCAGCAGCGCGCATGGCAGGGCCGGGATTTAGCACGCCCGGCGCCGCCTTTCGCATCGCGCCGCTTGACCCGACCCTTTCCACCGAGCATAAGCGCGGGGCGCGTGGCAGTCGGGCTGCGCCGTAGCTCTCTTTCGGACTTGCATGCAGTTTCGCGCCGTCAAGGGGATGAACGACATCCTCCCCGGAGAAGTCGAACGCTGGCAGCGTTTCGAGTCGGTTTTCCGGCGCACGGTCGAGCTCTGCGGCTACTCGGAGATTCGCACGCCACTGCTGGAGGCACGCGACCTATTCGTGCGTTCCACGGGCGAGACGACCGAAATCGTCGAGAAGCAAATGTTCGAGCTGGAGCGAAGCGGCGAACGCCTGGCGCTGCGCCCCGAGGGCACGCCGAGCTCCGCACGCGCCTTCATCAATCACAGCGTTCACGCGCGGGAGCCGGTAACGCGCTGGTACTACCTCGGACCGATGTTCCGCGCGGAGCAACCCCAGCGCGGCCGCTACCGCCAATTTCACCAGGCGGGCTGCGAAGTTTACGGGGACGCCGGCCCCATCGCCGACGCCGAGATGATCGACATGCTGTACGGCATGTTGGCAGAGCTCGGCGTGCATGACGCCGCCGTTCACGTGCACTCGATCGGCGGGCCCGAGAGCCGCGCGCGTTACCGCGAAGCGCTGCTAGCGCACCTCACGCCTCGGCAAGAGCAGCTGAGCGACCACGCGAAGCGGCGTTTGCTCGACAACCCGCTGCGCATCTTGGATTCCAAGGATCCGCGCGACAAGGCCGCGCTGGAAGGCGCGCCGCTGGTGCTGGACTCGCTCGAGCCCGACGATCGCGCGCATTTCGAGCGCTTGTGCGCGGCGCTGACGGCGCTCGGAACGCCTTACGTGATCGACAACAAGCTCGTGCGCGGTCTCGACTATTACACGCGTACTTTATTCGAGTTCATGTCTTCAGCCGGACAGCTGGGAGCGCAAAACGCGATCCTGGGCGGCGGTCGTTACGACGGCATGCTGAAGAGCCTGGGCGGGCAAGATTTGCCCTCCATCGGTTTTGCGATGGGCGTGGAGCGCGTGTTGCTCGCGATGCCCGAAGGGCTGCCGCCCCGCCCCCCGCGCTGCTTCATTGCTCCCATCGGCGCACGGGCCGCCGAGACCGCGCTGCGGCTCGGTCGAGACCTGCGCGGCCTGGGTGTACATACGGACGTGGACGGCCGAGGCGGCTCTCTGAAGAGCTTGCTGCGGCGCGCAGACGCGCTCGGTGCAAAGGTTTGCCTGGTGCTCGGCGATGCCGAGCTAGATAAAGGCGTGGTGCAGGTAAAACAGCTCGCCCTCCACCAAACAGCGGAGGTGAGCCTTTCGGACGTCGCGTCGCACGTCCAGGCCGCGCTTGCGCAGGACGAGGGACCGCGTTGAGAAAGAGTTCAGGCTTGCCGCGGTTCGGTCTGCTCGCCGCGCGGATCTCGGTTTTGGGCGCAGCGCTCCTCGCCTTCGCGGTCGACGCGCGGGCGCAGGATCCGTTTGGCGGCGGCATGATGAATCCTGGCGCCGCCGCGCCCAAGCCCCGTCAACAACAACAGAAGAAAGCTCCGCCTCCCGGCACGCCCGAGCTTCACGCCGCTTCGGGCGCCAGCGATCAGCTGGTGGCTCCGGGCGGCGAACCTGCGCTGCCTGAGAAGCCCTTGCAGCTGAAGCCTCTCGTCGCGCGGGGCATTGGCACGGACTTCGACGTCGAGAGCGCCGAGCAAGGCCGCGGCACACGGGCCGTACACCGCTTCTACGGGCCGTACTACGAAGAGACGAGCGGCAAGTATCGCCTCCGCTTGGCGTTTCCAATCTGGGGCGAACGCACGCAGCCCTCGCGCACCAACCCGGCTGTCACCGACCGCGCGTCGGTGTTCGGGCTCTATTACAACCGCCGCAGCGCGGAGCGCTCTGACGACGTACTTTTTCCGCTGTTCTGGGATCTGAAGAACAAGCGCACCGGCAATCACACCACCGTGGTCGGGCCGTTCGTGCACCGCGAAGCGCCGAACGAATCCGACAATTGGCTGGCGCCGCTGTTCTTCACCGGCAAGCGCAAGGACGGCGGTTACACCATCATCCCGCCGCTGCTCACGTACTCGCAGCGTGATGCCGCTGGTGGTCTCGCTTTCGCGGGCCCGGTGTTCTGTTCGTGGAAGGGCGGCCCGGCCTGCGATTCGCGCACGGCGCAAAGCCTGGATATGGGCGTGGCGCCGTTTTACTTCTACGGCCAGACGGCGCAGAGCAAATACGAAGTCATCCCGCCGCTGCTCCACTACTACAGCTACGACGATAGGGATCTTTCGTACCTGAACGTGTGGGGTCCGTACTACCGGAAGCACACGCAAAAGCGCGACACACTCCACATTTTCCCGCTGTATTACAGCCTGTGGGGCAAGAACGAGCGGCACACCACGCTGTTCCCGTTCTTTCACTACGGCCATGACGAGAAGTCGTCGTTGCTCGTCAATCCGCTGTTCCTGCTGAAGCGCGGCGAGGAGAACAGCAGCACGTTCATCACCTGGGGTTATGCGCGGCATCGCGGCCGCACGGAACTCGACATGATAACGCCGCTGTTCTGGCACTACCGCGATCCGGACATCGGCCTGGATCAGAAGGTGCTCTTCCCCTTCTATTACTCGCGCACCAGCCCGCGCGAGTCGAGCCACGCACTGTTCCCGTTCTACGGGCGCTTCGAGCGCTTCGGCATCAGCAAGTCGACCTGGGTCACGCCGCTCTTCCAACACACCGAAGATCTTCAAGGCTGGTCGACGAACCTGCACCCGCTCGTCTACGTGGGGCGCAACGCGGCCAGCTCGCACACCGTGATCGCGCCCTTCTTCTGGGACTTTGCGGATCCGAAGAGCCGTACCACCGTGGCGTTCCCGATCTACTGGCGCTTCGCGGACGAACGCGAGGTCACTCAGGTGGTGGGCAACGTCTACTATAACGAGAAGAAGGTGGCTGGCGGTAGCGACTGGCAGATCCACGTCTTTCCGGCGTTTTCCTACGGACAAACCCCGAATGGGCACTGGTGGAACGTGCTGTATGGGCTCGCGGGTTACACGCGGCGCGGTGAGTTCACACAGGTGCGCACGTTCTGGGTGCCCATCAACCTGAGCGGGCAAGAGTAACCACGCTGCGGCGGCCCGCCTGAGCGCTACAATCGAGGCATGAAGCGCTTTCGTGCCAGCGTGCTCGGTGGTTCCGGATTCGCAGGTGCCGAGCTCGTGCGTCGTCTGTTGCTCCACCCTGAGGTGGAGCTCGTGCGAGTCGGTGCCGCAGATCACATCGGCGAACCGCTGAGCGCGGCCCTGCCACACCTAGAGGGCAAGACGCAGCTCCATTTCGAAGAGCTGACTCCGGCGCAAGCGGTGACCGAAGTCGACATCGTGCTCATGGGGTTGCCGCAAAAGGCCAGCATCCCGGTTGTAGAGGCTGCGCTCGCGCGAGGCGTGAAGGTGCTCGACTTGTCCGGCGCCTTCCGGTTGCGCGAGCCCGCGCAGTACCAGCGCTACTACGGAGAAGTGCACCCTCGACCGGATCTGTTGCAGCGTTTTGTCTACGGCTTGCCGGAGCTACAACGCGAACTGATCCGCGGCGCCGATACCGTCGCCTCGCCCGGATGCTTCGCCACAGCGATCGAGCTCGGACTGTTGCCGCTGGCACGCCGAGGCTGGTTGCGCGGCGCGGTATCCAGCGTTGGCATCACCGGCTCCAGCGGCGCGGGCGTGGCTGCCAGCGCGACGACGCACCACCCGACACGCGCCAACAACCTCCGCACCTACCGGCCGCTCACGCACCAGCACACGCCCGAGATCGAAGACGCTCTCAAGAGCGCCGGTGCGCGCGACTTCCGCCTCGACTTCGTGCCGGTTTCTGCGCCGCTGGTCCGCGGGATTTTCGTCAGTTCGTTCGCTCGTGTCTCCGCAGAGCTGACCCAAGCCGAGCTCACGGACGCGTTTCAGCAGCAGTACCGCGGCGAATCGTTCGTGCGCATTCCTAGGAGCCGTTTCCCCGAGGTCGTGGCCGTCGCGGGCTCCAACTACGCGGAGGTCGGCTTCGAGTTCGGTCCAGTCGAAGGCGACGAGCGGCTACTCACCGTGTTCTCCTGCCTCGACAACTTGATGAAAGGCGGAGCCGGCCAGGCCATTCAAAATATGAATCTGATGTTAGGGCTGGAGGAGAGCCTGACCCTGGAGGATATCGGCCCGTATCCGTGATCAGCTCGTTCGCTCGAGCGCAGCGCTGATCTTCGCCGCGCGTTCGGCGAACGCCTGGCCCCACAAATCGAGCACCAGCGGGGTGACGGAGACCTCACCCGCATCGAACGCCTCCGTATCGCTACCAGCAACGGGGCGATGCTCGGCGCCGGGTCCGCCCACCCACAGGTATTCGCGACCGCGCGGATCGCGGCGAAACTCCACCTCGTCCTTGTAGATGCGATGACCCAAACGCGTAGTGCGCACCGGCCAGCGGTCGCCGGACGGCACGTTGACGTTGAGCAGGATGGCCTTGCCTGACTCGTTCAATAAAGACTCCGTGATCTGGGCCGCCAACGTGCAGGCCGCCGCCATATCCGCGTCAGGCGAAGCCGAAAACGCGATCGACGGGATGCCGCGCAGCGCGCCCTCGCGCGCGGCTGCGACAGTGCCGCTATAGAACACGTCGTCACCCAAGTTCACGCCGTGGTTCATGCCTGAGATCACCGCGTCTGGGCGCCGCGGCAACACGCGACCAATGGTGTGGAGCGCGACGTACACACAATCTGCCGGCGTGCCGTCGAGCGAGAACACGCCCTCCCCGTGCCGGAACAGCCGCAAGGGGCGATGCAAGCTCAGCGCGTGGCTCGCAGCGCTCTGTTCCGTGTCCGGAGCGCAGATCACCACGTCGGCCACGCGCTGTATCGCGTCCGCCAAAGTACGAATTCCGAGCGAACGATAACCGTCGTCGTTCGCCAGCAACACCAGCTTACGAGTCAACACTTAGCCTTCTGGACGCGTCCTGACCTGCGCTAAATCATCGATCGAGCGCGTTATCCCAAGACCTTGTCGAGTTCGCCGCTCTCGTTCATGCCCGTGATGATGTCACAACCGCCAACGAGCTGACCGCCGACATACAGCTGCGGGAACGTGGGCCAATTCGAGAACTCCTTGAGGCCGTTGCGCAGCTCGGGATCCGCCAAGATGTTCACGTCCAGGAACTCGACCCCCTTCTGCTTCAAAATCGAGACGACCTGCGCGGAGAAGCCGCACTGAGGGAAGTTCTTGTTGCCCTTCATGAACAGGACAACCTTCTTCGAGTCGACGGTGCTTTGAATGCGATCACGTAACGTTGCGTCCATCATGAATCTCCCTGGAGTCCGGCGAAGGCCGCGGGCGTGTACGTCTGCAGCGCCAATGCATGGATCGGACCCTGCATGGCGTTGCCAAGGGCGGCATAGACCAGCCGGTGCTGCTGGAGCATGGGTTTGCCCTCGAAAGCGTCGGACACGATGCGGACTTGGTAGTGGTCCTGAGTCCCAGTCAGATCCGAAAGCTCGATGTCAGCGCCGGGAAACGCCGCCAACAGCAGAGCTTGCACCTCGGTAGCCGGGATCATTGCCCGGGAAGCTGACGCCCGCCGCCCCGACTGTCAACTGGGCAGTTTATTGGGGGGCAGCACGCAGGGTGGAGTCGTGAAGCCCCACGCGACGGGTCCTCCGTGCCCCGCCGAAACGCCGGCACTCCGGCCAATCCCGAAACCTAGACCGGGCCGTAGCTGTCTTTTTGCTGAATCCGCCAGTCGAGAGGCAGATCCAGAAAGCCTTCCAGGCACAGGAAATCGTACAAACACTCGCACAGCGCGCCGCACGTCTCGCTGAACACGTGGGGATCCGTGAAAAACTTGATGGTTTCGTCCCGGAAGCTGGCCTCGGTCGTCAGGCGCGCCAAGAGCTCGTCCCCGCAAAAGAACACCATCTGCTGCATGAACAGCCGCTCCCACTCGCGGCGAAAGTCAGCAAATGCGTCCGACGCTACCTTGTAGCCGACGCTGTGCTCGTGCCACGCGGTCTTGGCCGCCCGCAGCGTGACGCGGGCTAGCTGCTCCGTGCGCGGCGGCAGGTGCTCGTGAATGAAGTCGCTGAGAACGCTCGCGTAAATCGTCATTACGCGATTTAGCTCCGGCGAGCGCCGCGACAGGAACCCGACCTGCAGTTCCCGCTCAATCCTGCTCAGTAATTCGAGCGAACCCTGCCGCGCCTCCGCGTCTTCGTACTCGAAGCTCCCGAGCTCAGCGCGGAGCCGATGCCGATAGCGCTGCAGCACGTAGTACACGGCCTGCTCCGGATGATGGATGATCTTGTCCTTGTTGCCCTTGGTGCGCTCGTGCAGTTCGCTTTCGAAGAATAACTTGGCAACGCAGCGACCGACGGGCTTCAGCACCTGCGTCGTGAACTGCGAACTCTTGGAGAACACGCGTGAGAGCAGCGCCGTCAGCGTGCTGATCTGCTGTTGTTCGACCGCCTCTGGGTCGCCCGGCGCGGCCGGGCGGCTCGACAAAGCCGCTTTCAACGCGCGCAGCTCGGAGACGACCTGTGCCGTCACTGCGTCCAGCTCGGCGTTGGTCTCGAGCTCCGCCTTGTAGTGGACGATGCGCGCTTGAACCTGTTCGTTCAAAAGACCGAGTGCTTCCACGGCTAAACGCTCCTTCTGACCGTCGCTGAGCAGCGGCGGCCTGGCTTCGCGTGCGCGCTCGCTGGGGGCCGGGGGTGGTCTCGGACGCGTGCTGGGCTCGGCTGGCTTCGATCCCCGTGCGTCGCTCACCTGCGCGACGTTAGTCCGCTTCTCCGAGCTCGGCAATATAAGCGACAGCCGCGTTATTGCCACCCACTACACCGAGCGGATTCCATGGCGGTTTCAGTTGCCCAACTCGACTGCTGTTGTCGATGACTGCGTAGTATTGACCAGGCGGAACACGCACCATCTGTTGCTGTTCCCCGCCGGGCTGAACGGACCACGAAGCAACCGGTGGCGTGTTGGGTGGCGCAAGTTGCGCCCCCAACTGCAGCGAGTTCCGCCAGACGTCGCCGCTGCTGCGCGTGATGAGGAGCACGTCCACGGCAGGCCCCGTCACCCTCAGCCGGAGGAAGATGGCTTGATTGGCTTCAGTCACTTCGAACGGGCCCAGGAAATCCACCTGTTCGCTGCGCACCTCGGTGATCTCGCTAGCGAACATGAAACGATTTTTGCCGCGCACGAACGGTGATGGCGGCCGCGCCGGAGGCGCGAGATGGCCGAGACTGAACTGGTCGCCGTCGTCGGTGTGAACCACGGTGAAGCCCGCGGCGAGTTGCGACTGCATCAGCTCCGAACCGAACGTGCTGAGCATGTAGGCGGCGGGGCCCTGCGCGGCCCAGTTGGCTAGCTTGTACTCCACCGAACCGACCTTGAATTCGGGACCGTTCGCGATGCGCGCGGTACGCGCCCAGATGTACGCGGCCTCCTCGTCCAGGAAGAAGTCCATGCGGTAGTCGACGGAAGCGCCAGCCCAGAACCCGACACGGCCGCCGACAGGGGTCCAAGCGTAACCCGTTCCCGAAAAATCGACGGTTACGGTCTGCGCTTGGGAATTGACTCGCGTGCGGCACTGCTCGGGGAAAAAGCGACCGACGACATTACCGCCTGGCGTCACTCGCAGCGGCGCGTTGCGCCGCAGCATTTCGGGACACATGCGCTGCGCGCCGAAGTTGGAGAACAAGAACCAACGCAAGCTTGGGCTGGCGTTGATCGGTCCCTTCCACCAGCCGCACGCGACGACGAACACCAGCGTGGCCGCGGCGATCGCGGACCAACGCAAGAACCCAAAGCGATTGAGTTTGCTCAAGTAGCCCTCAAAACATGGTGCAGACTTCACGCCGAGAGCTCAACCGAAAAGCGCCGCCCGCGAGACCTGCTCGAGCAGCGCGACCAAATCCGGGCTGGTATTCAGCGCCGGCACGCGGTCGAACTCCAAATTCAGCTGTTCGGCCCAGCCTCGCGCTTCGATGTCCAGGTCGTACAGCGTCTCGACGTGGTCCGAGAGGAAGCCGAACGGCGCGATCACCACGCGGCGACAGCCCTCCCGCGCCAACCCCTCCAACGTGTCGCGCAGCTCCGGCCCGACCCAGTCGCCCCCGTCGGCACCCTGACTCTGAAAAGCCAGGGTGGCGCGAGTCGGTAGCTGAGCTGTGATGGCTGCAGCGGAGCTACGCACCTGGTCCGCATAGGGATCGCCCGAAGCCACCACGCGGCTCGGCAAGCTGTGCGCGGTGAGGACCACGTGCTCCGCCGGGCCACCGCGTAAGTGCGGCAGGATGGCGGCGACCTGCGCCGCAACGAAGGCGGGTCGTTCGCCGAACGCCGCCACGGGCGCGAGCTCGAGCGACAAACCGAGCTCTCGCACGGCGTCGGCCGCTGCGCGCGCGTAGACGTGCACGCTGAACGGCGCGAGCGGCAACACCGCCAAGCGGGTCACGCCGGCGCTCGCAGCTTGCGCCAGCGCCGCTTTGAGCTCCGGCTGCCAGAGCCGCATGCCGAGATACACTGGCAGGCCCAGGCGAGCAGACAGCGCCTCGCCCTGTGCCCGCGTGATGCTCAGGTGTGGGGAGCCGCCGATGCTGGCGTAACGGCGTTGAATCTCCGCCACGAGCTCGGGCGGAGCCGGGCGGCCGTGGCGAATTCGCTGCAAGAACGCCGGAATATCCTGGAGATCCTCGACGGTACCGTGAGCGGTCAGCAGCACTCCGTCGCTCATCCGAATATCCCGGTGGGAGGGGTCGAAGCCAGCGGTTCTTCCATGGGATCGATTGTCAGGTAGGGATACCGAAAGTCCTGGGGCGGATTTAGATTGCGCTTGATCACGCGCGGAGAAACCCAGCGTAGCAAGTTCAAGCTGGAGCCGGCCTTGTCATTGGTACCCGAATGCCGCGCGCCGCCGAACGGTTGTTGACCGACCACGGCTCCCGTCGGTTTGTCGTTGATGTAGAAATTGCCAGCGGCATCACGCAGGCGGCCGCTAGCGAGGGCAAGGGCAGCCTCATCGCGCGCGAAGATGGCGCCGGTGAGCGCGTACGGACTCGTGCGGTCGCAAATGCTGAGCACGTCGTCGAAGTAGTCGTCGTCGTAAACGAACAGGGCGACGACCGGGCCGAACAGCTCCAGCTCGAACAGCCAGTGCTGCGCGCGGGATACTTCGATCAACGTCGGCTCCACGAAGTAGCCTCGGCTATCGTCGCTGCGGCCGCCGCAAACCCGACGACAGGAGGTATCCGCACCCGCCCGGGCGAGCGCAGAGCTCAGCCGAGTGAAGGCATCTCGCGAGATCACGGCTCCCATGAAGCACGAAAAATCGGCCGGATCCCCCACTTTTAGCTGCTGAATCAAGTCAACCAGGCGCGCTTCGAGCGCCGGCCACAGCGAACGCGGGACGTACACGCGCGAGGCGGCTGAACACTTTTGCCCCTGATACTCGAAGCCGCCGCGTACGATCGCGACCGCCAACGCCGAAAGTTCAGCGCTCGGATGCGCGACGATGAAGTCCTTCCCTCCGGTCTCCGCCACGACTCGTGGGTAGTTACGATATCGATTCAGCTGGCTCGCAATGTTCTGCGACAGCGTCTCGAACACTGCGCTCGAGCCAGTAAAATGCAGGCCAGCAAACTCCGGGTGTGACAGCACACGCGCGGTAATCTGCGCGGCATCGCCGGCTAGCATCTGGATCACACCCTCCGGCAGGCCGGCGGCGACGAACAGCTCCGTGATCACGCCTGCTGACAGCATGGCAAGCGGCGAAGGCTTCCAGATCACCACGTTTCCCAGCAACGCAGGCGCGGACGGCAGGTTGCCTGCGATGGCCGTGAAGTTGAAGGGCGTGACCGCGTAGACGAAACCCTCCAGCGGCCGCAGATCCCAGCTGTTGCGATCAGTGCCCGGCGAACTCAGCGCGTGGGGCGTGAGCTGCTCCGCGAAGTGCGCGTTGAAACGCAAGAAGTCGGTCAGCTCACAGGCAGCGTCGATCTCCGCCTGGTGTGGAGTTTTACTCTGTCCGAGCAGCGTCGCGGCGTTCAAGCGTTGCCGGAAAGGTCCCGCCGCAAGCTCTGCCGCACGCAGGAAGATCGCGGACCTTTCGGACTGCGAGCGCTGCGCCCACGCCCAGCGCGCCTGCAGCGCCGCGTGGACCGCGGCATCCACCGCTGGCTCGCCGCACACCGCGTACTTACCGAGTTCGAGCTCGAGACAATGCGGCGCGAACACGGATGAAAGCGGAAGATCGGCCACGACCTTCCCGGCAACACGCGCTTCGATCAGAGCCGGTTCTGCGATCTGCCGCTGGATCTCGCGACGGAGCGCCGCTCGTTCGGCGCTGCCCGGAGCGTAGCTCAGAACCGGCTCGTTGCTTGGCTCGGCAACCACGCGCAAAAGCTACTCCGCGCGCCGGCGCTGGGCGAGCAAATTGCGGCGAGAGCGCGCGGCCCTCACTTCTTGCTGGGTGTGGCGTAAGCGCAGGCTGAAACTTCGCCGAAGTCGGGTTCGAAGCCGACCGTGTCGGAATAGTAGACGCGCGCGAAATCAGTGCTCCAACACTCGGTGGCGTCGACCACGCTGATGCTGGTCGGCAGATCGCCGCCGCTAACCGAGATGTCGGCGCGGCCGGCGCCGTC
>Ga0247764_1000099_pt1 | contig 32144 bp, 30 predicted proteins | sample UWRJL051202B4_FD_179932 | JGI IMG/M metagenome (GOLD analysis project Ga0247764, IMG submission 179932) | Plant litter microbial communities from Arlington Agricultural Research Station in Wisconsin, United States - UWRJ-L051-202B-4 | ecosystem: Environmental > Terrestrial > Plant litter >...
TCTTCTCGACATGACCTTGAGATCCGAGGAAGCAACGACGCAGCGTCCGCCCAGCGCATTCCCTAGAATCTGGGTAACCGTGGCAGCGAGGATGGCGTGGGTCGGCGTACCCCCGGCCCTGGCGTAGATCTCTCCGTCGCAATACTCGAGCTTCACCTGGCTCATCTCCAGAACGCCGAGGTAATCCTGGTAGCTGTGATGAAGGCGCCGAGCAGTGGTCACAGGGGCGAGCTTAGCAGAACGTGCGAGTCGTCGGTTCTGTCGCCCGAGGCACGGAGCGCGAGGATAGCGACCTCGATCTCCTGGTGACGTTTGAGCCGGGGGTTGGCCTTCTACAGCATGCGGCACTAGTCCTGGAGCTGGAACGCCTGCTTGGCCGAAAGGTGGACGTTGCAAGCGAACGGGGGGTGCGCGCAAGCATCCGCGGAAGTCTCGACGCGGACGCGAAGCCGCTGTGAGGACCGACCGCGATCGTCTCGGCGATGCTTGAGATACCCTGCTGCGCCCACGCACTGCCACTGCGCCCGAACACGACCGCGCCCGATTCCTTCGTGGAGTTGTCGGTGCCGGCCGTGCTGGTGCCGCCGTCCTCTTGATACGCCAGCGACGGCCAAGGTGTTGCCGTCCGCGGACACGCGCAGCACCTTATCTCGATGGCTCCCCAAATCTGCGGAGTTCGCGCTGACCGGCGACGAGCCGAATCGACGAAGTCACGGGGTCAGCGCAAGCTCAGCCAAATGCCGCTCGAAATCCTCGCGGCTGTGGGCAGCGGCACACAGAGCCTGGATGCGAGCTGCCGCCTTTTGATCCGCGACCAGTTGAGCGTGGGTCCGTGCCACGCGATCGAGCAGGTCCGCTTCTGCCTCTGCGACATAGCCGAGATAGCTACTGGTCTTGTCGCCAAACATCCATTGCCGGAGCCGACGCGCGCCCTCCCATTGACCGTCCCAGTACGCGTCGGCCGATACGTAGCCCTCTCGCCACTTCAGCGAGAAGTGTGAGAAGCCGCGGACGCCATCAGCCTGCACGGTCTCGAAGAGGTAGCGAGCCCAAAGTTCGCGTAGCCCTTGCACGAGTCCGCACCCGCTCACATCGACGCTGGTCGGGGTGTCGCGGTCGAACGAGTCGTCGCACAGCACCGTCCAGGGCTCCGTTGCGTGCGGTTCCACTGAGCTCGATGTTGACATAGGCGGGCTCCTCGAACCCTCACTCAGCGCGCGTAACTGAACACATACGCCGCCCCCGCGTCCTTCGCGCTGCCGTCCGTGGCATCGCCGTTTACCGCGCGCGCTGTGCTGTCTTCGCCAGCAGCGCCGACCGCGAGTACGCTGGCGTCGTCCGAGAAGGCGAGCGAGAAGCCGAACATGTCGCCGGAGTCGGGGTTGGGGGAGACGACCACAGGGCGCGGAGTCCAGGCGTTGCCGAGCCGGTCGAAGACGTACACATTCCCGTCGCCGGTCATTTCTGCGACCGCGAGCGCCGTCGCGGAGCTGGAGAGCGCGAGCGCCCAACCGAAGCTCGCACCAGGCGAGGGAGTCGTGGCTTTGAGATAGGCCTGCTGCGACCACGCGCTGCCGCTGCGCCCGAACACGTAGACCGCGCCCGATTCCTTGGCGGAGTTGTCGGTGCCGGGCGTGCTGGTGCCGCCGTCCTCTTGGTACGCAGCGACGGCCAAGGTGTTGCCGTCGGCGGACACGCGCAGCACCTTACCGAATTGATCGTCGGGGTCTGGATTCGAGGCTTTCAAGAAGACCTGCTCCGTCCAGGCCTCGTTGAGGCGAGCGAATAGGTACACCGCACCCGAGCCAGAGCGATTGTTGTTCGTTCCCGGCGTGCCCACGCCCACGCTGTCGCTGCTCTCGAGGTAGGCACCTACGGCCAAGGTGTTGCCGTCTGCCGAGAGCGCGAGGGCGTCACCAAAGTTATTGCCGGCGTTGGGGCGTGACGGCTTGATATAGGCGGTCTGCGTCCATCCGCTCGCTCCGCGGCTGAAGACGTACGCCGCTCCAGCGTTGCGCATCGAATCGTCGCTGGCGTCGGTTCCGAAGGCGCTACTTTCGCCGAAAGCGCCTACCGCTAGCGTGTTGCCGTCCGCTGACAGCCCGATCGAGTTGCCGAAGAAGTCGTCGTTGTCGGCGTTGGCTGCCTTCAAATACGCTTGCTGCTGCCAGGCGCCCGCGCTGCGTACATAGACATAGGCTGCGCCGGTATCGACGCCAGACCGATCGCTGTTGTCGCCATTGATCCCGATCGCGGCGCCGTCCTCCGTATACGATCCGAAGGCGAGCGTGTTGCCATCCGCGGACAACGCCAAGGCCTTGCCGAAGAAGTCTCCCTGACCCGGAACCTTGGCCTTGATGTAAGCCTCCTGCGACCAGCTTTCGCCGGCAGCCACGTAGACATAAACGGCGCCGGCGTTGGTGACGTCATCGTCGGTGCCCGGCCCGTTCGTGGCGCCACCGCCATCCTCCTCGCCGGCCCAGACCGCCAACGTCTTGCCGTCCGCGGACAGCGCGACGCCGCCACCGAAGTAGTCGCCGGCGCCCGTGTTCGACGCCTTCACGTAGGTCGTGGTTCCCAGCGTCGCCTGACCACTGCTGCCGCCACTCGCTTCTACCTTTCCCCCGCTAGCGCCACCCGAGCTCGCGCCGCCCGAGCTCGCGCCGCCCGAGCTCGCACCACCCGAAGCGGGCGCCGTCCGCTCGTTGCTGCCGCAGGCCACGAACGCCAGCGCCGAAAGGCAAGCCAGACCCACCACCACACGACCAATTTTTACGCTCGTATCCATCTCGCCTACCACCGTGCGGACTACCGACCAGGCACCCATCCCGACCGGCGCCGCGCACTCAGCCGGCCAGCGTAGCTCTCGTTTGTGGGGACGCTTCTTCTCTCTGCTTTGTCGCGCAGCGCGACGGCGCCGCCGGCGGGGAGTGAGACACGCATTGAACCGAGCGGCCGACACCCGTCGTAGACGTGACCGGCCAAGCGACCCGCAATCGGACGCTCAAATGCGCACCGGCGATCTTTTTTCGCAACCGTCGAAGAGGCCGCCCGACTCAGTGCGCGTTGCAACGAGTGTTCAAGCCTCGCCAAGCTGATGTTCTTCGCTAACGTGCGCTTCTTTACGCTGTCCGGCGGGTGGACCACGGCAGCTTCGGGCCTGCAGCTCGGCGCCAACGAGCGACAGCATGCCTTGAGTCCACTGCTCGCGGGGTTCGCGATCATCGATATTCGGAGTCAGCTCGAGCGCGTTGATTTGCTGACGCTCTATGAACTGGCGACCGACGGGGACCCAAGAGAGGGCTATCAACTCGCAGACGATGTTCTGCTCCAGGCGATCGAGCAGGCTCTTTGCTCGGGGCGGATCCTACTGGTGCCAGAGAGCCGTGCGGGCTCGAGTGATCCGGCTCCTAGCGGCGGTTCACTGGCGCGGCTCGCGGACGCTGCCATGCAGGGGCGCCCCGTCCTGCAGCTTCGGGGGGGCAGCTACAAGCTTTATCATCGACAAGAAGGACTAAGACGATGCATCGCTCTCAAATGCTAGGTTCGGCGGTCCGCCATCTGCGTCGCATGGCTGCTGCTGGCGCATCGACGGCAGAGCTCGATGCTTTCTTGGAGATGCGCAATTTCGGTGAGTGGTGGGGCAACTACCGTTACCTGGATCGAGCATTTCTTCAGCACAAGTTGTTCATGTACACGATTCAGGCCAAGCCTGAACACACGTACGCGAATTGGGAGCCCCTGGTCGCGCAGCATCGCGACAAGTGGTTGACCGACCGTGTGGCGGAGCTAATGCGCCTGCGGGACTACTTTTCGTTCATGCAGTTCGCTCAAGAGCAACAAGTGAGCGTGCTCGTTTGCGGAGCAAACCCCGCCGCAGGACAATGGATAGGAAAGCCTGGCGTGCGTTGCTACGATGGTGACCTGCCGCTGCTTTCTCGCGAGACAGAGCCCAACGCAGGGCTGCTAGCCGCAGATCCAAACGACGCGACGCTCGCTGAAATGTTGCAGCTGTTTGAACCTCGGCTCTCCTACGCGGAGTACGTGAACTTGCTCCACACCCGCGGGCTTCACGTGAGTTCAGCGGCCGAAGGCTATCTCGTTGCAGATAGGCAGGGTCAGCGCTTCCACGAGAGCTATCGCCTACATGGCGTGTACCGTGCGAAGACACACGTGCCGGTGTGGACGTCAAAAACAGGCGAAAACTTGCGTGCCGCCTTGAATCGGCACCTCGGCGCGGAGCTAGTTCGCTGGGGGCCTCACGACACCTGGGAGTTCCGCAACCAAGCGCGCATTGCTGGACCACTATTCGGCCCGCTGCTTCCGGTCCTGGCATTCAACGAGGACCAGCATTTCGAAGAGAAGTTGATCCGACGCAAGCTTGCAACTGGTCCCTATCGGCAGCGCTGGGACGACCTCTTTCCTCATCACCCCCCGGAGCCTCACCAATGGCAAACCTGAACCGCGAAGCAGACCTTGCAACGCGCGAAGAGCAGCAGCGCACGCTGGTGCGCCATCGCGCCCTCCGTGCGGAATACAACCGCGCGCTCGACGAGCACGCCGCGCAGCTCGCAATCCCCACCGAAATTGGCATCGACGCATCCAGCAGCGCATTCGTCGACACAGAAGCATATCGCCGCGCACGTGAAGCGGTGGCTGCGCTCGGCGCGCTCGAAGCCGAGTACTTTCGACGCCTGCCGCGGCTCGCCATTTCTCGTTGTCCGCTGTGTGACACAGCCCTCCATCGCAGCTTCGATCCGTTTGGCATCGACGGCCTCTGGTGGCGCTCCGACTCTCAACCGGAAGAGCCGCAACCATGTCCTCATTTTTGTTTGCTGTTGGGCGCGGTCGACGTGCGCGCCAGCGCATCGCGCCCTGATTTCGACGTCTACCCAGGGCCCGCAGTCCCCTTCGTGCTGCCACGACTCTTCGAGCACGAAGGCATGCTCGCCGTCATCTCGGAGCTCGCGCTCGCCGACGGCGCCAAAGCCTATCCAATCGCCTACTTTGCCCCGCGCCGCCCGCCGGTTCAGTCACTCACTGCACCTTGGCCGCGCACCAACTTCCTCTACACCACCCAGCTTGGCGTGCACTCTTGGCGCCGGTCCAGCGAAAACCCAACGGGTGAGGGCGCAGAAGTTTGGGACTTCGACCTAATGCCCTGGCTATCCCGGGGCAAGCTCCGCTGGTGCGCGCCCGGTGCACCTGACCCGAAGTTCGTTACGGCAGATTCTGCAGCGTGTCCGTTCGTCGGATTGGAAGGCGCCCGGCACCCGCAGCTAGTCCAGGCGGCTCCGTTTGAGTAGCAGGAGCTTGCGATGAGGCTGCGTCGAGCCGAGGAAGCTCGCTCCCGTGACCACGAGTAGCCCTAATGCGGATCGCTGACGAGCAGGTCCGACAGCAAGGTGGCCAAGCCGAGGAAGCTGGAGAAGCCGCTCACGTCGGTCGCGAATCTGCCGATCTGGACGGGAGCCGGGCGAGCGCTGGCGTTTTCGATGGCTTGGGCAATCGCCCCCTCCGCTTCATCCTGAGGCGCACGTGCATCCGTTCCGTTCGGCGGCCACTCGGAACGACGGGAGAGGCGCTGGCATGAGATGGCGGGCGGTGGAAAACTACTCGAGCCATGACCGATCGAGAGCTCCTCGCGAACGCGCTCACTCTCTCTGAATCCGATCGCGTGAAGCTGGCAGCTGAACTTCTCGCGAGTGTCGGGCCTGGCGACTCAGCTTCTGCCTCCGAGTGGGGGAGCGCGTGGCTTTCCGAGGTTGCCCAGCGAGAACAGCTGGAACCGGACGAAAGCCTTGGCCCGGAGCACGAGCTCCCCGCAGTGCGCCAGCGACTTGCAGGCTTGTTTCGGTGACGCGGACGCTCGTTGTTTAAGCTTACAGAGCAGTCTCGCAATGAGGCTGCGGCGGCACACATGGTCAAAACGCGCGACGAATCACTTTGGCGGACTTTGGCGTAGTGGCCCCTCAGCGTTACACGAACGACGACGCCGGGTATGGGCAATTACTAAGATGCTCCACGTCACGGCGTCACCACTGGCCGGGCCGCAGAGCGCTGTGCGACTGGCGAAGGCAAAGCGCGATTGGCAGATTGGCACGCCCCCTCTGGGCGCCAAGATCGCGCTATGATCCAGAAGTGAAAGACCAGCCCTCACGCTCCGCCTCTCAGCGATCAAAGACTCGCATATTCCGCTCCAGTTCCGCGCTCACCGCTGGCAGCTCAGCAGTACGTTCCAGCACGATGTCGTACCCAGCCGTCGTGATGTGGCGCTTCGCGTCGCGTGCCGCAAAGCCACGGATATTCACCACGTAGTAACCCGGGTCTACGGGTATTATCGTCCAGCCAAGTTCGGGCACCCACTCTTTGAGCACGACCAGATCTGCGAGCACCAGTCGCTGGGCGACGTGCAGCGCGAAGACGCCGTTCTCGGCGACGATCTCTCCCGGAGGCTGCCACGCTTCATGCGACTGCCGAACGGTGACCTGGTAGCCAGCGTCGTCAATCGCGAGGATGGGGACGATGATGCCTTTGGAAAGAACTTGGTCGCCCTCGTCAGTCGTCCGATAGCGGCCAAAGAGGTCGGCGCCCTCCTCGATCGATCCATGGAACGCCTCCAGCAGCGTTGGCTCGAAGAGCACGATGCCGTTGAAGTCTGTCGTGATGTCGCCTAGCCACATAGGGCCACCTGGTGCCTCAACATTTGGTTGCCTGTTGTTCCTTATGCCACTTCTCCAGGCGCTTGAACGCCTGCGCTGGCGTGACGTTCCTGGCCAAGACCTCTCCGGTGCTCGGGATGCGGAGATCGCCACGGATGTGAGCAACGTCTTTCAGGCACGCGAGGAGCGCCTGCGGCTGATCGAGCGGGCCGCGCACGAAGCGGTGGAGGACACGCCGAAACCGTCAAACGTCGTCGAATCGCGGGTGCAAAGCAAGCTCGGTCTGATGGCGGATGAGCCGGAGCTCGTGGATGAGATTTGCGCGCTGGCGTACCAGGCGCGGACTCAAGCTCGCATGCGATCATTCGATGATTAAGCCGCGCTGGGCAGCGTGCGGTGCGACAACGAGTCACTCAACCACGGCTGCCTTGCTTCGAGCCTACGCACCGAGAACGGGAACGCCAACGAAGTGCGACGCCAGAGCGTCGAAGTCAGTCGTATCACCTGTCACGACGATCGCATCGGTCAGCGCGGCCGTCGCCATCACGATAGCGTCGATCGTAAGCTTTGCGTTGACGCCTTTCATACGACCAAGCGCGATACCCGCGGCCTTGCTCGCGTCCAGCGAAGCAACGATTTGGGTCGCGGCAAGAATCTCCTCGCGAGCGTCCGTCCGTCCACGCCACCATTCCGCTATGACCGGGAGCGGGACCAAGATGCGGGCCCGCCCGATTCTGACCAGCTTGAGGAACCGCACCGCACGATCCTTACCCCGCTCGGCCGCAATCAAGGCACCCGTGTCGAACACGTATCGGGCGATCACGCTACCTTCCGCTTTTTAGAGCGCTTCTTCCACGCCGCGACCTCACGACCGATCTCCTTCTGAATGACCTCGGCTTCGGCTAGGGACGGGGAAGAAGTTCGGTGCCGACGCAAGTAGGCGTCCGCGGCCATCCGACGGCGCGCCTCCTCCGCGAGGTCAGTCACCAAAGCGGACAGGTTGCCACCAAAGTCTTTGTTCGCGAGCGCGCGCAGAGCCTGCTTGGTCTTCGGGTCGACGGAAACGGAAAATGTCTCCGTGGCGCCGGCTCGTCGCACTTTCTTCATGCTGATGATGTAGCATAAACGGTGCGCACAGAGCGACGGTAATGCGGGCCGCTGACGAGCAGGTCCGAGAGCAAGGTGGCCAAGCCGAGGAAGCTGGAGCAGCCGCTCACGTCGGTCGCGAATCTGCCGATCTGGACCGGAGCCCGGCGAGCGCTGGCGTTTTCGATGGCCTGGGCAATCGTCCTCCGCTTCATCCTGGGGCGCACGTGCATCCGTTCCGTTCGGCGGCCACTCGGAACGACGGGAGAGGCGCTGGCATGAGATGGCGGGCGGTGGCAAACTACTCGAGCCATGACCGCTCGAGAGCTCCTCGCGAACGCGCTCACTCTCTCTGAATCCGATCGCGTGAAGCTGGCAGCTGAACTTCTCGCGAGTGTCGCGCCTGGCGAGTCAGCTCCTGCCTCCGAGTGGGAGAGCGCGTGGCTTTCCGAAGTTGCCCAGCGTGAACAGCTGGAACGGACGAAAGGCTTGGCCCGGAGCACGAGCTCCCCGCAGTGCGCCAGCGACTTGCAGGCTTGTTTCGGTGACGCGGACGCTCGTTGTTGGGCCGACGGCAGAAAGGGAAATCGAGGAAGCCCCTCGCTGGTATGAGGAGCGCGCAACCGGTCTCGGGCAAGCTGTCGTCGACGAGGTTCTGCACGCCTTGGGAGTCATCGAAGAGGGCCCGCACACGCTGAATGAGTGCCTAAACGTCTACCTAATTGCGCTAAGGAGCTGCATCGAACGTGGAAAGGGTTACTAAGTGTTCCATTTGCGGAAATAACGGGGCTTCGTTCTCTCGACCCGTGCCAATCTGTTCCAATTGTCGGCTTGAGGCCGCGAACCTAATTCTGAGGGAACCTGACTCCATGATTCGATCGTTGTGGAAGGTAACGGCCAACTTTGATCGGCAGCGACAGAAATCTCAACAACGGCAGACATGTGCCGCGCCCGAGGTACTGTCCGCTGTTGCATGGGGGCTATTGGAGCAGGGCATTGTTGATGACGCGTTGCTCGCAGCGGCGGAGGCCGTAATGCTGGGAGAGTCCGCCGACATGAACCGCGTCGGCGCGAGCGCGCTGCGAGTTATCTTCGACGAGCGAATTGCGTGCCGGGATCTGACTGCGCGGCTCCATGACCTACTCGTGTAGGATTCCGCAGCCGACTGAGCGCCGCAGAGACTCATTGTCCACGCGCGGCAACGTACTTATCCTCCTACTTGCGCGGTGCCGCGCATCCGCCGACGCCCGGTCCGCGTGGTATCCTTCGTCCACCTCCACGATGGGCCGAGCCGACGGTGCCAGGAAGTCTACGATGTACTCTCCAATCGGCACCTGCCGGCGAAACCCAACTCCCAGCTTGGACCCTCGCAGCGCTTCCCACAGCCGCGCCTCCGACAGCGTCAAGCTGGACCGCATCGCGTGTGCGCGTTCGACGATGATTTGCGAGCGAGAAGACTGATGGCGACGACAGGGCATGCGATGCTCCTTCGCCCGTGGAAGTGGCCGGGCGCAGCCAACCCCGGCGCAAGATCTGCGACGCGCGCTCAGCGCCACCCACTCTCAGCGAATGCGCGCGGCACAGAGCGTGCGCCCTGCCGCGAACCCCGGCCGCTTCCACGGGCGAAGGCAACGCGTTCACGACGCATAACGCGTCTGCTCGCTGGCACGAACGTCGACGTCCAAGAAGCAGACACACGCGAGAGCCTCAGTAGCCACAACCCCTCAGGTCGCCATTCGTCCAGCGACTACCTCCCCCACTTGCGCGCAGCGCGCGCCGCGATGACTCAAGACGCTTTCTCATCGCTTGCACCGCGGCGGCGCGCGCGAGCACAAGTTTGGGGGAGGTCGGCCGCCAGCGGCAGCGCCGCTGCCGGCCGGGTGCACGCCTCCGCCCAACGCCGAGCAGTGCGCGGGGCAGCGGCAGAGCTAGACGGATCAGGGACGCTGACGGCCCAGTACGTCTACGGTTCGAATCCAAACGTACCGGACTACATCGTCAAGGGCGGCGTGCAGTACCGCGTACCCTTGAGCGTTTGCCTGAACGTGTACCGGCTTGCTTTCCGGAACTGCATGGAGAACGGCGGCCGTGGCAACTTCTACTGAGTGCATCATCTGCGAGCGGCACCCGCCTGCGTTCGGCCCCAGGTTTGTCGGGCATGCCGGCTCGCGGCCGCACGCCTTGTCCTTGACGGCGACGTCCAAACGGTGAGCGAACTTTGGGCCGTCGGTGACGCTCTCGAAGGAGTGCGATTGGGTTTTGAGCAGTATCGAAACACGTGGGGAAGCTCTCCACCTGCGGCAGAGGTACTCGCATCGGTAGCTCAGGGTCTGCTCGATCAGGAGCTGCTTGCGGAAGGCCTACTGAATGCGGCAGCTGCAATCTTGCTCGGTGAATCGGCAGACGCGAACACTGTCGGAGCGAGCGCGCTCAGCGTGATCCTGGATCCGCGGCTCGCGCGTGACGATTTCAGGAGGAACCTTCGCGCAGAGCTTGCGCGATGGTCGCCGTGATATCTACATTCCCCCCGATACTTCGATCACAACGACCGGAAGTTTACCGTCTTCTTCCCAGGCCAAGTAGCTGCGCTCGAGCAGTTCACCATACCTGCCGCTAATGCGGGCCGCTGACGAGGAGGTCCGAGAGCAAAGTGGCCAAGCCGAGGAAGCTGGAGAAGCCGCTCACGTCGGTTACGGTCGTGAGTATGATCGAGGAGGCGGTGGCGGGATCGCGCTTGAGGGCGGTGAGCACGATGGGGACGGAGGCGCCGGCAATCGCGGCGATCACCATCGAGCCCACCATGGACACGCCGATGACCAGTGCCAGCGTTGGGTTCTGGCTCCACAGAAAGGTGCACAGGGCCGTCACGAGCGCGACGGAAGCGCCGTTGACGAACGCGCCCAGCATTTCTTTCCTCGCGACGCGCCACCAGTGGCCGATGCGGATCTCGCGCAGGGCGAGGCCGCGACTGGTGACGGCGAGCGCCTGCGCGCCCGTGTTGCCAGCCTGGCCGGCGACGACCGGCATCAACACCGCCAGCGCGGTGTACTTCGCGATCGTAGCGTCGAACAGGCCGACGACGGAGGCGGCGATGAAGCCCGTCACCAGGTTGAGTAGCAGCCAGGGCAAGCGACTCTGCACCAGCAACAGCGGGCGCGACAGGGCACGCTCGTCCTTGCCGGCGCCCACCATTTGCTGCACGTCGTCGGTCGCTGCGTGTTGTGCGGCTCGAACCAGGGCGTCGTATGGCAAAATGCCGAGAATCTTGCCCTCCAAGTCGACCACCGTGAGGCTCGCCAGCGCATGACGATTGAGCAGCTCGACGACCTCGTCCCGGGTGGCCATGGGGGTGACCACCGGTCGATGGCGCTCTGCCAAGCTACCGATGGCCGCGTCCTTGGGCGCGCCGACCAAGCTTTGTAGAGAGACGACGCCGGTCATGCGCCCGTCTTCGCCGGCCAGCACGACGTCGATGATTCTTCGGTTCTTGGTCTTGCGGATTTGCTCGAGCGCGTCGTCGATGGTCGTGTCCTCACGAAACGTGATCACGCGCGGGTCCATCAAGCGACCCGCGGTATCCGGAGGAAACTCGAGCGCGTCGCGGATGTTGCGCTGGCTCTGCGTGGGCAGGCCCGCGAGCAGGCGCGCGCTGGTCTCTTCGTCCAGGTAGGCCAGCCAGCGCGCCGCCTGAACGAAATCTGCCGTAATCAAGATGTCGCGCGCCCAGTCGTCTTCCATGCAGCGCAGGGCGCGCGCGGCGGCGTCGACGGTCATGCGCTGGAGCACCTCGCAGGTGCGCCCCAAGGGCAGGGGGAGCAAGGCCTGCGCCGCTTCCTCGGGCTCGGTTCGCTCGAGCACCGCACCCGCCTCCCCGGGATGGTTGCTCAGAAATAGCGCCGCCAGATCGCCGATGGCGTTCATGGCTGACCCGTTTCTGGCACGATGCTGCGCCGAACGCTGGGCGGCGGGGCTTCTCGCCGTTCGGGCTCTGGCCCTTCCAGCGCTAGCGTCGCGCCGATGAAGCGGGTCATGGCGGAAGCGCCGAGCGTGCACAGCTCCGCCAACGCCGACGCGGTCTGGTCGACGCTGGGCCCGGCCGCGGCTTGACCGAGCGCTGTCTCGATCGCGCGAAAGGTGGAGTAGCGCAGCACACCGAGGAAACGACGGTCGCGATCGACTACGGGGAGGGCGTGATTGCGTCGCCAGCCCGCGTGGCGCGCGATGACCTCCAGCGGATCTTGGGCGTACAGCACCTCCGGATCGCGCGTGATGATGGTGCCGAGCGGCGTTTCGGGCGGCGCCAGCATCAGCTCCCGCATGTTGACCACGCCGATCAAGCGGCGCTCGGAATCGATGGCGTAGACGTAGTGCATCACACCCGATGGGTGCGCGCGCAAACGCTCGAACACCTCGGCCACAGAGAGTGTCTCTGGCAAGGCGGGCGCGCGCGGGTCCAGGCGCCCGCCGGCGCGATGCGGACCGAACTCCGTCATGCGCTTGAGCGCTTCGGAGAGCGAGGGGCTGAGCGCTTCGAGCAACTGGGTTCGCGTCTTGGAAGAGAGGCGAAGCAAGATGTCCGCCGCTAGCGTCGGGTGACAAGCCTCCAAGATTTCGCCGCCCAGTTTGACTTCCAGCCGCGCGACCGCTGCGGCCGCGACGAGTGGCACGGTGCGCGACAGCACGCGGGCTGCGCTCTCCAGCTCCAACGCGCTGAGCACTTCGGCCGCCTCCTCCGGCGGCAAACGCTCGATGAAGCGCGCGACCTCCTCGGGGTGCGCGGCCGCGAAGGCCTGCACCAGCGGCAAATCCGCGCTCATTGGCCACCTGCCCGGTGCACCACCAAGGTCGAGCGCCGGTCGGAGAACACTCGCGCTGGGATCGACACATCGCCCTCAGCGCACTCCAAAATCACTGACGTCTCGGCGATGCGCACGATACGCCCCTCGACACCGTCGATTCGAACCGTCTGCCCCACCTGATACAAGCGGTGCACATAGTGAGCGGACAAGATGTTCGCCACCAGGTCTCGCCCACCGACGCCGAACGCGATCGCGGCGCCCGTCAACAGACCGCCCAGCACGATCAGCAACGTCGATTTCAGAAACGAGATGTCGATACCCAGCTGTTCGATTGCGACCAGCGCGGTGCCGAGCAAGAGCGCCATCTCCGTCGCGCGACCTACCCGCTCGGCGGACGCCATGTTGACGGTGCTGACGGCGCTCGACGCGATGTGGCGCGCGACCCGCGCCGCCACCGTTCCCAGCGCGATGATCAAAATCGCGACCGCTACTCGTGGCAGGAAGGTTGCCACGCCCGACAGCCACGCGGTCACCACGGGCAACCCCAGCGTCTCGGTCGACGCCATCACCGCGCACACCACGACCAGCCAATACACGGCGCTGCCGACCGCGCTCTGCACCCGCTCCAGGTGCGCCACGCTCATGGCCCCTGGCTGCAAGTTCCCGATCCAGCGCGCGCTCTTCGCCACCAGCCGTCGCGACAGCCGTGCCAACACTGCCGCCGCCACGAACCCCACCAGCAAGATGATCGCGGCGACCACCGTGCTCTGGCTCAACCCCGTCGCCGCGGCGATGCGGCTCGTCAACGGGTCTGCGACTTCCAGCCAAGTTCGTGCATCCATCCCCACAGAGTAGCCGAGCGGGCGGCGCCAGCGGATGTTGCTTTTTTGGTGGCGTAGCAGCTAGATTTGTGGACTTCGCAGGCCTCACCAGCTTGCTGCACGCCGTTGCCGCAGCTTTGGCCCAGTGCTTTCCCTTGCCGGTCGTCAGGATGGGGCTTTCATCGCAGTGGCCTTCGCCCAGTGCGCTAGTGCTGGTGCGGCGTGATTCTCGATCGGATCAGGTTGGCTCTTCCGTCGTTTGCTCGGCAAGAATCTGGGCCTCGATAGCTCTGCAGCGTGGGAACGCATTGAGGACGTCTCGGATGCGGACTTGGTCTCTGCAATGCGCGGCATGGTTGGGCGCTCCAATCCTTTGGTCGCTTGTGCCCACCGCGAACGAAGAGAGCAGCGCGCGCTCCCCTTCGGCAAACCAGCGCTCAGCCAAAACGTTCGAGTCCGAATTGTGGTTCTCGATCCTTGCAGATTCAGTTCCTGGAACTGCTCCGACAGCAAGGCGTCGCCGTGAAGCGGATATCCGTGCTTGCAGCAGACGTGGGTGCGACGCCGCAAGAGCTGCATCGTGCGGCGACAGCGCTGCGGGATGCGCGAAGCAACCGAGCGTGACCGGACACCACACGAACGAGGTGGCGTGTGTCCGGTCAAACGCTGATCGTAAGAAACATGGCGGATTTTCGGGATTGAAGATGGCACATCCGTTGCCTTGCGACGTAGAGCCTGACGCCGTCGTCACGAAGGCTAGGCAGGAGCCGTTACGGTTCGGAACCAAACGCGACGTTGTTCCCCAACCGGACTACAACCTTCATGCACGGGCAGAGGACGCGCCGAACGCGGCGGCTCTGGAGATACCGAGAGGGTTGCGCAGCCCCTGGGGTGGGCCGTAGCGAAACGGGCGCTCGGCCAACAATGATGCGGCGCCAAGTGAAGCTGGCAGTCTTTTGGTGAATGGTGGAGCCTATGCTCGGTTCAGAAGGAGGCACTCGTGTGGGACGGACCTTGGTTAGGTGACGTGGGATGAATCGCGCGGCGTTGAAGCCTTCGTTGGCTGCGGCTGGCCCTGAGGTGGGCGGCGTTCGAACGTGCTCCGGCAAGACTGCCCATTCTCCAATGATAGTTTCGACGATGCCGAGCTCGAGTGCGCCCGCGGCGCAACTGGCAGCATTCGATAGCGTCACGGAGTCCAGAGTGGGGCGCGGCCTCGAGCCCCAGGATCGTGCGCCGACGGCACCACTCTCGACTAGCAACCGCTATGGAGCCCTTCGCGGCGGGTCGGAGCCGATGCGTCACCTCTACGGCCTGATGGAGCGGCTCACAGGGTCGCTCTTGTCGGTCTTGATCGAGGGCGAGACTGGGACCGGCAAGGAGCTGATCGCGAGAACTCTGCACGAACAGTCGATCGTGAAGCGAGGACCCTTCATCGCCATCAATTGTGGCGCGCTCGATCAGGCCCTGGTGCGCAGCGAGCTCTTCGGTCACGTGCGCGGAGCCTTCACGGGGGCCGTCGAAACCCGCGTGGGAGCCTTCGAGTCCGCCACCAACGGTACGCTATTCCTTGACGAAATCGGCGAGCTTCCGCTGGAAATTCAACCGTTCCTACTGCGGGCGTTGGAAACGCGCCAGGTCCAGCGCGTCGGTGAAACGGCCACGCGTCAGGTCAACGTCCGCGTGCTCAGCGCCACGCACCGCAGGCTCGAAGACTTGGTGCGTGAAGGCCGTTTCCGTGAGGATCTCTACTATCGGCTCGTGGTCGTTCGCCTGGTCGCGCCCCCGCTACGCCAACGGCCCAGCGACATTCCCGATTTAGTGCGCTCCTTCTGTGACGAGCTGCGGCTGCCGCCGCTGCCCGAGGAAGTCATCACCGAGTTTGCGACGCGGCGATGGGCCGGCAACGTTCGCGAGCTGCAGAACGCGGTGTTGGCCTATTCGGCCCTGGGCACCCTCCTACCGTCGGCTCGAAGCGACGCTGGGCTCGACGCTGCCCTGCACGCTGCCATCGATCTTTCGCTCCCTTACTCCGAGCAAAAGGACCAGCTGAACGATCGCTTCCTTCGCGTCTATCTGGAGGTGCTGTTGAAAAAATCCGGAAAAAATCAAAGCGAAGCCGCGCGGCTCTCCGGGATTGATCGCAGTCACCTCAACAAGCTGATTCGCAAGCTGATTTAGCTCGCCAGCCAGCTCCGGTGTTGCACTCGATAGGGATCGACACCACAGGTCTGTGGGATGCATCCCACTAATGACAGAGTCGTTCGTCAGGAACGCACTATCAGCCAGAATATAGGTAGCGGTGACTCATGACGTCCTGGCACGACTGGTGCAGTGCAGGTCTCACAGAAACTTCGACGCGGCTCGGAGCCTCTGCGTTCAACGTGAAAACGCATTTCGAAAACCCGCAAGACGAAAGCAATTGAGGACGGCGATGAAGAAAGTCATTGGAACCGTTCCGACCAGGCGTCTAGCAACGTGTCTTTGAGCAGCGCGTCCTGCGAATCGTGAAACGCCGACTCCATCGGCTCACCGTCGTCGGACGGCAGCTCGTTCTGCCCGCGCGGAGCCTTGACACCACCAGACGGAGTCAGCGATGACGTCACCTGTTTCATGTAGCGAGACCCCCATGGCAGGGCAGTCGGGCGGCGGCCGCGCGAGTTGTAGCTTTTCTTCGAGAAAGTGTGCGACGTCCCAGCCGTGACCTGACGGAGGAGATCGTTTTCGTGCTCTCAGGGTCGCGACAGCAGACAGCCGCTCTCCAGATCCTTCACGAGAGTCGGGCGGTTGTTTTGCGGCACCTGCGCGACCTCGACGAGCGGTGCTGCTAAACGGTCCGACCCGCGGCGGAAACGCAGCAATCCCAGGGCGGCAGCGGAGCCGGTATACAGACCCGAACGAGTGTACGCCAGCGTCGTCGGAACGCCGTTGGCCGGCGTGACCGGGCGCAGGTAGACGGACTCGCCGTCGCGTGTGCGGACGAGCTGGATCGAGCGGCGCCCGATGGCGACCAGGTCGCCGTGCGGGGCCCAGCGCACCGAGTCGACGTCTTCTTCGTCGCCGGCAATCTGCGTCAAGTGCGTAAGCTTTTGCAGATCCCAAAGCTCCGCTTCGTTGCCGCCGCCGGAGACGAGTAGCTTGCCATCCGGGCTGATCGCGACGCTGCGTTGATGTTTGTTGTGGCCGTCTTTTACTACGCGAGCAGCCGGCTTTTCGAGGCGCTTCAGGAGCTTGCCGCTCAGCGCGTCCCACACGGTCAGCGTGTTCGGGTTGGAAGCGATGACGAGACGCTTGCCGTCTGGCGTCCAGCCGAGGTCCATCACGTTGCCAGTGCCTTGAAGCGTCAGCAGTGGGTGGAGCGCACGGGCGTCGACGATCACTGTGCCTTGTGATCCAGCCACCGCAATACGTTGACGATCGGCGCTGAGCGCCAGACCATGGACGTAGTTGACGGGGCTTTCGACCGCGCTCAGCTGCTTGCCGCTGCGCGGCTCGTGCAGCCGTAGCTCCGTGCGCTGGAAGCTCAGGGACACCGCGGCCAGGAGGCGCCCGTCGGGTAGAAACAGCACCTGGCGCATCGCGCTGAAGGGCGCGTCGGCGTTCAGCTTGCTGAGCCGCTTGCCGGTGCGCGCGTCGCAGACGTAGACCTCGCGCATCGTGCCGACCGCGATCAATGCGCCGTCCTGGCTCCAATCGAGCGTCTCCAGCGCCTCACCCACTGGCAAGTCGAGCTGCTGTAGCTCGGGCCGCGTCGGGTCCAGCAGCTGGACGCGCTCGGCGGCGCCTGTGCCTTCGCCCGAAAGCACTGCCAGCCGGGTGCCGTCGGGGCTCCAAACTAGGCCGTTGGTGGTGGCGCGCTGGTGCAGCGCGCGGCTACGTAGTGCGCCCGTGCGTGCGTCCCAGGTGGCCACGTCGGGAAAGAGCAGATGGATGGATCCGATGACGCTGCCGTGATCAGGCGAGGGAGCGAACGCCATCAGCTCGTCGCCGGGCTTGACCTGGAAAGTGACGCGGCCCGAGCCGCGCACGGCCGATAGACCGCGTCGATTCAGGCTCGAGGCCAGCACACCGCCGTCGGGAAGCAGGTGGGCATGATAGCCATAGAGCTCAGGGTAGTCGGCGACCTTGCGCCCGGTGTTCGTGTCGAACAGCGAGACGCCATGGCCGCCGACCAGTGCGACGCGCGAATCTGCCGATACCTGCACGCTCTCGACACGACTGGCCACCTCAAGGCTGGCGCGCAGGGCCCCGGTGCTCGCATCAGTGACTCCGCCTGGCCCTTGTGAGGGCGCCCAGACCACCAGTCGACCATCGGGACTCAACGCAGCGTGCCGAGCTCCGGGCGGAGTCGCCGGGACGCGCGCTCGCTCTTGGCCCGTCGCCAGATCCCAAACCACGAACTGATCGGGAGCTTGATAGGACACGCCGCAGCCCATCAGCCAGCGACTATCTTGGCTAAACTCAGGTCGCAGCGAGCCGGCGCTCTTGGCTAGCGTCGCGCGTCGCGTGCCGTCTGCCTCGTGCAGGGCGACGTGGTCCGCGTAGGCCAATACCAGCGTCCGCCCATCCGGGCTGAAGCGCACGTAGTGTGGTCCATCGCCCGGATCACGCTGGAGCTCGCGCGCGGTGCCGCTCGCCAGATCCCAAAAGCGCGCAGGCTCGTCACGAGCGACCGATACCAAAACCGGCCGCGTGGGATGAAACGCAACCGCTTGCAACCGGTGACGGTGCCCTGCGTAGATCGCCCGCAGCTCGCCACTCTTCACGTCCCACAGGCGCACGTTCCTGCTGTCATCGACGAACACCGCGAATCGGCCATCGGCCGAGAGCACCAGGTCGCGGGCCAGGCTGTACGAGCCGAACTGCGGTAAGAGCTCGAGCTCGGGCGCACCCGGCGGGGGCGCCGCGCAGGTCTTCGGTGATTGCTGTCTTGGCCAAGGCCAAGCCGTGACCTCGGGGGTGACCGGCGCACCCGGGCCCGCCGCCGGTGTGGACGATGCAGCAGGAGCGACGGCGACGGAGCCGTCCCGGTTCGTGGCTGAAACCGGCACAGGGCTCAGCGGTTGAGCTCCCGGCTGCTGCTGGCTGCTCCCGCAGGCCGCGAGCCAAACGAGTAACGTCGCGGCCGTGGTCCCGTTTCTTACCATCGCCCCGCCGAGTGTAGGGCTCGCGAATGGCTAAGTCGATCGATGATCACGGCCGAGGTGCTCGGCCGTCATCGCCGCAGGTCCACCACAGGTGCTGAAGCGAGCTGTTCACGCGTGCCATTCAGGCGCTCCTCAGCGCGCGCTCGGATGAGAACATTACCCAGCCCTAGGATCTGGGAGAACCCCGAGGCATCGGCCGAAGCGGCGCACCCCCTTGGCAATGGTGAGGCGCCCGCACTAAGTTCGAAACGCGCGGTTCAGCGCTAGCTTAGGCGAAACTCGGATGACATGACTCGCGCGATCTACCTGATTGGACACAACACGAACTCGCTCGAGGAAATCGAGCGTGGGCTCATGAGCGGGCTCAACGCCTTCGAGATCGATCTCAATATCGATGCAAATCGAGAAATCTTCGTGAGCCATGATTACGTCGATCCCACGTTTCTGGGCTTCGAAGCGCCCCCGCGCCTAGTACCGTTCCTGCAGGGGCTTCGCGAAATCGCTGACGGAGACGAGCGGGTTGCGCTCGTCGTTTTCGATTTCAAGTTCAGCGCGTCGGATCTCGGCGCCAGCGTGCTGCGAGCGGTGCGCGAGCACCTGACCTTGGGTAATGGCCTTCGCGTCATTTACTCCATTGGCAAGCTCGAGCAGGCGCGCACGCTGTTCGAGTCATTTGGGGGGAAGTTGGCGCCGAACGAAGGGTTGATGATCGACGAGGAAGCAGACCCCGCGCAGGTGTCCGAGTTCTTCGAGCGCCACGACATCGTGCACGCCTGTTACGGCGACGGTATCACCACCCTCGCCGGTGTTGGCCTGCCGACGCCGGCTTTGATCGCCGAGATGGATCTGGCCGTCGCGCTACGGTCCATGGGAGAGCTCCGTTTCGTTTACCCGTGGGTTCTCGTCGAGGCTGACACGATCCGCGAGTTCTTGCGAATCGGCGTGAGCGGGGTCATGGTGGACACCGACAACGCTGCAACCTTGGCGAGCGTCGTCGCAGAGCCTGAGTTCGCTGCGCGGCTTCACCTCGCGCGCCGCGACGACGACCCCTTCGCCTTGGACGATTCGTTGCTTCTGGAAGTGCGGACCTCGGACGTCACCTTTGCCGGAACCGACGCTCGAATCACCTTCACCTTGACCCCGAAGCAGGGTCCAGCGGTCGTTCGCAGCGTCGACGCGCACGCCAACGGTCGCTTTGAGCGAGCCAGTACCACATTCGTGAGCTGCTCCGGCGTCCAGCTCGCTCCCGACGATATCTCTGCCATCAGCGTGGCCCAAGATGGTGCGGGCACGGCAGCCGACTGGCGCCTGGAGTTCGTCACGCTCCGCCGGCGCGGTTTCAGCGACAAGAGGGTGGTGTTCGACTGCGAGATCCGGCCCCAGGCTCCAGTTACGCGCGCTGTTTAAAACCCCGATTACCACGCGGCCGAGAGCAGCTTCGGGCTGCGCCGCCGCTCAGGTCGTCGCCGCATAGGCGGCGCTGAAGCGCTCGATGATGCCGCCGGGGCATTCGCCGTTCAGGTTCAGGCATTTCACGGTGAACGTGAGCGCGTCGCTCGTGCGTTGCAGCACGACATAGTTGAATGGCCGTGGGCTCCCCGTCGGCGTCACGTACGCCGGATCATAGAGCGCGTGCGGCGGTAGCAGGTACTCGACGCGCGGACCGCCGCCGCCGCCGCTAACCACGAAATGCCGCCCTTGGACGTAGAACCGCTCGTAACCGTGGACGTGGCCGCTCATGAGAGCGAGCGTCTTTTTCGCGGCCAGCATTCTCGGAAGCAACCGCTCGCGAACAGAACGGTCACCGAGGCGACGCTTTCCGTTCGTGTAGGCGGGATGGTGGCCAAACAGCACGACGCCCCGCACTTCCGCGTCCCGATCGAAGGCTAAAAGCGTGCGCTCAAGCCATTCGCTCTGTACCGCGCCCGCGCGACCCTGCAGGGTCGAGTCCAGCCAGATCAAGCCGAGCTCCCCGAACTTCATGTCGTAGTACCCGCCGGAACCGAGCTGTGGAAAGCGCGCTCGAACGTGGCGCATCACCTCTCGCTCACTGCCCCACCGATCGTGATTGCCGAACACCGGCAAAATAGGAATGTGCCTGGCGCTGAGCGGCGACATCAGTTGGTCGAAGTACTTCCAGCTCTCGGCCACGCCACCAGCGTCCACCATGTCACCCAGATGGACGACGAAGGCGAGCCGCTCCTCTGCCGCGATTTTTTCGATCAGCGCATGTCGCGCCACTTCATTCTGCTCTCGCCCGAGCAAAGCCACTTCGCCCCAGCTGGTTCGCTGAGTGTCGCCGAGCACGACGATCACACCGTCAACCGCCTGCTCTACGCGATCCACTTCCATGATGCGACATCCGGGCAGCGCGCACCGGACGATTCTAGCAGATCCGCGGCTGCAGCTCTCGACTGGGCGAACAGAGTGGACGCGGCGGTCAGGTCGCTCGGGCGAGCCGATCGAGCAACGCCTCGAGCTGGTCCAACTCGATGGGCTTCCGCAGTGCATGGGCGGTAGGGCCGAGAGACTGGACCAGCTTCGTCGAGTCATGCCCGGAGCAGATGATCACTGGCAACCTCGGGTTCTGCTGAAGGGCTTCGCGCGCCAATTCATGGCCCGAGCCGTCTCCCAAATTGAGGTCGGTAATCAGCAGGTTCACGTTGTTCTCGCGGAGCGCCTCTCGCGCGCCGGCTACGTCGGCCACGGCCACGATCCGGCGCTCAGCGGTGGCGAGCAACTCGACGAACGACTCGCGGACCAACTCATCGTCTTCGACGTAGAGGATAACGAAAGGGTTGGCGGTCATCGCGGGGAACTACTTGATTTCCGAGGACCAGGGGAAGTTAATGTAGTTTTCGCGCGTGTCGAAGCAGATATTGCCGAACATCTTCAAATACGACGCGCGCCGCGCTGGATCGGCATAGACCGCGCCAGGGTCTGCTGTATCTCGTTCGTAGTCCGCGATGTTGCTGCGGGTGAGGGCCCTCGGCAGAATATCCATCGCCTGGGGGATGGATTTCCCTTCCAGCCAATCGGCGGCCTGCTGGCCCATGGCATAACCGAAGATGGATGAGGCAAGGCTGATGCTCGCCTTGTAGGGACTGCCGCCCTTCTTGATCTCGACGACCGCTTCCTGCTCGCCGTCGATACCGCCTAGAAACTGGTCTGCCCGTGCTTTACCCGCTTCGCGCAGAGCGGCCAATGCTCCTAGCACGACGGTGTCGGCGCCAAGCACCACATCGATATTGGGTTGCGCCAGCAGGATCGTCTTCATCATGCGATACCCGCCGTCCTTATCGACCGTAGTTGGCGAAATGTCGGCCACGATGGTCACTCCCGGCAGGGTCCGAAGGACATCCCGCATGGCGGTGAACCGCGGCGCAAGGAATTGCAGGCTGTCGTGCGTCAGTAGCACCACCTTGGCCTTCCCGTCGTGCCGGGCCCGGATGTAGCTTGCCGCCGCGTCCGCCAGAACTTTGCCGGTCAGATATTGTGGAGCGTTCAGCACCGTCGTCGCTGGTGGAGGCACGATGGCGCCCACGTATGCGCCGGCGCCGATCATGTTCTTGAGCGCCGGCGAGAGCGACGGCGGATCGATCGGCGCCACGACGATCGCACCGGTTTTATCGGTCGTCAGGTCGACCACGTGCTGGATCATCTGCACAGGATCATTGTTGGCAAAGGCAACGCTGTAGCTGAGGCCTCGCGCCCGAGCCGCGGCTTCGAGTCCCCTACCTGCGCCCTGCATGAATTCGCGCCGGTTGTCCTGCACGAAGACCAGCTTTTTCTGCAAACCACCGGGCACTCTGCAGGGACGCCGCGCCGCCTCGTACGGTTGCAGCTTGACTGGCGTCGTCAGCCCCTCGCCGGCCGAGGAAAACGTGGTGAGGCTGAGGCACGTCAGCGAAGCGATCGCAGACAGTCGAAACTTCATCTGAGCTCCCCACCATTCGCAGTAGCGAACACCAGCCGCGCCGCCGTCCCGGGAGCGCGATTGATGTATTCTACCTGTGTCCGCAGCGCCGACGCCATCGAATGGATGATCTTGCTGCCGAGGCCCGTGCCCGTAGACTTGGTGTTCGGCGAAATCCCCACGCCATCGTCCTCGACCGTCAGCTCCGCTTTGCCGTCATCAAGACGCTTCAGTCGCACCCGCACCTCGCCGGGCTTGTCTTCTGGATAGGCGTATTTGAAGGCATTGGTGACCAGCTCTTGCACGGCCACGCCCAGGTTGACGCTGGCGTCCGTGCGTAGCGAAATCGGCTCCAGATCGTATTTCAGGATGGCCGTATGGCCTTCCGTCTTCATCGCCGTTTCGAAGTTGCTGAGCATGGTACCCAGATACTCGTTGAGCGCCACGTTCGTCACATCGCCGGAGGTGTAGAGGCACTTGTGGATCAATGAGATCGCATTGATCCGAGACTGCGTTTCGAGCAAGGCATCCTTGGCCGCCGTATCTGCGACGGAGCGCCCCTGCATCCGCACCAAGACTCCCACCAGCTGCAGGCTGTTGGCCACACGGTGATTGACCTCGGCCAGCAACACCTCTGCGCGTTCCCGCGCCATGGCGAGATCGGCTGTGCGCGTCTTCACGCGTTCTTCGAGGGTCAGATTGATGGCCTTCACCTCGTCGCGCGCCAGTCTCAAGTCCCGCGCGTTGCGGTAGACAGAAAACGCGACCGCGCACACCACCAGGATGATGACCACGGCCGCGCCCGCCGAGATCCAGCGCAGCAGCGATGCATTGCGTTGCTGTTCTGCGCTGCTCCGCGCAGTGTCCTCATCGGCAATCAAGATCGCGTTGTAGAGAAAGACATTGATTTCATCCATCAGTGCCTTGCCGCGATTGCGCTGGACCAGCGCCAGAGCCTCCGCGTCGCGGCCGGCGCTTTTCAGCGCAATGCAGGAGTCCATCTCGGCCATCTTTTCGCTCACCGCCTCAGCCAAGCGCGGCAGCATGGCCCGGTTGGGGGCGTCCGGCGCGATCAGCCCGGTCAGCTCATCGAGCTCGCGCAGTGCCTCTGCCTTGGCCGTGTCATAGGGGGCCAGATAAATCTGGTTGCCGGTCAGAAGAAAGCCGCGCTCACTCGACTCCTGTGTCCGCAGATGATCGCGCAGCTGCTCTGCGGCGATGCGGGTCGAGCGCTGCATCGCAGATTGTTCAAGCAGACCGTTCCCGCGTTCCACCAGCCAGATGGTGGTGGCCACGATCAAGATCAGCGCCAGAAAGCCGATCGTCAGACCCGTGCCGACCCCTATCGCCAACCGGCTTCTTACGTTCATCAATCAAGTCTCGAAGGGATGGGAGAGCGCTCCGTGCTCTGCCACACGGTCTATCACAATCCGGCTGAAATTGTGCGGCGAAGTAGTTGTGCCCGATTAACCTGGTGCAGTTGCATGGAGCATGGAGAAGTCGATCCCAATGAGGGACAAGAGGATGCTCTGAGCCCCGAAGCTAAGCGCGGCCCGGGCTGCCCGCGCGTATTCTGGAAGCGAGGGGTACGAGCGTATCAAGATCAACAGCATCGCGACAGAGGTTGCGTTTTTTTGAAGTGATGCGGTCTCGAAGCCGATCTCGGCGAGCGCGAGGCCCGTGCCTTGAGTTCAATCTCGACCTCCACGTCACGATCGGAACAAGCGCGCCGTCATCGCCTGCCCTCGGAGAAAGAGTTCCCTGCTCACGAATGTCCGTTCTTCGAACTCGCCATGAACCCGCGACCCGAGGGCTCGATTAGCTGAGGAACGCTCGGTATAATAAACGGGATGCCCACGCAAAAGCAGCCCGCAGACGCGACGCTCCTCGACGTACTCATCGACGGCTTCGAGAAGAACGAGATACTGCGCGGCTTCCACGGTCGGCTGCTCCCCATGCCGGACGAGGCCGCAGCGGTGGAGAAATTCGCGGCTCTCACCGAGGAAGCCAGGCGCTGGAAAGGCGCCCCTCTGCAAAGCGAGGTGCGCGGTGGACGAAGGCTATCGGCGTGGGTCGACCTGGAGATTCGTCAAGCGGAACGGGGCGTGATGGTACGGATTCGCGCGCCGCACTTCGACTGCTGGTGGCAGAAGCCAGCCACTTGGGCTGAAGCTCCGATGAGCGCACTATTCGCTTGGCTCCAGGAGGAGGAGACAACAACGCGAACCGAGTAGTTGCGGCCCGCGTGGGCACGGTCAGCGCGTCGACAGGCCGAGCTGCCGCTACCGAACCAACGACGGGACTGTGCACCGGGGTTTCCGCAGCAGTCTCGCGGCCGTGGAACCATTCGTGTGCGAGGCCCCGCTCGGTGATGGTCGTTTTTTCGGCACCGTTCGGTCCTGCAACGGCCAGGAGCCGAGGCCTCGATGTCGCGAACTGGCTCTCGTGGCGCAAGGTTTCTTCGCCGCATCGGGCCCCCAATCCGCCTGTTTGGGCGTGGACGACCGTTAGCCTGCAGGTAATCTCATCTAGATCAAGCATGGTGATCGCATCGCTGAGTCTTATCGTGCTTCGGTGCTCCGACCTGGATGCAAGCAAGCGCTTCTACGAGTCACTCGGTCTTCTCATGACACCCGTGCAGCACCAGACCGGCCCGTTGCATTGGTCGTGCCGACTTGGTCACACCGTGGTGGAGCTCTGCCCCGCAGGTGATGAGGTGCCGCAAGCCATCAGACTTGGCTTCTACGTCAGGGACGTTCAGACAGCGGTCGACGTGGCTTTCGCAAACGGTGGACGTCTCCTTCATTCTTTCGACGCGGCGCGCACAGTCGTCCTGGACCCCGACGGGAACAAGATTGAATTTACCCCGCCGCTTTCCGAACGCCCGCGCTGTGACGAGTGCGGCAGCCCGTTCTTTGCCGGTTCGTCGCCAATGGTCGCGCTTTGCCCAGAGTGTGCGCACTGGCTCTATGGCTACGCGAATTGCGAGCATCAGATCAGCGACGGCGCTTGCCATCGCTGCGGCTGGGATGGCGCTGTCTCGGCGTACGTCGAAAGTCGCAAGCGGCGTGCGCCGTGAAGCGTGGAGAAGCGGCAGACGAAGTAACGGGTCGCGCCTGATGAAGCTCTCGTCCTTTCACATCGGCACGACGCCAGAGATCCACTGCTCGACTTTCTCGCGGGTAGGTACCACCTTGCAAAGCACTTCGCGACGTCCTTGGTCAACGCTGTCGACGTCGATGCTCGGTACGGCCGCCAACTGCTTTTGACAGGACGCTCTGAGTTTCCCGGCGGTCGTGTTCCGCTCTTCCTTTGCGAGCGCGGTAGTCCAGATTGTGGCGCCATCACGGTTGCTGTCAAAGTCTCCAGCGGCATCGTGACGTGGAAGGATTTGGGGAATGAGGCGCCGTACGGGAGCACGCCCGTGGTTCCTGAGATCTTCGCGCGAACCGCGACGGAGCGCCGAGTTCGTAGTGAACAAGCAGAGCAAGGCCGGAGATTACGCGGCCGTCGTCGATGGGCAGCAGCGACTTACGACGCTGCACCCTGCTCTGGTGCGGCTGGCATCGCCTGGGCGAAGCCGAGGCGACGGAAGAACCCACCGCACACCTCTGGGTCCGTTCTCGCGCCGGCGCGAATCGGCCATGACGATACCGCGCATCTGCCGACGTAACCGTTCAGCCCCTACGTTGAGCTTCAGCGGCCGTGGCGGTCCCGTCGGGCACGACGAAGCGCGTTGCCCCGGTGCTCACGTACGGCCGTGCGGTGAGCGCCAGCTTTGCGGCGTCGTAGTCAAAGAGGCGAGCGCTGAGGCTGCGTGACCAAACTCTCATGTCTCGACTCACGCCGAGCGGCCACGAATGCGCGTCCGAAATCTTGATCGGATGCCAGTGCATTGTGGGCTCTGCAACGGAGTGTTAGATTTTCGGCTGTACTAGGACCTCCGCAAGCGAATGGCTCGATGTGGTGAAGCTCCAGGCGATGCGTTTCGCGACACCGCCGCCCGGCGTCGTCGAGGTACGTGCAGCGCGCCTGGTCACGTTGGTAGACGGCGCGCCGCACGGGTGCGGGAACGTGGCGATCGCGCCGGCGCGGAGCCAAGTTGGCGTTCTGCGTTTCGGTCGCGCTTTCGACGCGCTGGCGCGGGTTGTGAGCCGAGCCGGCGCTTTGCGAACGTGGTTTGTCCACGACGGCGCACTTCCTACGTTTGAGCTCCGTGACGAAGCTGCGCAGGGCGCGCAGGTGAAGGTCGCTGAGCGACAGGTTGGGCGCAGCGTGGGACAGGAGTGCTTGCGCTTCATCGAGCAGACGAACGTATTCCTCCGGCGCCTCGAACTGAATGCCGTAGCGTTGAGGTGGCGGGTTCTCTTCCGCGAGCACAAACGGTTGTTGCTCGGTTCCCACGGCAGCATCCGTAACGGCATCCGTCGCTGAGTCTTGATCCATCATCCAATCCCGGGGGCGCTCACCTGGTTCGAGATCCCGCACCGGGTGCTGCAGCGGCTCCAAGCCGAGGGCTCGGGCGCCCCTTGCGAGCTCGGAGTCAGTGTTCGATGCTGGTCCGAGTGGCTCGATGCGAGGCGGAATCCGCGGCAATGGATCGAGTTGACGCACGAGGCGCAGAATTTCCTTCTTGGTGCGGTGTTTGGCGCGAGCCAAGACTTCCGTGAGATTCTGCGCCGTCAAGTGCGGCCCCAACAGCAGCAAGCCCGTGAGGTGCAATTCGCCGGAAGCCACGGCGTCCAGCACTGCGGGGAAGCGTCGCACTAGACGTGATGCGCTGACGCGACGGAACGCTTCGTCTTCCGAGAAACGCAGTTCATAGATGCAGTAGGTATAGAGGCTGGCGCACGCGCGTTCGCGATGAACGCCGCGAGCTTCGACCTCCGCCAAATGAGCAAGTAGCGCTGCGAGCAGCTGATTGGATCGCCCCACCAAACCACGCGTGGCGGTAAGCAATTCCGCGTCCGGAACATCTTCCAATGTATACCCACGCTGCAGGGCTATCGCTGTGTTCATCGGCGCAGCCTACACCCTGATTTCGTGGGCGTTTGAGCGGCACGCCGCCGGCGTTGCCGCAGACTGTTCGAGTCTGCGAGAATCTCCGGCGTCTCAGCGCGCCACGGTCACTACTAGCGTGCAGAGCGGTGCTCCTCGGATGTGAGTCGCGCGCAATGTGTTTTGCTTCGGCGAATGTCTGTCCAGTGAAATCGGTAGAATCGGCATTTGTCGAAGATAGGTCCGACCCGGGCACCGACTACGCGTGCCGCGATGGCGGAGGGCAGGCCTGGCGATGAAGCGCGGCAGAGCATAATCACGATTCGTGACGCTCCTTTTCAGTCCGCGCCCGCCTGATTTTCCGGATGCCGCCAGGTGTCATCGCGCGCGACGTTTACGAGGGTTGAACGAGTCCGCGGGCAACGTTACAAAGCTGGGCGGGCAACTGAAACTCGTCGTCACTTGGTGCCTCCAGCGACGCTTGTCCATCACCGGCTCTTCTTCGGGCGAATGACGCCAAAGACGCGACACGACTTCGCATAAGACCCCAGCCTTCACTTCGAGATCAATAGCCCTTCGGCCCAAGCCCACTGCAAAGCCTCCAAAGCTTTCGCCGGAGCGAGCCGCCGCGACCAGAGCTGCAGCACGTCCAGCGCGCGCAGCGGCGTCGCGAGCTGCTTGAGCAGCGGAGCGATGGGTACGTCCCCCGCAACAAACGCATACGTCCGATCGCTCAGCCGCAGGCCGTCACAGGTCGTGATGCGAGCGTCCTCTACAACGGGAACGGGCACGTACACTACGCGAGGAGACGCCACGACGATGGCTTGCGGCGACAAAGGGTCTTTCGGCAGAGAGCTCGGTAAGAAGCGCGCCCGCCGCTCCCAGAACGCCGTCCGTGAACTGAGCGCTTCACGGGCGTAGAACTGCGACGCGGCTCGAGCGTGGAAGCGGCCTGAGCTGCGAACGCGGTGCTCGTAGAATTCGATCGCTAGCGCAGCGTCTTGGGGGTGATCGAGCAGGGTGTTGACGGTGACGGCGGCGTGTAAGGCTGTGCCGAGAGCGGTGTAGACGCCCTGGGACGAGAGGGGGTCCAGCGAGAGGGCGGCATCACCGACTTTGAGCGATGTGGTGGTGGCAGGGTGTTCCTCTACGTAGGGCGTTGCGTCGCACACCGTTGGACCGCGGACGAGGCGCGCACCGCTCAAGCGCGGGCGCAAGAGCGCCGAACGGGCGACGGCGGCTGGGTAGTCGAGGCGGTGGCCTGGATCGACGAAGACGGTGGCGTTGAACAGGCGGTTGGGCAGCGCTGCGCCCCAGTACCAGGAGTCGTGGGCGCTTTCGACTAGCGTGTCGCTTTCGCTCTGTGCGCCGACTTCATAGTAGCCGTACCAGGCTAGCGTTTTGACGCCGAGGGGCTTGCGATGGCGAGGTAACAAGCGGTCGCGTCCGGTCGCCTCGACCAGGAACGCTGCGGCGATCGTCTCTCCACCCTCAAGTGTTATGGACCAGCGAGCAGCGTCGTGGGTCGCGCGCACGACGCGAGCGGGCTGGTAGACGGAGAGGTTGGCGTTCGCGGTGGCGGCTTGCAACAGCGCTAGGTCGAAGGTTGCGCGGTCTACGATGTGACTCGGCCCGCCGTGAATCTCGTACCGGGTGGTCTCGCCGGCCCAAGCAACGGTCGAGAAGCGTGAGGGCAGGGTGCCCGTCGTGGCGATGGCTGCGTCGAGCCCCAGGACTCCTAACAAGGTGGCGATCGAAGCAGGAATGGACTCTCCAACGCGCGCTCGGGGAAACGCCAGCGCCTCGCACACCGCAACTCGTTTGCCGAGCTGGGCGAGTCGCAACGCGGTGGCGGTCCCGGCGGGTCCGGCACCGACCACGCAGACGTCGAATTCATTGGCCTTGCTCATCCAGGCCTAGCTCTCCTGCCAGAGATTTCAGGACGCCCGCCCGCAAAGCCCGGTTTTGGCAGAAGTTTTGGCGAGCACCGGAGCGGAGCGTACGACTGTACGTGAGCACCGGAGCACAGCCAAAACGCAGGCCAAAGCCGGGATCTGCGGGCGTGGTTGCGAAAATTCAAGACGGTAATGCGAGAACTAAGGCGGGGGCTTCGACCTTCAAGCGAACATAAGCCTTCAGGCAGTAGTCGAGCCAACCGCGAATGTAGTCGCAGGCGGGACGGCCGCGCTCGAGCACCTCGTGGTGGCAACCTCCTCCGCACAAGTATCGCGCCCAGCACCCCGAGCAAGGGTGTTGCTGGTGAACGTGACGTTGCTGCAACCAGTCCTGCTGGCGTTCAGGCTCGACTCCAGCCCAGACATCGCCGAAGCGCCCGCCCGGCTCCTCCACGAAGCGGTGGCAGGCGTAGAGCTCGCCCTTGGCCGAGACTCCGAAATAGCCCGCTCCGGCGCCGCACGGGTAGGGGCGGTGCGTACCCCGATGAATCTGCTGGACCGCCGTGAGCAGGTTGGAGAAGGCGTAGCGCTCGCCCGCGATCGTTCGGCGCAAGGTTTCTTCCCCGCAGTCGATCATCTGTTCGAGCATCTGCTGCAGCTCGGCCCCGTGCATTTCTCCGCGGCGGGTCGGGGAGCGCAGCATGGGAGAGAAGCCTACGCTGTGGAAGCCGAGGCCAAGCAGCTCATCGAGGGTTTCGCGAAGTCGCAGGTTTTCAGGCGTCACCGTGACGCGCGCCGACACTTGCATGCGCCGCTGAGCGCGGAGCAAAGGCGAGACGTTGCGAATGATGCGCTCGTAGCTGCCCTGTCCGCCACGATGCGGCCGCTGCCGATCGTGAACCTCTCCGACGCCGTCTAGGCTGATGGTGACGGCAAAGCCATGCCGCTCGAAGAATTCTGAGTCCTCGGGGCGGATCAGGGTTCCGTTCGTCGTGATGGAGAATCCGACGCGAGCGCCGCGAACCTCCGCGAGCTCAGTTGCCCGCTGGGTGCAGGCTTGGAGCAGGGAGCGGTTGATCAGGGGTTCACCGCCGAGAAATGCCAGGTTGACTCGCTCGTTCGGCGCGACGTCGCGAAAGAGCAAGTCCACGGACGCAAGGCCTACTTCGGCGTCCATGCTCTGCGGCTCGACACCGAAGCCTCCCTCTTGGGCGTAGCAGTACGTGCACGCCAAGTTGCACTTCTGAGCGATGGCCAATGAGAGTGAACGCGTTGGCATGCCGCGGGGGGCTTCGTCGTCGATGCGGCGGACGCCCGTCTTCAGCAAGCCCAGCGCCTCCAGCCGCTCGGTCGCCTGTGCGGGGTTCTCGCGCAGGCTTTTTGCTGCAGCGGCCGAGATTGAATAGATGCGGCTGCCGTCGCTGATCAGGACGTGAGAGCCGTGTGCGGTGTCGAACACGTGGGCTTCTTCACGCACTAGCGGCGGCTCTGCGGCGGCTGGTCGTGTCTTCGTGCGGAGTTGTACCAGCATTTACGACCCCGACTTTGGCGGTTCGTCCTGATTGGCGATGACGAATCTCAACGCCTGCTCCCAATTGGAGATCAGATCGGTGTGCGTCAACAGGCGGTCGTCGAGCCAATCGTCGTTGATGTAGACCTTGGGAGTAACTGCCGTGCGATCCTTCTGCATCCAGTTGTTGCCGGCGCTACTCCCGTCGGGGCGGGGCTCGACGTTGACGTAGTCGGGGCGGTTGGCAGCCCAGTAGAAGCAAGCGCACTCGCGGTAGTCATTCTGCCAAGGCGCGCACAAACTCTGGGTGAGGTCACCGGGGCCGACCAGATCCCGCGCGATAGTCGGCGCGCCTGGTTCGAAGAAGTGCCGCACGACGAGATCTTCCTGGAATTCTGGCCCGCCATCGAGCGACTGGAAGACGCAGCGCACGCTCTGCCCCTGTCGTTTATGGAGCACTTCGGCCAGGGCGTTGGACCATTCCAGCGCCATGCGCGGATTGCCATAAGCGTCAGGAAGCGGGCCTTCGATCCCGTGGTTGTTCGGACCGGTAACGGGGGCCGTGACGTCGATGCCGTCGATGCGCAACAGCAGCATGCCGCACAGACGCTTGAACTGGTCTTCCTCCGCGTCTACCACCAGATTCAGCGATTCGTGGAGTGTCACCCCACGCAAGATGCGGCGCCACACGTTGCGAAAGTCCATCTCGAGCCCAGGGTAAGCGTTGGAGATGGCGGTATCTGGCATGCTATTCGGCGGGTTGCCGTCGGCGCGATAGCTGAGCTGCGCGGTCAGGTTGAGTGGGACCACGGCGTCGGCGTCCGCCGCGCCCTGATTCGCAATCTGGGGAGCAGCGTCCCCATTCAGCAGCGCTTCTGCTGCGCGTCGGATTACGTTGACTTGGCGACGTGTGAGCGCCAGATGACGACCGTCGGCGTTGCGCATCATGCCCGGCATCTTGCGCCGACCTTCATCGCTCAACTCGCCCACGTGGTCATACTCGCGCAGCACCCTTGCAAACCAAGCAAGCGATCCGCTCTCCAGCGCCAGGAGCACGCGTTCGTGGCGAGCACGGATGGCGAGGGACTCCGCGACCTCCGGGGCAAAGATCGGTGTGGACTCACGATTGACGTCGAGGATGTCCATCCGCGCCATGCCCACCCCGCGGGTGGTGCCGGGCTTGTTCAGCTGCCCGGTGTTCATCAAACGCACGGTTTCCAGCGCTCGCCGCACGATGTCCCGCACCACTTCCAACTCGGCGGCTTCTGCGGGGACGTCCGGGCCATGCAGTGCTTGCTCGAGCTCGTCGG
>Ga0247764_1000100_pt1 | contig 31822 bp, 17 predicted proteins | sample UWRJL051202B4_FD_179932 | JGI IMG/M metagenome (GOLD analysis project Ga0247764, IMG submission 179932) | Plant litter microbial communities from Arlington Agricultural Research Station in Wisconsin, United States - UWRJ-L051-202B-4 | ecosystem: Environmental > Terrestrial > Plant litter >...
GAACAGTTATCCAGCGCGTATCTTTACTATCGAACTTCCTGCTGTAGTCAGCCGCCTCGATAGATACAACACCGTTGTCTTCTATAAATCCAGACGCTGCCGGCAAATCATTGCGTACAGGTACCTTCACGGCGAACTCCCGGCCAGCACCAGATATCACTATTTCTCCTGTCTGTTGGCCTTTTGGTGCCTTACTCCAGTCGATGCTTACAAAGATCTTTTCCTCATACTGAACGTTGCCTGCCCCGGCTGAAAGCTTTATCCAATCGTTCTTTGTCCCTATTGTATAGGCTAATTGCTCTTTGCCCAGATTAAAGATCTCCACATAATAGTGTTGGTCATTGAAAGGGTCGAATGGAGAGAATTGCTGACTGTATAACCCGCCACGATTTCCGACTCCGTTCTCCAGAACATAACCCAATGCGGCTGCCGACGGTGTTTGTATATAGGATACTTCCGGCATCTTGTTAACCGGCGGACTGTTCCAGCTTGTATAGCCGAGGTGCGGCTGTGACATCATATGATTCCATTTTCCGCCAGCCATAACTTCGTGATAGTTTTTTGTAAGCTCTGCATCCCGAAAGAATCTCTCCTTCGTTTTGTCCGCATATACATTCGTCGACGCCCGGCTTTGAAGAGCGTAAAGCTTATTCTTACCCGCGTCAACATTCATTTCGTTCAGATTGCTGCTCACCTCGATCGGAAACAGTACCAGCTGACGGTAGGCCGCTTTATAGCTAGCGGGTAGCTTCGCATCGATAGCCCTGGCGGCCTCCAGTAGCTGAGCATATTCTTCTAGGATTCTGTCGGCTTCGCGGTAATTCTCCAGGCTATAGGTTTCCGGTTTCAGCATCTCGGGCGTTCTGCGTGCGCTGTATTTCGTATACCGGGCGATAATCTCTGCGATCTCCACGGCGTATGTGTTTCCAAACTGAGTTTCGGCCCAATTCCGGTAATAGTCTGGCAGGTTAACGGCACCGATAGATGTATTCCAGGCAAAGTCCAGAAAGAAGCTGGTGGGCAGTTCCATCGGCTTGATGTCGCCCACGTTTACAATCCAAAGATCTTTTACCCCTCCTTTGTACGCCAGGTTCATCTGTTCCCAAACGCGCTCTATCTGTGTTACGTTGAGCCAGGTATAGGAAACAGGGCCACCGACAAAGTCAAAATGGTAATACATTCCATATCCGCCCTTGTGCGCCAGATCTTCCTTTTTGGGAAGAATGCGGATATTGCCCCAGTTGTCATCGCAAAACAGAACCAGTATATCATCATCTACCCGCAACCCTTTATCGTAGTAGTCCTGAACTTCCTTATAAACAGCCCAAACCTGCCGGGTTTGATCGGCGGGCTTCCGCGTCACGTCGGCAATGATCTTGCGTTGGTCCGCTATAATGTTCTTCATGAGCTCTACCGCGGTTCCGTCACTCATCGCCTCATCACCGTCTCCACGCATACCGACCGTTACCACACTTTCATAGTTCCCCATCCGCTGAATGCCTTCACGCCAGAACTCCTGTAGCTTTATCTTGTTCGTCTGATAATTCCACGCACCTCCCTTGTACTGACTCCATTCTTCATGGTAACGCATCATAGGCTCATGATGCGTTGTCGATATGACTATTCCATATTCATCGGCAAGACGCAGATTTTCGGGATCCTCGGTAGCAAAGACCCTGGGGCGCCACATGGCAGGCCACAGATAATTGGCCTTGTTTCTCAAGATCAGCTCAAAGACCTTTTCATAGAAAGTATGATTGAAACCATCAAATTTTTCTTTCACCCACCCGGTCAATGCCGGTGCTTCATCGTTGATAAATATACCCCTGTATTTTACGTCGGGCTCTCCCTGCGTATACGACGTGCCGGCCTTTACAAAAATATTCCTACGGACTTTTACCGGTACATCAGCCCACCAATACCACGGAGAGACGCCCATTTTTTGGGACAGGTCGAACATTCCGAATATCGTACCCCGCTTGTCGCTTCCAACAATCACGACAGCATTTTCCACTCCTTTCACAGGCTGCTTTACGGTGACGATCAGATACTGCTCCCATTTACCTCTCAGACCAGACACATCCAGCTTTCCGCTCTCTACTAACCGATCGATCAATTTACTTTTGCCCGCAGTGCCCACGATGACAAGATTACCGGCTACGGGCGCATCACCGGTTATCAATTCTGCTTTCTGCCCCGATACATAGCTCAGATCCTTTTGAAACAGCCCGGCAACTTTCAGTACGCCCGGATAGTCTGATTCGCTTACGAGAGTATTGGCGGGTTTACCATTATCGACCAGCGCAAATACATTCTTAGCTTTTTTCGTTGTTAAAAATGATGCTTCCGGAAATGGATCACTCGTAGCTGCGGTGGACACTCTTTCAAAATCACCATTGTCACCGGTCTGAAAGGACTTGCATTCCTGGTACGATCCAAGCAGCGGAAGCAAAACTATCCACGGAAGGAAACGCCAATTATTATGTAATGCCGAAGTCACTGCCATTGCCGGGGTTATGTTATATGGAAGATATCAAACAGGGAGATAAGATATCGATGTTATAGCGCTTTTCAAAGGTCAGGCGCGTCCACTACAAGGGCTATACGGCCACGCATATAAAATATTTCGGTACCTTGCCCTGCCGAATATGAATTGGGGGCAATCAATCATGGGATGGGATACTCAAATAATTATCATAGTCGAAAATACCGGCGACAAGGCGCTTACTGTAGCCTCTGAAATATTCCGGGAGGAAGCCAGGGATTACTTTGGCAACGGGGTTAGTTTCGTTAAATACCGGGACAATGGCGTATTGTGTGTAACATACGAAAGACGCAAATACCTGCCATACTGGGCAATACAGGTAGTCTCGAAAAACCATCCACAGATGCACTTCACAGTAGTTGCCAGTTGCCCCGATTATGTGGCAGGACCTGCCGGGCTTGTAAAAATCATCGATGGTGAGATCATCGATAGTTATGGCTTTTTTAAAAGAGCGGAAGCGCTTATGGATGCTCCGAGAGCAGAAGCCTTGTATCAATGGTTCGGCAGAAATGGCCTCGAGGAAAAATACAGAGAATTATATACTGAAAGCCATCCACGTAAATGGGTGGAAGATTCTTATGTGGAGCATTTGATTGAATTTTCTGATGAGGAAGTTCAGGAGCTGGATAAGCTGGCAGAACGAGCCAGCGGCGATGAAGAAGCCTGGAAGGAAATTAGCCTGGATCAGATCAAGATCTTATGATGTCGTTGATTCTTAGCAGATCCAGCATGTCGGCAATATTTGATTCTGCAAACGCTTTTACGCGGAGTGGAATGATTGCGTTACTTGTCGCCTTGTCTCTAACAGGATGTACAACGGGAATAAAAAAAGATGCACTGGTTGGCATCTGGATAAACGATGACGAGAAGTGCTCAATAAAGCTCAACCGTGACTTTACGTTCAAGTCTACCAATGTCCCCTTAGATGTTAATAACAAGTACTACCTGAGCTTCAATAAAGAAACAAAAAGATGGCGGGGAGTTTGGTCATTAAAAAATAACGAGATCAAGCTTATCATCAACGACGACAGCTATTATTACCTGAATGTGAATAATTCTATTTTCTCAGCAGAACCACGTTTATACGTAATACTGTCCGACGAATCAGGAGGGAACGTGATCTATTTTACCAAACGATAAACCCTCCGATCATCAGGCCGTTTCCGCAGCTTTACTTACACGGCGATAGACAAATTCATGATAGATGTGCCTTCTGGCAAAACGATCGGGCGTATTGGAATTAATCAGTTTATTATAAACGCTTTGCTGAACGCCGAAGTATTCGTAGCTGCTCCCGTCGATAAAATCGATAATGAGCGTTTGGCTTTTGTATTGAAAATTCTGGATACGTGAAGCGGTGATCAATTCCGTATACGCTTCCAGTTGTTGTGCATGCGTTTCCGGGGCAATGCTCACCAGAAGGTGGTAAGCTTCGATAAAAATCTTGCTTTTTTCTTCTGCTTCCAGCTTCCCAGCTTCATCGTTGACGAACTTATCGGGGTGGAATTCCTTCATCGAATTCCTGTAAATAGTCTTTAATTCCTTCAATTCAGCGTCTTTTGTGACACCCAGCAGCTTACGCGCCTCAATTATCTTTTTCATGCGGCTGCAAAAATAAGATTTAGGATCGAAAAATGGGGGCTTTTCCGCTCAACCGGACGAAATTTCTGGACCTTACCCCTGTTTTTCGGACGCTACTTCAGCAGCCATCCGATCACTTCTCCCATAAACCCAGCGCACTGATAATTATCGACTCCCTGCCAGCTGGTCATGTATAACGATACCATTCCCTCGCCCATCGCAATGATCTTACCTCCGGCCTTTGTTTCGGCGTAAACCCCAAAAGGATCTTCGTCCGATGCGTTGTTATAAGCGAACGGTTTACCGCCTTCCACCAGGCGTGCACCGTGAGCGGGGATGGAATACTTCACCTTCGTGATTGCCCCTGCCTCGGAATGCCCTCCGGACGCCTTATTAGGATTGTCTGATTTAAAAGTGATACCGAAAGGCGTGACGATGTCGTTTACGTTAACCTGTGCGAGGGTGCCCCAATAGTCTTCTTCCATCACGATAAACACCGAACCTCCTTTCTTTAGGAATTGATTAATCGCATGGCATTCATCGGCGGAATACTTTATGGATGGAGCGTGGATAAAAAGCAGATCACATTTAGCAAGCGCATCTGCAGATACGCTCTTCAGGTAACCTATCGATGCGTTGTGAGCAGAGCCGGTCTTTGTCAGCTCGCCTGTCATGTATTTCAATCTATCGGTGGGCACCAGTTCTGTGGAGATCTTGTCGGCAGGGTCGCTGTAGAATCTCTGGCCGTGCCCTACGTCGACCAGGATTTTCTTGTTCTGTGCCGATAGGTTCGCGCAGGTGAAAGTCAATGCTGCTACGATTAAAATGGAAGAGGCGAATGATTTCATAGTGGTTTATTTCAAGAGGAGCATTCAAGAATTGTACCGTAGATATCTGTTGTTTTTATTCGTATGCGGTGTCTGGTGAGACGAAGTTGTTCGAAAATGGGCGCAGATCATTCGCTGGCGGGCAGCAACTTTTACATTTCGTTTACAAAGGCCGGGATAAAGACATCTATATTTGCTGTGTTACTCGATATCCGTAAAAACAAAATAATGAAATACACAGGTATATATACTTTGTTCTTGTTGCTTATTTATGCTTACTGTGATGGACAAAACCCAATCCACCTACCAACAAGTTTTATCAGCTCAAAAGCCAACGACATAATCGCGCCCTCCGCCCCCAGCCAGATCGCCCGTAATATCAGGCAGGACAGAAGCGGCAACATTTGGATAGCCGCCTTCGACGGCGTTTTTCGATATAACGGAAAATCATTTACAAACATGACAAGTAAAGTAAGCTCGGGCCGTTTCTTTTCCGTTTTGGAAGACAGAAAAGGCAACTTGTGGTTCGGCTCTATTGGCTCTGGCGTATATCGTTACGACGGGAAGTCTTTCCAAAATTTCACAACCCGGGAGGGACTTGTTAACAATGAAGTCAATTGCATTTATGAAGATAAAACCGGCAATATCTGGTTCGGTATTAACGGAGGAATTAGCCGATATGATGGAAAATCCTTTCAGAATTATTTGCTAAGCGAAGATTCTATGACTGAAGATAAAACAGGAAAATCTGTTCCGGATTTCAAACGTCCTCCTGACGAAGTCAATTCTATTATTGAAGACCAAACCGGGAGGCTTTGGTTTGCTACAAGAGGAAACACCTTTGTGTATGACGGAAAAACATTTACGACTATAACCCATGACGGCAAACCGTTCAAGAATGCTCGTACTGTAATCAAAGATAAAAAAGGCATTATCTGGCTCGGCGGAGCAGACGGACTTTGGCGTTATGATGGCAATACTTTTAACAATCTGACTATGAATTTTACCGGGTACATATACGAGGATAGGAAGGGAAACGTTTGGACCAGTTCAGAAACCGCCGAAGGGTGGGCACTTTCCCGTTATGATGAAAAGTCACTGTCTGCTAAAAAGCCAACTGCGACCGAAATAAAGTCAGCATATGAGATAAACAAGAGAATGATCTTTGGAATCTTAGAAGCTAACGACGGGAGTATATGGTTCGGTTCGCTTGATGGAGTTTATCGTTATGATGGAAATATTGTTACTCACTTCAAAAGTAACGAGAGTCAAAAGTAATTTACATTGTACCGGTGTGAATCATGTAACGGGACAATCCGACACCATATGCTTGCTACTTCTGGTACTCGATTTTGGCCACACGCCAGACAAACTCACCGGCGAGTGTCTTCACTACTACCTCATCTCCCACTTCTTTCTTTATCAGCGCAATCCCCATGGGCGAGTCTATGGAAATATAGTCCTTTGAATCAGCTATCTCGTTATAGCCTACAATACGAACGCGTTTCAGACCTGCTTTAGCATTTTCAATTTCAACCCAGGCACCAAACATTACCTTACCTTCCTGGAAGGGCGAATAGCTTACGACTTTCAGATCGTCAATACATTTACGCAAATAGAGTACGCGCTTATCAATTTCGCGAAGACGCTTCTTGTTATAGTGATAGTCTGCATTTTCGGAACGATCGCCGAGGCTTGCCGCCCACGATACTTTTTGCGTGGTATCTGGCCGCTCAACACGCCATAAGTGATCCAACTCAGCTTTTAATTTCTCTAAACCTTCCGGCGTTATTAAGGGCGTTTTCATTTCCTGATACAAATCTTCTTAATACTGATAGACCGCAGGTTGTTCCTGTCGGTTTCGCAAAGTAGTGCAAAAATCCCCTAAACATCCACAAGTACCCAAAAATATGCTCTTCCGCGATGGCTACAGTTGGCACGTACCTGGAGTAGCCGCGAACAGGCAAAATAATTTAAGTATCTTGTAAAGAATACAACGGAGCAGCTTTCCGGTTCACACATAAGGATTTACGATGCTGATAAAAGAGCACACTCTCCAATACTGGCTTGATAACTTTTACGGACTCGGATCCTGGGACTCACCGGTCTGGTTTGTGGGTTACGAAGAAGGTGGTGGCGATCTTCCGGAGGAAGTTGCAGAGAGGTTTGATTATTTCTACAATCTGAAGCCGGTGGGATCACCCGGACTATGCGATCTTCGCGACCTGTATCGGAACGTTACATTCTGGTCGGACGGACCACGGACAAACATATTCACCACCCTGTACGATTACAGGTTCGGCGACCGCGCGGTATTGCACGGAATCTGGAAAAACCTGATCGCGTTCAGCCACGGTTACCTGGGCAGGGAAATTCCAGATCTTCTCCTCTACCAAAAGAATCAATTCACCCGTACATCGGAAACGTTGATCGCATTGTATCCATTACCCAGTCCGCACAATCACGCATGGTACTATAGCTGGCTTGATCTTCCACAAAAAAGCATGCTCAAAACCAGGAAGCTGTATGAAGAACTGGTCTATCCGCAACGCATACAAACCATACTGAATAAAATTCAGGAACATAAGCCTCGGGTAGTACTCATGTATGGCATGAACAATATCAACCAACTGAAGCGGTCCATTCAGACTTTTTTTCCGAATACTGATTTCTCTATGGTGAAAGGAACAAAGCAGGAGATCCCCCAGCACCACCGGGCCAAAGCCATGGAAACCACCATACTGATTACTACACAGATCCCCGCGTTAAAACACAATCGCCCCGATAGTGGCTTTGACTGGGCAAAGCTGGGAAGCTCAGTCCGGCCGAACCTTTAATGATCCGTATTCATTTTTTTTAACAGCAGTTCACCGCCTATGCCGTTTACCTCAACGGTATCCTGAGAAACGTACACATTCAGGTGCTCTATGTCCAGCCTGGCATGCCATTGACGGCCGGAAGATTGCAACGACATTTCTTGCGAAGGAACCGATCTCGTATCGTTACTTCCGTATTCTGAGATCAATCTCCTGGCCAAAACATCGGTTTGAAATACCAGCGTGTCGTTGTCTATAAGAAATAACAGCCGGTCGGTGGAAAGCTGAGGATGAACAAAGGCACACTTTACACCACCGACAGTAAATTCACTATCATCGTTGCTCCACGCGTCCTTCCTCAAAAGGTAGTCGAATCCTTGAATATCTATCACTCTGTCTTCACTGCTTTCGCTGGAGAAATAAACACTTTCATCCGAGGAGTTATAAAGATATTCATCCTTTAACCCCATACTTCTCATATATGCACTCGCCTCATCCAGCCAGCGCCAATGGTCCTTCTTATTGCCATTGACCCTGATCATCGAATCGATATCCTGCTTATACCAATCACGGATCAGCTCAAAACCGTGATGATTATCCAAATAGCTGAATATTGACCTTACCTCATTATGAACGGAGTCCGGCATGAGCCCTTCGTTGATTTCGTCTTTATCAACAGCATATAGCATAGGCAAGCTGTCTGCACGCCAGATCACTTCGTGCTCTATCTTCCCATTTCGCAAGATCTTATAGTTCTCGAGGATGTTTCCCAGGCGGTTCACCTGGCTTCGTTCACTCACGGAGAACATACCCCAATAGCCGAAAGAAGCCAGCATCATGATCACGGCCAGCGAAACAGGGATAAATTTGATATTGGTTTTCCCCAGGGTAAAATACGAGCATACTATCGTCAGCCAGATGCCTAACAGAACGATGATGTACCGGTTGATGGTAATTCCGTAGTCGGCTATACGCATACCGACAGCAATAAAGAGCAGCACTACCAGCGGGAACAGAACAAAATAGTAAATCCTGGAGAACTTCCTGATCCAGCCATTACCGGATAAATGGCCATAGGGATGAATGAGCAACAAGGTGAGAATGCCCAGCACCGCCACGCACGAGACGAGGTATGAAACCATCCCCTTCGGCCAGTTCCAAAGTACTATGATCTTGCCTGTGTACACATACAGAATAACGAGATACAGGATCAGCAGAGGCAACAGAACGTACTGTGAAAATATTTTAATACCTCTGGGATATTCGTGAAGGTCATCCAGTTCATTAAAATTCTGTGGAATGCCGGCAATGAAAAACCACGTATTGAACAAACCACCGATCACGATGAACAGATCACCGAACAACTCGTCGTGAACATGTACATCAAAAAGCCAGCGCAGTGATGCCAACGCCAGCGCAAGCCCTCCATACAGAAAACCGGAATACAAAGCTGCGGTAAGAAATCGCACAAAAAGGATCTTATTGTAATGCCAAAATCCGTTCAACTTGCCCTTCTCCGTGTACGGCACAAACGCCACCAGTAAATGCATCACTATGCTGTAGATAGTATAACGGATGTACGGCAGTGCTGTATTGAGCGTCTGTTTAGAATCGGGCAACGTCAGGTAGATGGCCCCCAATAACAGCATAGCCACAATGTGAAGCAGTACGCGGATCTTTAACCCATAGCCTTGTTTATCGGAAAATACGGTAATACAGAAAAACATCGAAATACCGAGCGCGGCGCAGAGCATGACATTGATATACCGGAGATCGAAAGGCTCAGCATTTGTTTCGCACAGGTAGACCCCAATCACAACAGCGATGGCTGCCGACAGGATGGTTAAAGGGAATCGAACGAAAGCACGGGCGGCGCTGTGCGACAGGTAGGAAAGTGAGGGAAGTTTCATAATCAAAAAGCAGTAAAAACATCCAATAAAGGCGTCTGGCCTTTATCGGTGGGGTTCGATCAAATATAATACTTTCTTCAAACGAAATACCTGGCCGATATAACCTGAATCGATGTAAACCCTCGACACTGATAGACAGCGAGTTGCGCGGACAATTAATAAGATAGCACAATACCCCGAACGGCATATTGGATCTACGAAAATACCAACAGCTGTAGTGTCCTAAAAAATCATCCATCCGATTGCAAAAATTCTCTATCCTACGTGAACAAATCTTTTTAAGTATTTTGGCAGCTATGTGAAAGGCGAACGTGTCGGGGGAAAATTGAATTGTAAGATAATGCAAGAAGAAATCGAGATTTATATGCACCAATGTGTGAGCCTGGCCAAAGAAGCTTTGGCTACCGGCAACCCGCCTGTAGGAGCACTGATCGTGTTTGAAGGAAATGTGATTGGCACAGGTATAGAATCAGGAAAATCAACCGGGGATATCACCAATCACGCAGAAATAGAAGCCATCAGAGCCGTCATCAAAAATGGATATGCGGACAAGTTGCCCGTGGCGCGCATGTATACCACACATGAACCCTGCATCATGTGTTCATACATGATCCGGCATCACAGAATACCCGAAATCGTTTATGGTATAGCTGTGCAATATGTAGGTGGACAGACCTCGCAGTTCAATATTCTTGCTACCGAAGATGTGCCCAAATGGGGAACTAAACCAAAGATCATCAGCGGTGTGTGCCTTGATGAGTGTAATATCCTCAACGATCAATTTCTGGAAGCTTTAAAGAAATCATAATGATTATAGTATCGCAGTTGATTCACACACTCGTTTAATCAACAGAACGAAAACCGGTCGTTCAAAGTTTTCGGGCTCGATCTATTCATCTTTCAATACATCTACCGGATTAGTTAACGCGGCTTTTACAGAATGATAGCTGGTTATGATCATGGCCAGCAATAGTGTGCCGGCGCCCGCCAGAACAAAGATCCAGACGGATGGCTTGATGTGATAAGCAAAGTCCATCAGCCAGAATTGCATCAGGTAGTACGCCACAGGCCCGCCTATCACAAAAGCTATGACGATCAATTTGGTGTATCCTTTAGATATCAGCGTAAGTATATCATAAACGGATGCGCCCGATACTTTACGTATCCCGATTTCCTTTGTACGCTGTTCGAGCGAATAGATGATCATGCCCAGCAAACCCAGGCTGGCAATGAGTATGGCCAGCGACGCCATGACGGTAAGCACTTTACCAAACTGCTGTTGTGTGGCAAATGTCCTGGCAAAATTCTCATCCACAAAAGCATATTGAAAAGGCGTGTCACCTGCCTGTTTCTTCCACTGCGTTTCCAGACCGGCTATTGTTTTTTTCCAGTCTTCAGCACGTTGAGGTTCAACTTTTACCAGCAGATATTTTTTATCCCCGTCAATCAGGTATTTGTTTTTGATATTGAAGATACCCAACGCTTCGACCGGTGAAGAGATCGAATAATAGTTAAAGTCAGCGATCACACCAATAACCTCAAAAGAAGGTATCACATCGCCGCTATTGGGATACGTGATCTTCTTTCCAATCACCGATTCATCCAGCTTCCACCCGATACGACGCACAGCACTTTCATTGAGCACCACACGCGTAGAGTCGCCTGGATTGCCGGCCTCAAAATTTCTTCCATAAAGCATTCTGACTCCGAGTGTAGGAATATAGTTCTCATCTGCCATCGTATAGTTAAGGGGATACTTCAGCACGTCAGCACCTTCTGCTGAAAATGAATCGCCTCCAAATACTGTAGGAGGAGCTGACGAACACCACGATGCGCTTACCGCACCCGGTACGCTTTCCATTGCATTTACCAGGCCATCACCATTCTTCACGGCTTCCGCGTGATAAAGTACCACGAGATTGTCTTCATCGAAACCGAGGTCTTTTTCAGAAACATAGCTCAATTGCTGGAAAACTATGGCCGTGCAAATGATCAGGATGATGGATACACTGAATTGAAAAACAACGAGCCCATTGCGGAATGCATTTCCCTCGCGCCCGGCTTTTGATTTCCCTTTCAAAGCATTCACCGGGTTAAAGGCTGTAAGCACTATGGCCGGATAACTGCCCGAGAGCAACGCCATCAATACCGTTAATGTCAATAACCCTCCAATCAGAAGTGGATCAGACAGGTTAAGCGCCAGATTCTTTCCTGTGATCAGGTTGAATCCAGGAATCAGTAACTGCACAAGCGCCAATGCGCACATTAATGCGAAAAAACAAAAGGCCAGCGCTTCCACAAAATAACTCACACTAAGCTCTGTTTTTCCTAATCCGAGTATCTTACGAATGCTGGCTTCCCTGATTCTTCGTGTGAACTGTGCGGTAGAAAGATTCATGAAATTGATACACGACAACAGTACGATGAAGATGGCCGCGCCGATAAAGGAGTAAATGATCTTCCGATTACCCATATTTGAAAAAGATCCGGCTACGGGTACTTCCGGCAAATGCAGGCTGGTAATGGGTTGCAAAAACAGTTCCCACTTCTTTCCGGTTTTGATGTATTCGTCATAGGTCATTCCCATAGCTGCCTTTATACTCTCTTCGGCCCTTTTACGCGGTATTGTTTTTAACTTTTCACGAACATGGTCAATGTCTGCCTGCGGGGTTAACAATACAAATGTCTCCAGCTGCGTCCATACCCAGCTCCAATGCACCCGTTCAACAGCCGGAAAGCTTTTCATAGACAACAAGATCTGAAAATCCATGGTGGAATGATCCGGTACGTCTTCGATCACTCCCGTCACTTCGTAGGTTTTCCCATCACTTCCGTTCAGTCCTCCCAACCGAACCATCCTGCCCACAGGATCTTCGGCACCGAAATATTTTGCCGCAGTAGATTGTGTCATCACCAGTGTATTGGCGTTTGCAAATGCGGTAGCTTCATCGCCTTTGATCAGGGGAAAGTTGAATACTTTAAAGAAGTTGGAGTCGGCGGCAAGTACTCTATTCTCTTCAAAGGCGGTGACTTTGCCGGAAGGGGCCACATACGAGACGATGAAATCACCCGGCGTATGAAAGCTCGATACAAGCTCAACTTCGGCCAGTTCTTCCTTCAAGGCATGTGCTACTCCCGGACCTGTGCGTGAAAACTGAGTGGTTTCATCCTTCGACCAGATATACGTTTGATTGACGCGATACAGACGGTCGGTATGCGAATGAAAATTATCATAACTGAATTCGTGAATGACATAGAGATAAATGATCAGTGTACTGGCCATGCTTACCGTAAGTCCCAACAGGTTGATTATTGAAAATAACTTCTGCCGTTGCAGGTTGCGTAAAAAAAGCAGTACGTAGTTACCGATCATGATATATTGTTTTCTATTCCACAGCCAAACCCTGTGCCACTTTAAAAATACAACGAATGACACTCATTTCGACTTATTGGTTATATGTCGACTGTCCGGTATCGGTTAACGGTGTCCACGGGCGAAAGACATGTAGCTATTTCATTGTGTTTTTCCGGGTATTTCTGTATTGGCCGGCTTGTTGTGTGAGTTTTAAGAAAACCACGTATGACCAGCCTAAACCTCCAACTGTTTGCCCGTCTGATCGCCAGGAACCGCGAGCCATACCTGCTGAAGATCCTGACTCTCGCCACGGCATTTGCCTCTTCGGTGCTGGTCATCTTATTCTCGCTCTACGAGTTCGGGTTTGATAAATTCCATGCTGAGGCGAAGCATGTCTTCCGCGTGGTTCAAAAAAATATCGATCCCCAGTATAGTGGCAACCGGTTATCCGTAAAAATTCCGGGGGAAATTATAGATCGCCTGAATGGAAGCCGGTACCGGGATTCGCTACGCATAGCCCGGGTAAAGATCATGAACGGCGTTACGGTCAAAGCGGGCGCTAAAACTTTTGAGGCTCAAAAAATCCATGCTGTCGACGGAAGCATCATTAAAATTTTTTCATTCGATATCCTTCATGGCAGAGTTGAAGATCTCAACACGTCATCGGAAGTAGTGGCCATTCTCTCTGAACGTGCCGCGACGCTGTATACGGGCACGGCTGATGCAGGCGGGAAAAGAATCAAGCTATATACCTTCGGCGATACGCTGACGATACGCATCGCGGCTGTATTCAAAACATTTCCATCCAATGCGCACGAAGATTTCGATATGCTGATCTCCTACCAGCCGGGCGCCATTCAAACGCTGAGCTTCAATACCCTTGAAACAGGGGTTTACGGCCGAACGCTGGTCTCATCACCTGCGGCGTATGCCATTCCACCTGTTGATAATTTACAATATCGCCTCCAACCCCTATCCGAAGTTTATTTCGGCTCCCGGATGTTGGGAGAAGAGGCGCAGCATGGCGACCGGTACAGTGTCGTTATTTTGCTTTGCATCGCAAGCCTCATCCTTTTCCTGGCGCTTACGAGCTTTGTCAACCTTACCACGCTTACATTGCCCTACCGCTCGAAGGAACTTGCTGTTAAAAAGCTTGCCGGCACAAGCCAGGTCAATCTGCTCTACGGCTTTCTAAAAGAATCTTTTCTGCTGGTAGGCGTTTCGTTGCTTTTAAGCCTTGTTATTTTGCTTTTAGCCAGCGAACCTATAGAAGCTTTGTTGGAACTGCCAGTTCGCGCATTGATCTTCAGCCTGAACATCAAGCTCATGGCCATTATCAGTGTATTGTTTCTACTGCTTTCGGTATCGCCGGTATTGATGACCCTGAAATTTGTACGCGCCTCGCCCCATCGCCTGCTACGTACCGATACGCTTACTTTTCCAAGGCTCAAGCGTATTATCACCTTTCTTCAGCTCGGCATAAGTATCTTTCTGATTGTAGCTTCGGTGGTGATACGCAGACAAATCAGTTTCTCGCTGGTCAAGGAGCCTGGTCAGAATCACGATCAGATCGTTTACCTCAATGTGCCGGGCGGGCTTACGAATGAGGGAATCCGCTCACTTCGCTCCGGTTGGAAGCAATTTAACCCGAACATCCTCGATGTCATGGCCGTATCGCAGCTACCTGACCGCGTGATCAGCAAGGAAGTGAACTCGCCATTTTATTTCATTCTTGTCGACCGTGGCTTTTATGATTTTTTTAATCTGACCATGTCGGAAGGTTATTGGTTCGGCCCAAACGATGGTAATGATGCCATCATCATCAATAAAAAAGCAGCGGCATGGAAGGAGCCCGCTCAGCAACACGTTATCGGAATCGTGGAAGACATCAATGATAGACTCAATCAGCCTGAAAGGCCGATGAAGTTCAGGACAGCTTCAGACTATCAATACAACTGGCTGTGTGTACGGGTGCTGGAAGTCGATATCCGCAGAACGGTGCGCTATTTATCCACGGCATTTTCCCAGGTGGGAGAAGTCGCGCAGGTGCACTATTTTAATAAACATTTCCAGGCCTGGATCCGATACCAGGACAGTCTCAATACCCTTTCCGACATTCTTACGATCCTTTCAGCGCTTCTGTCGTGCTGTGCCATTTACGGTTTGAGCGTGAGTATCGTCCGTGACAAGATCAAGCAGATTGCCGTGCACAAGCTATACGGGGCACAAACGCTCCATATTATGTTGATGCTCGTCAAAGAGTTTGCCGTGCAGATGTTGATCGCACTGATCGTCTTTGCGCCATTGACCTATATAGCGCTAAATGAATTGCTCAGAACCTTTGTTTACACGACCGGCTTCTCATGGCTCGACCCGATTTATCCAATTGGTTATTGTGCCTTTGTCATTACCGCTATATGCGGATTTCAAGCCTTGAACCTGAATAGAAGTGATTTCGCAACTGCTCTTAAAGGGTAATCGCGGTAATTAAAAAAGCCTCGTGCTCCCGTTCACAAGGCTTCTCCGGTCAAAAACGAACCTGGCTAAAGTTGGACCGGGTAATTCATCGATCGGAAAAATACCAAAAGAATTGGTTAACTTATAGTCAAATGTACCATTCCAACGCAACGATTGTGAAACGTAAGTCCGCAATTTTAACGCTTCTTCTTTTCTCTTTTTTTAATGGCTATCCACAGCCCGGAAAGTTATTCTCCGTCGATTCAGAACTCTCCAGCAGCCTGGTTAATGACATATATCAGGACCATAACCAGATCATCTGGATGGCGACAGACAATGGATTAAATCGTTATGACGGATCAAAATTCACCGTTTACAAAAACGACAAGAACGACAGTACTTCATTGCTGCATAATTACGTCAGATTAGTGTCGGAAGACAGAAAAGGCAGATTATTTGTGGGCCTGGTAAATGGTCTGCAGATCTATGATCATGCATTCGACAGGTTTAAGAGCATTCCGTTGCTGCTGTTAGATGGCAATTCATTTCCAGCTCATGTCACAACAATATTGGAGAGAAAAAATGGCAACATCCTTATTGGGACAACAGGTCATGGAATTTTTATCCTCAGGGAGAATGGAGGAACTCTTGTGGCGCAACAGCTTGCAGACCCGATGCCGAGTTACCTGATCAAGACGCTCTATGAGGATGCACGTCAAAATCTATGGATCTGCTCACAAGACAAGGGCCTCTTCCGGGTTGATCCGCATAGCCAGCTTACACAGCCCGGCATTACCGGAGACAATGGAAATATTTTTACTTTATGCGAAGACACTAAAGGAAACCTTTATGCGGGAAGCATCACCACGGGACTCTATACATACGATAAAAAAACAAATACTTTCTCTACTACGCTGCCCGGCGCAACGCGGCTACCGATCACCAGGCTATCGCTGACACGTGCCGGCCGGGTCCTGATCGGCACGGAAGGGCGGGGCCTCAAAGTGTTTGACCCTGAAAAACAGCAGCTCTCGAACAGCGATTTCACTATTAGCACAATTGACCTGTCGCGAAATAAAATTCATGCTTTATGTGAGGACAATACCGGTAACCTGTGGATTGGAATATTTCAAAAAGGCGTCGTCTTATTACCCGCCAGAACAAAACGTTTTCAATACTATGGCCATCGTTCCGTCCAGAATGATGTTATCGGTTCCTCCAATGTAACAGCCCTGTACAGAGACCGTCCTGGCATGCTTTGGGTAGGCACGGATGGGGATGGTGTCTATGGCCTGGACAGTATCGGAAACCGGAAAGTGCACTTTAAACCTTCCGGCGAGGTCGGAAGCGTCCCTGCTACGATCCTGGATATTTACGAAGATTCCGATCAGAACCTTTGGCTCGGATCGTACGATAATGGGATTTGTATCTTAAACCGCGCGACCGGACAGTGTCGATACGTCAACCAGTTGCTCACACCGGAAGGCACCCAGTCGCCAAAGGTATTTAAAATTGCCGAAGACAATGAAAAGCGCCTTTGGATCGCAACGATGGGCCTGGGACTTTATTCGCTCGATTTAAAAACATCAGAGGTCCGGCAATACAGAGCCATAGGCCCCGGTTATCGCCCGGATCTCGATGTATTACACAACGACTGGATCAATTCGGTTCTCGTAAACAACAAAGAAAAGAAAATATACATTGGAACTGCCGACGGGCTTGGATGTCTTGACCTGAAAACAGGAAAGTTCACTTCTGCTTTCAATGGCTCCAGCCGGATACTCCCCGGGATCATTGTACATACATTATATGAGGACCCTGAAGGAATGCTTTGGATGGGAACCTCGGAGGGCTTAATCTCCTATCAAAAAACAGATGGAAGTTTAATGAAATTGACTACGGAAGACGGCTTACCCAGTAATGTAGTCTCCGCCGTGCTGAATGATACATCGGGGCACCTTTGGGTCAGCACCAACTACGGACTCTCGCGGATACACAAGAAAACGCACAGCATTGTCAATTACTATCAGGACGACGGACTACAGGGAAATGAATTTTCAAATGCAGCCCATTCTGACGCCCATAACCTGCTATTTGGTGGCATCAACGGCATCACGATTTTCAATCCCAGTCAAATAACCAACGAAGAAAAAAAACTGGAAGTACGCGTTACCGGCTTCTACATCCACAACCAGGCGGTGAAAAAAGGAATGAAATCCGGCTCCCGCTATATTGTAGACTCCGCAGTGATGGATACTAAGGTGTTCAATCTGTCGCAGAAAGACAATTCTTTCACCATCGAATTCTCAGTAATGGAGTTCAGCAATCCGGACCGCATAACCTACATGTATTCATTACAGGGAAGCAATGAGTGGATCGAACTTCCACCCGGAAAAAACACAGTATCCTTCAGTGATATGTCACCGGGTAACTATGAGTTCCGTGTGCGGGCAAAAGATTACGGAACGTATTCGGAAGCGAAGGTCATTTCAATCATAGTTCATCCATTCTGGTACTTTTCGTTTTGGGCCAAACTAGCCTATAGCTTTCTTGTGTTGACTATCGCATATATCATTGGCCAGCAAATCAGGCAGCGTAAAGAGACGAGACGCAAAATACAAGAGCATGTTCATGCCAAACAGCTCAATGAAGCAAAGCTCCAGTTTTTCATTAACATCGCCCATGAGCTTCGCACACCAATGACACTGATCCTGAGTCCGCTGAAAAAGCTTATTACCAAAGACAAAGACCGTGACCGGCAACGCTCGTACGCTGCAATGCAAAGAAATTCAGATCGCATTCTGCGTCTTGTAAATCAGTTAATGGATGTCCAACGTGTTGATCGCGGTCAGATGGTGCTTGCCTTTCAGGAAACAGAACTGGTTGAATTCATTTCAGATCTATGTAATGCATTCGACGAGCAGACACGTATGAAGGAAATTGAGCTGACCTATACACACAACATGAAGTGTCTATACGCGTGGATAGATCCTTTTAATTTCGACAAAGTGATCCTGAACATTTTGGCCAATGCGCTTAAATTTACTCCCATCGGAGGAAAGATCAATGTCACCTTGAGCACTTGCACAGACGAAAATGCAGCTACCGAACGTCAGGAATATTTCCAGGTTGATATCTCCGACACGGGAAGTGGGATCAGAGACGGAGAATTGGAGAAGGTATTCGAATGTTTTTACCAGGCGCGCGACAGTCATCACAGCTTTAGCTCAGGCGCCGGTATCGGTCTCCACCTGACGCGTTCAATTGTAGAACTGCATCATGGCAGGATATGGGCAGAGAATAATCAAAACGGCCAGGGCTGTCGTTTTGTTTTCCGTGTCCCATTGGGCCAGGCGCATTTGAATGCCGATGAGATCAAGCTTCACGAGACAGCGCGAAAACCGGCGCATGCATTCGAGACACCGGCAATTTCAGTAGTTGACACACCGGAGGTAAAAGTTAAGTCCAGAAGTCCTTACCGGGTTCTGGTAGTAGACGATGATGCCGATATTCGTCAATACATACGAACAGAAATGGCCGGCGATTATCACATGGCGACGTGTAAAGATGGAAAAGAAGCATTATCTTATGTATTACAGCATATGCCGGACGTTGTCATCTCCGATATCAAGATGCCCGAAATGGATGGCATTACGCTGTGCCAGAAAATCAAACAAAATGTGAACATCAATCATATTCCGGTCATTTTACTCACTGCAAAAATGGAGGAAGAATACAATATCGAAGGCCTGGGGATCGGGGCGGATGGGTACATCCTAAAACCATTCAACGTGGAGATCCTTCGCAAGACTGTTCAAAATGTAATACGCACCCGCGAAATTCTCCGTAACAAATTCACAGGAAGTCAACATCAGAAAGATAAGGTCCAGGATGTAGTGCTGGTTTCTTCCAACGAGAAATTACTGACGCGCATCATGGACGCAATCAACAAGAATATATCCAACCCGGAACTGAATGTAGAGATGTTATCCCGCGAAGTAGGCATTAGCCGGGTACATTTACACCGTAAGCTAAAAGAATTGACAAGCCAGTCTACCCGAGACCTGATTCGAAACCTTCGCCTTCAACAAGCTGCCAGACTGCTTTCTGAAAAACAGATGAACATCACTGAGGTCGCTTTTTCAACGGGTTTTATCAACATCGGACACTTCTCGAATTCATTCAAGGATTTCTATGGTGTCCCCCCGTCGCAGTACATGGAAAATCATCTAAATGCCGCCAAAGAAAAAAAACTCAGAGACCGGAGCGTTCCGACAAAAAAGTAAGGGCCTCACGTTTGTGAAGCCCACTGCTAACGTAATAAAATGTTCACTTCAATGCTTCACTGAATGCGCCATAAGCGCGTTTGCGATCATATCCCTCTGTCCATAATCCGATCGGCTCGCCCGCTCTCCAGGATGAGCTGGCCGGGCTGTCTCTCGGGCTCCAGACGGTGATTCCATACTGTTGTGCCAAGGGAATGATCTCAAAATATTTCTCCACCACGAATTTATACATTTCGGCCTGGGCCTGATAATGCTCGTCGGTCGCTTCACCGGTTTGAACACCAACACCGATATCCAGTTCCGAAATCTTGATCAACTTGCCTGTCGCAGCAAGCAATTTAAACATCGCCACGATATTTTCTTTGTCGGTATTTGTACTGATATGCATTTGCGTTCCGATGCCATCAATTCGCCCGCCCAGACTTTCGATATACTCTGCGTACTGGATCAACCCTTTGCATTTATCCAGGCTATATTCAAGATTATAGTCATTGATAAATAGTTTATCAGTACTATTACCGTATTGGGCGGCCAGTTTGAATGCCTCGACAGCATAGTCTTTGCCCAAATAGTCCTGCCAATAAAACTCGTCTTCTCCAAGTTCTCTTCCTACCCCGGTTTTCAACTCATACGGATTCCCATCATCCATGGGTTCATTCACAACATCCCACGCTTTTACATACTCTTTGGTTGCTCCCATCATACCGGCAATCCATCGATCCAGCTCTTGGCTAATAATCTTCTTTTTTTCTTCCGGAGTTTTTTCAATGACCTGCACTCCCCCACCGTCCGGGTTGTATTTCGTTAACGTTATATTATCGAAGTAATAGCTTGTAGCTGTATTCCCAAGATTAAAAGCAATGGCCGTTACACCAGATGTCTCAGTTGTAATGGTTATTTCTCTGACGTATGGCGTCCAGATTGTGGTTGCGCTGATCTGACCGAAGAAATCCCAATGTTTATATTCGTAAGGAACAACATGCGCCTGGGTAGAAAACGTTGCAGCAGCATCCGCGCGAACGTCCATGCTCAGGGTATATTTTTCTCCTACTTCCGTAGGTTGCGGAAAAGTAAAAAAGAACTGACTATTCCAATCGTTTGCCTGCACCGCCGCGTTGGTCACTTTCAATGCACGCCCCGCCCCTGTAGCGTCGGGTGAAGAAAAACTTCTCGCTGCCTCGGCATTTGACGTATAGTTGGATTCGCTATCCGTTTCAAAGTTGTTTCCGGACATCAGATCCCACGTGGGTCCGCCCCCACCGCTTTCATTAAACTTCTTCAGGCTTACATTGTCAAAATAATAACTTGTCGCTGTACTTCCCAGATTAAAAGCGATGGCCGTTACACCAGATGTTTCCGTCGTTATGGTTATTTCCTTGACGAACGTTGTCCAGTTAGTAGTGGCATTAACCTGGCCAAAGAAATCCCAATGTTTATATTCGTAAGGAACAACATGTGCCTGGCTGGAAAACGTTGCAGCTACATCCGCACGAACATCCATGCTAAGCATATACTTTTCTCCGATTACAGTAGGTTGAGAAAACGTAACAAAGAACTGACTATTCCAATCGTTTGCCCGAACCTCGGCATTGGTAACTTTCAGGGCACGCCCCGCGCCACTTGCACCCGGCGATGAGAAGCTTCGCTCGGCCTCGGCGTTTGATGTAAAATTGGATTCATCGCCGGTCTCAAAGTCTGCGCTGGTCACAACGTCCCACGCCGGTCCACCCGTTCCGGGATTAACAGTCGGTGCAATGGTGCTGTTCAGATAGCCGGCATTCTGATTGTCATGCCAGCACAACGTATGACCGTAAATAGCCATGTTAGCAGCTTTGGCTGTGGAAATAAAATTGGCGACACTTGCGAGATTGAGGGTTCCGTCGTCCTGAACAACAGCACCATGTTTCATTTCCCAGCCTGCAACCACTTCATCGAAGTTAGATACTATCATACTGTAGTCTACTCCTTTTTTTGTGAAGTCGCTGACAGATACACCGGCACCAAGTTTAAAATTCGGATTGGCACCCCGGTCAATATATGACTTCAGCACATCATATTCGCGAAGATATTCCAGTTGCTCCAGAGTGGCCGGTTTTTTTGCCTTGACGAGCGATTTAGTCTCATCTGCGCAGGAAGCCAGAACAGAAAGGGCCAGAACACTTATCAATATTTTTTTCGAGCGTATCATATCCATCTCTATTTATCAGTATTTATTCTTTATAGAAAGGTGCTAAAACTTCTACCTTAACTCCCCGATCACGAACTACCAATGTATCGGTCGTGACATAACTTACTTGATCAAGTCTGTCGGGAAGCCCCGAGCTCGGGTACTTTGTTTCAACCTGGTAGCTCACGTTGTATTCAAGGTATAATGCATCTCTATCCTTGTTTCCCCAGCTCTTCTTCTCACCTTTTTTCACAAAGGCTCCGTTTCCAGACGCAGCGATATTAAGCACACGTACGGAGTCATTCACTTCGTATGTTGTAGCCATCGGCGCAACGGTACACTTTTCACTTTCATTGAAACTGAGTTTCAGAGATACGTTAAGGTTCAGCCCGGAAGAGGTTTTGTAGTCCTGCTGAAATGCAAGGTCTTGCAGCGAGAGAGAGCTCAGGGCGCGAATTTCGTCCGCTTCAACTGTAGGTTTATGGCGAGTTACTATGGAAGTCGCTCCGTTAACAGTGACCTGATCTTTACCGCGCCTCAGATAGTTTGAATGCCACGGGTTAATGAATTTTACAAAATAGAGAACGTAGTCTTTGGGCTGAATATCCCAATGGGCCGTATTCAGCCTGTTGGGTGCCTCTACTTTGGCCACTCCTGAAAGAATGGCATCGGCATTGGTAACATTAACCATCCGCAGCGGAATGGCATACGTGTTTTGCAAGGCATCCGGATCAGAAAAAAATGCATCCGTCAATTGTACCCTTACCGCACCTTGCAGCGTATGGTCCAGTGAAATCTGGTCTCCCGTCAGCGTATAATAACTTGCCGGCATCGGTCGAACAGGAACTGTATAGGCGCCGTCGAAAAACAAGTTATCAGACAGGGAGTTATCTACGGCGATCCCGATGTCGATCTTCTTCTTGTTCTCGTATACTCCCCCCATGGTCGCATATATCTCGCACTTATGCTCATTGTCGAGCGATGTATCGTACAGATCTTCTCCCAGCACGATCGTTCTTACCGGATATTGGTATGCGAAATACACGGTACTCTTATCATAATCCGGGAATTCGATATCCTGATTTCTGCACGACATCGTTAGTACGGATAGAATCCCGGCACACAATATCAATTGTATATTATACCATTTCATATTTTGTTTTTTTTGTCGTCTTTACCAAATCAACTATTTACCAGCCTGCATTTTGTTGTAACAAGCTCCATTTATTGATTTCACCATAAGGAATAGGGCCGTGATACATATGCTCCTGATATTTTCTGGTTTCTACATTAACGGGTGCATAGTTTAGCGCATTACCTGATTTTGAGATTTGAACGCCGCGGGCTGTTTCATTCAATTGACTAATACCCAATTTCCAACGGCGGATATCCCTGAAGCGGTGGTTCTCAAAACAAAGCTCCAAACGACGCTCGTTCCGTATCAGCTGTCTCATTTGCTCCCTGTCGTTCTTCACCGATTCCAGATAAGCATCGCCGCCGGTAATACCGGCTCTTTGACGGATGGCCCGGATTACATCATAAGCAGAGTAAGTATTCGCGCCGGTACCTGTTGGGCCCCATGCTTCATTCGCAGCCTCCGCATACGCAAGAAAAATCTCAGTATAGCGGATACGCGCAGTGTAGTGCTTCTGAGTAGTGTTAAATGCCGGATCCGGGTTAACATCTGAGCGCAACAGCTTTCTCAAATAATAGCCGGTGCGGGTCGAGAACCCTTTTTCCCGGTTGATGGCATCGTTGTTCGTACCGTAAGTACCCGTAACAATCACATCTGTACCCGAGCCTTGCTGGCTTTCGTTGACAATAATGTACTTTGTGAGACGGGGATCGCGATTATTGTAAGGACTATTGGGGTCATAATCACTGGATACATGCGTGATCGGATAACCATTGGCCATGGAAAATGCATCGACCAAATTCTGACTTGGATTGACCCGGCCATTTCCGAATAATGACGGAGGATAATTGTCCCGTTCCAGATCCAGGCTTTGTGCAACATCGCTCCGCCAGATGATCTCTGCTGGTGTTTGGCCCGAGGCCAATTGCTCTATACCTGAATCGCCGGTATACCAGGTGCCACCATTTGACGCAAGACCGCCGACTCCGCCTATACGATTGAGAACCTGTGCAGAATAGTTAGCTGCTGCCTCCCAGGTAATATTGGTTCCCTCACTGTACGCAGGACTCGCCGCAAGCAGTGCTGCCTGCGCACGGATGGCCTCTACGATTCTCCCGGATATCCGGCCGCGCATATGCTCCCCATTGACACGTTCGTACTGTGTAACCGTGATTCCCTCTATACCTGCATACCTTTCCGGAATGTCTGACGGACTGAATTTCTTATAGTCCAGAGGAAGAAGTTCCAGCGCCTGTTCAGCATCCAATAAAATCTGATCAATACACTCCTGGAAGGTATTTCTGGGTTTGTTGAAATCCGAAGTAGAAGTTTCGGGTTCGTTGACAATAGGCACGCCGAGCAATTGTCCATTCTGTGTCCAGCCACCGTGGGCCAGCAGCAGATGATACATTTGCAGCGCACGCAATCCATAAGCTTCTCCCTTCAGACGATCATTAAACAACATTCTGATTATTTTGTCGTTCGCCCAGGCTACCTGGTCAGCGTTCGCCAGGAAGAGGTTCAGATACTGGATCGCGTTCCTTCGCCCCTGCCATTGAGATGTCGGATCGTCGTTTGCCGACCATGAACCTGAGGCCATTCGAAGAAAGGCGTTATCGATATTGTTTGAGACAGCGTCATCCGTAGCCACATCAGTGTCGGGCGATGCGGAATAAGGAAGAAGAATGTACGCATTTGCCAGGATACCCTGGGCATAACCAGGTTCCTTATACATAGCATCGAGTCCGCGTATATTTTCCGTAGCCGGAGACAAGACATCCTCACAAGCCGTAACAAGAAGAACGAGGGACATTAGTTTTATGATATTTTTCATCGCGTAATTCCTATTTAGTGAAGGATTTAAAATGCTGCTCGTACACCCAAATTGTAGAATCGCGTTTGAGGAGCGCTTGTGGTATTCATTTCGAGAATCTCGCGTTCTTTGGAAAGGGTCAACAGGTTTGCTCCACTGATGTAAACCGAAATGTCTCTTACGAAAGAATTCTTCAGGATCCTATCCGGAACAGCGTACGTAATCTGAACCCGGGCGAGGTTAAACCGATTGGTTTTGTATAGCCAGAAATCAGAGTTGCGGAAGTTGTTTACACCGTTCTCTGTAGTCAGCCGCGGATACGTGGCCGTTTCCTTTGTGTCCTCCGTCCATCGGTCGCGAACCTCTTCCGAATATTTTCTATTGCCATAAACCCAGAAGTACGAACTATTTTTCAAGGCATATGCACCAAAATTCGCGGTCCCGAGAGCAAACAGTGTAAAACCCTTCCATCGGGCCGTGAAGTTCACGCCTCCGGTAAACGGCGCACCATTCCAGTCCGCACGCCCAAGGAAAATCTCATCCCGCTCATCTATTTTATTGTCGTTATTCTGGTCTATATACTTGATGTCTCCGGGGCGTATTGTCCCTCCGAATTTCTGTTGAGGACTGTTGTCTATTTCCGCCTGATCCTTGAATAAACCCGCGCTCTGTAACCCCCAGATAGCGTCTACAGGTTTACCTGTGCGGTTTCGATAAGCGTCTTCAAAATTCTCATCGACACGGGTCGCTTCGCTTTTATAATACATACCAACCAATCCCCAAGAAAAACCGACTTGCCCTATTTGCCTGTTGACATTTACAGCGAAGTCAATGCCTTTGCGCTGGTGATTATTATAATTAACAAAAGGCATGAATGAAGAACCCGGAAAGCCCGTCTGAAAATAGCTTGGATACAGCGTGGAAGGCTGAATGATCAGCCCTTCCATAGTGTTGATAAAGAACGAGGCGTTCGCCGTAATCAAGTCATTCCACAATGACGTCCTGACGTTAGCAGCGATCTCTTTCCTGTTAACAAAATCCAAAGCGTCATTGCTTCCCCTCAGGGAATTGGTTGAGCGCTCTGCCGCTCCGTCGTACCACCCCCACCATGCACCACTTGCCTGAGTAAAGTTTTCTTCCGAAAGATTATACTCATCGATATCCATATCCGTTTTGAGTATACTTCCGGAAACATCTACTCTCAAATCATTAACGATCGACGAATTAGCAAGGAAGTTCTCTTTACTTAAATTCCAGCCCAACGTTACGGAAGAAGATAGTCCGTTACGGTGACCTGCGGCAAGTTTTGCAGACCGAACCAACGCCGTTGCCACGCCTGCATAATACCTTTCCCGGTAATTGTAGTTGACTTCCAGACCAAGATTGGCATTGCCCACCCGATGATATACCTGTGTGCGGGTCTGCTGAAAGCCTGTTGCCAGAAGCTTGACATCCAGGTTATGTCCACCCCGGAGCGGCGACACGTAATCGAAATAACTTGTAAAAGCAATAGTTTGCCGGTTACTACTACCCGTAATATTCTGAACGCCCGACTTCTTGTCGTTGTTATATTTGGTAAGACCAGCAATAACATCGGCGCCATTATAATCGTACCACACCGGTTCATATACCGCATAAGAATTGTTATACGAAGAAGTATATGATGTTGCGTAGTCAACCGCATATTGGGTATGAAATGTAAGTCCCTTCGTTATGTTTGACAGATCGAAATTCAATCCTGCGTCAAACTGAAACTGACGACTTGTCCATTTGCTGCTGCCCGCGGCATAATAGTCGGCGAAGATATTCTGAAGCTCAGTCTGGGAACCCGCCAGGAAGTATTTTCCGTCGATAATATTACTGCCAGCCCCTACTGTTTCCAGGGCACTTAACGCATTCGGATCAATGTATTCCAATGGGATTAGTGGTGCCACACGATTGGGACGCATGGTCGCTGCATACGTCCAATAGTTATCCGTATTGTTGGCATTATCCGGATCGCTATCCATAGCATTTCCACTGCGTGCATTATAGAAGGTAGCGTTTGCATCTACAAATGCTGTGATCTTCTTCGTTATATTCAGATCAATATTACCCCGAACATTGAAGCGATCCGTGTAATTGTTTTTAGCCTCTCCAAAATTAAATACATCGCCCTGACGCTGATAACCGATGTTGGTATAGAAACGCGACCGCTCATTACCACCTGTTAATTCGGTGGTCACATCGGTACGATTATAGGCTTTTTTCAGGTAATCCGAAGAATAAAAATCGACATCGGGGTAACGATAAGGATTTAATCCGGAAGCGTAGTGATAAATCTCATTATCACTATACTGAGCGGATTGACCGTCATTGATACGCGCCTCATTATAGAGCGTCATGTACTCAGCTGATCCCAGATACTTCGGGTAGCTTTTCGATACATGAAAACCGGTATTGACACGAACATTGACATTTAACGGCTTGGCATTACCTCTTTTTGTCGTGATGTAAACCACACCCTTCGCGGCACGGCTGCCATAGAGTAATACAGAAGCCGCACTTTTTAAAAAAGTGATTTGCTGAATTTCGGTGGGCATCACATTGTTTGCATCGCGGGGAACACCGTCTACAAGCACAAGGTATTCGTCCATACCCCACATCGAATTACCGGTCCACCCGCCTATCAAACCTTCCATGTTGTCCAGGCTATAGGTCGTATAGTTCTTTTCCAGAAGGCTTGTCATGTTCACTACGGATACCCCGACAGGGGTATCACGCTGTGCACCTTTGGGAAAAGAGTTCCGTGCCAACGTGTCCGTTTGGTCACCAACAATCGTCGAGTCAGCTTTATTTTCATTGATGTTCTGCGCGACGATGACGGAAGGGATGCACAGCGCAGCGCATAAAATGAAACTTATTCGTATATAATATTTCATGTGGTACATTTTTAATGAATCAAATTTCACCAGGGATCACCATCCCGGATTCTGCGCAAACTCCGGATACATCGAAACATCCGAAACTTTCAAAGGGAACCAGTAGTGACGTGTGCCAAACTGCCGGGTCAAAATTGTAACCTCCCGGAAATTGGCAACGCGGGCCTGGCTGGGATCGTTTGTCTTAAAGAAGTCAACGTCCTCAAGCCGGTCGAATTCCTGGGCTGTCTTAACATTGTAAGGAGGTTCCGTAAGCAACAACCAGCGCTGCAGATCATTGAAGCGAAATCCTTCGAACGACAATTCCACTGCACGTTCTCTTCGCACCTCATCGATAAATCTGGCGCGGTCTCCCGTATACGACGCGTGGACATGCCCGGCTCCAACACGGTCCCGGATGGTATTGATGGCATCTTCGGCAGTCTTCGTAAAACTCGTTGATTTGCCCCCGGCACCATTGAAGGCGGCACACGCTTCAGCGTACATCAGATAGATGTCCGCCAGGCGCATGTACGGAAGGTAGACATGAAGATTACCGCTCCAGTTATAGGCACCATCGTATTTATTGGCTGTATGCGGAACGAGCTTTTGAATAAAGTACCCTGTACGACTGCCGTTGGTTGCCCCTCTCATGGTCCCGTTGGTATGAAGGCCGGCATACCGCAGATACTCCATATCGGATGGCATGGCTGCATTGACATATTTAAATCCGTCAAAGACGATGTCGTGATAAAAACGTGGGTCCCGGTCCTTAAAGGGATGAGCCGGATCAAATCCGGAAGCAGGGTCGTCCAACGGCAGACCATTCGCCATACCGTAGAACTTTACATAGTTGGCCGTCGGCTGATGAATAATATTATCATGTTCTATAATACCTTGTACTTTCGGGCCAAACGTCTTTGTTGTATTCCAGTTACTGCCATTAAAATCCGTGGAGGAGCCACGGAAAATTGCCTCCGTAGAACCAGGCATAAGCCAGTTCTGACCTGTCGTGTAGAATATATCGCTGAAACGCGACGTCGCACCGTCTACCTTTTCGTGATCATAAATGTTTTTGTAGTTGAATTGTGCGAGCGAATACTGGGTTTGACCACTTTCAACAAGAGTCAGCAATTCTCCGAAAGCTTCCGCTGCTTTTTTGCCATAGACTTCGTCATAATTATAAGTATTTCCACCACCAACAGAAGCGCCGTTCTTCATTAGCGGGCTTGCTGCCCACAGATAGTTTTTGCCCAGATACCCAAGTGCCATTATTTTATTGACCCGCAGCTGATTTTTTCCTGCTGTATTACTACCTACTGAAGTCTTATCCCAATCGATTGGTAATAGCGCCGCCGCCTTTGCGAAATCCTCCCCGGCTTTATCAGCACATTCCTGATAGCTGAGCCGCGGCAGCATAGGGCTCTGATCTGCCGGCAGAACCTGGTCTATGTATGGAAGTCCGCCGAAGTACTCCATCATTTCAAAGTACCACCATGCCCTGTAAAAATACAGCTGTCCCGCGATGAGGTCCTTCTCTTCCTGAGAGGCCGACACAAGCTTGTCAAGATTAGCAAGACCTAGATTTACCTTGCGGATGCTGTACCACGCATGGGGCCATAACGCGTGATCAAATTTATTGGTCGACGTGGGATTTGTAGTGGGCTTGTCCAACCATGCGCCGGGCTGACTGAGTCGTCCCGCCTGCCATGCCCAGAAATTTCCAAGATCAACCTGGTTGGTCATGTGCCAGTTTCCCTCCGGGTTGAAAACTTCATCGTCACCCCAGTTCCATGAGGTCGTCCAGTAATGTTTTTCCTTATCCGGAATACAGTTATATATTTCTTCTATATAACCCTGGAAGTTATTGAAGTTTTTAAACGCCTCACCTTCGGCTACAATAGCATCAGCCTCTTTATCTAAAAAGTCCTGGCACGAAAAAATCACAACCGCTATCGCGAACAGCAAACAGCGCTTTAACAATGTTTTATAAATCTTTTTCATTGCTGTCAGTTAAAGTGTAAGTCTGAGACCCAGGTTGTAGCGCTTCACTGTAGGATATGCTCCTTGCGAACCAGCACCCGCGAAATTGGATTCGCGATCGTCGGGCATGCGCGACCATACCCACAGGTTGTTACCATTCAGAAATATTCGTAAGGAAGTGAGACCAGTCTTGCGAATCTGTTTTTCATTCAGGGTATAGGCAACTTCAGCGTTCTTTAGCCTGACATAAGAACCGTCATACAAAAACTGGGTTCCATTGTAATAGCTCGGAGTAGATAACCAGCGCGGCACGGGAACATCGGCATTGGGATTATCTTTCGACCACCATGTACCCATATCGTAGACCGTGTTGAGACCACTCCCAAAGCTTGTCAGCGGAACATCACGTGTAACATTGTTCACACCATAAAACTGCGCGAAAACGCTAAAGCCTTTCCAATCCAGGCCTACCGTTGCACTGTACGTATTCTGCGGAACGTCTGAATAACCATACGGTATCCGATCCAGGTCGTCGACAATGCCATCGCCATTAAAGTCAATGATGTAAAAGTTTCCTGGTAATTTTTGACCGTCATTGGTATTATGCTGCGGGCTTCCGTAAATCTGGTCGTATGAATTCACATACCCCGCATCTACCCAGGACCTATGTTGGTTGATGGCATATCCGGCCTGTTTTCTATAGCCCGGATACAATTCTGGATCATCTCTGTCGATGATCTTATTTTTGGCGTGGGTCATGTTCAGACTTGCCCATAAACGCAATCCAGGAGATAACGTCTTATTTATATTGAGGACAATTTCATAACCCTGAGCCTCCACAGTTCCTAAGTTGGCTGTGGGTGGAATTCCACCGAAGTAAGAGGGAACGGCCCGATCGACGCCATTAACAAGAATGTCTGTGCGTTTGTCCCGAAAGAAATCAACACTCCCGGAAAAAAGCCCATTAAAAAATGCATAATCCAATCCTACATTCAGCTTCTTCACGGTTTCCCATCTGACATCGGGGTTTCCAATGGCAGCTTCACGATACCAGGGATAGGGACTCGTTCCCTGGTTTAAGTCGAGTGAAGCGTTACCGCCGTATGACCACTGCGTCATGTATAGCCAACGATCGCGTACATTATCATCTCCAATCGCACCAAAGGATGATCTGACCTTTAAATAATCCAGGATCCGTAGGTTTTTCATGAATGACTCTTCCGAGATCATCCACCCGATTGCTCCGGAATTGAAGAAGGCGTATCGATAATCTTTGCTGAACTGTTCAGAACCGTTATAAGCACCGTTGTACTCAGCGAAATATTTGCCGTTAAAATCATACGTGGCCCGAAAGACCCAGTCTTCCCTGTAGCGCGGCATTTCACTTCCTGTTGCTCTTTCCTGACGCATAAACATCGCCATTCCGGAGACGTTATGTTTATTAAAACTTCTTGACCAGTTGGTTTGAACCTGGTAGTTTAAGTTGCGTTGTGTATCGCTGTTACGCACTTCGCCACCTGACGTTGTCCATAGCACGCCCGGCATAAAATCGAAATGGTTATTCTGATCGTAATCATACTTATAGGTGGTAGTGCCCGTCAGAGGGTTGATCCATTTTTGCTGCGCATTATTGAAAAGATCGTTGACGCCGCGGTTCCATTCTATAAAGGCGTTGTCCCAGGATATTGATCCCCTGAAGTTCAGTCCCTTCGTTATAAAATTCAGACCCTGCTGGAGGATAAAATCTGTATTGATACGCGTATTGGTGGTGGTCATTGCACCGCCCAGTGCCAGGTTCGCAACAGAATTGCTTACATTCGATATATCAGGATAAAATCCCCATGAACCATCGGCATACTTTGGCAGGAATACGTCGGGCGCGATATTATAAGCTCCTGCCCATTGCTGGGCGACGGCCCAGTCGGATGAATTAGATTGGTTCCAGGGACTTTTCCGGACACCATTCGAACCGTACAGATTTATCTTAAATACGGTTGATTTCGTTAATTGAAAATCAAGGTTACTGCGGACGTTCAAACGATTATAG
>Ga0247764_1000102_pt1 | contig 31588 bp, 28 predicted proteins | sample UWRJL051202B4_FD_179932 | JGI IMG/M metagenome (GOLD analysis project Ga0247764, IMG submission 179932) | Plant litter microbial communities from Arlington Agricultural Research Station in Wisconsin, United States - UWRJ-L051-202B-4 | ecosystem: Environmental > Terrestrial > Plant litter >...
GCGCAGGCGTTCCCCTTCTATAACGGGGAAGCCGGTGAGGCGCAGCCATTTTTTATAGCCCAGCGGCGTTTGCAATCGTACCGTTATATCGAACGGCTGGTGGTCCTGAAAGAGTATGTTCTCATAGGCTTGCTGTACCAGTTGGGAACTGGACGGTTCATACAACTCATACTGCTCTGCCAGGCTGCTGATGTTGAAGCTTCTGTCTACGCCGTATATATTGTACATTTCTCCTGACCATACGGCGGTCATGTCTTCGGCATCGAACTCCCAGCTGCCCAGGCGGCCCACGCGTTGCGCCTGGTTGAGTATGAACTCACGTTCGGAAAGCTGGCGCACGTTCATGGCCAGCTGCTCGTTTATCTGGCGCAGCTCTTCTTCGGTATTGGTGAGGATCTCCTCGCGCATCTGCAGCTCGTCGTTCAGCGCACGTTGCTGGGCGAGCGCACGCTCCAGCACCTCTTCCCTGCCACGCTCACGGGTTATGTCTATCCAGCTGCCAAGCGCCGTAATGGCCTTTCCGTTAACATCGCGAATAAAAGCACCCTGGTCTATCACGTGGGCTATCGAGCCATCGGTCTTCATAAAGCGGTAGCTGTCAAAGAAGCGTTCGGAGTCCACCATGGCACGGTCGAAGTTCCCCACCACACGGTCACGGTCCTCGGGATGAATACTTTGTATCCAGTCCAACAGCGAGTAAGGAGTTTTATTAAAACCGAACTCTTCCAGCGTCTTGTTGCCGGCTGTCCAGTCTAAGCGCCCCGATTCTATATCTACCTCCCACATGGCCGCGCTGGAGAGTTCCGATATGGTTTTGAAACGGTCGCGCTCGTGCTCCAGCATTTTAAGCAGCTCGTCCAGGCGGTTTTCGCGGAGCCTCGCCTCGGTAACATCGGCCCACACGCCTACCACACGCCGAAGCTGACCATCAGGCGAGCGCAAAAACTTGATGGTATCCTTTATAATATAGTATTCCTGGTCGAGACCTCTGAACCGGTATTCGTGCACCATGAGACTACACGTATTATCGTCTATGGCGGCATTGTAGCCTGTCATGGCACGGTACCGGTCGTCCGGGTGCAGATTCTCTATCCAGAAATTGCTCTGCATGGCATTCTCGGGAATGCCATATTTACGCAAATTCTGCGGCGACGCATACCAAAAGCCGGATCCGGTCTGGTAATCGCGCACCCACGTTACTTCGGAAGAGATTTCGAGAAGGGAAGCAAATAATTCCTCATCGGGAACCGTAATGCGTGATGAACCGGAAGTGCTGCTCACGAAAGATTTTCTTTTACCTACGAAAGTTAGCGCGTAAAACGGATTGACCGCCGTTTGAACGCAAACAAAAACTTTCGATATTTCGAGATTGATTGGTCACGAAATGCTCAAGATCGATTCTCATACGCACATCCTACCGAAGAAGCTCCCGAACTGGAGCGAAAAATTCGGCTATGGCGATTTTATATACCTGCAGCACCATAAAAAAGGTGTGGCCAACATGATGCGTGGCAACCAGTTCTTCCGTGAAATCCGCGAGAACTCGTGGAATCCAGAGCTGCGCATCCGCGAATACGAGAAATTCAACACACAGGTGCAGGTTGTCTGCACTGTTCCCGTGATGTTCTCGTACTGGGCTAAGCCGATAGACTGCCTGGAGATCTCACGGTTCCTGAACGACCACATTGCGGAGCTTATAATAAAGTACCCCAAAAACTATTTGGGCCTGGCGACCATCCCTATGCAGGATAGCGAGCTGGCAATACAGGAGCTGGAGCGCTGCAAGGCCATCGGCCTGCAAGGCATCCAGATCGGCTCGAACATTAACGACCTGAACCTCAATGAGGAGCGGTTCTACCCGGTGTTCGAGGCCTGTGAGCGCCTGGACATGGCCGTGCTGGTGCATCCCTGGAATATGATGGGCCAGAAGCAAATGCAGCGCTACTGGTTGCCGTGGTTGGTGGGCATGCCCGCCGAAACCTCGCGCGCCGTCTGCTCGATGATTTTTGGTGGTATCTTTGAGCGGCTGCCGAACCTGCGGGTGAATTTCGCCCACGCCGGTGGTTCGTTTTTGTCTACCATCGGCCGCATTCAGCATGGATTCGATTGCCGCCCTGACCTGGTGGCGATAGACAATAACGTGCCGCCGAAGAACTACCTCGGTAAGTTCTGGGTAGACAGCGTTACACACGACACACTCATGCTGGACTACGTGCTGAAGCTGCAAGGCTCGCGGCGTATTACGCTCGGCTCCGACTACCCGTTTCCACTGGGCGACCTGGAGATTGGCAAGTTTATTGAAGACAGTGACCTCGATACTCAAATAAAAGAAGACATTTTTCACCGTGCAGCCCTGGAATGGCTGGGAATCCCTAAAGAAAAGTTCGATTAATGCTAAAATTTACTACGATACCTGCCGGCATATTCTCCCTGTGCCTCAGCCTATTGACGCTTACTGCTATTGCGCAACCGACAACATCACAGAGCGAACGGCAAAAGGAATACATTCAGCAAGCAGAGCAGATCCGCAAAAGCGCGCTAATGCGCGAGATGGACTCCGGCGTATACTATATGGACAAGGGCATGTACGCACAGGCCGATGCCAAATTCAAATACGTGCTGAACAACTTACGAAGCGTGCCTTCTGACCTGACCTTCTATTTCGGAAAGAACTCTTTTCAGATGGGCAACTATAAGCAAGCTATCGACTGGCTCAATAAATATATCCAGCTGAAGGGTACCAACGGGCAATACTCACAGGAAGCCATGGAGTGGCAGCGCAAAGCTGAAACGGAATACATGGCGCAGAAAAACCAGACGTCGCAACAGGTTGAACAGGTACTATCCACCAGCTATGATATAGACTGCGGCCCTACCGGCAGAGTAACCTGTCCCGTCTGTAAAGGTGACCATGTTACTATAAAGAAAGGTCCTTTTGGTGACCAATACAACACCTGCAAATACTGTAACGAGCACGGCATCCTGACGTGCGAGGAATACAACTTGCTGCTGCGTGGTCAGCTCAAGCCGCGGCAATAACGGTATTTTATTATCTTTGCGGTCCCGACAGCGTCGGGATACTAAAGTTCATTAAAGACTAGATTAATCTGCTATTGATCAGCCTTTTATGTCATTACACAACCGCATTGATGGCCGCCTGCTCAAGGAGAAGATGCGCGCCTCCACCGAAGAACGGGTTACCATATCGTTCTACAAATACCATCGCATCACCGATCCGGCACAGTTTCGTAACGACCTGTACCGCCAGCTTGAAACGCTTGGAGTCATGGGCCGGATTTACGTGGCCACTGAAGGCATAAATGCGCAGATAAGCGTGCCGGCTGCTAATACTGATGCATTCCGCTCTTTCTTATATAGCGTTCCCTTCCTGAACGGCATCCGTCTGAACATCGCTGTTCAGGATGATGGCAAATCATTTTTCAAACTCAAGATCCTGGTACGTAAGAAGATCGTGGCCGATGGCCTCGACGATGCGTCGTTCGATGTTACCGACCAGGGTGAGCATGTAAACGCCGAGGAGTTCAACCGCCTGGCGGACGATCCGAATACGATCATTATCGACATGCGTAACCACTACGAAAGCGAAGTGGGGCATTTTAAAAATGCTGTGTTGCCGGACGTAGACACCTTCCGCGAGGAGCTGCAGGTAGCCGAAGACCTCATGGGCCAGCATCGCGACAAGAATCTGCTGATGTACTGTACCGGCGGCATTCGCTGCGAAAAGGCCAGTGCGTGGATGAAACACCAGGGCTTCAAAAATGTATTCCAGCTTAACGGCGGTATAATCAAGTATGCTCAGGAAATAAAAGAGCAAGGCCTTGAGAACAAATTCATCGGCAAAAACTTCGTGTTCGATGAACGCCTCGGCGAACGCATCAGCAACGACATCATAGCGAAGTGCCACCAGTGCGGCGCACCGTGCGACGACCACACCAACTGCAAGAACGACGGCTGCCACCTCCTCTTTATACAATGCCCCGCCTGCGCCGAAAAGTATAACGGCACCTGCTCCGACGAGTGCAAAACAGTGATGCAGCTGCCCCTCGAAGCCCAGAAAGAGCTACGCAAAGGCATAAACAAAGGACGCCAGGTTTTCCGCAAAGGCCGCTCCGAACACATCCGGGTCGAACCGGAAGAATAACCAACTGAAAGGGACTGCATAATGCAGTCCCTTTTGATTTTCAGCCGTTTATGACTCCTTTTTAACTTGCCATATGCCGACGGAACGACGTTATCGATGGACGGCAAGGTTTTTTGCCCGTCAATCTGTAATTTTCCCCAACCTGGCCTCTGATTTTTAGAGGTACAGATACCCTGAATTACTCCTGAGTATGACTATCCGTATCGGCATTATCAACGTTAGCGACCGTGCCAGCCAAGGCATTTATGAAGACATTCCCGGCAAAGCCATTGTCGAAACCCTTACGGAATATATTAGCAGTCCATGGGAAAAGGAGTATGCGGTCGTGCCCGATGAGCAACATCTGATCGAGAAAACGCTGATCGACATGGCGGACGTCCGGAAGTGCTGCCTGGTTATTACATCGGGTGGTACCGGGCCTGCACTGCGGGATGTGACGCCGGAAGCAACGGAAGCCGTCTGTCAAAAAATGATGCCGGGCTTCGGAGAGTTGATGCGGGCGAAAAGTCTTACATACGTACCCACGGCCATTCTTTCGAGGCAGACCGCGGGGATCAGGAACCAGACATTAATCGTAAATTTGCCTGGCAAGCCAAAAGCGATCCGGCAATGTCTGGACGCAGTTTTTCCAGCGATACCGTATTGTATTGACCTGCTGGAAGGACCGTTCATCGAGTGCAACGAGGCTGTCATTAAGCCCTTTAGGCCCCAAAACCTTTAATTTGCGAGTTTATGGCGAAGATCAAGTACTACTACGACACGGAAACATGCAAGTACGAACGGGTAAAGACCAAAACCAGCGATGTTATTCTCAATGCCTTAGGGATTCTCTCCCTGACCGTGGCCATGGCGGTTGGCCTGCTCTTCCTCTACAGCAGTTATTTCGAATCGCCCAAAGAGCTGATCCTCAAAAATGAGGTTAAAGAGCTCGAGTTCTATTATAAAAAACTGCGCGCCGATGTATCGGGACTGGACCAGATCCTGTCGGGCATCGAATACCGCGACGACAATATCTATCGCACCGTACTTGGCGCCGAGCCCATAGACAAATCCATCCGGGAAGCCGGTGTGGGCGGAGCCGACCGCTACCAGGACATCAAGGATAAAAACATCAGTCACCAGGATCTGGTGGTCAGCGTAAATGAAAAGGTGGATCTGCTGCGCCGCAAACTGTATATCGAATCGAAGTCACAGGACGAGGTGGTGAAAATGGCCGACAACAAGGAGAAGCTGTACGCTGCGATTCCGGCAATACAACCTGTATCCAACAAACAACTGGTGGCCATTGCATCCGGTTTCGGCTGGCGCACACACCCCATTTACAAAGTGCGTAAAATGCACGCCGGTATAGACTTTGCCGCCGCCATCGGTACGCCGATCTACGCTACCGCCGACGGTAAAGTACAGAGTGTGGAGGTGAAGTTCTCCGGTTATGGCAAAATGGTCGAAATAGACCACGGCTTCGGTTATCATACACGTTATTGCCACATGCACGAGTTTGCCGTACGCCCTGGTCAAAACATTAAACGCGGCGATCTTGTAGGCTACGTGGGCAACACCGGGCTTTCCACAGCACCGCACCTGCACTACGAAGTGCTGATAAACGGCAGCCAGGTAGACCCGGTTCACTATTTCTACAACGACCTGACAGCTTCGGAATACGAAAAAGTGCTCGAGCTGGCTTCCATTGACAACCAATCGCTGGGTATGTAAGCGTTTGCAGAACGGCTACACGTGGGTTGCCTGAAAGTCACATTTTTTATGTCACTATTGATATTACATATACCCCGGAGGTGGTCTTCCGGGGTCTTATTTTTTTCGAGTACTTTCGCCCGGTAATGTATACTCATGGTACGAACCCTTGCCACGCTACTTCCTGCTTTGTTTCTGACCGCTTCCGTATTTGCTCAGGGCTGCAGTGATGCGGGCTTTTGCACGATGGGCGCAATGAAGCCCGACCAGCCTTTCAACAAAAAGATCGAGCTGCGGCTGCGATCCATGGAGGTTACGTTTTATCGCGCCAGCACCACGCTCACGCCGATCATCTATTCGGCTACGGCCGATATGAATTTCAGCCTGAACAGCAAGACGTCGTTTCAGCTCAAGGTACCGTTCCAGGTGGTGCACGGACGGCTGGCTAAAACATCCGGCATGGGAGATCTTTCGCTTTGCCTCACGCGCAGCGTATACAAAAACGAACGCTTCGATGTGAATGTATCGCTCGGCACCAAGATCCCCACCAACCATTCGAACAAGACAACCGACGACGGCGCTCCCCTGCCGATGTATTACCAGACAAGCCTGGGTACATACGACGCTATTGCCGGCGTATCGGTAATCAGCCGCAACTGGCTTTTCGCCACCGGCATACAGCATCCGTTCAACCGCAACAAGAATCAGTTCTTCTGGGGCGATCCACACTGGGTAGCCCAAACAGAACTCACGGACTACATACACGAATATGCGCCAGCTCGTAATTTACGTCGCGGTACCGACGTAATGTTCCGCGCGGAGCGTAACTTCAGGTTCTCGCGTCTAAACTTCAGCGTCGGCGCGCTGTCCATCACCCGTATAAACCGCGACGAGATCACCGCAGCCGACGGCACACGCATGCGACCCGAAAAAGCACACGGCATGGCACTCTCGGCGCTGGCTACGGTTGGCTACAGCTTTAACGTGCGCACCGGCGTACGCGTGCTGGTGGGCCATAAGATCTTCAACCGCGACATAAATCCCGACGGGCTTACACGCGAGCTGATCACCACCGTTAGCTACTTCTATCGTTTTTAATTCGCAGCCTCACTCCCATCGCAAAAACCGAATGACTACCCCGAGTACCCGGGGCAACCGAACATATATCATGAAAAGCGTTTTCCTCATTTTGTTTTACTGTCTCTCTGTATCGCTGGCCGTTGCACAAAACAGTACACAGACCGTTGACAACCTGCTGCTGGACGCACGATATGCCGAAGCGCTTACTGCTATCGAGAACGAGCTGGCTCATTCTGCCGACGTTACGCAAGCTATCATGCTGCAGAACAAAAAAGCAGAAGCGCTGATACGCATGGGCCGCTTCGAAGAGGCGGAACGCGAGCTGCGCACGGCCGATGTGAAGCTACGCATCCGCAGTTCCGGTCTTACCAAAGGCACCACGCAAGCCAATTACGGCTTGCTATACCTCAACCAGGGACGCAACGACCTGGCTGCCGACGCACTGCAAAAAGCAATCGACGCATTCGAGAAAGACGGCTTGCAGAATACACTACCCGCCGCGCAGACGTTAGCCTACCAGGGCGACCTTTACCGCGCCACCGGCCAATACGCGCAGGCAGAAGAGAAACTCACGATGACATTGAGCATACGCCGCAAGCTGCTGCCCGAACAACACGAGCTTATTGCCGCATCATACAACGACCTCGGCCTCATCGCCAGCATTACCACCGACGAACTGGCGCTGGACTACTACGACAAGGCGTTGGCCATCTACAAAGCGATGCATGGTAACGATCACCCGAAGATCGCGATAGCCAACACCAACAGCGGCCTCATCTACCGCAAAATGGAACTCTACGGAGACGCCGTGAACAACTTCGAGTCGGCGCTGGCGATCTGGAACAAAGTATATCCGCAACCTCACCCGGCAAAAGCGTTTGTGTTGTTCAACCTTGGCGAAACGTACCGAAAGATGAACGACCTGACCGCTACACGCGCGTTTTATGAAAAGGCGCTGACGATGTATCGCGAGAGCTATGGCGACAAACATCCGGAGCTTGCACGTGTTGAAAACGCGATGGGGCTTGTCGATTTTTCCGCCCGCGACTATACCGGCGCGTTAACACACTACCAGCGCGCATTACAGGCCAATATAAAAGACTTTGCCGCGCAAGGCATAGAATATACCCCCCGGACAAAAAGCTTCTATGATGGCAACGTATTGCTTTATTCGCTGATGTATAAAGCCGAGGCACTTGAAGCGATGCACTTCGGCCGTACGCTGAAGTTCACGGACCTCACGCTGGCCCTTCGCACGCTGCAGTCGTGCGACACGCTGATCGACAAGCTACGCCAGCAGATAACACGCGAGAGCGACAAACTATCGCTTGGAAGGATTGCCGGCGAAGTGTATGCTGCCGGCGTACGCGTGGCTCATGAAGCTGCAACAGAAGCATTCAGGCCGGAAGGATATCGCGAGCTGTCATTTTACTTTGCCGAGAAGAGCAAGTCTGCCGTGCTGCTGGAGGCTATCTCGGAAGCGAATGCCAAATCATTCGCAGGCATACCCGAGGCGTTGCTGGAAGAAGAGAAGACGCTGAAGTCGTCGCTGGCGCTATCCGCGCAGAAGCTGGCCCAGAAGCCTTCCGAAGCCGAAGAGAAGACCCTCCGCGAAACGTTGTTTTTACTGAACAGCCGCTACGATGCCTTTACACGCAAGCTGGAGCAGCAGTTCCCGGAATACTTCAACCTCAAATTCAACACCGTCTCCCCTTCTATCGCGCAACTGCAGCAAAAACTGGATGATCACACGGCACTGCTAAGCTACTTTATCGATGACACGACCAGCAAGCTTTATATTTTTCTCATCACCCGAAAACATTTCCGCATTACAAGCCACACGTTAGACAAGACGTTTGACAAATACATGGCAGGATTCCGCAACGGTATCTTCTTTCACGATCTGAATGTATATAGCAAGTCCGCCAACGAGCTATCAAAGGTTCTTATACCGAACGGCATACCACGTTCAATAACGTCATTGGTAGTGTTACCTACGGGCCGCATGAGCACCATACCGTTTGAAGCGCTGTTTACGCGGGAGGTGAAGCATGCGGTGGATTACAAGAGCCTGCCTTATTTATTAAATCGCTTCACCGTACGCTACGAGTTCTCTGCCGGTCTGATCCTGCAACGTGCCGCAACGGCTGGGGCAAACGCCACACCATCGATATTGCTTTGCGCGCCGGTAACGTTCGCGTCCGAAACAAATCTTCCCGATCTGCCTGGTACGGAAGCCGAGGTGGACGGCATTGCCAAACTGTTTGCCGGCAAGAACCTGGAGCAATCGCTGTATACGCGCGAGCAGGCAGGTGAAAAGCTTATCAAGTCGCCGCAGTTGAGGAAGTATGCGTATTTGCATTTCGCCACGCACGGCATTGTAGACGAAAAGAACCCGGAGCTTTCGCGTATCTATCTGCAACCGGGCGCCGCCTCTGAGGATGGAAGCCTGTTTGCCGGCGAAGTATACGCGTTACAGCTTAATGCTAACCTCGTGACGCTGTCTGCCTGTCAGACGGGGCTTGGCAAGATCTCGAAGGGAGAAGGTGTTATAGGCTTATCGCGTGCGCTGGTATATGCAGGCGCGCGAAACATCATGGTATCGTTCTGGAGTGTTGCTGACGAATCGACGTCAATGCTGATGCAGGACTTTTACGGCACGCTGCTGGCAAATCCCACGAAGCTGTTCTGTAACGATCTGAAGACAGCAAAACAAAAGCTGGTACAGGAAGGTAAATATTCAGAGCCGTATTACTGGGCTCCCTTTGTGTTGATTGGATTCTGAGAACCTGAAATGAAAGATGATCGGCGTGCTATTGACTCCTGCGAGGAGGCGAGTATTATTCCCGATTCGGGATTTAGTCCTGAAAATAGGATAGGCCTAAAAAATATCCTGCCCAGACAGTAGTGCCGGTTTTAGCCAGGCTACTGTTGGGCAGGTACACATGTGAACGCTATGGCAAAAAGGCTTTCACTGTGTGGAGAGAACTTTAAAGTAATAGCATAAGTTCGACTTTTCCTAAACATTTACCGAAACTTTGACGAGCCTGAAAAATTGGCTTTTTTGCGCCCGGATTGGGGCATATATGTGACATTTCTTCATGTTCATTTTTGATGTTAAATATCTGAAATACAATAAATTAACATATTATCCACAATTTAATCCACAAAGAAAATATTTAGGGTTGGAACAATGGTAGAAGACAGTTACAAATACAGGGGATTGCGCAACAAACTCGTCAAAATTTTGCGCGAAAAAGGGATCAGAAATGAGGCGGTTTTGGCAGCCATCGGCAAGGTTCCAAGACACGTTTTTTTCGAAACCGCCCTGTCCGATCATGCCTACCAGGACAAGGCTTTTCCGATCGGCGAAGGCCAGACGATCTCACAACCGTTCACGGTAGCCTTCCAGTCCGAGAAGCTTGAGATCAAGCCGGGCGACAAAGTGCTGGAGATCGGTACCGGGTCGGGCTACCAGGCGTGTGTTTTATTAGAGCTCGGCGCGAAGGTTTACACCATCGAATACAACCGCGTGCTTTTCGAACGAACCAAACAGTTTTTGCCGGTGATGGGCTATAAGCCTTACTTCTTCCATGGCGATGGCTCAAAGGGATTACCAGCAAAAGCCCCGTTCGACAAGATCATTGTGACGGCGGGCGCTCCTATTGTGCCTACCGCGCTGACGGATCAATTGAACGAAGGCGGTATACTGGTTATACCTGTAGGCAACCGGGAGAAGCAGCTCATGCTATGCATACACAAACGAGGCGGCAAGCTGATCAAGGAAGAGTACGAGAACTTTGCGTTCGTGCCGCTGCTCGGTGAGCAAGGCTGGGGGAAGTAAAATCAGTGTGAGTGTGGAGTGCGAGAGCGTTTGTGTGTGGGGTTGGGCAAAGGGGAAATCAGCAGCATGAGCTAAAATCAGCTGCTGATCATTTATAACACGTTACTATTATGCGACGGATCGGGTGCTGCTGCGCAGCTCGCGCGTACCCTGGCGGGTAAGCTTGAGGTAAAACAGGCGCTTCTGATGCGGCGGTGTGAACGAGCGTATCATACCGCGGGCTTCAAGGTCAAGCTTCACCTGTAATACGTACCAGGAAAGGTCGCTGTCGGTCTTGTCCTGGAATATATCGCTGGCGCGTTCAATAAGTTCGTTGAGGGTAGCATCGCCTTTGGTGTCGAGCTGGGCGAGTACGAAGAGCCGTAACGACTCGTACTGATCTTCCGGAATAGACATCCCTTTCTTCCCATCCGGCCGTAGCATTTGCACTACCTTCTTCTCCTGCATCATCATCGTTAAAACCTTTCTATTCAGACGTGGTAATGATAGCAAGAACCTGTCTAAAAAATGGAAAGATGTATGTAAATGGTAAAAAATAACGTTCCCGGTGGCAACCGCTTTTATACGCAATCGTTTGATCCTGAGCACGTATTTTTTATACTTGTCGATATATTCACAAAAATCGTTTCTTTGCACACATGCCTACGCGTCTTAAATCGCTCCTTACATACCTTCCCGCTCCGTTGCAAAAGGTCCTCACACCCGAGGTAATCCGTTTTATATTGGTAGGCGGCTTCTCAGCACTGCTCGAGTTTTCACTATTGGTACTGTTGGTTGAAAAAGCCCTGATCGATCCGAATGTCAGTAACGTCAGCGCTTTTGCAATAACCAACATCTTTACCTACATACTCACCAAGCGTTATGTGTTCAATAACTCTAACGGTCATAAGGTATATGAGGCACTTTTGTTCATCCTTTGCCTGCTTGGCGGATTGTTAGTAAACCAGGTTGTCTTCTGGTCGCTGACCGAGTTCACATCCATCGACTACCGAATCGCCAAGATTATTGCGATCCTTGTAACCGTGGTATGGAACTTCTTTACGCGGAAGTACCTGGTGTTCCGGGATCGGACCATCGATGCCCGCTAGGACATTGCAACGCCCTGGGCGTACGCGCAAGCCGGCCGCATACCGGGCAGTAATTCATAAATACGCTATCTTTGTGCTTTTCCATTATTCGTTCGCACAGCTCTCTCCGAAACATAGCCTTTGTATAGTCATCGGTAGTCGTCGATGCCGGCCTGGCATAATCCAACAGTGATATATACTCAGTATAATTTTTCAGAACGTAATCGATAATCGATTCCTTCGTCTTGTAATCCATCACTAAACATTTGAATCCCGTAACCTTCCCAATGGAGTATCGTTTACAACCCTGAACGGTTCACATTCTATAGGGGGTTGCTCACTTCTCAATATATCGTCCGCGGATACATAAGACCGGATGTTGACGATTATTTTATTATCCAGTTAAAGCCCAAGCAAAACTATGATACAGCAGGAAATACTACACAAGGTAGAATGGCGCGACCTGAGAACGCTGAGCCTGAAAGAAATGCTCATCGAGAACAACCTCACTATTCCGTGGCTTCTGGTTTCCATCACACTGGCATATTTTGGCTATTATATACTGGCGTTACCGTTCTCGGCTTTCTTCTTCCTAACCGGCCTGCGCCAGGTGCACAACGGCTTTCACAATGCACTGGGCACAAACCGCTTCCTTACCTGGTTTACGCTGTACAGCAACAGCATCCTGATGATGGTTTCGATCCATGCCGTTAAATTCAATCATATACGTCATCACAAATATTGCCTTACCGACGAAGACTACGAAGGGAAGTCAGCCGGCATGAGCTGGTATGGCGCCATCCTGTATGGCCCCATACACATATTCCTGATTCATAAGGTTACTCTTATGCTCGGCGACCGGGCGTATCGCAGAAACGTACTGCTGGAGCTTGCCTCCATTGCCATCGTGGCTGCAACCGTGTTCTACTTTCACATCAACTTCCTGATATACCACATCATCGTGATGATCATCGGTGAGTTTCTCATGGCCTTCTTTGCCGTATGGACCGTGCACCACGACACGCATGACAGCCCCGAGATGGCACGCACCCAACGGACCGGCTGGAAAAACAAGATCACCTTCAGCATGTTCTATCACCTCGAGCACCACCTGTTTCCCGCAGTGCCCACCATCAAGCTCCCTGAGCTGGCCCGACGCATAGACCAGGTCCTCCCGGAGATCCAGAAGAAAAATACCTTCTAAAAACCCAAAATCCTCTCACGATAAATAGCTCTTCAGACTCTCGAAGTCTGCTGTAAGGGACACGCTTTGCTTTTTCTTACTCATAAACGCCTGCAATGCCAGCGGTACCGGTACAGGTACGGGCAGTGTAGCATCTACCACGTCCTTAAACTTGGCGGGGTGCGCAGTCTCCAGGAAAACACCGGTTATCTCGCGACCGGTTTCACGTTGGTATTGTTTGAGCGCTGCATAGCCTATCGCACCGTGTGGATCGAGTACATAGCCGTGAGCACCATACGCGGCGCGCATCGCTGTGCGCGTCTCGTCATCCGAGAAGCGATAGCCTGTTATATCGTTACGTAGCTTTTCTATGTCGCTGCCATACAGATCCAGCATCCGGGCGAAGTTGCTCGGGTTGCCTACATCCATGGCGTTGCTGATCGTTTGCTGTGAAGGACGCGGGCTGAAGATGCCGTTGTTCAGATACCCGGGTACTATATCATTGGCATTGGTTGCCGCTATGAATGTATCTACCGGCAGGCCCATACGTTTGGCCAGCAGCCCTGCGGTAAGGTTACCAAAGTTGCCACTCGGCACGGCAAACACTACCGGGCGCCCACGTTGCACAACGCGGGCATACGCATAAAAGTAATAGAACGACTGCGGTATAAGCCGGGCGATGTTTATAGAATTAGCTGAGGTCAGAAACAATTTTGTACGTAGTGTCTGATCGAGGAACGCCTGTTTCACGAGGCGCTGACAGTCGTCGAACGTACCGGCTATCTCGAGGGCAGTAACGTTCTGCCCTAACGTAGTAAACTGCTTCTCCTGTATATCGCTCACCTTGCCTGATGGATAGAGTACGATGACACGTGTGCCGGGCACGCCGAGAAAGCCGTTAGCCACCGCGCTGCCGGTATCGCCGGAAGTGGCTACGAGTATGACGATCTCACGTTTCTGCTCGCGCGCAAAGTAGCCCAGTAACTGCGACATAAAGCGGGCACCGAAGTCTTTAAAGGCCAGCGTAGGCCCATGAAATAACTCCAGCGCGTGGACGTTGTCTTCCACCTCTACTACAGGTACGTCGAAGTTCACGGTGTGCTCCACAATGCGCTGCAGCTCTTCGGCAGGTACATCGTCCTGAACAAAGGCACGGGCTACGGTAAAGGCGATTTCAGCCAGCGAAAGATCTGGTAACGCTGCCAGGAAGTCGGCGGGCAGCTGGGGAATATACTCGGGCATATACAGCCCATTGTCGGGCGCAAGCCCCTCTATGACTGCTTCGCGAAGGCTGGCCTGCCGCGAAGGATTGTTGGTGCTATAGAATTTCATTCGTGTTTTGCTGGAATTTGAACGGTTGTCATAATGGCGTGTGGTGTTACCCGGTAACGCGCGCGCCTTTGTCGTTTATACGTGATACGAAGACATCGCTCTCCAGGCGCAGCTCCTCGAACTGGCTTTGAATGGCCCTGCCCACGGCACGCGCTATATCGTACTCAGTACTGAGCGCAAAGATGGTCGGCCCGGAGCCGGAGATGCCGCAGCCAAGTGCTCCTTCTTTTATTGCACGTTCCTTTATGCCATCGAAGCCCGGTATAAGCAATGCGCGTATAGGCTCAGCCACTACATCCTGAAGTGAGCGCATAATAAGGCCATAGTCCGGCTTCATAAGACCTACCACCAGGCCGGCGATGTTACCCCATTGTGTAATGGCATCTTTCATCGGTATGCTGCCGCGCAGCACTTTGCGTGAGTCTTCCGTTTTAAGCTCGATGTGCGGGTGTACGAGAGTGCAGTAAAGGTTCGATGGTGTGGGGATTCGCGTAACGTCAAGCGGCGAATAACCGCGGATCAGCACGAAGCCTCCGAGCAGCGACGGCGCCACGTTGTCGGCATGCGCGGCACCACAGGCTATGCGCTCAGCCTCCATGGCAAACGGCAGCAACTGCTCACGGGTAAGCGGCTCGTCATGCAGGTGATTTATTGCCACGAGGGCCGCCACAGAGCTTGCCGCGCTGGAGCCCATGCCGCTGCCCAGCGGCAGGTGTTTATTAAGTATGATCTCAGCGCCCCGGCTGCTATCGATGGCCTTGAGATATTCCAGTACGGCCACACCAGCTGTATTGCGGGCAGCTTCAAGAGGAAGGCGACCGCCATCGCCGGTGATGGAAGAAATGGTTACATCGCTTTTACCATTGAGGGTAACGATCACTTCGTCCGCAGGCGCCTCTACGGCAAAGCCGAAGATGTCGAAGCCACACGATACATTGGCCACGGTGGCTGGTGCGGATGCTTTTATAGTTTTCATGAAGGGTTGTCATTTACAGACTTGCGTCCGGGTTGTTGTTTTTTGAGTTTGTAAAGCCACAGTGAGACGGTTTATACATTATTTAGCGGGCGTAGTGCCCGATACGTATAACATCGGCAAACACGCCTGCGGCAGTCACCGCGGCACCCGCGCCGGGGCCACGGATCACCATGGGGCGTTCGTGGTAGCGCTCGGTTGTAAGCAGTATAATGTTGTCACTGCCGGACAGGGAATAGAATGGGTGCTTCTCTCCTACCGCGCCGAGCGATACACAGGCCTTACCTTCTTTCAGCACGGCAGTATAACGCAGCTTCTCCTTCCGGTCTTCGGCTTCGGCACGGAGCTTCTCGAAGGTCGCATCGTGTTTACCGAGGCGTTGGAAGAACTCGTCTACCGAAAGCTTGCTGTCCTGACAATCCTGGGGCACAAGGTTCTGTACATGTATGTCGCTGAGCTCTAACGGCAGGCCGGCTTCGCGCGCGAGAATCAGGATCTTACGGGCCACATCCATACCGCTGAGGTCGTCACGCGGGTCGGGTTCGGTATATCCTTTGGCTTTGGCTTCTTTCACTACATCGCTGAAGTTCATGCCGGCGGCAAACGTGCTGAAGAGGAAGTTAAGCGTACCACTGAGTACAGCCTCGACACTGATCACCTTATCGCCGCTGAGCAGCAGATCGTTCAATGTATTGATCACGGGCAGACCTGCGCCGACATTGGTCTCATACAAGAACTTCACTCCACGGCGGAAGGCTGTGCGGCGCAAAGTTTGATATTGTTCAATAGGCCCGGAGTTAGCCTTTTTATTGGGCGTGACGATGGAGATGTTGGCGTCCAGGATCTCGCGGTAAACGGCAGTCACTTCCTCGCTCGAGGTGCAGTCTACAAAGATGCTGTTGGACAGGTTGCAGGCTATCATCTTTGCGGCAAACGCCGGCATGCTCATATCTTCACCCTCCTGCTTCATGGTCTCCAACGCAGTGGCCGGTTCGAGGCCGGTGTCGCTGAATAGCATCTTGCGGCTGTTCGCTACAGCCATTACGTTTACTTCCAGCATGTTCTCCGCGGCCAGCTTGCTGAACTGCTCGCTGATCATCTTCAGCAGCGCGCTGCCGATCAACCCGGTGCCTACCAGGAACACGTGCAGCAGCTTGCGATCAGACAGGAAGAACGATTCGTGCAGAGCATTAAGCGCCTTTGCCGCATCCACCTGGCGCACTACAGCAGATATATTCCGTTCGGACGATCCCTGTGCGATAGCCATTACGTTCACACCGTTTTTACCGAGGCCGCTGAACATCCGCGCGCTGGTTCCCGGACTGCGCTTCATACCATCGCCCACAACTGCCACGATCGACAAATCCGATTCTATCTGCACCGGATCGATCTCTTCATTGCGGATCTCGTACTGAAACTCTTTTTCGATGGCAACCTTGGCGGTATGCGCATGGGCATTTTCCACGGCAAGGCATATCGAGTGCTCGGACGATGCCTGGCTGATGAGTATAACATTTATCCGCTCACGCGCCAGGGTGGCAAACAAACGCATGGATGCACCAACTACCCCTAGCAGGCCACTCCCTTGCAGACTAAGCAGGCTCACGGCATTCATACAGGAGATGCCCTTGATCATCTTCCCATTAGCCGACTGCGCATGGATCAGTGTACCCCGGAACGATGGGTTGAATGTGTTCTTTATCCAGATCGGTATCCGGTTTATCATGGCCGGTTGCATGGTAGCCGGGAAGATTACCTTGGCACCGAAGTGCGAAAGCTCCATCGCTTCCTCATAGCTCATCTCTTCTACGGTAAAGGCCTTCTTCACCAGGCGTGGATCTGCGGTCATCATACCGTCTACGTCGGTCCATATCTCGAGGTCTGATGCCTGGAGGGCGCCGGCCACGATAGCCGCGGTATAATCCGAACCGCTACGCCCCAATGTAGTGGTTTCACCGGAAGCTGAGGTTGCTATAAAACCGGTGACGATCTGTATGTCGCTGTTGTATTTGAAGTGCTCGCGGATGAGCTTGTTTGTCGCTTCAAAGTCTACCCTGGCATAGCCGAACTGGTCGTCGGTGCGGATCACCTTGCGGGCATCGAGGAACTGGACCGACAGGCCCTGATCGCGAAATGCTTCGGCTATTATATACGCCGACAGCCGTTCACCAAAGCTCATAACATAATCGAGCGTACGAACGGTACGTTCTTTTACAAGGAAGATACCATTGAGAATGTCTTCAAGCTCATTGATCGTGATTTTCACCTGCGCAAGTATTCCGCTTTGGCGTTGCACAGTCACAAGACCACGTACAGCGTCCAGGTGGCGCTTCTCCAACTCTGTGAGCCTGGTCTTATACTCGGTGTTGCCTTCGAGCGCAAGCTTGCTGATGTGAATGAGGTTATCGGTTACGCCACCGAAGGCGGAGAAGACTATAGCTACATCTTCTTTGAGATAAGGTCTTACGATTTCCACAACGGACAGTATCCGGGCGGGGGTGGCTACCGAAGAGCCACCAAATTTAAGGACTTTCATAACGAAGGACGTTCCAGGGAACTATTTTAGGAGTTGAGGTTGATGTATTGAATAATTACGGAAACACGGGTATCAACTCTGCCGGCTCCTGGAGCGGGTATAATTGATGGGTTGGGGGGTTATATAATCATATCGGGATTTACCCCGTAATGATTGTAGAAATTGTGATGGTGGTAGTAGCTGTAGTAATAATAATTGTGATAACGGTAACAGCAGCCATGCAAATCACAGCAGTCTTCGAAGCGAAGCCGATGGTGATTGACGATATGTTTTGCTGTATTGTCATAATGACTGATCTAAATAATGAAATGATAAGCTTGATTCCAATATATTTTTTAAGATTTTTGCACGAACTAACGATTAGTAGCGCTCCTACAACGATTGCAATCATAAAATTATGTCATTGAAAAAGAAAAAGTTCCCCCGGGAGTCGTTCGTAAGCATGACTGAGCTCGTGCTCCCGAACGATACCAACACGCTGAATAACCTCATGGGGGGACGACTTATGCACTGGATGGACATCGTGTCGGCCATTGCCGCGCAGAAACACTCCAACCGCATTGTGGTTACGGCGTCTGTAGACAATATCTCCTTCAAACACCCTATTCGCCTCGGAAACGTCGTTACGCTGCGTGCCAAGGTTACACGCGCCTTCAGCACGTCGATGGAAGTGCGGATCGATGTAGATGCAGAAGACGTTCCTTCGGCTCACAAATTCGAAAGCAACGCTGCTTATTTCACATTCGTAGCGCTCGACAACGAAGGCAAGCCCACCGAGATTCCCGAAATCGAGCCGGAAAGCGATGAAGAAAAAGAATTATACAATGGTGCCTTGCGCCGTCGCCAGCTTCGTCTTATTCTTGCTAACCGCATGAAGCCTTCCGAAGCGAAGGAGCTGCGTTCCATTTTTGATATCCGTGAATCATAAACGACTATGACTGCTGCTGCCGCACTTGAAAGCCTTTTCAACGAAGATCTGTACCAGTTGCCTCCACGCGTGCTGATCATCCTGGCCGAACCGTGGGAAGAGGTTTCGGAAGATAGCCGCACGCTTGTCGCCAAGATCCTTTCGTCCGTGCGGTTATCGCTGCCGGTAGTACACATCATCACGCGCAGCGACTTCAGCGTGGACGATCTGGCAGCCTTTGCTCCTACCCGCATCATCTCGTTCGGTTCAGTATTTAAGAGCGCTCACAAACCGTACGAGAACACGGTTGTAGGAAATACTTCGGTCATCGTAGCCGATCGCCTGGTTCAACTGGACGATGCCAAAAAGAAAAGCCTGTGGCAGGCATTGAGAGTAATGTTCGGAATTTAAGAGTTGGGGACTATAGAAAACAGGGTGAGTGCCCCGATAACTATCGGGGAGAGCGGTAATGCACAAACTCAAAAAAGCTCAGGGTGAGTATTTCGACAAGCGAAATGCTCACCCTGTTTTTTTCTTCGCGCCTCGCACTGGTGCTCGCGCTGCATGTTGTTAGTGTTATGTTATAAAAAACCAATTCTCCGTTGCTGAATACAACAATGTTCCTTCAATCTTCGCTGATCCTGACGCTCGGAGCCCTGCGATATTTCGTAGCCATCTCATACGCGTATGCAATCTCCAGCAGCACTGGCTCGCTCCAGGCCCTTCCAAAAAACGATAATCCAACCGGCAAATCTTCTACAAACCCCATCGGTACTGTTATGCTCGGGTAGCCTGCACGTGCCGCAGGTGATGAGCTACCGAGTTGGAAGCTATCGCCGTTAATTGGGTCGGTTTTCCAGGCGGGGCTGCCCGTTGGCGAGACAATGGCATCCAGCTTATGCTCGTTCATGATCTTATCCAGGCCTTCCTCGCGGCTGCCTTTGCTGAGACTGGCCAGGGCCTTTATATACTCTTCGCTTGTTATGGAACCTTTTTCCTGCGCCATTTCCAGGACAGACTGGTCAAAGTATCGTAATTCTATGCTGTCGTTTTTATTGAAGTCGATAAGCTCCTGCAGGCTTTTCACCGGTGCATCAGGACCGAGCGATGCCAGGTAACGATTCAGACCGTCCTTGAACTCATACAACATTACTTCAAAGGAATAATGCCCCACATCCTCGGCTATATCATGTATCTCTACGATAGTGGCGCCCTTTTGCTTCAACAGTTTTATGGCCTGAAGCATCAGTGTATCCACTTTATGGTTTTCGCCGAGGGGCCGGTTATAAAATCCGATACGTTTCCCTTTCAGGCCGTCTTCTTTAAGAAAGGTTGTGTAATCTGTATAAATATGGCCAGGGCTGCTCCACGTCTTCTGGTCGGCAGAGTCTATTCCAACAAGCGCTCCCAAAGCAATCGCCGCATCACGAACGGTGCGGGCCATAGGGCCAGGCGTATCTTGCGTGAACGATATGGGAATGATACCTGAACGACTGATAAGCCCTACCGTAGGCTTAATACCGACGATGCCGGTGGCATGACTGGGGCACACGATAGAGCCATTGGTTTCCGTGCCGATAGCAAGCATCGTAAGGTTTGCTGCCACGGCTACTGCAGAACCGGAGCTGGACCCACAAGGGTTGCGCGTGATATCATACGGGTTCTTCGTCTGCCCGCCGAGCCCGCTCCAGCCACTGGTAGAAAGCTGCCCCCTGAAATTAGCCCACTCGCTTAAGTTGGCCTTTGCGATTATTACGGCTCCCGCCTCGCGAAGCTTCTTCGCCACATAGCTGTCCTGTAAAGGGTGTGAGCCTTCAAGCGCCCTTGAACCCGCCGTGGTCGCCATATTATCATGCGTGTCTATATTGTCTTTAAGAACAACCGGCACGCCGTAGAGCGGCATCTTTTGTTTATCGGCATCGCTCAGGCTATCGAGCGAGCCGGCGATGTCCATGGCATCCGGGTTTATCTGGATAATGGAGTTAAGCTTAGGTCCGTTCTTATCGATGGCCTCGATACGGTCCATGTAAGCCTGCACTACCTGGCGAATCGTAAACGTCTTGTCTTTATACCCCTGTTGCAATGTGGCAATCGTAAGCTCATCGATGGGAAGCAGGTTCGACTCCAGTGGTGTCGGAGCGTCGGGTTGGGGTGGAGCGCAGGAAAGGGCGTAAAGCAATGCGATCGGTAAGAAGCGGGTTACATGGCGAAAGGACATCGTGTATTAAGTTATGATGTGCTAGAAATATACAATATCCCGTCAATAAAAGTATACTCTTGAGTATGGCCGGTTGTTGAGGTCACTAAAGGGCGTATCACGTCCGTGCCGCTGCTTTACTTCGTTCGGCGGAGTCCGATAGAATCTGCCTTCGTATGAACCTCCGGTCACGAAGGTCCGGCATGGATTCTACCCAATAAATTTATCGGTATACCGCTAACGTTAGATTACGTCAGATTTGGCGATTTTACGACTTCTTCTATCTTTGTCGGGGTTTCGAAAACCGGCTGGTTTGCAGTTGGCTTTTTGATAGCTGTTAATCCTAAACCTAAAAATTGTTAAGTCTACCAATCCACACATCATGAACAGTATTTTATATCTAATCCCGGCTTTCGGCGTGATCGGTCTGCTCGCCATGGCCATCAAATCAGCCTGGGTAAGCAAGCAGGACGCCGGCGACGCCAAGATGCAAGAGCTGGCCGGCTACATAGCCAACGGTGCTATGGCATTCCTGCGTGCCGAATGGAAGATCCTGGGCTACTTTGCCATCATCGCCGCATTATTGCTGGGCTGGTCGGGCACGTTGGTTGAGGATTCATCGCCGCTTATTGCCGTATCGTTTCTTATCGGCGCGGTGTTATCTGCCCTGGCAGGCTATATAGGTATGAAAATCGCCACCAAGGCGAACGTGCGTACCACACAGGCAGCGCGCACAAGTCTGGCGCATGCGCTGAAAGTTTCGTTTACGGGCGGTTCGGTGATGGGGATCGGTGTGGCAGGTCTGGCTATTCTGGGCCTGGGTGGATTGTTCATAATTCTGTATCAATATTTTGTTCCCGCCGGCGCTGCCATCACGGGGCATGAGATGAAACGCGCTATCGAAGTACTGGCGGGCTTTTCGCTCGGTGCCGAGTCTATCGCATTGTTCGCGCGCGTGGGCGGCGGTATTTACACGAAGGCTGCCGACGTTGGCGCCGACCTCGTTGGTAAAGTAGAAGCCGGTATCCCCGAAGACGACGTTCGCAACCCCGCAACGATCGCCGATAACGTAGGTGACAACGTAGGCGATGTGGCCGGTATGGGTGCCGACCTTTTTGGCTCGTACGTGGCCACGATCCTGGCTACCATGGTACTCGGCCAGGAGATCGACGCCTCAAGCGACAAGTTTGGCGGCCTCTCTCCTATCCTGCTGCCGATGCTGATTGCCGGTTTCGGTATTATCTTCTCGATCATAGGTACCTGGTTCGTTCGTATTAAGAACGAGACGGACAGTGTACAACGCGCCTTGAATATCGGTAACTGGTCGTCGATCATTATGACGGCTATCTCGTCTTACTTCCTGGTTATATACCTGCTTCCGGAAACGATGACTCACCGCGGCGTAACATTCACGTCACTGGATGTATTCATCGCTATAATAATCGGTCTTATCGTGGGCACGCTTATGAGTATGATCACGGAGTTCTATACTGCTATGGGTAAACGCCCTGTGCTTTCGATCATCAAGCAATCCGGCACCGGTCATGCTACAAACATTATCGGCGGTCTGTCGGTAGGTATGGAATCTACCGTACTGCCTACGATAGTGCTGGCTGCCGGTATTATCCTTTCGTATCAGTTCGCCGGTCTTTACGGTGTGGCTATTGCTGCCGCCGGTATGATGGCCACTACGGCCATGCAGCTTGCTATCGACGCTTTCGGTCCTATTGCCGACAACGCCGGGGGTATTGCTGAAATGAGCCAGCTGCCTGAAGAAGTTCGTCACCGCACGGATAACCTCGATGCCGTGGGCAACACTACCGCTGCCACCGGTAAAGGTTTTGCTATCGCTTCTGCCGCACTTACATCGCTGGCGCTGTTCGCCGCGTTCGTAGGTATCGCTGGCATCAGCTCGATCGATATATTCAAGGCCCCTGTTCTGGCGGGGCTGTTTGTCGGTGGTATGATTCCGTTTATCTTCTCCTCGCTGGCTATAGCGGCCGTAGGTCGTGCGGCGATGGACATGGTAAACGAAGTACGCCGCCAGTTCCGCGAGATCCCGGGCATTATGGAATACAAGGCCAAGCCTGAGTATGAAAAATGTGTGGCTATCTCTACCAACGCTTCTATCCGCGAGATGATCGCTCCCGGAGCCATCGCGCTTATCGTTCCGGTGGTTGTAGGTTTTGCGTTCGGCGCGGAGGTTCTTGGCGGCATGCTGGCTGGTGTAACGGTATCGGGCGTGCTTATGGGCATGTTCCAGTCTAACGCCGGTGGTGCGTGGGATAACGCGAAAAAGTCATTCGAAAAAGGAGTCGAGATCAACGGCCAGATCTACTACAAGAAGTCAGAGCCACACAAGGCGTCTGTAACTGGCGACACTGTAGGCGATCCGTTCAAGGATACTTCCGGTCCTTCGATGAACATTCTTATCAAGCTTACCTCTATCGTGGCGCTTATCATCGCGCCTCACCTGCCTAAGATTGCGCCATTGTCTCACAAAGCTGGTGAGAAAGCCGCAACGGAATTGGTTACGGAAATGAAGGCAGCACAAGAAATTGTAAAATAAGGGCATGTACATCAGAATCCTTATCCGATTCTTATCGGAAAAGGATTTATAAAACAAAAGCCTGCAGGTTTGAACTTGCAGGCTTTTGTTTTATAACGTCGACTCATAAAGAATCGCTATCAAGTAACATTAACTTCTATAGATGAAGTGATCCGGACCTCCTATTCGATCTTCAGGTCGTAGCCATTGCTATTTTGTAACTTAACGTGCCATGTTTTATCAGGACCTCCTTCGTCTACTGTAAGTGTGAAGTAGGCATTGTTGTTCGAAAAGTCTTTAACCTCGTATTGCATCGGCGCCTCCGCGCTATATTTTTCATCGCCGTTATCGTAGGCTAAAGCAATCTGTGCGCCCGTAAGCGCCGTTACGATTACACGAGGATAGGTCATGCCATGTGCTTTCACTTTCTTCACGGCGAAGGTTCTTCCATCATTTAGTGTAATCACACCGTTGGCATAGGTAGCGGAAAGCTTTACCGGTTGAGAGGCGGTTACGGGCGCCGATGGCTGCGTCGGCGTCGCAGGCTGAACAGGTTCCGATGCTACCACGGGATCGTTGTTACAATCCTGGATCTTAAGGACGCGCTCGCCCTTTTTATTCTTCTCTATAGAATAAAGGCAATTTGTACCCTGCCGAATACCCTTACGCGTTAGTTCGGGCGTAGTTCCATCAGCAAATACTATCCGGAATGCTACCGGCACTTCGGATACGTTGGTGACTACCCGTGACGCAGGAGCACCATTTTTACGATCGCCGTTCAGATACAACGTGAAGTTCTCGCCGCTTTGTGAAAATACGGTTACCGTACCCGGACCGGGAGGTGTATCGGCATCCTGCCCATTGGCATTAATAAAAGCCGTTGCAGTAAGGACAACAGAAAACAGTAAAGTCTTTACATGATAATGCATAGTTTTTTGATTTTGTTAGTTTGTATCTGAACGAAGCGACGTCGTCAAAAATGCAGCATAGCCATGCTTAGACAATAAGCATACCAATTCATAACACCAAAGCACGAGCTTTGAAAAGAGCCAGTGTCTGCGTTCTGAAGTTAGAAAATTTATTCGGATAACTGAAGACGCAAAAACGATTAGCGCTTCACCCTTTAACATATCAATAACAACATTATCGGTGTTGAGCATGTTTGTATTGGCACCGATACAAAGCTGACATCTTTTTACCGATCTCCACGCCCAAAACCAGAAGGTCAGGCTGCCGATGGTAATACGAACAACCAGAATACTCCCAAAGATGGCCCGAAGGACGGCCAAAACCCTCCCCGATTGCTGACCGCGCATCTATTCAGACCATTCTGAAAATCTTACAAATCCTGGTTATATTTCGTGTATGAAAAAACTGCTCCCACTACTCCTGGTGCTTTCGGCCTACGGGCTTGGGGCTCAGTCTATTGTTGGCAAATGGAATACTATTGACGACAGCTCGGGTAAGGAAAGGTCGGTTGTGGAGATTTTTGAGCGTGACGGGCTGGTGTTTGGCAAAGTGAGTCGGATCTTTACACAAGCTGGCGAAGATCCTGACCCGGTTTGCGACGATTGCTCCAAGGACGATCCGCGTTACAATAAAAAGATCATCGGCATGGAGATCGTTCAGAATATGAAAAAGTCCGGCAGCGAATACGCCGACGGTCAGATCCTGGACCCGCAAAACGGACGGGTATACAATTGCCGCATGTGGATGGAAGGAAACGATCTTAAAGTCCGTGGCTACTGGGGGCCTTTTTACCGCACTCAGACGTGGAAAAGGGCCAATTGACAGCTGTACCCCGATTTCATTGGGGCGCGTTGTTAGCTTTCGTCAAAAAATTCATAGAAAATTAATCTGTTTGGGTTACAACACCAGACTCTCATGGTATACAGGTTGAATTCAGGCATGAACGAAAAAGAGATTTTCGAGCGCATCTGCAAAGGCGATGAAAAGGCTCTGGAGTTCCTTTATAAGAAATATTACAGGATGATGACCAAGCTGGTCATTACCAACAGCGGCACCGAGGATGAGGCGAGGGATATATACCAGGACGCGCTGATTGTATTCTGGCAGAAGGCAACTTCGGGCAAGCTCGTATTAACGTCAAAAATCAGTACATATATCTACAGCATCTGCCAAAACCTTTGGCGTAAGGAGCTGGATAGAAAAAAGCGTCTCTCCAATGAAGAAAAGGACTCCCCTGTGTCGTTGGATACAGAGACGGCCGAGCGAGACAAGATCATTTTGCAATGTATCGAGCAGCTGGGAGACACTTGTAAAAAGGTGTTGATGTACTATTATTTTGACGAAATGTCGATGCAGGACATAGCCGATACACTGGGCTTTGCCAACACCGACACCGCGAAGACGAAGAAATATAAGTGTAAAAAGAAACTGGACGATTTAGTAAAGGCGCTGTACTCCGAGCGCGATTTTTTGGATTAATATTATGGCATCAGAAAGAGATTTGGAATTGCTGGATGACTACATCCGCGAACGCCTTAGCAACGCAGACCGTGCCGCCTTCGAGCAGAAGCTTTCGGGCGATACCGCATTGCAGCGCGAGCTTAAGGTCCAGCAGCGTATAGCAGACGGCCTGCGTAAGGCACGTACTGCACAACTGAAGACCATGCTGAGTAACGTACCGGTAGCTGCCGTGCCTACGACAGCCTCGATACTGGCCAAGGTTGCGGGCGGTCTTGTATTCACAGGCCTTGTGGTTACGGGCGTATACTTCTACGCAACCCGTAACGAGTCGGCACCGAGCCAGGAACCTGTAGAACAAATAACGCCGGGCACGATCGACAGCGCCTCAGCCGATACGAACAACTCGATATCTCCCGAGTCGGTTACTCCAACGCCGGAAGATCGACCGGATACCGAAACTACGAAGCTGGCTGAGAAGACAACTTCAACACCCGCCACGTCGCCTGACGCAAAGATCAAGGCATACAATCCTGCCGATGATCAGAACGCTGCTGACGGCACAACAAATGTGCCCCAGGCCGGTGTAACCGAAACCAACGCTTCCGCCAGGACATCACCGGTAGCCGTCGTAGACAATACGAATGTGAAGTACACCTTCCACTACCAGTTTAAGGAAGGCAAGCTGATCCTTTACGGCGCGTTTGAGAAGAACCTGTATGAGATCCTCGAGATCTTCAGCGACAACAAGCGGACATCGTTCCTCTACTACAAGACCAACTACTACCTCCTGGACGAACAGGGGGAAGATGTCAAGTCTCTCCTGCCCATAAAGGACGAAACGCTGCTGGTGAAGCTCCGTGAATACCGGAAGAATCACCTGGAGAAATAGAACATTAGTTTATCTGTCTATAGAAAGGCTGTCCACAGGGGCAGCCTTTCGTTTTTTTCAACCCTGGGTGTAATAGCCACAAAACGAATCATTAGCCAAATATTATTCTGCTATCCGTGCCTGGACACGAACAGCACTCAAGCTGATTTTCGGGGCTGGCATCAAAATCGGGGTTATGTGAACAATTTAAATTTTATCCTAACTTTGGCCTTGGACATGGAGAAAACAACACGTAAGAAGACACTGGGAGGCTATCCGGCCGCGGGTGTGGTGGTGAGCATCACGCTGGCCCTTTTCGTTATCGGTTTGTTTGGCGTGCTGGTGCTGTACTCGCGCGAGCTCGAGCGGCAGATCCGTCAGAACATCCGGATGCAGGTGTACCTCAAGTCGAACGTTACGGAGACACAGCGTCTGCAGATCGAGAATAAGCTGCTGTCGCAGGACTATGTGAACAAGGACGGCGGTCGTGGTGTGGACTATGTTTCCAAGGACGAGGCGGCGAAGAAATTCATCGCGGAAACCGGTGAGGATTTTACGAAGTTCATCGGCGACAATCCGCTGCGTGATGCTTTCCTGGTGAGTATCGATCCGCGTTATCACTCGCTGGAACAGATGAGTACGATAAAGACGGAGATCCAGAAGATGAGCGGGGTGTTCCAGGTGTATTACGTGGAAGGTCTTATCGACTCGGTCAACAAGAATATTACGAAGATCGGGTTGGTGCTGGTGGGCATTATTATCGTGCTGCTGGTGGTTACTACTCTTTTGATCAACAATACATTACGGCTGGCGTTGTTCTCACAGCGTTTCCTGATCCGCAGCATGCAGCTGGTGGGTGCACGGCGCTGGTTTATTACGCGTCCGTTCCTGGTGCGCTCGGTGGGTTATGGCTTGCTGTCGGGTATACTGGCTGCGGGATTGCTGTGGCTACTGTCTGACTATGCGCAGCGGACCCTGGCAGATCTGAAGCTGCTGCATCATACGAGCGAGTTCTACCCCTTATTGGGTCTGTTGCTGGTACTGGGCACTGTCATTGCGGTAATCAGCACTTATTTTTCAGTACGGCGCTACCTGCGCATGTCTTTAGACGAACTATATTGATTTACACATACATGGAAAGCAAAACTCCTTCCGACAACAAACTTCCGTTTGGCAAAAAGAACTATCAGTGGATGATCATCGGTGTGGTCACGCTCGTCGTAGGCTTCATCATTATGTCGCTGGATAGTGAGCCTCATGGCTTCGGCTTCATGGGACTTACGCTGGGGCCGATCGTGGTTATGGCGGGATTCGTAATCGAGATCTACGCAATTCTTATCAAACCCACGGAATAAGGTTCCGGGAGGACCGGGCTTACTCTTTCCAGGGATCATTCGTTTTTATAGCCGCTGCAGCCAATCGTGGGCGGCGTTTTAAACCAATACTATGTCTTTAATTCACGCTATCATCCTGGCCATTATTGAAGGATTGACGGAGTTCCTGCCGGTATCGTCTACCGGGCACATGATCATCGGCTCGTCGCTGATGGGTATTGCGTCGGCTCCGTTTACGAAGTTGTTTACCGTAGCCATACAGTTTGGGGCGATCCTGTCGGTGGTGGTGCTGTACTGGAAGCGATTTTTCCAGTCGTTCGACTTTTACTTCAAGCTGCTGGTTGCTTTTATTCCGGCTGCCGTGATGGGACTGCTGTTCAACGACCAGATCGATATGTTATTAGAGCGTGTAGACGTGGTGGGCTATATGCTGCTGCTGGGCGGGATCTTCTTTTTGTTTGTGGATTCGATCTTCGCCAAGAACGAAAGCAGCGAGAAGACCATGGATTATCCTTCGGCGTTCAAGATCGGTTGCTTCCAGGTTATCGCTATGATACCGGGTGTATCGCGGTCTGCGGCTACGATCATCGGTGGCCTTACGCAGAAATTCAATAAGAAAACAGCTGCGGAGTTCTCGTTCTTCCTGGCTGTGCCGACGATGTTTGCGGCTACCGCGAAGAAGCTTTTCGACTATGTGCATGATGGTGGCGTTTTCGGCCAGGAGGAGATCATGCTGTTTGCCGTGGGCAACGTGGTGGCGTTTATCGTAGCCATTATCGCTATCAAATCATTTATCAGTTTTCTTACCAGCCATGGGTTCAGGATATTCGGCTACTACCGCATTGTGGTGGGCGCCGCGATTCTTATCCTGTACTACCTTGGCTATGAACTTTCCATTGTTTAATGGACTCTCCTGCTCCTGAAGAAAGCCGTGTACTGCTTCTGAACAAGCCGTACGAATGGACGTCGTTCGACGTGGTGAACAAGCTTCGCTATATTTTAAAGATGAAGAAGATCGGCCATGCAGGCACGCTGGATCCCCTGGCGACAGGGCTGCTGATCGTCTGCACCGGCAAGATGACGAAGCGCATCGAAGAGTTCATGGGCCAGGAGAAGGAATATACGGGTACGTTTGTTATCGGTCAGCGTACGCCTTCGCACGATCTCGAGACCGAGGTGAGCGAGGCGGTGGACATTTCTCATATCACTACGGATATGCTGAAGGCCGCTACCATGCCGCTGACGGGCAATATCGAGCAGCTTCCTCCCATGCACTCGGCGATACGGGTGGGCGGCAAGCGCGCGTATCAGTTTGCGCGGCAGGGTAAGGAAGTGGAGCTGAAGCCGCGGGCCGTGGAGGTTCGTGAGTTCGAGATCACGTCGGTGAATCTTCCGGAGGTGAACTTCCGTATTGTATGTTCGAAGGGGACTTATATCCGGAGTATAGCAAGGGATTTTGGGGATGCTTTGGGCGTGGGGGCGTATATGTCGGTGCTTTGCAGGACGCGAATTGGGGAGTTTAGGTTGGCGGATGCGTTGGAGATTGAGCAGGTAAAGAAGATGGAGTGAGTGTGGGGTAGTGAGCAGGCACCACCGAGTATCTCGGGCACGGCAAGTCACAGACTTGCGCCAATGTACGGTCGCCGCTGACGCTAAAGACTTACGCCAACGTACTTTACTTGCATCTTAAAATATAGGGATACAATAAGGGCCATTATGAAGATATACCATGGGATTGATGATTTTGTGAGGTTGGAGTATGCGGTGGTTACCAGCGGGACGTTTGATGGGGTTCATGTGGGGCACCAGAAGATTTTGGCGCGGCTGCGTGAGGTGGCGGCGGCTAATAATGGGGAGACTGTCGTTATTACGTACTGGCCGCATCCGCGGTTGGTGCTTCATCCGGAAGATACTACGCTGCAGCTTCTCAATACTTTCGAGGAGAAGGCTGAATTGCTCAAAGAACATGGCATCGATCACCTGATACGTATTCCGTTTACGCGGGAATTCTCGCAGCTTACTTCGGAAGAGTTTATTTCTAATATTCTGGTCCGTACGATCGGCACGCGTAAGCTTGTGATCGGCTATGACCATCACTTCGGCAAGAATCGTGAGGGCAGCTTCGAGCAACTGAAGCAGAATGCGCCGCGGTACGGTTTTGATGTGGAGGAGATCTCGCGCCAGGACGTGGACAATGTGGGCGTGAGCTCTACCAAGATCCGCCAGGCTTTGGAAGTTGGCGATATCGATACGGCTACTCACTTCCTGGGCAAGCCTTATACGCTCTCGGGGCGTGTTATTATCGGGGATAAGATCGGCCGCACGCTGGGTTACCCTACGGCGAACCTGGAGATCGACTCCCGCAACAAGCTTGTTCCGGCCGATGGTATCTATGCCGTTACGGTTACACACGAGGGCAAGCTGTACAAGGGCATGCTTTACATCGGTCACAGGCCTACGATAAACGGCGTTACCCGCAACATCGAGGTGAACCTGTTCGACTTTGCGAGTGAGATCTACGGCGACTCGCTTACGATACATTTCCAGGCTTATATACGCGGCGATATGAAGTTCAATGGCCTGGACGAGTTGCGGCAGCAGATGGACCACGATAAGGTAGAATCGCTTCGCAAGCTCGAAAATATCGTTTGAATTTTTTCGTGAGCTTCCAAACACCTAAACTTGGTGTATGGAATCGACCCTTCTCTGGACACCTTCGGATGCGCTCAAGGCTTCCGCCAACCTTACCCGTTACCGCGCATGGCTGGCCAAGAACTATGCTCTTTCTTTTGACGACTACGGCCCGCTGTGGCAGTGGTCTGTAGACCAGCCCGAAGCTTTCTGGGGCTCGCTACTGCAATATTTCGATGTGCAGTATGACGGTTCGTATACCCGTATACAGAGCTCGGACCCGATGCCGCATACACACTGGTTTGAAGGGATACAACTGAACTACGCCGAACATATCTTCCGCATGGCCTCTTCAGAGCGGCCGGCGATTATCTTTCAACGCGAGGGTGGTCCGCTGCACGAGGTCTCGTGGCAGGAGCTCAAAGACCGGGTCACTTCCCTGCAACATTTCCTGAAGGCTCAGGGTGTAAAAGCCGGCGATCGTGTGGCCGCCTATATGCCGTGTATACCCGAAGCTACCGTGGCTTTCCTGGCTGTGAACGGGCTCGGCGCTGTATGGTCCAGCTGCTCGCCTGACTTTGGGACAAACTCGGTTATAGACCGCTTCGCGCAGATCGCTCCCAAGGTGTTGCTCGCGGTTGATCAATATACCTATGGCGGTAAGACATTCAGTAAGACGGATGTTGTTCGGGATGTTATTGCAGCGATCCCGTCGCTGGAGCACGTGGTTATACTCAACGACTCCCCTACAGTAGAGAGCCGTGTGCCTGTGAGCTCGTGGCGCTCTGTAACGGAGACGCATAC
>Ga0247764_1000103_pt1 | contig 31583 bp, 28 predicted proteins | sample UWRJL051202B4_FD_179932 | JGI IMG/M metagenome (GOLD analysis project Ga0247764, IMG submission 179932) | Plant litter microbial communities from Arlington Agricultural Research Station in Wisconsin, United States - UWRJ-L051-202B-4 | ecosystem: Environmental > Terrestrial > Plant litter >...
TGCCCGCCTGCGTAGCCGCCCGTCAGGTGCGAATAGCCGAAGAGCCCTGCCGGCGAATGGCCCATCAGTTTGGCGGCCTCAGCGGCGTTCGGATTGGTATTGTCGCAGGCCGCGGTGAGCCCCTTCTTGCAAAAGAAGCAGTCCCCGCAGGAAATGGTGAACGGAACGACCACGCGGTCGCCCTTCTTCACGCGCGTCACCGCGCTACCCACCTCCATCACGGTACCCATCGGCTCGTGACCGAGGATGTCCCCGGCCTTCATGGTGGGCATGTAACCGTCCAGTAGATGCAAGTCTGACCCGCAAATCGCGGTCGAGGTGATCTTCAAGATCACGTCGGTGGGCTTTTCAATCGAGGGATCCGGAACCGTATCGACCCGGACGTCGCCGTGGCCGTGCCAGCAGAGTGCTTTCATGCTGCACGCTGACTGCATGCGGTGTGCCCAGACCTGCCCAGGTCACAACCAGTTCCCGAACATCGGAAAGCAACGTCCTTCGCGTGGGCGCGCGCTCGACCCCGATCCGGCGCTCCGCTAGCAGTCACTACCACGCGGGTTTGCGCCGACGCGCCCCGGTCCGTGCCAGTGGCGGACACCTGGCGGCAGCAGCGCTCGCTGTTACACGGCTCCGGCCTTGGGCCGCCGCATCTCGCTTGGTGGCGATTTGTCCTGAACTCCTCACGGCATCTCGCAGACGGAAGGATCGCACCGCCGAACCCTACATGGCGTTGTTCACTGGCGGCCCTCTTCAGCAAGATTTCGTCAGAGTCACCGGAACCGTGCTGGACGAGGCGATCGCTCGCGCCCTCGTGAACTACGCGAGAAGGGTTTGGATGTTCACGGGATGAGCAGGAACGTCAACTAGCTCCGTCGCGGCTCTACGGCCGACCTCGCCGAGATCTTTTCTCAAATAGTCCGCAACCGCCCCGAACGCAGCCCGAACAGAGCGGCATGAGCGTTCTACGTCGATGCGAAAGAGGCTGCAGCCATGGGCGCTGAGCTGGCTTGGCGTTGTTCCGCCAGCGAGTGGGCGCGCTGGTCAGAAATTCAGCTGGCTGAGAACCGGCGCTTGGAGGTGGAGCCGGGCGGCACGAGCTTCCGGGTGCGCGCGCCAGACGGGGAGGTGGAGCTGCGTGTGCGGCTGACGCCGGAGGGGCCGGTGCTGCTGTTTAGTGCCGCGCAAATCGAGATTGAGCGGACGAAGTCGCTGAAGGTTGAGGTGGACTCGTTCGAGGTGTGCGCGCGTGAACGCATCAGTTTGAGTTCGCAGGGGGACTTCGAGCAAACCGTGGCGCGCGATCTGACGAGTCATTGCGAGGGGCGGCAGGAAGTGCACGCGGGGGAGCTGGCGATCACGGCGCACAAGGGCGAGTTGGTGCTGGATGCGACCGACGACCTGCGCGTGAACGGTGAGCGCGTGTTGATCAACTGCTGAGTCGAAACCGAATAATTGGGTGTTTGCGCCATGTCCTTGACTGAGCTCATCGAAGGGTATCGCAGCAGCGTTCGCGAGTTCTTGGAGGATCGCAACGCAGGTGCGCTGTTCGTGCTCGCCGCGCCGGAAGCGGAGAGCGTCGCCGCGAAGGCCATCGCCAGCGTCGAGGAGGAGCCGACGAGTGATGACTTGATGCTCGCGCACACGGGACCGTTCAACGATCCGCTGAGTTACTATCGCGCGGCCGCAGCGACGGTGCTCGAAAACTTCGTGGAGCACCGGGAGGCGCTGAAAGAGGAGCTGGTTCACTTCGTGCTCCCCAGCGGGCTTGACGAAGAGAATCGCGAGTCGGGCATCAGCGCGGAGTTCCTGTTTGCAGATTTCGCCGAACGCTGCAGTCGTGCGCTGTTCGCCAATGTTGCGAAGCGGCTCGTGTTCGTGCTGCGCGCGGAGGAAACACCCGATCCTGCCGCATTCGTGACCTCTACGGCGCTGCTTGGCTCGCTGGTAGCTCCCGAGCGCACGAAGTTCATCGTGTTTGCGTCGCCCGCCTGCGCGCCTCCCGAGCAAGCGCCCCCTGTGCAACGCCTGGCCGTCGTAGAGCCCGAGCGGGAACGAGCTCTGCAGCGAGAGCTCTTGGATTTCGTCGGGAGCCCCACGCGACGTGTGCTCGTTGTTCGCTGTTCTCAGCTCAGCTCTGACCGTGCGATCCGTGAACTGGACGCGCTACGCCGCTCGCACTTCCGCGTGGCGTTGCGTCCTGGCCCGCAAGCGGCGATGTTGGAAGCGGCAGCTCACGCACTCGCGGCGCAAGCCCGCGAGCGCGGTTTGGAACCGGATGCGCCGGACCTAACGGTCACGCCCGTAGATCGGCTGGCCGCGCTCAGTGAAAGCATCGCGGCGCAGCTCTCTGCAGCTCACGGCGCCTGCATCGTCTCGTTCGAGCTGCAAGGATTCGTGCGCGAGCAGCTCGACCTAGCGCGCGAGTTCGTGATTGCGCTGGGGGTCGCGGCTTGCTCACCGCGCGTGCGGTACGTGCTGCTGGACGCGACGGAAGCGGGCCTGTTTCCGCGGCTTGCGGAGGCGCCTCGGCGAGTACGTCAGTTGAAGGTGGGCATCGCGCCGGATGCGCTGGAGAGCGGATTCAAAGCCAGGCTGGAGCTGCCGGAGCTGCCGCTCGCGGAGCGGATTCAATGTTTGCAGGGGTTGGCGATGATCGCCTCCACGCGCCGTGAGCATGAGACCGCGCTCTCGCTCCACGACCAGGCGCTGGGCTGCGCCGAGCAGATCAATCAGCCGGCGACGAACTGCGTAGTTTGGCTCGGCATCGGGCATTCCCTGTATCGCGCCGGCAGTTTCGAGGCGGCCGAGGGCGCGTTCAGTCGTTCGCTCACCCTCGCGCTGGATGCGTCGCTCACCGCGTCGATTCCGGAGGCGACGTTGCAGCTCGCGAACGCGCTGCTCTGCCAAAACAAGTTCGCCGACGCGATCAGCTGCTTCGATTCGGCCATTGCTTGGTACGAAAATCTTGGTGTGCCGTTGTTCGCGCTGCACGCACAGACTTGGCTGGGAGAAACCAAGCGTCGCGCGGGCGACACTCGCGGTGCGGAGCAGATCTGGCAGGCCGCGAACCAACGCTACGCCGGGCTCGGTGGAGACTTTCGCGACGTGGCGCTCGAAGGTCGCAAACAGGTTCTCGGCCGCCTCGTGAAGCTCCATCAACAAACCGGAAATGCCGCGCAGGTCGCGCTGCGCAAGGACGAGCTCCGCGCGCTCGGGTCGGCCCCCATTCTCACGGAGCAGCCGTAATCGTGGGCCTTTTCGAGCGCATCTCCTCGGCGCTGTCCACGCGCGGCGAGCCGATCGGCAAACAAGTCGCTCGCTCCGGACAGCAGCTCGCCGCGCATCCGCCCGCACCGCAGAGCGCAGCTACGAACGGCGACTCCGGCGCCCGCGACGTGGCGGAAGCGCCACCGAACAGCCCCGGCCTCGGCGCGCGCGCGCTGGGTGCCGTCGCATCCGGCTTTGCGAAAGGTATCGCGCTGGAGCAGCTGCTCAGCAAGCCGTTCTCCGCGATTCCGTTTCCCGGATTCCCGGCGCTCTGTGTCGGCGATCCCATCATTGGCGTACCGCACGCGCACGCGCACCCGCCCAACCTCACTCCGCCCAATCCAGTACCCGTCCCGCTCCCCAGCATCGGACCCGTGCTGGACATCCCCTTCGTATCCGGCGCCAAGAGCACCCTGATCGAGGGCCGACACGCAGCACGCTGCGGCGACTTGGGTGCCAGCATTTTCTGCGGCGGCCTGTTCCCCCTGGCCGAGATCTTTCTCGGCTCTTCCTCGGTGTGGGTTGAAGGCGCGCGCCAAGCCCGCGGCGTCGTCGACATCACCAAACACTGCATCTTCAGCACACCCAAGCCGAACGACCCTCCGATCGGTCCCGCGCTCGGCATGACCGTGCCGCAGTGTCAAAGAACACTCATCGGCGGCGTCCCCATGCCCTCGCTCATGGCCATGGCCATGGGCGCCGCATTCAAGGGCCTGTTCAAAGGTCTTGGCCGCGTCCTCAACCGCCTCAAAGGCAAAACCTGCTTGCTGCGCTTCCTGCGCAAAGCAACAATCCACGGCGACGAGGCATTCCAGCGCCTCGTCAAACAGGACCTCAGCCGCATGTCCCGCACGGCAATGGGCCGCCAAATTCTGAATCGCATCACCAGGGCGAAGCACGGCTTGGACATCTGTCCGCCGAACACGTCTGCAGCAACTGCCATAAAGTTCTGTAAGCACGGCCCTCACTGCGAAACCTTCAGCAAGAACGCCCACGTGAACTACGTCCCGGACCCAGACGGTCCGTACGTGGCGACCTTTGCAGACGGAAGCGTGGACAAGGTGAGTGTCACCGGGCGGGGAAGTGGAGGCGGGTCACGTGTGGTGTACGATCCGAAGTCTCCGAATTCGGCCTCACCCGGAACACCCAGCGATGTGGCCTTGGCGCACGAACTCAATCACGCCGGGAACAACGCAAATGGCGAAAACATGTCAGGGCTACGCGACCCTGATTCAAAGTGGAACGATCAATGGGAAAGCCATGAAGAACACAACACGGTTGCAGCCGAAAACACGTACAGGGAGCAGCGCGGTGGCGTCCCGCAAAGGCAGAGCTATGGAAAGTTGCCATAACGACTCGCATCGTCACAACGAATGTGGTTCGCAAAACCTATTCACTCGAGGTAAATTCACATGAAGGTCCTCGCTCACGTCGAGAAGGATCGGCTCGTGGTGGACGTGACTGTCACCAATGACCTGGACGAGCCGCTCTATCTGCAACATTGGCTCTTCGACTGGTATGGCCTACTCGGCAGGCCAGAGATGCACGCCAACGAACGCCCTCAAACAGCGTTCTGGACGCGCGAGTTGGCGTTCGTTTGCCTGGGTTCAGGGGCGGAGGTGGTCCTGTTGAACGGTGAAGGACCTCCCCCTGATCCGTTGATCTCCGTGTTCGAGCCGCGACGGCCCGCAAGCACGCGGCTGATGCCGAGGCAAACGTTCCGTGGATCGCTGCGCCTGCCTTTGCCGCTAAGCGAGTGGCACGCCTACTCCGATCTGGAGAGGGAGAAGGTGCGACCTGTCACCGTTACTCAGCTTCGGTATCGTCTGGGGACGCTCCGCGAGTCTGCCTGCGTGCCCGTTTGGGAGGCTCCGAACGCGCCGGGAATCTTTGTGGCATATGGCCATCCCCGGGAAATCCTTGAAGCCGCCGTCCCCCTGCCGATTCCGATAACGGTCTTGCAGCGCATGGATGACTTTCAAAGATTTGGGTAGATGGCGCAGCGCCCCAAGCGCCCATTCATGATGCCGCCGCGCAAAGGGACGAAATGAAGATCGCAGCAAAGATAGAGAGCGACAGATTGGTCGTTGACGTGGAGGTCACCAACGAACTCGATGAACCGCTCTACCTAAAGCACTGGAATTTAAACTGGAGGGGCATCGTCACCGTGGGACCGCTTGCGCGTATCGAGGAAAAGGAACAGAAAAACCGATGAAAATCATAGCTCGATTGGAGGGCAGCCGACTGGCTGTCGATGTAGAGCACACTAATCCGCTCGAAGAGCCACTTTACATAAAGCATTGGCTCTTGGACTGGTATGGCTTGCTGGGAATACCGGAGATGAATGCTGTGACCAGCCCGCACACTGCGCGTTGGACTCCCGAACTAGCATTCGTTTGCTTAGGCGCACCATCGGAGGTCGTCTTGTTCAGCGGCGATGGCCCTAAACCGCCACTGGGCATCAACGTATACGCTCCGCGGGTCCCAGAGAGCACTCGGTTGCTTCCTAAGCAGACTTTCCGAGGCACCGTGAGGCTTCCCTTACCGCTCCGAGAGTGGCATGCCTACGACGGTCTCGACATCGACCCTGTTCGCCCGGTGGTCGTAACGCAGCTCCGCTACCGGTTGGAGACGATTGCGGAATCCGCATGCAGCCGGCAACCCGTACGCGAACTGCCGAATGCGCCCGGCGTGTTCAGAGCGTATGGTCATCCAGTTGAGATTCTGGAAGCCAGCGTTCCGCTCCCAGCGCCAATAACCGTGCTTCAACGCACCGATCACTTCGAACGCTTTGCGTGAGTGACGACGACCGACCGCGCCTCACTCCGCCTCCAAGCGGCGCAACATCAACACGCTCATCGCGCGGGTTCCCACCAGGATGGCGCCCTCGTCCGCGTCGAAATCCGGGAAGTGCGGCGCACCCAGGATGCCGCGTTGGCGATTGCCCACGCCGAGTAGAAACATGGCGCCGGGAACGCGCTGTAGAAACCGTGCGAAGTCTTCGCCGGAGAAGGCGTGCTGCGCGCGCAGCGTGAGGAGCTGGTCGGTGCTCAGGCTCTCCAGGAGTGCAGCGCTGGCTTCGTCGCTGAGGCGTGCATCACTGACCATGCTCGGCAGCGGGTCGTTCGGGTACTGCAAGCTGTAGCCGCTTGGGCCGAGCTCCGCTCGCAGCAGCGCGTTCACGTCGTTACGCAGTTCGGGGTAGCGCGAGTCGGAGTGCGATTTGAATACGCCTTCGATGAGGAAGGGCGTCTCTTCGTCGCGCTCGATGTCGACGTACAGCGCTTGCGCGAGAGGGCCGTCGGCTCGTTGTAGGTCGGTGAGGTATTGCTCGACCTGTCCAGGACTGCGTGGCGGCTTGACGTTGCCGAACTGCGACAGCTGAGCGCTGATGCGCTCGGCAACTTCTTCCGAGGCATTCTCGCCGAGCAGCTCGACGCGGAACCGATCGAGCCCGGCAAACGCCACGTCACGAGCCATGGTACCGACCTCGAAAGGAAAGGAGTGCAAGGCGAAGATCTCGTCAGGGCGGTCGTCGCGAAACAGCCCCGCTGCCAGCATCGCATCAGCGCCTTGCCAGGTCTCTTCCGCAGGCTGAAAGATGAACATCACGTTCCCACGGAGTTGACTGCGAACCGACGCGAGCGAGGAGGCTACGCCAACGGCTATGGCCATGTGCAGATCGTGTCCGCACACGTGGTAGGCGTCCGGATACACCGAACCGTAGGGGCGCCCCGCAGGCTCGGAGCCAGGCATGGCATCCAGCTCTGCGCGGTAGGCGATGGTGCGGCCAGGCTCTGCCCCGCGAAGCATCGCGACCAGGCCGTGTCCGCCGACATCGCTGGTCACTTCCAGGCCTGCGCTGCGCAGGCGCGCGGCGATGACGGCTGAGGTACGACGCTCCTCTCCGGAGATTTCGGGGTGAGCGTGCAGGTCGCGTCGCAGCTCGACGAGCTCAGCTTCGAGCTCGGTAGCGCGAGCGGTCACGGTGGATGCCACAGGCGTTGATGTTTTGGGCGCACCGCTGCATGCAGCGAGAACGAGCCCGCAGAGAAGTCGCTTCATGGATGTCAAACTCCTTGTCTTAGTAACTAGCAACCAGTTTCCGAGGCGCGTGCGCGGGTCTCAGCGCGACCACGGTTTCGTCTGGGCCCAACTCGTCACCTTGCGGAGCACTGCAGGCTTCGCCCCAGCTCCCCGCAGCAACAGAGTGAGCAACGGCACGACCAGGCGGCTTACCCGACGCTGCGCGTGCGGCTGTCCAGAGAGCTCGAAGAGGATGACGCCGTGAAGAGCAGCGAACACCAGGTGCGGTAGCTGCTCGGCATCGGCTTGTAATATGCCCGCAGCAATCGCTGCGCTGAAGGCTTGGTTTGGGCGCTGCCAAGCCCGCTTGCGACGCTCGGCCAGGTACGGCTCGAACTCCTCCGGCTGCGTGACATCGAACATCAGGCGATACAAGGCAGGACGCCGCAGAGCGAAGCGCACCAGCGCCGCCGTGAGCGCGAGCACTTGCTCGATCGGATCGTCGACGTCGACGAGCGCCGCGTCGAAATCAGCGGCCAGATCTTCAAAACCGGAACCGCGCAAGGTGGCCAGCACCTCATCTTTACCGCCCGGAAAATAGCGATAGAGCGCCATCGCGGTCAGATCGACCTCAGCGGCGATGGCGCGCAGCGTCACTCCCGAAATGCCTTCGCGCTCGAACAACTCCACAGCCGCGCGCAGCGCGCGCTCGCGTTGCTCGTTCACCATTTCCGGAGATAGGCCGCGAACCATTGATATACAGTGTATAGTATACGCCGTATAGCGTTGTCAACCGAAGGGCTTGCGTGTGCATTCCTGCTCGAAGCCCTCGGCTTTTGCGAATAGCCGACTGGTCGGCCGTGGAAGGCTTTCGACTTTCAGACTGCCACCTTCGGGTATTTCTTGATCTTGCCCCGCCGCCTCGGCGAAGTTGCGGCGCGCTCTGTGGGGAAGTCCATCGTGAGATGGGCTCGATGCAACGAGCGCTGGAAGGGCATGATGAACGAGCGATTTCGGGTGTTATTACTCTTGGCCGCGTTCGGGGCAGCGGCATGCGAAAGCAGCGGAGAGAGCAACGATACGGCGCGCACGACCGGCCGCGTCGAGCAGGCCGCTGCAGTAGCCGAGCCGACCAAAGAGGTCCGCGGCGATTCGCGCAGCGCACCCGAGCTTCTGGTGCGTTGGGACAATAATGGTGAGGGCTTCCGCGGCGCGGCGCTGAGCGCGTCCGTAGAAAACACGACAGACCGCGCCATCGCGGCGCAGGTCGTGCTGGTCGTCTCGAGTCGCAGCGGTGAACGCCGCGAACTCGTGGTGTACGAAGGCTCGATCGATCCGCGTACGTCGGCGCCCGTGAGCGTCAATGTCGATGCCTTGCCGATTCAATCCGTCGGCGCATCGTCGACGGTGCTCTTGATGGCGCGTTGGGAACGCGCGACGCCGTCTTCCACGGATTCCAACGAGAAAGTTGCTGGCGTCAAGCTGAAGAGCTTCGCCGAGCCGCGGCACGTGACGTGGGACGCCGACTTCCGGCAGGCGACGGTTCGCTCACGGAAGGCACAGAACGCAGCGGATGACGCCGCGCAAGACGCTTCCGAGCGACCGAAGATTCAAGCTCTCAGGGTGCGCGACGCCGCCACCGGCAACTTCCGAGCAGCGACGGCCACCGCCCTCGCCGACGCACCCATGGCGGGTGTCCGCTCTGCGAGAGCCGGAGCGACCGACACGGTTCTGCCGGGCGACTTTCGGAACAACACGGGGGTGAAGCAATGATCTCGCTGCAACGTTACTGGGCCAAGCTACTCGGCACGCTGCTCTTCGTCGGCGCCTTGTTCGGCACGGCCGATGCGCACGCCGTTTACAAGTTCTGCACCGACATTCACTACACGTTCGAGGACGACGGCTTCGGCGAGGACTACCTGTTGCCCGGCGGAACCATCCGAGCCGCGAACCATTGGATGGTCATCAAGTACAACAACAACGTGTTGTGGTCCGGCTACGCGGACTCTAGCGGTTGCGGCGCCGCGCTCTCTTCCGGCGCGGGCAACTACGTGGTCGAGACCTACCCGCAGATTCAGGTTGGTAGTAGCCTCATCAACATCTTCCCGACCACGGTCGGTTCGTGGGTGCATGTCTGGTACCAGTTCAACAACTTGCCTTCTTCCACGCACCCCAGCGTGACGTACAAAGTTGCGCAGGTGGGCTCTGGCATCGCAGGCGAAGATATCTTCAACGTCTCTGCCGCGCTGACTCGCTTGACGCAACCCGAGTCCGGCTTCGACTTCGGTCTGCGCGTGGGTTCGTACAACATCCTGGCATCCCAGCAGTGCCCCGGCGCCATCAGCTGCTTCAGCCCGGGCGCTTCCGCGAGCGGCGACGTGCTCTACCTAGGTTACGACTCCGACCTCTGGGGTTGGGACCACAAGAGCAAGTACATCATCGGCCATGAAATGGGTCACTTCGTGCAGCATCGCCTGTTCGGCTCGCCCTCTGGCCAAACTTCTTATTGTCATAACGTACCGACGGGGGGCAACAACCTCTGCCGCTGCGATCACGTGCTGAGTCCGGCCGACACGTTTTGCACCAACGTGCCCGTGAATCAGGTGCATTGCTTCCAATCGCGTGAGAACCTGACGGCGGCGCTGGGGGAGGGCTTTGGCCACTTCTTCGCGACGACGTTGTTCAACAATCCCACCGGTGCGGACGCGCGTTTCGTCTATTACAAGCACTTCAAGCGCGCCGACCTGCAGGTCGTGGCTCCCCCCGTCTGGCACGACCCGATGTTGATGTTCCGCTGGATGGAGAACTATTGCGGCGCGCAGATGGCAGGTTTGGGCACCGAGATGGATTGGATGGGCTTCTTGTACCGCGTGCGCAGCACGAGCAGCACGCCGTACACGTACACGGATTTGGAGTCCGTGTTCGAACACAGCCAGGTCTGCTCGGGTACCTGCAACAGCAGCGACACCGTGACGTGGGCCAAGCTCCAAGCCGCCGCCGTGGCACTCTATCCGCTGGCGAAGGAGAACCACTTCATCAACAATGGCGACAGCTACGGTGTCAACCACTAGAAGTTCGCTCGCTCGTAGGTTCGGGGAGCGCGCGCTGTGCGCGCTCCCTGTGCTTGCTTTGCTCGCGTGCTCCAGCGCTCGTCGTGCCAAAGATCTGCCTGCGGGCGGTGGCATGCCGGGCGCAGGCGGGGCGCCCGCCAGTCACAATGCCGGTGCTGGCGGCGTCGCCCTGGCGAGCGGCGCGGGCGCGTCCAGCACAGACGATCTTCAGCCGTCCGCAAGCTGCAAACAACCTGCGGCCTCGCCCAGCTGCAAGGGTGGCTTTTGTCGGATCGAACCGGGGTGCTTCATCATGGGAGCCCCGCGCAACGAGTGGGGCGCCGCGCGTTACAGTGATGTCCAGGTGGAGGTCACGCTCACGCGACCCTTCCTGTTCGGACAGCACGAGATAACGTATGCGGACTGGGTCGCCGAGGGCTTGCCAGCGCCGAAGCGCGACATCCTGGACGGCACGGCGGATTGCCGAGAGCCCTCCTGCCCGATCAGCAACGTCAGCCTGTTCGATGCCGTGACTTTCGCGAACAAGTACTCGCAGAGCCGCGGTCTGCCTCCCTGTTACGAGCTCTCGGGCTGCACGGGCAAGGTAGGCGGCGGGCAAAAGTGTCGCGCGCCAACTCCGAACGATGCCTTCAAATGTGAAGGCGAGGACGACGCGCTCGACTGCCAGAAGTTCCACGTCACCGCGGACTCCGTTTACGCCTGTACAGGCTATCGCCTCCCGACGGAGGCCGAGTGGGAGTACGCCACGCGCGCAGGCACGCGTACGGCTTTTTGGACCGGGGCCATCACCCCGGAGCCGGTCCTCGGCAAGTGCCAAGCGGATCCCAACCTGCTGCCCATCGCCTGGTACTGCGCGAACTCGGAGGGGCGCGCTCACCCAGTCGGGGGCCGTCAAGCGAACCCGTGGGGCCTCCAAGATCTGCTCGGCAACGTGCTCGAGTACACCACCGACGTCTTCAACGGTCTGGGCTACGGCACCGGGCCGCTCACCGACCCCACTGGCTCGCTCCTGCAGAACACGCCACCGCGTGACCTGATGCCGGCGCAACTCAGCGATGGGGACTCCGCGCGCACCCACGGCTTCGTCTCGCGCGGTGGCGCGCACGTGTTGTCCTCGTCCGTCGTTACCGCCAACGACCGGACCGCGGCAACGGGGCCCAACGTGGGCAGCTCCGGGTTCGGCTTCCGGCTAACGCGCAGCCTGGAGCGTTGACGGAGCGAATTGACCGCACAACGTGGCGGCGTTTTGCTCATCTACCTCCGCTCACTGACGGCTCTTCTGCCCACGACGTCTGGACAGCAACACCAAGGTCGCCGCAAGCCACGCCGAAGACACGCACGACGTCGACCGCGGCGCGGCTGCGATGGTGCAACCGGGGGCCGCCGTGTCCGAGCCGCTCGACTCGGGTTCTTCCGGCGGTTCCGGTACCGTCAGCAGGGTCAGCTCGAGTGAGCGCGTGAGCGGCTCGTCGCCTTCGACACATAACATTTCGCGAAAGAGTGGCTGGGCGCTCAAGTCGGTCAGCTCGACCTCCACACACGGTCGCGTATCAGTCGCCAGCAAGATCTCATGCACCTGACCGCGTGGCTGCACTCGCGCCCAGGCGTCGCTGAGAGAACCGTACACGGAATCCTCGATGCTGGCTTTCACGATGATGGGCGCGCCGGGCGGCGCCACGGCCTTAACTCGCAGCGCGCCGCTGATCTCGCGATTCTCCTGCTGAGAATCAACGCACAAACCACTCGAGAAAGTCCGAGGTTCCATGCGCTCCAGCGAGACGCTGATATCCACTGGAACGCTGCGCGCAACGGGCGCCTCCTCGCCGACGGTGAAGGATTGGCTCTCCGTGGCACTGCCGTGCGCGAGGGTCGAGACCAGCACACAGTCACTGCCGGCAGCGAGAGGCTTTGCCAGCGCGATCAGCGAAACCTCGCCAGCACAGGTGCCTAGCGCCGGCAGTGTCAGCAGCGACGTGAGCGGGACCGATTCCCCCTCCGTGCAGCGCGCCTCCCAGGTCGTTTGCGGTGCCCCCTGCACAACCAAAGGCGCACCGCGCGCCAACTCGCCCCCGACCCACGGCCAGAGAAGCGTAGTATCACCGCTGCAGCTGCAAGCGCCGGCAGTCCGCGCTGACAACAACGGGAGTAAGCCCCCTGCAGCGACTACGGCCAAACATCTGAACAGGCGAGACGCGTCCGGGTAAAACACAAGAGCGATGGAAGCATCCTAGGTGCCAACCGGAAAGTGCGGCAGTTCGCGAAGAACCTCGCCCCAGTGCGCCAACCTGGTTGGCTGTGCCAGCATTAGCGCGCTGGCACCTTCCTACCGCGTCAAGAGCCGCGGCGCCCCGTCCGAGCCGACGCGCAGCGCCACCGGTTGCTCGCCACGGAACAGGAGCAAGGCAGCGTCGGCGCGGTTCAACAGCGTGACCTCGCCTGCGGCCGCCCCGCCGTAGTCGGGCGAATCGAACACCAGCACGTCTTTGACGTTCGGAAGCTCCGACAACGTGCCGAAGCGTAGTCGCGTTTCGCCGAGCGCGCCGCGCCACAGCGCGACGACCTTATCGCCGATGGGCGCGACGGCCCACCACCACGTGCTGGCCACACCCGGTAGGGTTGCCTGGCTTGCCTTGCAACCGTCCGCGCTGCAATCGACACGGCCAATCTCGATCCCACCCGAAGCAGAGCGCGCCCACGTCACACTGGCCCCCGCGCTGGTGCATACCAGCGGTGACTCATAGGCGCGGTCGAACGGCAGTGTTGTTTCGGCAGATTTCGACCAGGCGCCCTGATCGAACACCGTGAACGTGAACTGCGTCTTGTCGGCACCCGCGGTCGGTTTGGCACTGGGTTGGTTGGAGCGGCCGCCGAACGTTGCTAGCGCAAACCGTGCACCCAGCTGACAGGTGTGGAAGGCGCCCACGAAGTTGCCCTTCACGCGCGCCACGTCCTTCAGGCGACCGCGATTCACGGACTTCAGCGCCAGCTCGCCGCCGCTCGTGAGGTGCGCAACCTGGTTGCCGACGGCAATCGGCTCACCGACGAGATCCGCGAGCGGCAGCTTCAGCTCCTTGCTTGCCTTGCCGGCGCTGAGCTCGACGGCCACGAAACCCGCCTCTTGCGCACCGCCTTTGGCCTTGGGATCTGGCTTACCCTTGCGCCCCTTGCCCTTGCCCTTGCCGGGAAGGCCGGACGGCGGCTCTTGACCGACGTCATCCTTGACACCCTTCTCCACCACCAGCCCGTCGCGCAGCAGCTGCCCGGAGCGACCGCGCACGTCCGACTTGGCGCCACTGTCCAGATCGTAGGCGAACAGGCCTTCGTCGGTGAGTCCGGCCGCAAACACGCCTTTCGGATCGCGCACGGCTTCGATGCTTTGCACCGGCAACTCGGGGACGCCGGCGTTGCCGTCCAGGCAACGTACCTTCGCGAAGTCGTCGCTGAACTCACAAGCGCTGGGCCGCGCGCGGCCCTCTTCCCCTTTGAACACCAGCACGCCGCGCCCGTCGGGTGTGAGTACGGGACCAGAGAATTTGGTCGGTTTGGGGCTGATGGACTTCCAGCTCTTGCTGTCGAAGAGGGGCGCGTCGGCAACAGCGGGGCTCGGCGTCTCCGTGCTCACCGCGGTCTCTAGTTTGCTCGCCGTCGCGGCCTCCCACAGCGTGGTAGTGACGTTGATCAACGTCTTGTCTTCGGGCAGGCGGCAGCTTCCGGCGGTCTCGTTGCAATGCAGTTGCTCCCCGAGCTGCCGTCGCAACACGGGATAGTCACTGGAAGAGAGCGTTGCGAACAGCGCATCCGCCCGCGCTGCGCAGCGCTTGGGCCACGCCTCCTTGTCGGCCGCGTTGGCGCTCGCGTTCGCCACCTGAACCAGACGCAGCGCCTTCACGCGCTCCCCGATGGGACTTGCGGCGGCCTTCCCCGCCAAACAAGTCGCGAAAGCGTTCCACGCCTTCGGCGTCTCTTCCGACGAGCAACTCACTGTGAGCAGCGCCAGCGCACCCGCCGCCGTCACACTCCACCTTCGCGAACGGCCCAGCCGGGATTCGGACTTCATATGCCCGCGACGATAGGGGAATTGTCGGCGCAGCGCTACTTCGCGACGTCAACGCCCGCAGGCGTGACGGCAAATTCTTCGAAACCGAGTCCTGACACCCCGAGATCGACCTGAGTTTGCTCTTGGAGAGGCAGCGGACGGGGAAGAAAGCTAAACTGGTCCGAGGCAGAAGTCCGTTGCGGCGAGCGGAGCAAAGTGTGGCGACTAAACCTGATCGGCAGACGTTCTACGCGCTTCGTTGCGTCTCGAACCTCCGCGCCCTGCGTCGTGACGAGCCGACTTTTCGTGAGCTCCTAGCGGAGGCGCTCTCTGCCGTAAGTAAGCTCGGCAGGGACAAGGCGGCAGAATATGGCCGATTCCTCGATTCCGTTTGTGTCCGGCTGATCGAGACACCAACAGACGTCCGCGCTCTCTGCGATTTGCTGCCCGACGAAGACGCGAAGCTTGAGCTCCTTCGCTTCATCGCGCGTCATCCCCTCGTCGACTTCGACCTGCTCATCGCGTTCGCGACGTCGCCGGAAGTACTCGGTACTCTGCCTCTGGATAGCTCCTGGGTAGAGCCCATCGTCCTCACTTATGGCTCTTCGAAACTAGCCGAGAACCGCAAGCTCTCAATCGAAGAGATCGCTCCACTCGGCCTGGACGTCGAACGCGCAACCGTTCGTTCACTCCTTGGCTCAGCGCTTGACGCAGGCCTCCTACTTGAAGGCGAGGAACTGCGGCTCCTTGAGTTGTTTCCGTCGGACAAGTATTTTCAGGGTCGAATCAAGCGACCAGGGCCTGCGACAGCCATATACTCCGCGAGGAAGAGCTGAATGTCCTCTGGCGGCGCTCCCTTCGGATCATACTCGAGCGACTGCTGCCGCGTCGCCTCCACAACGTTCGGAGGGAATAGCTCCGAAAGCACATCCAGCTTTGCAATTTGGGCAGCCAACGGCTCAAAGCGGGTGGTCGACACGCGCGGACCGTACACCACGTCGGGCTGCGCTGACAGGTTAGGCAGTCGAGTCCGCGCTGGATTTGTGACTCACCTAGCTGGTGCGCGCTTCACTGCTAAGCTGACCTCGGTGTCGACCAGCGCACGCTCCAAATCCTCGCGTCCTGAATGGGTAGGCGGCGCAGTGAAGTCACACGCTGAACTTGACGCAAGGGACAGCGAGTTCTGGCGGGACGCTGGCCCAGCGGCGAGAGTTGAGGCTTCTCTCCTGCTGGCTCAACAGGTGTATGCTCTTGCGACACCCGATGCAGCTCCCGCCGGACTTGATCGAACTGCTTTCGGCGTTCGCCGTCACCGACGTTCGGTACTTACTGGTGGGCGGCCACGCGGTGGCGGCACACGGTAAGCCGAGGTCGACGAAGGACATCGACTGTTGCTGGAGCAAAAGCCCGCCGCTCGGGCGCCCCAAGCGATCGCGATGAAATGCCGAGACGCGCGCAGCGGTCGAAGCGCCGTCCGCTCTTCGGCAAGCCGCGCCTCGTGAATGAGCCACTCGGCGGTCACGTCACCTGCACCGCGAACTGCGTCGCAATAAGTTCGAACGAGCTGCCTGGAAAGCACGCGGCGAAGTGCTCGAACTCGCTGTCGCGAGGATCGGCTTCGATATTCTTGCTCCACCACGGGTCGCCCATGACGCGAAAAACTCCGGCGGTCACGTCGGCAGGAGAGGGCAACCTGCGCACGCAGGCCGCCACTGAGAACGCCACGCGTACTTGCCGGCCGTCCATGGAGACATAGCTCACCATTGCTGACTCCGCGCTCCAGGTGAACACCGGAACTTCGCGCGGAGTCGGCAGCTCGAGCAGCATCGTCGCAGAGGCGCCCGTCGCTTGGGGGTACGCGCGCGGCAATTGCTGCTCAGCGGCGTTGGCGACTACCCGTGACGGGTCCAACTTGCTGAGCTGATGTAGAGCCCGCAGATGCTCGAGCCGCACGCAGGTCTCCTGCATAGACGTTGCCAGCTTGCGCGCGTGCTCTTCGTCGAGGCGGATCGAGACGCTGTTCGCGAACGCCAGCGAGCAGTGTTCGGGCGCCAGCGTGATTTGAACCTGTCCGGACCCGCCCGTCGGCGTTTCACCCGAGACGATGGCGAGGGACGACGCGCCAAAGCCGGACCCAGCAGAGAGCAGGAGGGAGCCCGACAAGATGCGGTCCTGGGTCATGGTCAACTGCATCGTACGTGAGATTGCTGGTCGGAGGTAGTACGTCTCCGGGGATCGGCCTGCTGTGGCCGTGCCCTACGTCTCGCATAAGTAGCGTGTGACGTCGCCCGAGCCTTTCATGGGACTATTCAACAGCTTGATCGCCAACGCGCCGTGTCCAATCTGCGACACGACGCTCGAGAAGGAGATTCAGTTCAAGCACGGCGCGGTCCGTCAGTACCGATACCGCATCGGCGACGAGCTGCGTCTTGACGACGGCCAACAACATCCTCGCGAAGGGAGTGTCAGTCATGTCTCCGCTCGAGGAGATTCTGGCAACCATCCGGCGGCTGCCGCTGCCGGAGCGGCTGCGGCTCATCGAGCAGGCGCGGCTTGAAGCCGCCGAGGACACGCCAAAGCCAACCAACGTCGCCGACCGGACGCGGAAGTTGACGGTGGATGATTTTCTCTCGGCACGTCTCACCCCACCGCCCGGGGTAGGACCGGTCAGCGTGCAGGACATGGACCGCGCGATCGCTGAGGGCGCAATCGGCCGTGGAAGCACTTGATACAAATGTCATCGTGCGGCTGTGCGTGCGCGACGACGAAGAACAGTACGGGCGCGCGGAGCGAGTTTTTCGTCAGGCCACCGCGGGCGCAGGAGCGTGGCTCTCCAGTGTGGTCCTGGCCGAGGTCGAGCCATCCACGAAACGGCGAACTGGTAAAAGATTGCCGGCCTTGAGCTGCCCCCACTTTGACGCCACAGCGTCCGGCTGCAACATCGTCTCGCGCAAGGCCCGCTAGGGCCCTGGGCACGTTGGCGGAGCAACCTCACACACAGGGCCGCTAGGACGAGACTACTCTCTACAGCTTGCCACCACAATACTTGCAGAAGGCTGCATCGGTGTCGTGACCCTCGGCGGCGCACTGCGGGCACCCCTGCGTGGAGATGGGTTTGCGCATGGCGGCTGTCAGCTCGGCCGTCACAATCCCGGTTGGTACCGCGATGATGCCGTAGCCGATGATCATCACCAAACTCGCCAGAAAACGGCCAATATCGGTTCTTGGGTACAGGTCCCCGTAGCCGACGGTTGTCAGCGTTACAATGGCCCAATACATCGCGCGCGGAATGCTGGTGAAGCCGCGCTCTGGGCCTTCCACCGTGTACAGAGCGGCTCCCATGATCAGTACGACAACCAGGACGGCGCCGAGAAACACGGTGATCTTCTTCGAGCTCGCGCGCAGCGCGGTGCCGATGAGCTGCGCCTCACCCAGGTAGTGGACCAGCTTGAGCACCCGAAAAATGCGCAGGAGACGCAGGGAACGGACGACCAGCAGCGCTTGGGAGCCCGGAAGCAGCAGGCTCAGGTAGGAAGGGAGCACGCTCAAGAGGTCCACTACTCCGAAGAAGCTCGTGGCATACCGAAGCGGTCGTTGCACTGCCAACAACCGAGCCACGTACTCGAACGAGCAGATCACCGTCAGGACCCATTCGGTCACCCGCAGCTCAGTACCGAACTGCTCGCGCACCGAGCCGACGCTCTCGAGAATGACCGCGGCGACGCTCGCCAGGATGATCACCATCGAAGCGAGATCGAATGCGCGCCCGGCCGGCGTGTCTGCCTCGAAAATGATTTCGTGCGCTCGCTCGCGGAAGGAGAGATGCTTGCGACTGGGCTCTGACACCCGCGGCATTCTAGTGCCTGATCGCCAGCATGTAACCGGGAACGTCCGTCCCTTGCGGATCGCGAGGCTCTATCAATGGTCACGCAGGCGCGACTTCAGCGGGCATGCGACGGGCTCGCGTCGGCAAGTTTCACGGAACGAATAACTTCCGTGCAAGTAGGGCTCGCCGACTTCCGATGCCGAGGTCGATGCGAGCGGCATCGGTGCAGTTCAGCGGAGCAACGCCGCGGTGGTTGCGCTCTGAGGCGCTGCGTGCATCACCAGTAGCCCTGCCAAGGATCGCTCTGCAGTTCTGCGAGACGCGCGCTGATCGTGTTCAGCTCTCCCCGTGTCACCGGCGCGGAGACGCTCGCGCGGACTTTCGCGCGAGAGTACGAGGCGATCGCCACGGCAGCGATGGTTTCGCTTGTAGTCCACCAGTTCCGCCTCAACCTTGCCAGCAAGGCTGAAGCAAGGCATCGACGCTGTTGACGCAACCCGGGCCAGGTCCGCGTTAAGATCTGGGCCAGGACGGTTTCAGAGCGCCGCTGATGAGTCACTCAAGAGAGCACTGCGCGTGTTTTCCCAGTAAGGTGAATCCGACGCCGCCGGCACGGGGCCAACTCCTTTGGTCAGCTCGGCCGGGCAGATAGCCGACAAGACACTGGCGGAGGACCTCGACAACTTGGTAACCCTGCTGAAATGACCGTGCTGCGCATTCGATGGTTCGTCGAGCGCCTCGATGACGATGGTACCGCCTGGGAGTTCCTAGATGGGGATGTGCCGCTCGTGCGTCAGCGACGTTCCCCTCTGCTCTACAGTGGCAACGACCCTTCAATTCAGCGCGCGTTGCAATTGTCGGTGCCGAACCGCGCGAGCGGTCTACCCACGGACATAAGCGCAATCGTGCGCGCCTGCGAGCAAGTTCAATCAGCTGTGGCAACGATGCACTCGTGGCGCACCATCGAGGAACTGGTGGATCTCCCTTCCCACGATGCTGAACTGTTTGCGGTCCTGGAAGCGATGTTGCGCGTCAACGCACAACGCAGCGTTTACTGGTTCGAGCCCGCGCAGTAGCGTAGCGTTCATCATCGATCGAACCAGAAAACCGCGCGGATCTCGCCTCCGTTCGCAGACCGCTCCATTTCTCCGACAACTGACTCCAAAACACAGTCCGAGAAGTCGCGCCCGAAGAATACCCTCAGCTCCGGTAGCGAAGCAAACCCGTGACCACGGCAGTAATACTCGTGCGTCTTCGCGCAGGCCGCGACAATAGGACTCACATCCACGGGCAACCCTCTGACTGGTAACTCCCGCGGCGTCTTGCCCCTCACGCCCGCGAGTGCACCAAAAAGCTCGTAGTTGCGCACGCGGTAAACCAGCGGACTCTCGTCGACTTCAAGGAACGGCACGGCGCCGTCCAGCAGCACCCACGCAGACGAGGTGTTCTCGCGTCGCTCCACGAACCAGTGAATGTCGGTGCCCACGATGCACGATTAGCACTCGGCGTGTTCGTGGACCAGGGCAGCCGCCGAGGGCGCTCAACCCATCCACTTGCACGTCTGGCATACAATCGTGACATCGGTAAAGTCAACGACGCGTAGGCACCGTCACCGAAGGGTCGTTCTCCAAGAACGCTGCTAAACTGGAGATGCTTCGCTTCATCGTGCGTCACCCCCTCGTCGACTTCGACCTGCTCATAGCGTTCGCGACCTCACCGGAAGTACTCGGTGCTACAACGCTGCGCTCGTACGTCCCGATCCCTGTCGCCTCTTGCTATCAACGCAGCCAGCCTTACTTCGAAAGAGCGGCCAACGCAGATTCCTCTTCCAGCTGCCGGACGAACGCTTCGAAGCTTGCAGAAACGGGCGTCACCAGAAAATCTCGACCTTGATCAACGTGCACAACGCACGGTTCGCCAGTGGGGCCGCACTCGCTGTAATCAAGACACAGCATCTCGTGCGTTTCAGACGGCACTTCCGCAAAATAGATGCCGATAGTCGGATAGCCCCAGTCATCGATGAAGAACTGCGAGCCAGAGGAACCGCACAACGAGTACGGCTTCTCCGTGCCTACGGACATCAGGCCTTCGACGGTGATGAAGTCCGGGCACCAAGGGTTGCCCGTTTTGGTGCGATGAGCGGCCCGGCGCGGCACTCCTCCGTTTTGATGTCGCATCAACTCGAGATACGCTTTCGGTAGCCGATAACCAAGGCGCTGCTCGCAAGAGCCGACCTTCTCTGCGGTCAGCGGGTCATCGATGTACAGATCGTCCAACCCTGAGCGCTGCCAGAATTCGTTGAAGTCGATGTCTTCGAACATTTGACTGCCTCACGCAAAGTCGATTTCGAGACGATCGAAGCCGTGGTCTTTGAACCGCTGCTTCAACGGGCCTTTGAAGGGCTTGGCGCAGTCCAAGAAGCTCACGCTCTTGAGCTGTTTGCATTCTAGCAACGCTTCCACGTTCTTGATCTTCTTCGAGTTCAAGATGTCGAGCTCTATCAGCTGCGGTGCATTCACGAAGTGTGCGCAGTCAACCTCGAACCGAGCGCCGTTGATCCTCAAGTAGCGCAGCTTGTGTAGCCTCGCGATGTTCGAGAGTGAGAACGCTTTCGTGGGCAGGCCAAGGTGCAGCCCTTCCACACTCACCGGTACGCTTTCGAACACTTTGGCGTCGCGAACCGCCTCAAGCGCCAAGTACTCGACGCGCTGCAGCTCGCTCACGCGTGCCAACGCGTGCTCGTCCCCGTTCAAGTCACTCAGCCAAGCCTCCAATCCTGGAAGGTGCTCTGCTCGCAGACCTGAACCGAGCCACGCGGTCGACGGCTCGTTGGTTGCGAGTTGAAAGAAGCCGCGCACGTTCGGCAATACATGTCCGGAGTAGCGCGTCTGATCCCATGTCTCTCTAGGCGCGGTCGCGTCGTCGTAGATGACTTGTAGGCAAGCGAGCTTCGCCGGCAACTTAGCCGCATCCAGCGATGGTAGGAACGTGTACGGCAACCCCAGGGTGCGGAGCGCGGGCAGCGTTGCGAGCCAAGCGGGTAGCGCCGTGATGTCAGGTGTGGGCGGCACCAGATGGATCGACTGCACGCCCTCCAGCACGTCTCCGCCGGGGACCGCGTCCCAGTCGCAGTGCGCGTGGCCGTCCCTTGCGCGCGACTTGTAGACGCTCGCTGATCCGACCCAAAGCGCGTGATCGAGAGCGGTCAAGTACTGGCTGCGTTTTTGGAGTAGATAGGATTCTCTCATGATGGATACTCAAGAGCAGGTCTGCCGTTCGCCGGCGCTGGCGCCGTGCTGTGCGACCAACGCATTCGCTTTGGGACCTTTTGCCACTGCTTGAATGCGCCCAGGGCTGTTTAGTACGTCGAAATTCGCGGCTTTGACACGATCTAGCTCTGCTTGCTCGAACTTCCGAAGGATATTGTTCCTGTCGCTCAAACTAGTCGCCGTCCCAAGATCGACCGGCACGAATTCTACCTTGGTTCCTGGTTGTCCAAGTAGCCCCTGCGCTTTGCTGTGGCTCACATCTGAGATGCGGTCGGACATACCTTGTGCGCCGATGCCAGCACTGCCGACGTAGGCCGTATTGCCGTTGGTGATGATATAGACGCCGGGCGTGTTGGGCAGACTCGCCGGCGCCGCGACCAACCCCAGCGGGTCGACTTGCAGCAACGGGTCCCCGGGATAAGCGTAGAACCGGTCGCCTCCGACCAGGCGCAACGGGTCCTGACTGATGAAAGTTCCGGCGTCCCGGTCGTAATACCTGAACCGGTTGTAATAGAGGCCGGTCTCTTCATCTTCGTATTGACCAGCAAAACGAAACGGGCACGCGTTGCGTTCGCCGCGAACATTACGACACTGCGAATACGTATCGAGCTCGGCACCCCAGACCTCCGCCCCTTTGGCGTTGAAAAGCGCCACGGGGGTACCGAGGTGATCGGTCACGACGCTGAAACGCTCTTCTCCAACTAGCTTCGCAAGAGGAGCGAACGTATCTGGCTCGAATAACCAGGTGATCGGCGCGGCTGCGGTGCCCTCTGCTGGCGAGATTTGAACGGGAGCCGCAGGCGCCCCCATTGGGGGACCGACGGCCGGGCGCGCGGCTAGGAGCGCCGCCAGAGAGCGTTGTCCGAGTCTTGCCGTAACTGGACTCGACGCGGGCGAGGGCTGCGCTTCGACGGCCGCTTCCACCCATTCATGAAGCGGAAGATTTTCGTCCCAAATCCAGCGTGTCGTCTTGCCGCGATAGCTCTTGGAGATGCGGCGACCCAGCGCGTCATACTGGAAACTGACTTCATCGCCCGTCGGACGTACGACCTTCTCGAGTAACCCGCGGGCGCTCCAGTGGTACGTCCAGACGCTGCCACCCGGCTCGACCTTCTTCACCAGGTTACCAGTGGCGTCGTACTCGTAGTGCGTCACGCCTGCGGCGCTACGCGCGCTCAGCAGCTGCCCGGCAGGGCCGTAGCTACGATCGCTTCGGTCGGAGGTCTTGAACAGATTGCCCACGGCGTCCGGCATGCGCAGATCCACGCGACCGTCAGCGGAGCTTGCTACAGCCAGGTTGCCCACCACGTCATGATGAAAATCGATCGGGCCCGTCATGGCATCGATGATTCGCTGTAGGCGCTCGTCGCCATCCCAGACGTAGTGGCGCGCGCCGACTTGACTCTGATCCTTCCAAATCTCTTGGCGCACCGGCTTGCCGTACGCATCGCGCTGCCATCGGGCGCGCACACCGCCCGGCAGGCTACGCTGGAGCTCAAGCCCCAGTTGATCGCGTTCGAAAACGATCTGGAGGTTCGTGCTCGGAGCTCGGAGACCACCCGTGCGGTTTCCCTCGGCGACGTCAGAAGTCAGCGTAGCGTCCACCGCCTGAACGTGGCCCATTCCATTCCTGCGAATGTGCTGATCGAGTCCCTTCGAAGAGCGCACCCGCGCGCGCCGCCCCAAGCTATCGTACTCCGAAGAGACCCAATCCACCCCCTGATGCTCTTTGACGACGCGTCCGAGCGCGTCGCGCTCGAATAGCAGCTTGATTGCTTGGTTCTGTGCGCTGGTCAACGCCCCGTCCGCGCGATAGCCGTACTCTTCCGAGGTCCCGTCCGAGTGCTTTGCACTCAGCACGTGTCCGAGCGCGTCGTAAGCATACCGAGTGAGCTTGCCCGCGCGCTCGACAGACAGAATGCGTCCAGCGCTGTCGCGCTGATAGCTCCACCGCAGACCATCGAAGCCATACTCATGGACCACGCGTCCTGCCGGATCCATTTCGAAGCGATACGCGAGCCCATGCTCGTTCTTCAAACCAATCAGATTCTCTTCGGTATCGTAGTCAAACTCTACACGCACACCCCCCGCCATGCGCGCGGCCAGACGATTCATCCCACGGTATTCGAAGCGCACCTCGTGATGTCGATCACGTGAATGCAACACGTTGCCCTCCGCGTCGCGTCGCGCCTCGCGTACCTCCCCGTCACTTTCCTCGACGCGCCAGAGACGCCCCAGGATGTCTCGATGCCGCCGTTGCACGTTACGTCTTGGATCGGTCTGCGTCAGCGTGCGGCCAAGGCGATCGTACGTCCACTCGAAGGTGGTGCCATTCGGCTCTAGCACGGACGTAACGTTGCCAGCCGCGTCACAGACGAACCGGGTATACTGGCCCGCCTCATCCGTGTAGCCGACAAGTCCGGATTCCCCCCAATGGAACTGAACTCTGCGTCCCACCGGATCCGAGCGACCGATCAGGCGGTCTACGGAGTCGTACGTCCACCGCCATTCACCACCCAGCGGGTCCCGCAGGCGAGTCGGATGGTTGCGGTCGGAGTACTCAATCAGTACCTCCGTCGCGTCTGCGCGCACGATTTTGACGGGGTTGCCTCTGGCGTCGTATTCGGTGCTTGTCTCGTTTCCGCTTGGGTCCACGAGTTTAGTTAGCTTGAGCGTGCGTTCGTCGTATTCGTACTTCGTCGTGCCGCCGGCCGCGTCGAACACCTCCACCACTAGTCCGAGCGCGTTCAGCTTGTAAGCGCGCTTGTGGCCCAGGCTGTTGGTGACCACCGTCATGGTCCCCTTCGCGTAGTCAATCACATGATCGTAGATGCCGCCGTCGCCCCACGTCCTCACACAGTAAGCATCGGCACTCCAGCCATCATACGCGAAGTAGAACGAGAGCCCGTTGCGGTTCGTCTCTCTCACCATCAGGTGGCGCTTGTAGGCAAAGGTCCAAGAGGCACCGAGCGCGTCCGTGACCTGAACTAAGTCGCCCTCTGCGTCGTAGGCATACCGCACGTACTCGACGAAACCCTCTTGGGTAGGGTGCGGCAGTCGGATGCAAGTCAGCCGGCCTTGCGCGTTGTGCTCGAAGGAGACTACGCGTCCACCTGAATCTTTGACCCACGACAGGTTGCCGCGTTCGTCGTAGCTGAGCGCGATCTCGTGCCCTGCTCGAGTTCGTCGCTTTTGCAACCGCCACCAACTGTCACGGACGCTTCCGGTTCGGACTCTCGAGGGAGAAAACTCCAAAGTTTCACCCAGATGAGTCTCTATCTCGATGCAATCTCTACGTTTGAATCGCAACGTGAGCTGGTTAATCGGTTCATACACTTGCTGACCAAGGCCCAGCGCGTGGTCAGGGAGGTCGAAAGTGTCGAACTCGATCTCGCGCCCATCCTCCGCCAAGTAGACGGCCTTCCCTCGCTCGAACCAAACTGCTTGATCCAAGGAATGAGACCAACCAGGGCCCAGTGGACCGTCTCGGTCAGCCCAACTCGACGCGTAATTGCGCTCGAACGTCAGCGGGAGTGGTCCCGGGAGCTCGAAATCGACATTGTCGGTGAGCAGTCGCCCGTTCGCCACGTCGACGGGATGCCCCGTTAGAAAACACGCGGCCTTGTTCAGAATGTTGCGGAGCCGGGCGTTCTTTACGCGGCTGATCAGCGAATGAAGGTAACCGGCGACCCACTTCGTCTTGATCATCGCGAGCAGCGCGTCGAGCAAGTTGACGCCCGGCGGACCCCCCACCAGCACGAGCGGTCCTTTGGGAATAGCGATGACCGCGGAGGAGGGAAGACGCAGCGGCTCCCCGCAGCTCATCCACAATTCGCCCATGCGCACCGCGCTCGACCCCATGATCGTCACGGTTGTCGAGCCCATGATGCTGATCGCGTCGTCTTCCGGTTTCACCGGCAAACCAGGGAACTCGGGCGGACCGCGGAACGACGGCTTCGGAAACTTGGGCATCGGCACCCAAGCCACTCCGGGCGGGATCAAAATGTGACCCATGCCCTTCGCCTCCGTGCCGACGTTCGTGGCCGGCATGCAATTGATCAACACAGGCCCGGTCGGCGTCCCGCCCGTTGCGAGCGCGAGCGCAGCTCCAAGCGCGAGGCCCGTGGCCAGCCCCGCAGGATCCAGCACGATGCCGATGAACGGATTCGGAAACGGCGTCGGGATCGGCCCCGCTGGCGTGGGCACCATCTCGAAGTGGATGTCCACTCCGATCACCATGTCCATCCACGTACTTGCCAGCACTGCGACCTCCTCCGCTCCGTCCTAACCTTGCCAGCAAGGCTTAAGCAAGGCAATCCAACGCTGGTGAGGCAGCCCAGATTGGCCGATGAACCCATGCGATTCGTACTGGTGGTGCCTCATGTCTCAGCGCCACGCAGCAGCCGGCGCACCGTGCTCGCGTCCATTCGTCGCGTCAGCTCCACCAGACGAACGCGGCGACGCCGTCGGGAACGTGAACAGATCCAGCAAGCGACCTCCAGCCGCTCCGCGATGCTCGCCAGCGTCTGCACGTTGGGTCGTACCAGCCCGCGCTCGATACCGCTGAGGTGGCCCTTGGTAGCTAGACCGCTTTCGTAGGCTAGCTTCTCTTGGGTCCACCCAACTCGGCGCAAAGCGGCGAATTCGCTCTGCAATTTTGGCAGCGAGCGGGTCGGCGGTGTCTCGGCAGGGCACCCGGTCTCGCCTCTAGGTTCATCCGCGATGAGAGCAGTTCGTCTCGGATGAACCAATGACTGACAAGAAATCGAAGCCGATCATATTGTTTGCCCCAGACTATGGTGGCGCTGCCACGAAAGCCGTCGAAAATGCCGGCGCTATCGTTGCGAATACAGGCAAGACTTTCGCGGAAGACCTCGACAACTTGGTGGCACTCCTCAAATGAACTCCCTCCGCATCAGGTGGTTCGTCGAATGGCTTGATGACGACGGGGGGTGGGCTTTTGTGGATGGCGACGTGCCTCTGATCCGCAAACGCCGCTCTCCGCTGATTTACACAGGCGCCGACCCATCCACGCTGGGCAGGTTGCAGTCGCCTTCGGCGAACCGCGCGAGCGGTCTACCCAAGGACGTGAGCGCGATAGTGCGCGCGTGCGAGCAAGTTCAATCAGCGGTGGCGACGATGCAATCGTGGCGCACCATTGAGGAACTCGTGGATTTCCCTTCCCACGATGCTGAACTGTTTGCCGTGCTAGAAGCGATGTTGCGAGTCAATGCACAGCGGGCCGTCTACTGGTTCGAGCCGGCGACCTAGCCAGCTTATCCATCAAACCAGAAGACGGCGCGGACCTCCGCGTTGCCGCCCGCGTATCGCTCCATGTGTTCGACGACGGATTCGAACACATACTCCGAGAAATCTCGCGCGAAGAAGGCCTTCAGCTCCGAGAGCGACGCAAACCCGTGACCGACGTAATGGTCTTCCACCTTCTCGCATGCCGCGACAATTGGGCTCACATCCGCCGGAAGGCCTCGAGCCGGCAGCTGTCGCGGTGTTGAGGCCCTCACGCCAGCGAGCGCGCCAAACAACTCATAGTTGCGCCCCCGATACACGAGTGGCGTTTCGTCAACGTGGAGGAACGGCACGTCGCCGTCGAGTAGCACCCACGGAGACGAGGCGTTCGCGCGTCGCTCGACGAACCAGTGAATGTCGGTGCCCACACTGGATCGGTAGCATTGGGTGCGCTTCGGCACCAGGGCACGTTTGAGCTTGCTGAGAGTTCCAAGTCACGGGGTCTCCACAGACGCGGCGGGCAGCTACACCAACCCCCTCGATACCTCCGCCTTCGCCAACACCTCCGCCTCATCCGGCGGACTCGACGGATGGTACGACAAACACAGCGGCGTCTGAATCTTCACCGCCGCGCTCATGCCCTCCGTGAACGCGTAGAACACGCCGCGCTGAAGTTTCGCAATGTCCGTGACTGAGCTGCCGCGTTGGGCGAGTTGTTCGCGGGCGGTGTCGGCGGCGGCGGCGGAGTTTTGGCGGCCGTAGAACTGGGTGGAGCAGTTGGCGACGATGCTGTGTTCGATGCCTTTGGGGGCTTGGGTCGCGAAGATGATGCCCAGGCCATACTTCCGGGCTTGCGCGACGAGGCGGTTGATGGAGTCTTTGCCGGGGACGCTCTTTTGGGAGGGGATGAAGTCGCGGGCTTCATCGATGACTAGCAGGCCCTGTAACGCACGGCCACGAGCGGGGTTCTTCTTGATCCAGGAGAACAGCGTCATGGCGAGCTGGTTCATGAATTGCTGCTGCGCTTCCTGGCTCGGTAGTCCGCTGAGGTTGACGACAGACACGCGCGTTTTGCTGGAGCGCCCACGGAAGAGCACGGCGGGATCGAGGGACTGCCCGTCGCCGCGAAACAAGGGGTTGGTTTCGGTTTCAGCGCGAATGTGATCCGCGGCTTCGCGCGCGATCTTTTCGGCCTTTTCGTAGCCTGGATTGGCCTCCGCGGGGAGCTCGGAGAGTACGGCGATGAAGCGGTCTAGGGAACCGCCGCCTTGTTGCGCGAAGAAGCGCAACGCGGAGGCGAGCACGCCTTGGCGCACCTTGTCGATCTTGCCGCCGCCGATGGCGATGGGTTCGAGGCTGCCTCGCGCCATGTCGAGAGCCGCGTTGAGCTCGTCCTGGTCGTTGAGCACCTCCGTGAAGTCGGGCATCGGGTTCAACCGCAGCGGGTTGCCTCGCTCGCGGCCTGGACTCCAGACGATGACCTCGGTGTTGCTCAGGTAGCGGTCAGCTTTGTGTCGATCGTCCTCCGAGAAGCTATCTGGAGTCGTTGGCCACGCGTCGCCGAGGCGTGAAAGGTCATTGGCGCCGTCGATGACGATGGACGGGATGCCCGCGAGCGCAGCTTCCTCGATGATGCGTTTGACCATCACCGTCTTGCCCGAGCCTGCGCCGGCGAACACTACGGTGTGCTTGGTCAGATTGTCGATCGGAATGGGAAAGCGGCCGGAGGGCGTGCCGGCGATGAGCTTGAAGCCGAGTTCAATGGTGTTCGGTGACGCAGCCGGAAGAGGGGCGGGCGGCGGTGCACTCTTCGCGCCAGGTGCCGGGGGCTTCGTCGCCTGCGGGCTGCTCTTCGCGATTGGCTCATGCTGTGGTGGCGTCAGTTCCTTGCGCGCGTTTGGCTTGCTCGCGCTGGTGTCTTCAGCAGAGGGTGACGGCGTGACGCTCGTCGTGAACAAGAAGTTCACCACGTCCCCGAACGCGGGCAGCTGCGACACGACTCGATCCGCTTTCAGCCACTGACGCGTCAGGGCAGAGTTCCGGCTGTCACCTTCGAGCATGGCCTTGAGCGCGCCCAACGCCTTCAGCTCGTCCTCGCTCGGGGTGACAATTGTGCCACCTCGCTGCTTCAACTCCGCAATCAGCTTCTCGCTGAGCGCGCCTTTCGGCAACGAACTCGTGCGGACGATGGCGAGCCGCCGAAAGCCCAAGTCTTGCGCGATGCCGGCCGCCGTCATCGCCGCCTTCAGGCGGCTTTGGAACGCGATGTGGTGCGTCTTCTGCAGGAAACGAAAGGCGTAGTGGCGCTCACGGTCGTTCTCGTCGCCATTCACCACCCGTAGTCGCGCGTGAAGTGGCTCGAACGCGCCGCTACCCAAGAAGTCCTTATCGACGATGGCGTCGCTGTTCGGCGGCAGCGGATTCTCCTCGACCAGCGCCGCGCAGGCGGTCTCGATCAGTTTGTCGAGCGCATCCTCATCCTCCTTCTCTAGGAGGGTCGCGACTTCATACTCTTGACGACGCTTTGCAAACTCTTGTCGCAGCGGTTCGAACGGAACCGGGACCGGGATGAATCCGCTGCCTCCCGCCCCGATCTCGATGGCTTTGCCCGCGAGCGCGCATTCTTGTCTGTGTTCGTTGCACGCCTTGAGCACCTCCCGCGGAGATTGCCCCACTCTCTTCTTGAAGAAGCCCTCCGCGAACGGAAAGGACGGGTAGGGTGGTCGCACCCCTTGTTTTTGGTACGCGTGCGCCAAACGCTTTTCTACCAGCTGACGAATAGCCACCGAATCGCTGATCGGCTTCAGGAGTAGCGGCGGCTCGAACCGATCGCGCATCGTGACCACGGTCCGCACATCCATGATGTGCCACGTGGCTTCCAAGCTCGACACGACGATCAGGGTGCGACGCGTGCGATCTCGCAGCGCCGAAAGACCACCCGCAATACCCTGGATAATCGCAAGTGACGCCAGCCGCCGCGGATCGGCGTCGGGCTCGGCAGCGTTAGTCGGCGCCGAACCGCCACTCGCCAAATTGTGCTCGGCGACGATGGAATCCAGCTGATCCAGCGCGAGCACGCAGGGCGCGTCTAGGCTCATCAGCCACGAAAGGCCTTTCACAATCTCCTCCGGCCGCTTTTGAGCAGAAGAGAAGTCGTGCCGAAAGCCCTCGTCCTCGCCCACGCCGGCACCTTGCAGCCACTGATACCCGCGCTCCTGAATGTCGAAGTCGTCCGACGCAATCAGCGCCAACGATCGCAACACATCCTGGTGCTCGCGCGCCTCCGTCCGGTACTGCTGCGCCAGGTTCTTGATCAGCTCATTGCAGCGATTCATCAACCCCGGCGGCCGCGCCTTGACCAGCTGCTCGTAGCTGGGTCCTCCCAACTTGGTGATCAGTGCCTTCAACAAACGCGCGAACTGCGGCTCGCCGTTACGTCGCTGATCCAGCGACCGCATGTAACCCTGCAGTACCGTCTCCCAAAAGTCGCGCACGTCCGTCATGTCGACGAACACGAAATACTGCCCTTGCTCCAGCGCCTGATGCCGCACGGAGCTGAGCAAATGCGTCTTGCCGGAGCCTCCCGTCCCAACCAGCGGAATCCCCAGCGGCGACTCTCTGTCCTGACTCTGCTGCAACCGCGCAATGCGTTGCCGGAACTGCTCGCGCGCCACGAACTGCAGCTCCGGAATATCCGTAGAAGGATCCTTCCACACGTTGTCGATGTGAGTCGTCCACTGAAAATCCGCTTCGTTCAGCGCTAGTTGCAAAGGATCCATCTCACGCCTCCAAGTAGACAATGTGCCGAGGTTCGTTCGCGATGTGCAGCGCCGCGCGCGCGTCTTCGGGGGAGATCTCCGCGGCGTTGTCGAGCTTGTAGAGGACGACCTGGCCGTCCTGCTGCATGGCGAGCAGCGTGCGATCCAAGACGTCGGCGGGTATGGCGACCTGGCGGCGCAGATCTGCCAGGCGGATGCGTTGGTGCTTCTGGCCGTGGCTTAGATCTAGGTAGGCCTCGCGGATGGCTTGGATCGTGTCGGTCGGTGCTTTGGGTGCCTGCGAACCCATGAAATCGTCCAGCGAGTGACCATGCGTGTGCAGGAACTCGCCCAGACGCGCAAGCACCCGTGTCAATAGCTTCGCAGCCGACGGAGTCTTGGGTAGAGCTGCGCCGAAGTGCTTGATGACGAAGTCGCTTGCCTCATCCTCCAGCACCAGATGCTGAACTCTGCTCCGTTTCTCTTTGCGCAGAATCCCTGCATCTACGAGCGCGTCGCGCTCCTTAGGAGGAGCAGAAACCTTGCTCTGCATCGGCTCCCGCTCCTCCGGCGTCGTCCCGAAAAACATCGACAACACCAAGAACGTCTGTTGCGGAGTCGGATTCCTCATGATTTCTCCCTTTGCCGAACAAACTTCACGGCAGTCCGGATCTGCTCCACGACCGCATCAGTAGCTTCCAGAACCCGCCCATCCGTGAACCGCACCACCGAATATCCCGTCAGCCAAAGCTCGTAGTCGCGCATACGGTCCTTCGAAAACTTTCCGGGCCCTCTATGATCGGGCCCATCCACCTCGATCACCAACTTCCCCTCATCCCACAGCACATCCACGCGCGGCATCTGCCCCGTCACCGTAGACACCTGCTGATTGAACGCGAACAACGGCCGAAGCTCGTCGTCGCTCGTCAACCGATCGTACAGCGCCTGCTCCGCATCGCTATTCGTTGCCGGACGCCCAACAATCGGCGACACACAAATCACCGGCTGAGCCGGTTCCGAGCTCGCCGCCTGCCGAACGGCGCTCTTCTCGCCCGCCTCGCTCACGCCCGCCTGAGCGCTCTCCTC
>Ga0247764_1000104_pt1 | contig 31557 bp, 22 predicted proteins | sample UWRJL051202B4_FD_179932 | JGI IMG/M metagenome (GOLD analysis project Ga0247764, IMG submission 179932) | Plant litter microbial communities from Arlington Agricultural Research Station in Wisconsin, United States - UWRJ-L051-202B-4 | ecosystem: Environmental > Terrestrial > Plant litter >...
GACGACTTCGGCAGCGGCGGCAGTGAGGCCGCGCCGGAAGGATCCCGCGGGAGCCGCGTCCCTTCGGACGCTGGTGGCAAAGGCGGCAACGCTGCTGCTGGCGTTGGCAACAGCCCGGGTGGAGCTGCGAGCGGCAGCGGCGGCACGGCGACCACCAGCGGCGCCGGTGGCGGCAGTGGGGCCGGAGTCGCCGGCAGTGGCAGCGGAGGCGCCGGGGAGATCGAACCAACGCCTGGCGAGCCGCGGCCGCTGGGTCTGGAGGGCAGCCCGATCTACAGCCGCTTGCTGCGCCTCACCAACGATCAGTGGGAAAACAGCGTGCGCGACATCCTCAAGCTCGCAGCGCCGACAGGGCTTGCGCAGGATTTTCTGCATGCGGTGACCGGCACCACGGACTTCGACAACAACGAGCGCGTCGTGATCGTCAACGAGACCGTCTGGTCCGATTTCCGCAACGCGGCGGAAGCTGTCGCGGCGCAAGTCACGGCAACGGATCAAGCGCTACAAGCCGTGCTGAGCACGACCGACGCGGCGACCTTGATCAAGACCGTGGGGCGCCGCGCGTTCCGTCGCGACCTGAGCGCAGAGGAGCTGACGGAGTACCAAAGCCTGTTCAGCGAGGGCAGCGCCTACACGGGCACGCAGTCCGCCTTCACCAAGGGCGCGGCCCTGGTCATTACGGCCATGCTGCAGTCACCGCACTTCCTGTACCGCCAAGAAATGAGCGATACGGGCAAGCCGCTCAGCGGTTACGAGATGGCCGCCAAGCTGTCGCTGTGGATCCGGGACACCGCGCCGACCGAAGCGATGTTGGACGCCGCCAAGAACGGCGCTTTCGACAGCGCCGACGGCGCCGCCGCGCAGGCGACGCAGATGTTGGGAGACGCCACGGCCAGGGCCGTGATGAAGAAGTTTCACGGTGCGCTCTACAAGATCGAAGTGTTCGACACGATCACGAAGACGAACGTGGAGGGCTACGCGGAGGCTCTGATTCCGGAGTTCAAGGACGCCTCCTACATGTTCTTCGATCGGGTATTTTCGCAGAACCTGGGCATCAAAGAGCTGCTCACCACCAATGTGGGCTTCGCCGGTCCGACGATGGCCCAGCTCTACGGCGTCACCATGCAGGGCACCGGTGTGCAACAGGTGGAGCTGAAGGACCGCCCCGGCTGGTATTCCCAGATGCCGTTTCTGACACTGTGGGCCATCAACAACGAGCCAGACTCGATTCACCGCGGGGTCCGCATCAATCTAGACACATTATGCGCGGATCCGGGCCTGCCGGCGGCGACCTTGCCGTCCGTGCCAGCGGTGCAGCCCAATCAAACCAATCGCAAGCGTTATGAGGGGCTCACGAACGGCTGCGGCGGCACCTGCCACAAAGAGATCATCAACCCCATCGGCTTCGCATTCGAAGGCTTCGACGGTTTGGGACGTTATCGCACCACCGACAACGGGCAGCCCGTGGATACGACGGGTAAGTATCCGTTCGCCGAAGGCATGAAGTCGTTCGCCGGCGCCGCGGAGCTGATGCAACTCATCGCCAACGGCGCGCAGGCACATCAGTGTTACGCCAAGAAGCTGGCGAGTTATGCGCTGCAACGCGATCTGATCGAGAGCGATCGTCCGCTGGTCGTGTCACTGGGCAAAAGCAGCCTGGAAACCCAAGCATCAATCAAGGACGTGATGGTTTCCCTGGTCAAGACGGATGCCTTCCGCACGCACGTGGGAAGTGCCCAATGAGCCAGCGTCGCGTCCAGTGGACCCATGACGCGCGGTCGCTCGGCAGCGCAGGGTAACGCACGCCGCGCGCGAACACCTTCGCAAGCACGCTCGGGCGGTGACGGAAACGCGCTGGTGGCGGAGGCGCGCTTGAACCCGAACGCGACTTGCCTTATCGCTGCACGCCGGAGAATTCACGAGAATGTTCAATCAAGTGCTGGCCGTCGTCCTGCTCGCGATGACGGCCTACGGACTCGTTCAGGGCATCCGCCTGAAGAAATTGAGTGAGTTCGCGCGGGCGGTGGCTGGCTTGCTGCTATTGGCCATGCTGCTGCGCAAGGGCGGGCAGTGGCTGACGCTCGCCGGTCTCGCCTCGCTGGTGTTGCAGCGCTATTTGGCGATACAAGAGCGGCGCCGCTCTGCCTCTACACAGGAAAGCTCGGAACCGACAGCTCTCCCTGTCAGAGGCTCTGCGTTAGCAAGCGCCGAGGTCCCGCCCGAAGATGTGGTGTCAGCGCGCCCGGGATTTCAGCAGCTACAGCTCCCGCATGGCGCGGCGACGCTGAGCGCTGAAGGCGGAGAACTGGTGCTGGAAGCCGGAGTACTCCAAGTTCAGTTGCAACTCTCGCGCGCAGCACAGAAAGCTGCGGCGAGCGAGATTCAGCACCTTCGCGCGGAGCTGCGCTTTGCCGACGCGGATGGTCGGCACTGGCAAGTTGACAGCTACTTTTCTGCGGACCTGTTTTGCGCAGACTTCGAAGACGACGAAAGACGCGCGGTCGTTCACGCCGGCTCCGGCTTCAAACTCTGGCGTCACGCGGATCCGGCGTGGAAAGCCGCGCTACATGAGCGCTGTTTGTTGGCGGGCGCCGAGACGCTGCTCGACAGCCGCATGTACTTCGATGTCACCATCAGCGGCGAGGTTCACAACCTCGGCATGAAGTACCAAGGTCCCCGCGTCGACGTCGGCAGCTTCGGCAGCTCGCTGATCGTGCGGGTGAGCGGGCTGTACGAATGGCGCCGCGTGCAGCGTGCAAAGGCCGAAGCTGACGACTACGTGCCGCTCGAGCCCTTCGCCTGGCTCACGCGCAGCGCACTTCTACTGTGTTTTCAGTCTCCGCAACATTACGCGACATTCGAGGAGGCCGATGAACTCTCCGAGTCCGAAGAGCGCGCTCCGTTCATCGCGAAGCCGCTATCTACCTCCGGTCAACCTCAAAGCCACGTCCGGTTTCGCGCACGCCCAGCGGCGTGACACCTCTGGGCGTGCGCTGAGCCAGCCTCAGCTCTCGGCAGCCAGGAACGTGAGCTCCGCCGGAGTGGAGACTCGGCCTAGGATCCCGTTTCTGTGCGGAAAGCGCCCAAAGCGCGCGATAACGGAGCGATAGTGCTTCACGCGTTCATAGCCGCGCGCCCAGGACGGCTGCAGTGGCTCCGCAGCGCTCAGCGCCAACTGCGCGGCAAGGCCCACCGCACGCGTGAGAAGTTCGTAGTCCTCCGCATGCACTAGTGGCATGGACACGAACAGCTGTTCCTCTTGCGAATACGTCTCATAGCTGCCATCGCGCAGCACCTCCAAGGCCAACTCCAACGCTCGAGCGTCTCCGGCATACGCACGAGGCGTGGCGCGATAGATGTTCCGTGTAAATTGATCCAGCATCACGATCAGGGCCAGTCGACCCGACTTGCTCATCCGCCAGTGCTCGAGCTCACCTCTGAGCGCGCGTTCGATCAACGCTGAATACCGCTGGCGAACTTGCGCGTCCATCGTTTCACCTCCCTGGTACCAGCGCATGAACTTCGCGTTCAGCGCCTCGGCGTCTTCGGCGGGCCGTCCCAGCCAAAAACTCAGCACATCTGCGATCAAGTCCGAATCGTCCATTCTCAACTGCGTTGCTTGCATGCGATGAATCTGCGACGCGGGCGCGCATCCTCCCAGCCCCCTAATCCGGGGATGAACCAGGAGTCGAGCATGGTAATTCGTTCATGTTCGCGAAATCGGATCCCAAGACTTTTGACCACTTCAATCAGGAGCCTATTCGAAGCACGCTTTGCTATCTTCGAGTTAGATGGCCAAGAAGATAAACTTCCTACCCAATGATCCGCGCGCTGGCAGCAAGGCGCCACCGCTGCGAGCGCAGCTACCGCGCAAGAACCGCAAGGCCGGCAGATCCGCGACGTCGGTGACAGACACCTTCTGCCAAACACTGCCGTGGGCGAGGCTCACTCCACTTGCGTCTGCAGGTTGGCTCTGTGCGCCTTCGAGCCCCGCAGCAGCCAAGGCCTGCTGCAGGCGTTGCGCGGATTCTGGCAGCTTTGGCTTGGCCATGGCCTCGCCACGTTAGCATCCCCGGATCCGGGGATGGGCGTCCAGAACGCCGGTTCTTAGGTTCGCTGTCATGAACGTCACGAATGAGTTGCCGCCGACTCCTGCTCTCTCATCGCCCGAGCCGCGACTCGGCCGCTGTTGGTGCTGGGTTCGTCGGCTGTTTGCCGTGCTGGCCGCGCTGGCCAGCGTGGCCGTTTTGGTTGGTTATTGCCGCACTGAGGCGCGCCGCAATCGCCGCTACGATGTCAGGGTGGCGCTGCCGCAATTGCCAAGTTCAATCGCGCAATTGCAGCGCGGCGAACACCTCGCCAAGACGCTGGGCGGTTGCGCTGAGTGTCATGGCGCGGACTTTGGCGGGCAGGTGATGAGCGAAGATGCCATGATTCGCTTGGTGGCGCCGAACCTCACCGTGGGTAGAGGTAGCGCGATCCGCGGCTTCGATGATCGTGATTGGGTGCGCGCCATCGTGCACGGTCTGAATCGGGAAAATCGCTCACTGTTGACGATGCCCGCCAAAGAACTGGGACGTTTCGCCGCGGAAGACGTGGCCGCCATCGTCGCCTTTCTCAAGACCGTGCCTGCCGTCGATCGCGACCTCGGAGCCGCGCGGCTGAAGCCGCTGGGACACATCGTGATTGGCCTGGTGGGTGCTCCGGTGTTCAGCGCGGAGAAGGTCAATCATCAGCAACGTTACGCGCAGCTGCCACCCCCCGCAGCCACGCGTGAGTACGGTCGCTACCTCACCACCGTCTGTCGGGGCTGCCACGGCGAGGATCTGCGGGGCGGCATCGTCATTCACCCTGGCGCTCCCCCTTCCAGTGACCTTTCGCAGGCCGGCACGGGCAACTTCAGCTTCGATGCATTCGAACGCGCCTTGCGACAAGGACAGGGACGCGACGGTCGCACACTGGACGCCGCCATGCCCTGGCGCGCAATGAAAGATCTCACAGCCGAAGAGCTACGTGCGCTCTGGCTCGGATTGAGTCAAGAATAGGTCCATGGCGTTCGCCCTTCCAAGCCAAGACGTCCGCGCGTTGCTGCGCTTGTTAGCAGAGCTGCGCGATCTCGGCGCCGATCCGCGCGCCTGGCGCACCCATCTAACTCACAACCTAGAACGATTGTGCGCGGCGCACGTCAGCGTCGTCACGGAACTACACGTCAACGCGCCACCGCCCAGCGGTGTGACCACCAATTGTACGGAGGCAGTCACGCCTCTCCAAATGATCGACCACGGCATCGATCCCAGTGCCCGGTCGCGTTTCTACAACGACCTGTACTTCATCGATCACACCAAGGACGACGCGCTCGGCGGCATCGTGCCGTTGTACGGCTCGAGTTTCACGGTGACGCGCGGCCAAGTCATCGACGACCGCAGCTGGGAACGTTCCTTTTCAGCCAATGATAGGTTTCGCGCCAACGGCTGCGATGACTTCGTGATGTCGATGCAGCCGGTCTCGCGGCTGGGGGTGATTTCCAGCCTCGAGATCTATCGCCCGTCGGGCCAGCGTTTCGGCGATCGGGAGCGGCTGTTGGTCGAACTGTTGCACGAAGAGCTGGCCCGCGACTGGAGTCAGATCGAACGCGCGGACAACGTGCGGCTCACGGCTCGGCAGCGGGAAGTGCTGCAACACCTCGTCGAAGGCGCCAGCGAGAAGGAGATCGGGTACGCGCTGCAGTTGTCTTCACATACCATCCACGATCACGTGAAGGCGATCCATCGCGCCTACGGGGCGCGCAGCCGAGGTGAGCTGCTGGCCAGCGTGGCGAAGCGAGCCAAGGAGCGCGGCGCCCGCGTGCGGCTTGTCGCCGAGGGTGCCGCGCCCGCTTGAACCCAGCCGCTAGCGCGGCGGCGGGCGGCCTGCGTTCGCTGCTAGCAGCTCCGAGAGCAGCGCCGCGTGTTTAGGGATGAACGAGATTTGTAGATGCTCGGCGGCGGCCAGCTGTTGAGTTTCCAGCAAATCGAACAGGGCGGAACAAATTTCGGGGTCCTGCGCGATGCGAGCGATGGCGTCGCCGACGATGCGCGGGCGCATGGCAGCGGCGCGCGCGAACTCGATAGCGGCTTCGCGCTCTGCCGTGGACTGGATCACGTTGACGCGGTTATTGCCGTCTTGTTGGATGGCCGCGGTTACTTGGCGTAACCGATTGACCACCTTTTGTTCAATCTGGCGAACCATTCCCGGGTCCCGGAAATGCACCTTGCGAATGTACACGCTCCCCAGGCTGTAGCCCCAGTCCTGCGACTGCGGTGACACTTCCTCGCGCACGCTGCGGCTCATCGGATGGCGCTCTTCGAACATGCGCTCGAGCTTCATGTTGCTGAGGCAGCGCACCGTGGCGTTCGACACGTTTGCCAACAAGGAGCCTTGCGGGTCCGTATTCTTGTACAAGTACGCCAGCGGATCGCTCACCAGCATCTCGTACCAAACGCCGATGCCCATGGGCGCGCCTTCCTCCGAGTTGACGGGCTGGCTGCGCAGGTAGGTCTGAGCCAGCCGCAGATCCACGAAGCGACGCTTGCCGAACAACGGGACGAGCACCGCCAGCGGCCCCATGTACGCCCACGGCGAGGACAGCCCGGGCTCCGAGATCACCGCTCGCACCCGGCCAAATAGCTCGAATACGACGCACTGTCGCTCGTAGACGATGACGTAGACACAGAATACCCGCGCCAGCCACAACAACACGGGCACGAGCACGAAGCACAAGCTGGCGCTCACGGCGACGCTGACCAGAAATTCCATCACGCTCCCTCCCGACCCAGCACCAACTGCCGAGCGCGACGAAACAGCACCAGTTTGGCGTTCCGCAAGTAGGCCAGCAGCACGCCAGCTCCAGCCTGCTGTAGCGTGCGCAGCTGTTCGGCCAGCGCGATCAGCGGTTCGACCTCGGCGTGCGCGTTTAGCGTCTCGATCTCCACCGCGCGCCGCGATTGCACGATCTTCTGGTCCGCTGCCGCTTGCGCCAAGCTCACTTCGCTGGAGACTTGGTTGTAGGCGGTGTTGATCGCGGCCAGCGCCGACTCCACGTCCGCCGGGGAATCGATGCCCGTGATGAGCGCTGCGTCCAGCGCCACGCCGTAACGCGCCGCCGCGGACACGCACTCCACGTTCATGTGTTCGTTCAAGTTTCGGAGGTGCTTGCGCAAGTCGTTGATGGAAATCGCCGGCATCACCACGGTCTCTGGATTCTCCCGCGCGGCGTCGGGGCTCTCGAAGTTTGCGATGCGTTCGCGCAGCACGGAGATGAAGTAGCCCATCACGTGGGCGATCGGGTTGCGCACGCCGAAGAGGTAGGCGTACAGGTTGCGCTCCGAGATGCTGAAGCGCAGTTGACCAGTGAGACCGATGTTGAGCTGATCTTTGGTCACGGCCTCCAACATTTGCCCGTTGTGATTGGCGCTCGGCACCTCTGGGTCGAAGGCGATGGAGGCGGTTTGTGTGGCGACCGACACGCGGTGCACGCCTTGCCACGGCAACTTCCAGTAGAAGCCCGGCCCGATCGCGTGGACCTGCGGATAAACGTAACGCTCACGCTCTTCGATGTTCAGGCTGTCGGACACCGGATCGTCGAGCGTGGTCTTGCCTTCGATGCGCTGCGCGCGACCGAAGGTAGTGAGCACGGCCCGTTCGTTGGGCCCGATCACGTAAAATCCACCGACGCCGTAGCGCAACAAGAACCAGAACAGAACGCCGAAAGGGACACCAATGAGCGCAGCCAGCACGCGCACCTCCTCGAGAAGGTAGCGATCTAAGGGCGCCGGTGCGCTGCGGTCAAACTGGAGCGTCCCGAAGCCGGGTTGGGCTGTGATCAGGCCTTCGGATGATGAATGGCGTCGAGCAGTTCGCGCTTCAGATCGTTGAACAGCGGCGACGTGATGTCCCGTGGATGCGGGATGTCGATCGGCAGAATCTGACTGACGTGACCCGGCACGGCGTGGGTCGGGCCGCCACCCATGACTACGACGCGGTCGGAGAGGAACACGGCTTCCTCCACACTGTGGGTGACCAGCATCACCGTGGGCCGAAGTTCCTGCCAAACCGTGATCAGCTCTTCTTGCAGCAGCTGGCGGGTGAGCGAATCCAGCGCACCGAACGGCTCATCCATCAACAGCACGGCCGGATCATTGGCCAGTACACGAGCGATGCCGACGCGTTGTTGCATGCCGCCGGAGAGCTGATGCGGATAACGATCGCGGAAGTGATCCAGCCCCACCATTTTCACGAATCGCGCGACGATGCGCTCCACCTCTTCCTTCGGCCGCCGACGCTGCAGCGGTCCGTACGCGATGTTGCCAGCCACGGTAAGCCACGGGAACAGCCCGTAGTCTTGAAAAACCACCCCGCGATCAGGGCCAGGTCCCGTAACGGCCTTGCCGCGCACGCTGACGGTGCCGGAGGTCGCGTGCTCGAAGCCGGCGACCATGCGCAGCAGCGTGCTCTTACCGCAGCCGCTCGCGCCGATCATGCACACGAACTCGCCGTCTGGCAGCGTCAGGTTGACCCCGCGCAGCGCTTCCGTAGCGCGCTCACCGCTGCCGTACTTCTTACCGATGTTGGCAAGCTCCACGCCGGCAGGCGCGGCGGGTTTGGCGACGAAGCTTGGACTAGTCGGCTCTGTGGAAGGGGAAAGAACTGCGGCTTGCATCTGGAGCGCTTCAAGTAGGGAGGAGCGGTCGGTTTCCGAGCACGCGGCGGAGACCCACCGTGAGCAGCTTGTCTGTCGCCAGGCCGGCGAGACCAATGAAGATCATACCGGTGATGATCACCTCCGTACGGCTCACCTCGCGCGCCTCCGTGATCACGGAGCCCAGGCCGTTCGGCACGCCTACGGTTTCGCCCACCACGACCACCACCCAAGCCAAACCGAGCGCGATGCGCATCCCGGCAAAGATGGACGGCAGCGCGGCCGGCAGGACGACCTTGTACAGCAGCTCCCCTTCCCCGGTGCCGAGCATGCGCGCGGCCTCCACCAGGCGCGGTGGCACGCGCTTCACGCCCAGCAGCGTATTGATGAATATTGGAAAGAACGAGCCGATGAAGATCAAGATCACCGCCGAATGCGAGCCCAGACCGAAGACGATCAAGATCAAGGGCACCCAGGCCGTCACCGGAATCGGGCGGAGCACGCCGAGCAGCGGCTCGATCAGGAGCGACATCTTCTCATACCGCGCCAGCACGATACCAAGGGGTACCGCCAAAGCCGCGGCCAGCGCGAAGCCACTGAGTACGCGCCCAGCGCTCGCCGCGAGATGCACCACCAACGTGCCGCTGTAGGCGTCGTCGTACAGCGTGCCGAACGTGAAATCGATGATCGCCAGCAGGACCTCGAACGGGCCTGGGATCAGCGTGAGCCAGTGTTGTTGGACGGCGAGGGACCAGGTGAGCAGGATCAGCACGGGTACGGGTAAGGCCCACAAGGTTCGCTTCATCCGAGTTGCTCCGCCAGTTCGCGGTTGAAATTCACGGCGATGAACTGCTCGTACAGCGGTTGACGTTTGATCTGTCGCAGTTGTTCGAGTTGTTCGCCCAGCACGCGAGCCTGCGTGATGTAGTCCGCGTCCAAGCGCCAGCGTAGGCCAATATTGCGGGTCGCGAGCTGCACGGCTTCCAGCCTGGCGCCCCAGGTCTTGCTCGTGGCTTTGGCCCATTCCTCGGGATGCGTCCGCATGTAGTCCGTAGCTTTCGCGTGGGTGGCCACGAGCGCGCGACACAGCGCCGGCTCCTTGTCCAGCATGGCTTGGCTGGTGCCAAACACGATGTTGATCTTGCCCATCGCGGTCGCGTACGGATAGGTGACGACGCGCGCTCGGCCACGCAGCAGCGCGACGGACGGGCCAGTTTCTGCGCCGGAAAATGCCTGGATATCACCGCGGGCCAACGCGTTCGCCATATCCCCGAATCCGACCTTGACCAAACGCACGTCCTTGTCGGCGCTCATGCCGACGTCGCGCAGGGACAGCCGTAGCAACACGTCTTGAGCCGAGCCAGGTACGTAGCCAACGCGCTTGCCGGCCAAGTCTTGCAGACGCGTCACGCCGCTCTCGGAATCCGCGACGATCGCCGAGGCGCCGTCCGCCGCCGCCGCCAGTACGCGAAACGGCTCCCCGCGCGCCGCGCCTTGGAGCGCTGCGGTGATTCCGGTCACTGCAAAATCGACCGAACCCGTGATGACCGCCGTCTTGATCTCGGTGGAGTTGTTGAAGCCGAGCGTTTCTACGGCGAGCCCAGCAGGCAAAAATGGCGCGTAGAACTTGGGCGCCATCAGGTGCGGGCTGATGCGCAGCATGCCGACGCGCACTTTCCGACCTGCGTCCGACCTTTCGGTTTTGGCAGCGCCAACACAGGCGCCCGCGACCAAGCCGGAGAACCCGAGCAAGAGGGAGCGGCGGTCGCGCTGCTGCGCCGCAGTACTCGAGAGGGGTAGCGTCGGGTCCTTCACGCGAGGTTACGCTGCGCCCAGTCGCATTTCCGGCGCGTGGCAAGGGCGTTGCGCCGGTGACCCGCTCTGCGCGAGCCCGTGGCGCTGAGTTTTCCCGCTGTTCGCCTGGCTGTGCCACGCCGTGCGTGGTCAATTCTTCGGCAAAAGCGCGAAGTTCTCGAGTTTTTGGCTATGTCTCGAGTAGATCTTTTGCGATGGTCCCGAATCAGGTTCCCGCTCCTCCGCCGCAGCGCCCGCAGTCGTTGGATCAGCTGGGGTTCGAGCGCCAAAGTTTCGTGCGTTGGTTCAATCCAGCCGAGCTGGTCCGATCTGGAACCCGCGCGCTGCTCAGCGAGCTGTTCGGCTCCTTCGCCGACAAGCGCGAGATTCAAGCGGCGCTCCAGCACTCGAGCGTCGACGCGCAGCTCCAGTACGAGGATGACGCCGCGGGCAGCGATTTCTGGTTCGACTACGTGGCGGATGTGGGCGACGGCTTCGACGCCACCTACTCAATCGCGCTGCTGCTGGCGCAGGAAACGTTGGAACTAGGGCCAGAGCGCGAAACCACGCAGCGCGGACGGCTGCTGTTGATGGGCGGCGACGAGGTGTACCCCACGGCCGACCGCAAGCTCTATCTGGATCGCACCACCGGCCCGTACCGCGCGGCCTTCCCTTACCTGGCCGACGAAGACAAGGCGCCGCACCTGTACGCCTTGCCCGGAAACCATGATTGGTACGACGGCCTGTCCGCGTTTTTGCGGCAGTTCACGCAGTTTCGTTGGATCGGAGCCTGGCGCTCCCAGCAACGCCGTAGCTACTTCGCGCGCAAGCTGCCGCGTGGCGTGTGGCTGTGGGGCATCGACATTCAGCTGCACGCGGATATCGATTCACCTCAACTCGAATACTTCCGCAAAGCCGCTGACTTGCTCAAGCCGGGCGATCGCGTGATCGTAGCCACGGCCGAGCCAAGCTGGGTCAAAGAGGCCGAAGGCGATCGCGCAGGCTACCAAAGCCTGCTCTTGATCATGAACAAGGTGCCGGCCATCGCCAAAGTGGTGCTGGTTTTGACCGGAGATTCTCATCACTACGCGCACTATTCCGATCCGCTGGACGGCGTGCACTTCGTCACGGCCGGCGGCGGCGGCGCGTTCTTGCACGGCACCCACACGCTGCCGCAACGCATCGTGCTGCCAACCACGAACGACGCGTCGAACACCGGGCGCCGGAGGCTCGGGCGCGGCGCGTTATTTCCCTCGGCCAACGAATCGCGACGCTTGATTCGGCGGCAGATTTGGCGTTTCCCCTTCACGAACTGGAGCTTTGGCTTCGTCTGGCTCGTGCCCTGGCTGTGGCTCGGTTTGTCGTGCTGGAGTGAGGGTGTGCGGCGCGACATCGAGGGGAGCGGCGCGGACATCACCACGCGCCTGGCTGAAACGCTGACAGAAGGCGCGCTGGCGTCGCGTCTGCCCTTGCTGGGCGCGCTCGGCCTGATCTTCGCGGTGGGTGTTGCGATCCGCGCCGCTTTCCCCACACACGCCGTGGAGCGCGCCGCTCCGGAGGTCCACACCGAACGCCAAACCGAAGTCAACGAACCGTTCGAGTGGCGCAAGTGGGTGGACATTCTGCTGTGGGCGACGCTGGGAGGCGCGTTGTTATCCCTGGTCACGGCAGGCTCGACGTCACCGGCAAGCGTACTGCTCGAGGTCGCGCAGCGCAGCCCGAGCGTGGCGCTGGTGGTCTTGCTGCTCCCCGTCGGCAGCGCGTTGTACGTGAGCCGACCCAATGAACCCAAGGAGTGGCCCTGGTATCCGCGCCTGCTGCTGAGCGTGGGTTACGGCACCTCGTACGTCGCCGCTTGGTTATTCTTCGCGACGTTCGTCGCCAAGTTGTTCGCGGGGTATCCGCTACCGTGGGTGCTCGCCTCAGCCTTGTTGGGTGCGCTCAGCAGCATGCTGCTGTTCGGCGGCTGTTTGTGGTTTGCCGGACAATATCAGCGCGCGCTGCTCAACGACGCCTTTTCCGCGATTGGTGTGGAGGACTACAAGAACTTCTTGCGGCTACGCATCGATCCGGAGGGTCGAATCACCGTGTTTGCGGTGGGTCTGCGCAGCGTGGGTAGAAACTGGGAGCCGAATCCCGATCAGCAACCGAGCGCAGCGTTTTTACGCCTGAAGAACGGTGCGCGACTCGACCCGCACCTGATCGAGACCTTCGACATTCCGGCGCGCTGATCGGCGGCGTGGATTCCTCTGTTTCTGAACTCCGTATTTCCAGGAGCCTCGGGTCATCTGTAAGCAGAGGTAGAACTGGCCATTTGGAGAGCAAACCATTCTCCGACCTGCTCGGATGCGAGGAGTCTCCGGCGGTCAATTCCTTCAGTCGCACGGACGCGTCCACGCTGAGATTGGAAACCCAGTAACGTTTCACCTGTAACTGCGCAGGCTTAGCGAAGCGGTTATTGCGCCCAAAAGAGCGGTCTCTACCCCAACTTTACGTCCGCCCAAGCACAGTGAAGGTCGGTCCTGGCTACTGGCCGGCTCGACGGGGGAATAGCGGAGATCGCACTCCAGGTGTTGACAACCAGGGCTCGCTCTAGCAGCGTTGGCGACTCCGAGGAGTAATTCCGGGTGAAGCGCGCAGCATTGTTGGCGGTGTGGGTGGGCTCCGTTGGGGCGGCTAGCGGCTGCTCGGTGATCACGGATTCAGATCGAGTGCAGTGTTCGACGAACGCTGATTGCACGGCGCGGGGCGCAGCCTTCGCGGGCACGGAGTGCCGCAACTCGTTTTGCGAGGCCGCCAGCGGTTGGGCTTGTTTGGACGGGCCCGCGCCGCCAGCACCGACTGGGAGCGGTTTCACAGTCTCCTTTCTGACGCGCGAAACCGTGAGCCAGCAGCCGTTGGTCGGGCTCAAAGCCAAGTTGTGTCGCAAGCTCGACGTGGAGTGCGCCGATGCCGGTACCGTTGCCACGAGCGACAGCCAAGGCATTGTTTCCTTGAAGGTTGCCCCAGGCTTCGACGGCTACGTTCGTTTCGACGACGAAAAGACGGTGCCAGGTCTGTTCTTTTTCAATCCTCCGGTCGCGCGAGATCTCTCGAACATCTCCATTTCGCTGAGTTCGTTCGAGACCATCGCCGGCCTTGCAGCGCTGACCGGTGCCAATCAATCGACTGATCGCGGCATCGTGCTGCTCTCCGTCGTGGATTGTACGGGTGCCCCGGCGGCCGGCGTCGCGCTGGCCTCGGACTCGGAAGATCCACTCGAGCGCACGTTCTACTCAGCCAACGGGTTCCCTTCCGCCACCGCAGTGGAGACCGGCATGGACGGCTACGGGGGCCTCGTCAACGTCAGTCCAGGGCCGACGACGCTGTCGGCGTCCTTGGTCATTGGTGGCCGTCGCCTCGATCGGGTGACGGTGTTGGTCCAAGCCGGAGCTCAAAGCATGACGACGCTGGTGCCCAGTGGCCGCTGAAGCCTTGCCGCTGCGTGCGGCGACGCCCGTGTCCGTCGGGCGTTACGACATCGTAGCCCTTCTGGGCGAGGGCGGCATGGCGCGAGTGTTTCTGGCGCTGCAGCGCGGAGCCTTCGCCGTCGAGAAACTCGTCGTAGTCAAACAGCTACGGCAAGAATACGCTGCGGATGAGGTGTTTTTGGCCATGTTTCGGGACGAGGCGCGCATCGCGCTCCGCCTGAACAATCCCAACGTCGTTCACACGTACGAGGTCGTGGGCGAGCCTCCGGATGTCCTTCTGGTGATGGAGTATCTGGAGGGGCAAACCCTGTCGCAGGTACTACGGAAGGCCGGGCGCGTCGCGTTCCCGCTCAACGTGCACATTTGGGTTTTGACGCAGGTGCTCGCGGGCCTGCAATACGCGCATGAGTTGCGCGATCTGGACGGCAGCGCGCTCGGCGTGGTGCATCGGGACGTGAGTCCGGCCAATGTTCTCATCACCTCTGTAGGCGAGGTCAAGCTGCTGGACTTCGGCATCGCCAAGGCCGCCGGCGCCGCTTCCTTCACGCAACAAGGTATCATGAAGGGCAAGCTCGGCTACGCCTCACCGGAGCAGTGCCTAGCGATGCCGTCCGACGCGCGCACGGATCTGTTCGCCGTGGGCGTGATGTTGTGGGAGGCCATCGCGGGACGCCGCCGCGCGATCGCAGAGACGAGCGTAGCCGCCGTTCAGGCGCGCGTAACCAACCGCGAGCCCGCGATCGAAGACGTGGTGCCCGATGTCTCTCCGCTGCTCGCGGCGATCTGCCGCAAGGCGCTGGCGTTCGAGCCGGAAGACCGCTTCGCATCCGCACAAGAGTTTCGAGAAGAGCTGGAGAAGTACCTGCAAGCCACTGGCTCGCAGCATCACGCCCAAAAGCTCAGTGAGACGATGAAGCGCCTGTTCGCCAGCGAGTTCGCCGGTGTCCGCGCGAAGGTCGAAGCGTGCGTGCAGGAAAGTCGGCGCTCGCTCCACCCGATCGAGAGCAGCGTGTCCATGCTGGTCCGCAGCTCCGCAATCACGAACCGGCACTCGTCGACCCCAGCGGAGGCTCCGCGCTTGTCCAAAGCCGCGCGCTTCGGCGTGGTGGGAGGGCTCGCCGTCATCGGTTTGCTCGCGATCATCGCGCTGCGCTCCGCGCCAGCGCCGCGCACGCCGACCGACGCGGCCATCGCCGCAGCCGTGGGCCCTGATTCGAAACCAGAAACGGTCGGCGCCCCAGCACGACTGATTGCCGTCACCGAAGCCCCCGTCCGCATCGCGATCACGGTCAGCCCTCCGTCCGCGCAAATCACGCTCGACGGGCGCGGTCTTTCCAATCCCTTCGCGGGAGAGCTCCAGCGCGACGCGGGCGAGCACGAGCTCGTGGTGAGCGCGCGCGGGCACCACAGCGAGCGACGCGTGATTTCGCTCACGCGCGATCTCGATCTTGCGCTCGTCTTGGCTCCAGAGTCCAACGCGGGACGTAACTTTCGGCCCACGGCGCGCATGGGCACCGCGGCTCGCCCGGCACCTGTGGACGCTCCGCAAGCGGCGGTAACCAGCGCGCCCGCTCCGCGACCGGCGGCCTCCCCCGCGCAAGCCACGCCGGGTCAAAACCTGAAGAAGCAAGCCCGTGGTGGTCAGCGCACGATCGACGAAAGGGATCCGTACCAATGAGAAAGTGCCTGGTTGTGTCCGCGCTGACGGCGAGCACGCTGCTCTTCCGCGTTGCGGCGGCAGAGCCCCCTGCCGCCGACCCGCCAGGCGGCGTGGACCAAGCCCGTACTCACTTCTTGCGCGGCGCGGAGCTATACAAGGAAGCCAACTACGACGGTGCGCTGGCGGAGTTCTCTCGCGCTTATCAACTCGTGCCGAACTATCGAGTGCTCTACAACATCGCGCAAGCGCAGGTCGAGCGCCACGATTACGTAGCCGCACGCAACGCCTTTCAGGACTATTTGCGCCAAGGCGCGACAGATGTTCCGGAGGATCGCCGCGAGGAGGTGCAGCGCGAGATCGCCAATCTGAGCACGCGCATCTCTGAGCTGACCGTGACCTCCAACGTGACGGGCGGAAGCGTCACGGTCGATGGCGTGACCGTCGGCACGCTGCCGCTGGAGACTCCGCTGCTCGTGAGCGCAGGCACGCGCCGTGTAGCGGTGAGCAAGCCCGGTTACGCCACCGTGGAGCGGGTCATCAGCGTCACGGGCGGCGACAAGCCGGAGCTTGCGCTGCAGCTCGAACCGATTGTCTCGACAACGCAGGCGCCTCCAACCCCCGTTCAAGCCGAGCAAAAGCGGCGCGGTCCAGGCGCTGGCGCTTGGCTGAGCCTGGCCGCAACCGGCGCGTTTGCGGCCGGCGCGGTCACGTTCGGGCTCTTGACTCAAGACAAAGACAGCGACTTGGACGCGCAGCTCGCTCGTCATCCGGCTGATCGAGGACGCGTCTCCGACACGCGCTCACAACTGAAGCTATACGCAGGTCTCACTGACGGCTTCGCTGCGGCCTCGGCCGTGTCTGCAGTGCTCGCAGTCTATTTTTTCGTTTCAGGTTCGAGCTCCAGCGAGGAAGCGCCGCGACCCAAAGCGGCACGCGTCGTGCCCTTCGGCAATGGCATCGCAGTTACTGGCAACTTCTGAGCGGCCGAATCACCCCCGCCGATTATCGCCTACATCTGCCACGTTGTTTCGACGCGGACGACGAGACGTTGAACGCCTCGCGACGAAGCGCGCTCGAGCCTCAAAGTCGTTGACACTTCGGCGGTAGAGACCCTAAACCGTTATGGCAGCGGGTCACGCAACCTCGTTGGGTTGTTGGCTGGGGAACCAGGGGACGTGCCGCAAGCAGCGCGATGTTTCGCGCAAGAAAGGCAGGCTGGAGGATGACGCTTCGTAGACGCGATTTGCTTGCTCTCATGGGTTCGTCGGCGGTCGGGCTCTCGGCGGCTGATGCGTTGGCGACTGGCCACGTCGTGCGCCGCAACGTAGCCATCATCGGTGGTGGCTCCGCAGGCACCTACGCTGCGCTCCGCCTGCGCGATCAAGGCAAGAGCGTGGTGATTCTGGAACGCAGCGAGCGCCTCGGCGGCCACGCCGAAACATATCGGGATCCCGGCACCGGCGCGCCCATCGACATCGGAGTCATCATCTTCCCGGACATCGCGCTCGTGCGAAACTACTTCGCGCGTTTTGGCGTGCCGCTGATCAATCCACCGCAGGGCGGCGGTGGGAGCAGCAAGTTCGTCGACTTCCGTACTGGCGCAGCGGTGGACGCGTTCAATCCATCCCCGGCGGAGCTGGGCGCAGCGTTGCAGACCTACTTCCAACTCGTGACCGGGCCGTTCGCGTTCCTGGCTCAAAGCGGCTATCAGCTGCCAGAGTCGGGACCGCTGCTCGATCAGCTGCTGCTCCCGTTCGGGAAGTTTGCGGAACAGCATGGCCTGAAAGCGTTGCTGCCCCTGTTCTTCCTTTATGCGCAGGGTTTCGGCACGTTGTTGGAGACGCCAGCCGTCTACATCCTGAAAAACCTAGGACCTGAAGTGATGGCCGGGATTCTCACTGGGGCCTTCGTGGTGGTCCCCACCGGCGTCGGAAGTTTGTACGACGCAGCCACCGAGGAGCTCGCCTCCGACGTGTTGTTCGGAGCCTCCGTAGTGAAGGTGATCCGCCCCACGCGTGGACCCGTATCGATCATCACGACGACCGCTTCTGGGCCGAAACTGATTCAGGCAGACAAGGTTCTGTTCACGGCGCCGCCCACTACCGCCAACCTGTGCGTGTTCGATCTAGACCCGGAAGAATCCCGCATCTTCGGCCGTTTCAACCCCAACCATTACTTCACAGCCGTGGTCGAGACACAGGGGTTGGCTCCGGATCTTTCGCTCGTGAATGCTGCAGCCAAGACGCCGGCAAACTTGGCACCTTTGCCTGGCATTTACTCGGTTTCGCCGAGTCCGATTCCGGGACTGACCAACGTCAAGTTCGGCAGCGACACGGCGCTCTCCGACCGCACGGTGCGTTCTGCGATCCGTTCCAGCCTCGAACGCGTCAAGCTCCCTGGTGTCGGGCCCATCTCCGTCGACGGCTTCGCGACTTTCAAGAGCCACAGCCCCTTCGCGCTCATGGTCAGCCCAGCCGACATTCGGCGCGGCTTCTACAAGAGCCTGGAGAACCTGCAAGGGCGCCGCAAGACGTTCTACGCTGGCGCCACCTTCCAGACCCACAGCTCCGCCTCCATCTGGGCCTACATCGAAGAGCTGCTGCCCCGCCTGTCCGCGTAGCCACGCTCGAGAACGACTGGGGCTCGCCGCATCGACGTCGTCCCCAGTCCCTCGAGCCAGCGGCACCGCGTGGAAAGGGGGCAATCCGCAGTGTGGGACCCGTCGACTTGACGCGGCCGAAATCGTCGGCGAACTGTAGAGGTTCGCCCAATGGCCGAAGACGCAAAGTTCCCTGTTGCTCCAGGTGATTACATCGCCGGGAAGTACCGTGTGGAGCGCTTGCTCGGGTCCGGTGGAATGGGCGTCGTGTTTTCGGCATTTCATCTGCAGCTGCATGAGCGCGTCGCGCTGAAGTTCTTGCGTTCGGACGTGACGCGCGAAGGAGAGGCGGTCACGCGCTTCGTGCGGGAGGCGCGCGCCGCCGTCCGCATCCGCAACGATCACGTCGTTCGGGTGATGGATGTGGGGACGCTGGACGACGGCGCGCCGTACCTGGTGATGGAGCATCTCGAAGGGCGCGACCTAGCGGCGGAGCTCGCTCTGCGCGGCCGATTCGCGCTGACGGACGTGGTGGACCTACTGCTGCAGGCCTGTGAAGCGCTGGCGGAGGCGCACTCGCTCGGCATCGTTCATCGCGATTTGAAACCGGCAAACTTGTTCTTGACCCAGCGCGCCAATGGCTCGCTCTGGCTCAAGGTGATGGACTTTGGCATCTCCAAGGTCCCGCTCGGCGTGCAAGAGCCGGCGATGACGCACACCCACGCGATGCTGGGATCGCCGACCTACATGTCGCCCGAACAGCTGCGCTCACCGCGAGACGTCGATGCGCGCAGCGATCTGTGGGCGCTCGGCGCGGTGCTGTTTCAACTGCTGAGCGGCGAGCCTCCCTTCAAAGGCCAAACGCTGTCCGATCTGTGTATCAATATCGCGACACAAGACTCGCCCAAGCTGAGCGCACTCCGCCCCGATCTTCCCCGCGAGTTCGACGCGGTACTCGATCGCTGCATGGCGAAAGAGCGCGAGCAGCGCTTCTCCAACGTCGCCGAGTTGGCGCTGGCGCTGGCGCCGTTCGCTTCCAGGCAAGGACTCTCCTCACTCGATCACGTCGTATCGGTGATAAAGTCGAGCGGAGCCTCTGTGTCAGCGCCTAACGGCGCGGCTTCCGCAGCCGTCTCGGCACCGAAAGTCGTGCCCTCCGCAACGCTCACGGCCTGGGACCAAAGCTCGGCGACATCTCGGCGCCCGCGACGCTTGCTCGCGCTCGCTGCGGTCACGGCTCTGGCGTTAGGCTCCGTGACTCTCTACTTCAATACCAAGGCGCCCCCGGCGCTGCCGACCGGCCCCGCGTCGACGCTGACCTCACCGCACAGCGCCGTCGTCGCGGTGGCGCCTCCGCTCGACGCCGCCGCCAGCGTCGACTCAGCTGCCGCGCCGCCACGCGCGAACGCGCCAGCCTCCGCCGCAGCCCCTCTCGGCAACGGGACACCCTCAGCAGCGGCCGCAGCGACGCGTCCCCTCAGACCGAAAGCCAGCAGACCAGCCGCCAGCGCGCCAACCAAGCCCGCGGTACCGCCAGCCAAGCCCTCCACCACGGGCAGTGTGTTCGACAGTCGCAGGTTTTGAGTGAGCGCCAGCGCCGCTCATACTTCGACGCGGCGACGGCGTTTCCGTTCAGGAAGCCGCGGTGTACAGTGAGTGGTGAATGACGCGCGCGGTCCTCGTCGGAGCTCTGGTGGTCACAGCCAGCTGTGCGCAGCTCCTCGGCTTTGACCAGGATCGGTTAGCGAGCGGCGGCAGCCCAGCGACCAACGGCGGAAGCAGCGCTGTCGGCGGCGCTGCAAATCTTGGTGGAACCTCCGGCAACGCGCACGGCGGCTCTCCAGCAGGCGAAGCGGGACAGACTAGTGGCGGCGCCTCTACCAGCGCCGGCGGCGCGAGCGCGCGCGGTGGCAGCGGCGGCAGCGTGAGCGGCGGCGCGTCCAGCTTCGGCGGTGCGGGCCAGGGTGGCGCGCCCAAAGGCGGGAGCGTGAGCGACGCGGGCGGCGGCGGCGCACTGTCTAGCGCTGGCGCCGGCGGCGAGGGCGGCAACGAACAACCCTGCAGCGGTACTGCGGGACCGGTGATGGTGCGAGTCGGCAGCTACTGCATGGACCAAACCGAAGTTTCGAACCTTCAGTATTATCAGTTCGTCAAAGCACGCGTCGAGCCCGCCACCATCTCTGGCTGCGAATGGAAGGCGAACTTCCTGCGCGATCCGCCGGCGACGGAGCGCGAAAACATTCCGGTGGGCAACGTCGATTGGTGTGACGCCAAAGCCTATTGTCTCTGGGCAGGCAAGCGCTTGTGTGGTCGCAGCGGCGACGGCGCGAATCCACCAAATGACGACAGCTATCTGAACTCGCCCGCGCTCGACGAATGGTATCGAGTCTGCTCCGACAACGGTTCCAAGAAGTACAGCTACGGGCAAAGCTATGACGCGAGCGTCTGCAACTCGAAAACGGGCGACATGCGCGCGGTAGGGACCACGCCAACTTGTACCGCGTACGACGGCAAGATCTTCGACCTGCTCGGTAATACTTGGGAGTGGGTCGCCGCCTGCGAAACGGATAGTCAGGATCTGCCGGCCAAAATTCGCTGTCGGCATCGCGGCGGCTCGCATGCCTTCGACGATATCAGCTGCCAAGAAGCCGCCACTCAAGCCCGTGACTTCAGGGCCCAGGATCTTGGGTTTCGCTGCTGCAGCGACTGACACACCATGCATTCATACCTGGCTCATCGGGCGCGACTGACTCTGCTGTGCACCTGTCTGCTCTGGATACCGCGGGTCGTCCAAGCCGCGCCTTCGGAGTCCAGCGTAGCCCAGGCGTTGTTCGACGACGCGAAGAGCTTGATGAAGCAGGGCGACTACGCCGCCGCGTGCCCGAAGCTCGAAGAGAGCCAACGCCTGGATCCGGCGCTGGGGACGTTGCTCAATCTCGCAGATTGCCGCGAGAAGGAAGGCAACGTGGCGACCGCGTGGAGCCTGTTCCGCGACGCGGAGAGCCTCGCTAAGCGCGGCGGTCACAGCGACGCGGAAGAGGTCGCGCATTCCCGCGTCGTCGCACTGACCGCGCAGGTGCCGCGTCTGCTGATCAAGGTCACCCCTGGACAACCGAAGCGCCTTCGAATCGTGCGCAACGACGTCGACGTCGGCGCTCCGCAATGGGGCACCGCGGTGCCGCTCGATCCCGGTCGGTACGAGCTCGTCGCTTCGGCGCCGGGCCACCAAGAGTTCCGGACCAGCGTTACTCTGGAGCTCCGCAGCGGCACGGTCAGCGTCGTGGTTCCGCAGCTGAGCCAAGACGGCGCCGAGCCAACTGCGGTCGCGTCGCGCGCGACCGAAAACGACGCCGCGTCGAGCCCAGCGCCGGAGCGGCGTCGAGTTAGCTCGGTTCCCACTGCGACGTGGGTTTTGGGCGGCATCGGCCTGGCTGCGGTCGGCACGAGCCTGACCCTCGGCGCCTGGGCCAAGTCCCAATACGACTCCGCGGATTGCCCGGATCATCTTTGCAAAACCAGCGAGGAGCTCGAGCAACGCGAGGCTGCACGCACCAAAGCGACGGCGGCAACCATCGTCTTCGCCGCCGGTGCTGCAGCACTGATCGGCGGGGTCACGTTGTGGGCGGTGCGCCCAACCACCTCTGAACCGACGAGCGCCGTCCAATCCCTTCGCCTTCGCGCAGGGCTCGGCTCAGTCAGCCTGTTTGGCACGTGGTAGCCAGGGACACAGAAACGTGAGGTGCCGTGGGCGCTTCTACGTCACGCGCAGTCCTACCCTCGTATCCCTGGCAGAATTTCGCCGACGGTCGCTAGATCGTAATCCACCGGCCAGGTGTCGTTCTTCCGTCCACTCACGCTGGTGGAGCCGTAGCCCTTCTGCCCATTGCGCTCGTAGTCTTCCGGACTCAAGCCCATGGCTTGCATCGCGGTGACCAGGAATTGGTTGTGGGGCACGCCGCGGATCACGTTGCCGTCTTCTTGGGAGAAATAGGCTTTGTTTTCCCAGTCGATGTAGTCGAGGTAACGGCCCGGTTTGATGAAGCCGCCAGCGCTGCCGGCTAGCACGCAGGGCACGCTGTAGGCGATGTGATTGAAGCCGAGCTCGTTGCCCCAATACACGAGCGAGTTATCCAGATAGGTGCTGCCACCCATCTCCGGAACGTCCAGCTTGCTAAGCAGCTTGGCGAAGATTTCCTTCGTGATCCACTGATTGATGCCCTTGAGCATGCGGCGCGAGTTGGCGTTGTCCCAGTCGTGAGCCAGGCCGTGCCAGGTGCCACCGCTGGCGTCCTCGGAATGATAGAAGCCGACGAGTTTGTCGTCGTCGGGATCAGGCCCTGGGCCAAGCGCCTTGTGCACGCCGATGGTGATGACACGGGTGCGGTCGCACATCACGGCTGCCGCGACGATATCCAAAAACAGGTTCCACTTGCTGGTGATGTCCGCGGTGTCGAGTTTGGTGTTGTTGGCGAGCGACGCCGGCTTCGCAGGCGCGGTGCACGACATCATCGGGGTGCTGCTGAGGCGCGCCTGGATCTCCGAGATCAGCGTGGTGTACTGATCCAAGAGTTGCTTGTCCCCGGCGGACAGGCGCGGGCTTTGCTTCAGGCGCAGGTAGTCCTGGTAGACGCGGTCGATGAGCAGCTTATCGCGCTCGCCGCTGTTGTTGCCGCCGCCGCTCGGTACCATGTCCGCGAATACGTCATTGAAGGCGTCGAGCGGATTCGTGCGGGCCTTCAGCTGCTGGATGGGGCCGCCGGCTTTGCCGAGATCCGAATACGACATCGCGTCGGTGACGCCCTGTGAAATGTTCAAAGAGCGCAGGCCCGGTGTCGAAGGATAAACCTTGGACGAGTAGGCCATCACCTGATCGATGGTGGGCACGTCATCCAAACTGTCGGCGTCGCAGGGGGTTGCCGCGGTGCAGGAGGAGAAGTTACCGAGCAAGCCGCCGTAGTTGTGGTTGACGGCCGGCAGAAAATCCAAACCTCGCACCAAAGTGAGCTTGTCGAGAAATGGATTCAGCGATGGACCGAGGATGCCGGAGATGCCCGCGTCGGTCTTCAGCTCCGACAGCGGCGCGTACGTATAGTTCTTGCCAGATACCAGCTTCTTCGTGAGCAGCGTGGTGCCGTCGGCCTTGCTACCGGAGTACTTGCTGTTCTTCAGCTGATAACCGTTGCCGCTGAAGGCCGGGTACCATTCCTTCACCAACTGCGTACTGAACGACTTCAGCACGATGAAGCGGCGCGGTCGCGTGCCTTCCGCGGCCGCGACGGCGCGCGGCGAGAGCGACTCGAGAAACGGTAACGCGAGCAGGCCCCCCGCGGCCGAGCGCAGGAAGATTCGACGTGAAATGCCCGACGAGCTCATGGTTTCTCCATTTTTCGCATACGAAAACCGCTGGCGGTGGCGATGCTGCGGAACACGTCCGAAAGCTGCGCGTTGGGGTCGAGCAGGCTCTTACGCATGCCGTCGAACGCGCAAGCGTCCTGGCTATCCTTCGTGGGGTCGCGGCGAAGAGCGTAGCGGAAGTAGTTGGCGGACAAACACGCTTCCACCTTGCCGCTCGCGACGATCGCCTGATTGAGCTCGATCGGATTCGCGATCGCAACCGCCGGTCCTACCAACCCAATCTTGGCGCTGGTATCGAGCGGCAACGTAGCCAGCAACGCCCCCGTCTGCTCGTCGAAGATGCGCTCTTCCGTGCGGTAACGCCCGAGGGAATCGAACGCTTCCATCACGTAACCCAGGTCACTGAACGCGCTGTGACAGCCCGCGCACAACGCGTTGCCCTCCACCTTCTTCTGATAACGCGCGCGCGTCGTGAGCGCCTGACTCGGCGGAGGAGCGTCCAGCGACCCGGGCGGCAAGCTCGTGGGATCCGGCCGCGGCAGGTTGTCGCACAGCAGCGAGCGACGAATCATCGAGCCACGATGAAACGGATTGGTCGTCTCCAAACTCGACGCCAGCAACGCCGCCCGTTGCAACAGGCCCATTCGTGTACCTTCTGGGAGAGCTGGATAAGCACCCGTGCCCTTCCACGCCGTCACCCCGTACAAGCGCGCTAGATCTGCGGAGCGCGTCACGGACGCCGTCGAGGTGAGCAGCTGATTGAAGCTGCCCGGCTGTTTCCAGGTATAGAGTTCGGTTAGATCCCGGACCTCTTGCACCATGTCGCCCCAGTGGTCGTGTCCGCTCTCCCCGATGTGCTCACCCTTGGCAAACGCCTGGAAAGCCGGACGCTCCGACACGAAACCGGTGAACGACTCGAAGTGCATCCACTCGTTCCAAAATTGCCAGATCGTGCGCTGCGTGCGCGGGTCCGCGAATACGCGATCGAGCGCCGCTTCGAAGCCTGCGTCCGTATCGAGCTTGCCGCTTGCGGCGTCGTCGAGCAGCGCGTCGTCCGGCAGCGTCTGCCAGAATGTGTAGGACAAGCGCGACGCGATCTCGAACGCGTTGAGCTTGAAGTAGTCGCTGCGTTGGTCCACCGCCGCGCCTTCGAGCTCCAGATGATTCAGAAAACGTGGAGAGAGCAAGAGCACCACGAGCGTGTTGCGCAGAGCCTCGGCGCTGCTTGCTGCTTTGGGGGAACTGCCCTGAGCTACGTCGCGGAACTCGGTGAGCTCGTCATTCGTGAGCGGTCGGCGGAAAGCCCGACGCCCGAATTGCTTCAGAAAGTCATCCAAACACTTCGCGCTCAGGCTGTCGCTCGTCGCGCAGCTACCCGCGAGCGCAGTCAGGCGCTCGGTGTTTTTGGTGGCTGCGTCGCCGATGGACGTCGCAAGCTTGAAGTACGCGTTGAGATGTTCCGAAGTGACGCGCCGGTCGAGGCCGCGGAAGGCGATCGTGCTGTCGTCCGGCACCGCGGCGAGCTCCGTCGTCAATTCGGCGGCCACGGCCGCGAGTCCGCTGGCTTCGAGCAAATCCCGCACCGTATTGCGGTATTGCAGCGTCGAAAGCTTCATCAGCGGCGTCGCGCCGGGTTCGGCTCCCGTCGGCGGACACACCCCGAACGTTCGGGGATCGGCCACCTCTGCGGGCGCACCGCCCAGGCTCTGCGCGCCACCGTTGACCGTCCCGGCGCCTCCGCCAGCTGCGCTCTTCCCTCCCAGCGCGCCCTGCCCGGCGGCTCCGCTCGAACTGCCACCCCCGCGCCCCCCGCTGGCACCTTCCGCGCCCCCTACAGGCACCCCTACTGCGCCGGCGCCTCCCGGCAACTCGTCTACGCTGGCGGAGCAACCGCCAAGGGGCAGACCGCTCGACAACGCACCCAGGGCCAGCCAAAGCGCGATCGAATGCCGTTCCCGTTGAGATGCGCGTGCAGCCATGCGTCCGTATGAACCTCGACGGCTCTGCGACGGCTCAGCTGAAATTTCCGGAGCAGCACCGGCGCCCCTGGCGTGCCCTCGCGTGCAGCGCCCGGCCGGCAACGTCCGTAATTTCCGCCTCACGACTCGTGTGCAAATGTGGGCTTAAGTCCGGCGGCGTGCGTCCGAATGGCTGAAGGGCACATGCGACCAGAGCCTCACGTTCACTCGTCGTCGACAACTGCAAGCAGTGGGCGTAATTCCCAGAGCAAGAGATGACGAAGATCTTCATCGTCGAGGACGAGGCGATCATCCGCTACGACATTCGTCGCACGCTCGAGCGCTTGGGCTACGACGTGGTCGGCACAGCGCAAAGCGCGGTCGAGGCCATCGTCGCCATCGAGGAACTGCGACCAGATCTGGTGTTGATGGACATTCAGCTCGGCGGTCGCATCGACGGGATCTCGGCCACCGCGACGATTCGCAAGCGCCTGGGTGTGCCAGTGATCTACCTGACCGCACACTCCGATGAAGCCACGCTGGCCAGGGCCAAAGAAACTGGCCCGCACGGCTATCTGATCAAGCCGTTCAACGAACGCGACCTGCGCACCGCCATCGAAGTAGGGCTACGCAAGCACGAGCTCGAACAACAGCTCGCGCAGCGCGAGCGCTGGTTCTCTACGACCTTGGCGTCGATTGGGGACGCGATCATCGCCACCGACGCGGACGAGCGCATCACGTTCCTGAACGCCGTTGCCGAGAAGATTACGGGCTATAACAACGCGGACGCGTGCGGTAAGCATGTCAGCGAGATCCTGAAGCTGGTGGACAACCGCGGAAAGGCATTGGATCCGCCCAGCGCGTCGGCCATTCGCGATGTCTTCAGCGTCGAGCTGCCGCAAGTCACGCGCCTGGTCGACCGCGACGGCACGAGCAAAGAGGTCGCGGACTCCATTTCGCCAATTTTAGACGATCAGGGCAACATGCTCGGCAGCATCGTGGTGTTCCGTGACGTCACGGAGCACCGCCGGATCACCGAGCGCCTGGCGGCGGCCGAACGCTTGGCTTCGTTTTCGACCATGGCGGCCGGCATGGCTCATGAAATCAACAATCCATTGGCGGCCATGCTCGCCAACGTGGAATACGCCTTCAAGGCCCTGCAAGAGGCCCCTTCGGCCCATTCGAACGACCCCAAATCGATCGCCATCGAAAGGGCCTTGGAGGCGCTCACGGATGCGAGCGCGGCCGGCGTGCGTATCCGCAGGCTGGTCCAAGATCTGAAGAAGTTTTCCCGCGCCGACGATCTGCCGCAGGAAGTGGTGGATCTCCCTGACATACTCGAGGCCGCGTTGAAGTTGAGCCGTCATGAGTTCGGCAGCTCCACCAGCGTGTTCCAGAAGCTCGGCACGACGCCGCTCGTTTCGGCGAACGAAGCTCAGTTGGTACAAGTCTTCGCCAATCTGATGATCAACGCGGCCCACGCTACGCGTGATATTCACGGTCGTCCGACTCGAATCGAGATTTGTAGCCGTACCGACGAGGCCGGCTTCGCGATCGTGGAGATCAAAGACGACGGCAGTGGCATCGCTCCGGACGTCCTGACCAAGATCTTCAATCCGTTCTTCACCACCAAGCCGGTCGGCACCGGTCTCGGTCTTGGCCTGTCGATCTGTAAAACGCTGATCGAGGGCTTGGACGGCGAGATCTCCGCGGATAGCCAGCCTGGGCACGGAGCGACCTTTCGAGTATTGCTCCAGCCGGCCAAGGGGGAGCTGCGCCGCATCAGCCGCAGCGCCCCGCCGCCGCCTACGCGACGTGGGCGTGTCCTGCTAATCGACGACGATGAGGCAATTCGTCGCGTGATCACGCGCATGTTGCGGGACCATCACGACGTGTTCGTGGAGTCGGATGGTCGCGCGGGGTTGGAGCGCCTCTCTCGTGGCGAGACGTTCGACGTGGTGTTCTGCGATCTGGGGATGCCATTCGTGTCCGGTGTCGAATTCTACGAGGCGGCGCAGACCATCGATCCAAATCTGACGCGCCGGGTGGTGTTCTTGTGCGGCGGCGTGATGACGGATCGCGCGAGCCTGTTCCTGGCTAGTTGCCCGAATCAGATCCTGGCAAAGCCGTTCTCGCACAACGAGATCCTCGCCGTCGTCGCCGGCCACGTGGTGCAAAACTAACCGGTAGCCATGCTGATTCCGGCGCGACCAGCCACGGAGCAGGCACGGCAGCTGGCCGTGGCCGACTACGTACCTGACGTAGATCCAGAGCAAGGTCTGGACGCACTCACACGTCTCGTCGCACTCACGCTCCAAGTTCCGACCGCCCTGATTTCAATCGTCGACGCCGAGCACCAATGGTTCAAGTCTGCGTTCGGTCACTGCCTCACGAGCGCCGCGCGAGATGTCTCCTTCTGCGGTCACGTGGTGGCGAGCGGCCAGCAACTGATCGTTCAGGACGCATTCCAAGACGAGCGCTTCAGAGACAATCCCTCGGTCGTTGGCGAACTGCGCGTGAGGTTTTACGCCGCATCGCCCCTGACGACGCCGGACGGGCACGTGCTGGGGACGATTTGCGCCATCGACAGCCAGCCTCGGGAGCTCAGCGCACGCGAACGGGAGGTGTTGGATCTGTGCGCAGCGCAGGTCATGGCGCAGCTCGAACTCGGTCGCAAGGAACGCTACCTTCGTCAAGCTGCCAATGAAGCGCGCGCCAAGGAGGCCCACTTTCGCACGCTGTTTCGCTCGACCGCCGACGGCGTGACCATGATCGATATCCACGGCAACGTCGTGGACTGCAATCCGGCGGCCGAAAACATCCTGGGCAGGCCACGTGAGCAACTCCTGGGCAGAAGCGCGCTCGCGCCTTCTCACGTTCGTCTGATCCACGCGGACGGTCGTCCCATGACCGACGAGGAGCGCCCAGGTCACAGGGCGCTCAAGTCTGGCCAACCCACGACGAACTTGATCATGGGCATGCAGCCAGACACCGGCGAGGCACAGTGGCTCAGCATCAGCGGAACACCGCTGCGCTACGGCGACACGGACAGCGTCAATGGCGTCGTGTTGACCTTCAGAGACATCACGGCAAGCCAGCGCGCGCGCGTGGCGCAAGCGCGGAGCGAAGCGCGCTTCCGTGCGTTGGTCAACTTGGCACCCGTCGGCATCTTCGAAACGGACTCCGCAGGCCACTGCGTCTACGTCAACGATCAATGGGTCGCCATCACCGGCATCAGCGCAGAACAAGCGACCGGCGACGGTTGGGCGCGCGCCATTCACCCGGAGGACGCAAAGTCCGTGTTCGACAAGTGGCAGAGCACGGCGTGCGCCGGAAGCCCCTACGAGGACACATTTCGCTTCTTACGACCGGACGGACAAGCCGTCTTCGTCATCGCCCAAGCGGTGCCGCTGCGCGACGAAGACGGCAACATCACGAGCCACCTCGGTACCGTCATCGACATCACGCGCCTGCGGCAGACGGAGGAGGCGCTGCGTCGCACCGAGGCAACCTTCCGCTCGCTCATCGAACGAGCGCCCATCGGCGTAGGCGTCCGCGTCGGCCCTGTCGTCAAGTTTGCAAACGGTGCGCTACTGCGCGCGCACGGTGCCAGTAGTTTGGAGCAGGCCGTAGGCCTGGACATCTTCTCGTCCATGCTACCGAAGTCGAAAGCAACTTTCGCAGCTCGGCTGGCACGCATCCAACGCGGCGAGTCACCGGGGCCGGAGGTCTTTCACTTCTCTAGAATAGATGGCAAAGAGGCGGTCCTCGAAATCGACTCCATCCCCGTGGAGTTCGAGGGTGCTCCTGCCGTCATGTCACTCGTGCGCGACGTGAGCGAACTGGAGCTCGCCCGCGGCGAACGCGACTCCGCCCACGCAGCGCTCGTCGAATCCCTGGCCCAGAAGGAGACGCTGCTTCGCGAAATCCATCATCGGGTCAAAAACAACCTGCAGGTCATCACCAGCTTGTTGCGACTGCGGCGCAGCAGCCTCAGCGACAACGCCGCGCTCGCCGCCTTCGATGACTCCATCGCTCGCATCCACGCGATCGCGCTGCTGCATGAGCGCCTCTATCGCTCTGCGAACCTCGACCGCGTCGACCTTCGGAGCTATTTGCGGGACATCCTCGACGAAGTCGCACGCACCTACTTGGACTCGAGTTACCCCGTCAAATTCGAACTATCCTGCGCGCAGGTCGGCCTCAACATCACGCAATGTGTGCCGCTCGGTCTCATCGTCAACGAGCTGCTCACGAACGCGCTGAAACACGCCTTCAACACCGAGCAACCGGCTCACCCCGTGGTGAAGCTCACGTTCGAGCAAAACGCCGAGCAGTGCCAGCTGCTGGTGAGTGACAATGGCGTTGGCATGCCACAGAGCGCCAACGGCAGTGATTCGCTAGGCATGATCTTGGTCGAAAGCCTCGCTCAGCAGTTGCTGGGCACCGCCGAGGTGCAGAGCGCGCAGGGCACGACTTGGCGCATCCGCTTTCCGCTTCGTACCCAGCTAGGCGATTCTAGGCTGCCCCAGTAGACTCCGCAGCAGAACGTTCAGGTGGCTTTAGCGGAGAGCGCCCCCAGCTCTTCGAAGTCCAGGTCCCGCTCCAGCTCGTGCAGCACGCGATCGTCGATCTGTCCCGTGCGATGCAGTCGGAGGAGCTCCGCGCGACCGGCCGCATTGGCCTCCAGTACCAGATCGAAATGCGCCTGCAGTCGGGGCTGGTATTCCGACTCGTTGCCCGCGTAACGTTCCGAGATGGTAGCGCGCCGGCGATAGCTCTCGAGCAACTGTGGGTGGATCACTGATCCGTCCGGCGCGTAGGCCCGCGTCTCCACGAGCTTCGCCATTGCCTGCGCCATCGCCGCCTCAGCCTGGGACATGTTCAACGGGGCGACGTGGGCGCCGGCCTCAGGCGGGTGCAGCCGGCGGATCACCACACCGAGCGTCGTGCCCTGCAGCAGCACGGTCACCAGGATCACGGCGAAGGCCGCGACTAGTATGAAGTCACGACCCTGTAGCTCCGCGGGCACGCTCAGCGCGACCGCCAGCGTGACGACGCCGCGCATGCCGGCCCAGCTCAGCACCGTCGACGCCTGCCAGCCCATGGTCTCGAAGCGACGCCAGCCGAAGCTACGACGCAGCGCGATGACGCCATCGCAGGCGAAGATCCAGGCGAAGCGCGCCAGCGTCATCGCTAGCAGGATCCACAGGACGGGCACGGTCATGTGCTCGACCACCACGGAGAAACCACCGGCGCGATCGATGACGTCGCGCAGCGACGAGCCGATCAGCATGAACACGCTGGCCTCGAGCAGAAAGATCAGCACCGTCCAGAACGAGGTGCCGCGGAGCCGGATGGCGGCCGAGAACACCACGTGCTGGTACCAGCCGCAGATGAGGCCGGTCACAACCGTGGCGATGACGCCCGACACGTGCACCAGCTCCGCCAAGATGTAGCTGGCCCAGCACAGCAACACAGACGAGGCAATGACGAGGTATTCATCGCGCAGTCGCTTCACCACGACCACCCAGGCGACGCCGACCGCAGCGCCGACGGCCGCGCCCCCGAGCGCGAGCAGCGCGAAGCTGCCGAGCGCATCCACCGTGCTGAACGTCCCCGTCACCGCCGCCGCCACCGCGAAGCGGAACAGCACCAGGCCGGTGGCGTCGTTCAGCAAGCTCTCACCCTCGAGTAATATAGACAGCCGTTGCGGTAGGTGCACCCGCTGAAGAACCGCGCGCGCCGCGATCGCGTCCGGTGGCGAGACGATGGCGCCCAGCGCCGCGCAGGCAGCCCAGGGCAGCGACGGCAGCAGCGCGTGCGTCACCACAGCCACCACGACCGTAGTGAATACCACCGCGCCGATGGCCAGCGACAGGATGCCGATCAGGTGACGGCGCAGATGCCGCAGAGGAATGAACCAAGCGCCATCCATCAGCAGCGGCGGCAGGAAGATGACCAGCACCAGCGTCGGATCCAGCGAGATCTGAGGCAACCCAGGAATGAACGCCAGCGCCGCGCCGCCAGCGATCAGCGCCACA
>Ga0247764_1000105_pt1 | contig 31492 bp, 16 predicted proteins | sample UWRJL051202B4_FD_179932 | JGI IMG/M metagenome (GOLD analysis project Ga0247764, IMG submission 179932) | Plant litter microbial communities from Arlington Agricultural Research Station in Wisconsin, United States - UWRJ-L051-202B-4 | ecosystem: Environmental > Terrestrial > Plant litter >...
AACCAATCTATTTTATATAATTTATGATTACATATTATAAATTCAAAAAAAAAAATTATTTATCCATCTTATATATTCTATATAAGAAGAATTTAAGCTTAATATATATTAATAGTTTACTACTTGCCCTATTACTAAGTATTAATAAATGCTTATTATTTACTTCAAATTGCGCATTGCATTAAACCTAACTTGTAAATTATAAATTCTAAGTGCAAGTCAGAAAACTTTAATCATAATATTTATTTATATTTTATAAATATAAAACCTATAAAAACTTAAAGGGTATGAAAATACAACCAACTTTATAGCTGATACCTTATACCCTATATATTCAAATATTTTTAACTTTATAATAAATAAATATTTATAGGGAATATACTATAAGTATATAATATACAAGGTATTAATATTATTAATGCAAATAATATTGGTAATAAAACAGTTCAACAAAATGCCATAAGTTGATCAAAACGTATTCTAGGAAAAGAAGCTCTTGTTCATATGAATATAAATATTAAAATTGAACTTTTTAAACCTAAAACCAATCCATATAATAATCCATCTATAACAGAACTATTTTTTAAAATATCATAATAATAATAATATAACCCTTCTATCAATATATTATTATAATATAGTATTTCATATTTTAACCCTTCCATAATATAATCATAAATAGATACTATTAATGTAGAGCCTACACCTTCATTTATATAAAATATAAATCTTACAAATTCATTTAAATCTTTTTTTACAAAAATAGAAATACTACTTAGGTCTAAAATTATAGAATTAAATAAATCTAAATTATTTATTAATAAATAACCTCCTAAAAATAATATACTAGTAAGTATACACATTAATACAATACTACCATATTCAGCTAAAAAAAAAAAGACAAAAACAACGGCAGCATGTTCTGTCATAAATCCACTAACAAGTTCTGATTCAGCTTCAGCTAAATCAAAAGGAGCTCTATTAGTTTCAGCTATAGAACCTATAAAAAAAATTATAAAGATTATTAATAATGGAAATATAAATCAAACTGTCCTTTGAACTTCAATATTTTCAGTAAGATTTAAACTACCTGTTAACATTATTACTAATAATATAGCAGAGCTTAATACTAATTCATAACTAATTAATTGAGCCGTACTTCTTAAAGAACCTAAAAAAGCATATTTACTATTAGCACTTCAACCTGCTAATAATATACCATATGTAGCTAAAGAAGATACAGCTAACATATAAAAGATACCTAAATTCATATCACTAATTGTTAATCCAGGTCCATAAGGTATAACTGCATAACCTAAAAGAGCAAAAATTAAGGTAATTACAGGACCTATAAAAAATAATATTATATTAGATTGTGTTGGTGCAACATATTCTTTTAATAAAAGTTTTAATGCATCTGCAAAAGCTTGTAATAAACCATAATATCCTACAATATTAGGCCCCAATCTTCTTTGCATACTTGCCATAGTTTTTCTTTCAGCTACTGTTACATAAGCTACTGCTAATAAAGCAGGAACTAATACTATAATGACTTCAATTATTGAAATAATTGAAATTATTGTTGGACTAATAATCAACATTAAAACACAAAAAGAAAGGAAAAACAATCAACGAATACAAATGCTTTATTATATTTATATAATTTTTATATAATTAGTTTTATATTATTAATTATTTAATTAATTAATAATTATATTTAGTAAATTATATTTACTTATAAAATCCTACCTAAATTTAAAATAGGACGGAGGTAATAAATATTACTGGGTGATAGTAAGGGTAAGAATCAAACTTACGACGACTATTTAGTCATTAAATTTATAATTTAACTCATTATACCAACAAATGAAACCTTACTTTAATAATAAATTCTCATTTATAAGAATTTATTTTTAAGATTATTATCATAATCTAATTTAGGTGGATTAAAAATAATAACCATTACGATTTACCTCACTATATCTATAAATATTAATTAATTACTATTATTATTAATTTTAAATAATAAAATTTATCATTATAAGTCTTAATAAGTATAAATAATATATAATAAATACAATTAATAACTTAAATTTAAGTTTTCTTAACTAATTAATTTATTTATTCGAATCTTACTTCGATTTAAAAGTTAAATCAATTAAACTATTTTCAATTAAACTAATTACAGGTACAATTAATACAAAATAACCAAAATATAAAACTGTACTTATCTGTCCTAGTTCTATAAATGGAGATTCTACATGACAAGCTCCTAATTTCATTAAAATTAAAAAATTAGCCACAAAAACTCAAAAAGCTAATTTACTCATAGGTCTAAATTGTAAACCTTTTGATCTTCCTAAATCTGTTATAGGTAATAACATTATTGCTAATATTGCAGCAAACATAGCTATAACTCCTAATAATTTATTAGGGATTGATCTAAGTATAGCATAAAATGGAAGTAAATATCATTCAGGCACAATAGCAGGTGGAGTTTGCATTGGATTAGCCATTATATAATTTTCACTATCTCCTAATACATTAGGCATAAAGAATACAAATAAGCTTAAAACAAATATAAAGATAAATATAGTTACTAAATCTTTAAATAAGAAATAAGGAGCAAATGTTAATCTATCATAGTTACCTGAAAGACCTAAAGGATTACTTGACCCTGCTGTATCATGAAGTGCAATTAAATGCATTAATACTAAAGCAACTAATATGAAAGGTAAAACAAAATGTAATGCAAAAAATCTATTTAAAGTTGCATTGTTAACAGAAAAACCTCCTCAAATGAACTCAACAATATCTTGTCCAATTCATGGTATAGCACTTATAAGATTAGTAATAACTGTAGCACCTCATAAACTCATTTGACCATAAGGCAAGACATATCCCAAGAAAGCTGTACCCATCATTAATATAAGTATTACTGTACCTACAGCTCACACTAATGTTCTAGGTGTTCTATATGATCCATAATATATTCCTCTTCCAATATGTAAATACACTAAGAAAAAGAAAGCTGAAGCTGTATTACTATGTAAATAACGTATTAGTCATCCATTATTTACATCACGCATTATGTGTTCTATAGAATTAAATGCTTCTAGAACACTAGGATTGTAGTGCATAGCTAGAGTCACACCTGTAACAATCTGGATTATTAAACAGATTAGCAATAAAGAACCAAAATTTCAAGCATAACTAATATTACTAGGTTGAGAAGCATCTATAAGATATGAATTTACTAATTTTAATATAGGGTGACTTTTTAAATTTCTCATGGTATATATATATATAAATTATTATAAATATTTAACTAATATATTAATATTTTTAATAAATGCTATTTAAATTAACATACAAAACTAATAGATATAAAACTTAAACCTTGAAGCTTTTAATATAAAAATATATTTAAATTAAAAAAATACCCTCATACTAGAATCGAACTAATAAAATGAAATTAGAAGTTTCATGTTTTACCATTAAACTAATGAGGATTTATAGCTTTCCTAATTTAATAGGATAGCATATATTTAATTAAAATATAATTAATTACAAGCAAACCTACATATCAGCTGCCTGCAAGTATATATTAAAAAATAAAGAAAAATTTTCTTGAAGCTTATGTCATATACTAAACAATCTTATTAAAATTATATTTCTAACTGATACAACTAAACGATTATATAAATTTATAAACGTACTAGACAACATAATTGAAAAAAATGTCAAATATATTCTTCTAGTATCTCGATTAGATACAAAAGCATGTAACTCACTAATTACACTCTCCCATATAGGTATTTCATCAGATATAGTATCTGCTAATAATTCTATTCTATCTTGTAAAGTTAGATATAATTGTTCGAATAAATCGGAAGTATCAATAGAATAATTAAAAAATCACTAAAATCACTTCTTTCCTGGGTATACTCTAGCATTTAAAACAGCTTATTTTTTTTTAAGTAACTATTATATACTATTTAATTTAAACTAGACTTAGGATTATCGGCAATTATTAATAAAACAAAAACAAAAAAAATTAATAAAATTAAATTTGGACTAATTTCTATTATAGGAAAACCAACAACAAATATATATAGAATTAAAAAAATTAATATAAATAAAGCGTAAGTAGTCACAATACTTGTATTTAAATTTGAAATCTTTTTACTTGAATATATTAATCCTTTTTCTAAACCAAAGGGTCCACATAATTCTATACTACCTTTATCTAAAATCTTAGTTGTTTGTCCTCCTAAATATAAAATAAGATTTACAATATATTTATTATAAAAATATTCAATTAAAAATCTTTGATTAAAAAACCCAAAAATATTATAACCAAATCTAGATAATTTAAAAGAAATAACTAATTCAGGAAATAATTCAGAAATTATTAATGCAATTAGACTAAAAGAAATTGTAAATATAAAAGGTAATAATTTAAAGAATGTAGATACAGCAAATTCTGTATCAATCATTATTTCATGAATAGGGTGAATAAATAAACTATTATCTATAAAAAAATTAGAACCTAAACCTATAAATATATCTTTAGATATAAACCCAAAAAAGATTGAAAATATAGCTAATATCACTAAAGGTAAACTTAAAAATAAATTACCTTCATGAGCATTTTGATAATTTATTTTTGGACCATTAGGATTAGTTAAAAAAGTTAAATATAATACTTTAACTGAATATAAAGTTGTAAATATTGCACCTATAGTTGCAATAATATATACAGCCACACCAGAAAAAGTAAATTGACCATACGCAGATTCTAAAATAAAATCTTTACTATAAAAACCAGTCATGAAAGGAAAAGCTACTAAACTTAAACTTGCTATTAACATAACAGAATAAGTTAAAGGTAAATAACTTATAAGTCCTCCATATTTTCTAAAATCTTGATTGTCAGAAACAGCATGTATAACACTACCTGCACCTAAAAATAATAATGCTTTATAAAATGCATGATTTATTAAATGGAATAATGCTATATTATAAGAAGATAAACCTATGGCAATAACCATCATCCCTAATTGAGACATAGTAGAATAAGCTATAACTTTCTTTATATCTTGTTGAAATAAACCAATAAGAGAACTAAATACTGTAGTTACTGCACCTAATCATAAACATAATAATAAAACTGTATTACTATATTCAATTAATGGTGAACTACGCATTAATAAATATACACCTGCAGTAACCATTGTAGCTGCATGTATTAGCGCGGAAACAGGAGTAGGACCCTCCATAGCCATAGGTAATCAAACATGTAATCCCACTTGAGAACTTTTAGCCATAGCACCTATTAATAAACATATTCCTATTATAATAATAATATTATTATTTATATAAGGAGCCAATGAAAATACTGTTGCATAATCAAGGTTACCTAAAGATCATAATATAGCAAACATACCTACTGTTAAAAAACAATCTCCTACTCTATTTGTTAAAAATGCAGACATAGAACTTTGATTTGCAGCTACTCTAGTAAATCAAAAACTTACTAAAAGATATGAACAAACTCCTACACCTTCTCATCCTACAAACATTAATAAATAATTATTTGCTGTTACAAGAATTATCATCATAAAAGTAAATAAACTTAAATAACTAAAAAATCTTTGATTATGCGGGTCTGCACTCATATAACTTATTGAATATATATGAACCAAGGAACTTATTATTAATACAGGTATTAACATTGAAGTTGTTAAACTATCAATTTGAAAACCTCAAGTTATATTATATCATTCACTGTCTATTCATCTGAATAAATTTAAAGTTATGGGCATATTATTAAAACCTACTTCAAAAAAGGCTAATATTGCTAAAATCGTTGTTATTATTATACTTAAGCATGTAATTATTTGTGCACCGAAAACTCCAACTTTTCTACCAAAAAAGCCAGACACTATAGACCCTAATAAAGGTAAAATTATTATACTTAGATACATTATTTATAATCGATTGTTATACTTCCTCTTAATCTATAAAAAGCAACTAAAATACCCAAACCTATCGCAGATTCTGCTCCTGCTACTACTATAATATATATAGCATATGTTTGTCCTATTATATCATCCATATTTACTGAACTTACCAATATTAAGAATGTTATAGCTAATAGCATTATCTCAATTGAAATAAGCATTAATATAATATTTTTTCTGTTTAATACGAAACCTAATATTCCTATTAAAAAAAGTATCAAGGTTAAATTCATAATATAAAATTTTTATTTTTTTTATTTAATTAAAACTAAATACTTAAATATTTTAATAAATAAATATATAGTCCTGCACTATATATTAGTTTTATATATTATTATATATTTTATTTTTAATAAAAAGGCTAACCTTTTTATTAAGAATTTTTAAAGTTAAACCATGAATAAGGCCCTCCCAGACTGTTTCCTGATGTATAACAGATTTTTCATTCTAGAATTTACTCAAAATATTAGGATAATATTACTGATACCAGATTTCTATTATAAAATTAAAACATGCTATTAATAAATTCCGTATTAATAAACATAAATTAAAAATTATAATATAGAATATTATCCTAGTTATTATACTTATTTCATCTCAATAGAATAATCCCGCCCCTATTAGTAATATACTCCTATCATAACTTATATTTCCTTTTAACTTTTATATACAATATAAGTATATATACTCTAATTTAATATATTGCAAACTCAATACATTATTAAAAAGTAAAAAAAGCATCACACTTACTTACCTTTATAATAAACTTTAGAATTATTTTTTTTAATCCAGCTAGACTAGAGTCTAGATTTATAGAAAGTTTTATAATTAAATTATTTGTGCATCTACATTAACACATAATTTTTTATAATTTAATTTTTTGTATTTTTTGGTACATTCCTCCTATATAAATTTTATAGTTATAGTACTATATTTCTATCTAAATTTTATATTATAGTACTATATTACTATATATTTTATATACAATATATATAATATATATTATATATATTAATTTCATTATTTTAGTATTTTAAATATTATACTTACCTTTAAAGTAACATCTCTTAATTAATTAGAATTAAATAAAATTTTATTAGCATAAAAAAAAGTAAATTTTTAACAAAAGATACTATATTTAAACTACTAATACAATAGTAATATATAACCTTAATCTCACTAAAAAAAAACAACAATTTACAATTATAATGAAATATTATATAACTTAACAATTTAACTTACAAATATCTAATTAGATACTTTATTTAATTCTTTTTTTATATCTTTAAGGTTACTCTTTAATAATTTAATTACCTTTACATATTCTTTAAATAAAAATTTAGATTCACTAGGGTAAAAGTTTTCTTTATTATTATTAATATCAATAACAATTTTTTTAAACTTTTTTTCCTGATTTAAATATGCTTGATATTCATATTCAATGTTTTGAATTTGACTTTCAATAGTAAAATCTGAACCTTTAGGTATTTCTATTTTTTTTGTTCAATTTCTATTTTTACTTAAAGAAATCTTATCAGGTTTAAGACTAAAATCTACATTAGATACAGTATTATTCTTTTTTTGAACTTCATATATTTTTTCTTTTAAATTAATGGCTTCTTTTCGCTTTTCATTCTTTTTTTTTAAAGAAGAAAATATATTAAAATTTTGAGGATTTTTAGGCCCTTTATTACCTTTTTTTATTTCATATTCTATATTAAATTTTCAATCTTTTAATTTATTCATAATATTTCATTTAAATAAAATTAAAATTTTTTGCCCTAACATAATTATTATTATTATATTTAATAATAATAAACCAAATAATAAAAATTTTAATATATTAAAGCTAAAGCTTAAAAAATAATTTGGATTTAATGAATTAAACCAAATTATTTTTACTAGAAAACGTACTAAGTTAATCATAAAACCTATTGAAAAGAATAAAAAAGATAAATATAAATAAATAAGATAAAAAGTTACTTCACCAGGTATATTTCATATATTTAATACCTCAACCTCAACATTATATAAAAGCAAAAATAAAAAAGAAAAAGAAAAAATAATCAAACAATTTATATTCTTTGTATATATATTTATATAAATTACAAAAAAATTTAATATAGAATCCAATTTATTATAATAAGATCCTTCATTTTTATTATTAAAATTAAATATATTATAAAATAATACTATGAAATGTTTAGGTAAATTATGATACAATAAGGTAATGCAAAAAAAAATTATTGAAATAAAATCATTTGTAGTAATAAGATAAAAACTTGTCAATTGTAATATTAATTTACTTATTAAATATATAAATATATAAAATATTTGAATTATATTACTAATATGAAGTAAACCTCCATGTATACCTAAACCTTTATATATTATAGAATTTTCTATATATTCTATAATATAATATATTATAACTTTAACACAATTTATTATAATTTTAATATAATATTTTATATTTTTAATAATTATTATATTAAATAAAATTGAAAGATCTCGTCTTAATGTTACGGCATTAGATAATAAATATAGTATAAATAATTTTTTCATAGTTAAATAAATTAAATAAATAAAATATAGAAAAATATTATTTTTTCTATAAATATAAGCATATATAAGATTCGAACTTATATTAAATGGGCCGTACTCACATGTTTTACCTTTAAACTAATATGCTTTTAATTAATTATTAACTTAAACAAGCTAGTATTATATTAAATTAATAATTAATTATTATAATTAATATACCTAAATACATAATCATATTAACAGCTTACAAAATTTAATCTAAAATAATATAAAAAAAATATTTTAATATATATATATATATAAACTATATAAATATAAACTAAAATAACTAACTTATATTTAATATAACTTATAAATATAACAACTTAACTACTATATATAAGATTAAAACAAGCCAGTACAAGTATTGACTTGCTCTAAAATTAAACCTACAACTTTTCAAGATATTAATGAATAATGAAATATAAATTAAACTATATTTATTACAACTTAATAAAGATTTATTCCTTTATATTATAAATAAACAATAATAAAAATATAACAACCTAATTATTATTTCTTTTTATTAATAACTTCATCTTTTTTAATTATAAAATAATTATATTCTAGATTATATTTCTCTTTAGCTTTATTATAGTAAATTAATGTTTTTAAAAAAGTTTTACAATTCTCATCTTCTAATTTATAAATAGCAGTATTTTTTAGAACATTTCTTATTAAGTCCTGAATCATGATGATTGTAAAGGTAGACTTACAAATGCATGAGGTTTAGGTGGACTAGATAAAGCTCATTCTAAACTAGGATAACTTCTATTTAATAAAGCTTGTAGAGTATCAGTATAAAATTGAGGACTTAATCATGGATATCTTACTGCATATTCACCTTCTACTAATTGTAGATATACTATATACAAGAATAAGAAAGCTGCTACTACACTTACTATTGATCCAAAACTACTTATTAAATTTCAACCTGCAAATGCATCAGGATAATCACTTATTCTTCTAGGCATTCCTTGTAAACCTAAGAAATGTTGAGGGAAAAATGTAAGATTAACCCCTATAAATAATAATCAGAATTGTACTTTTGACAATGTAATATTATAATTTAAACCTATTATTTTAGGTATTCAGTGATATCATCCGCTAAACATTGCAAATACAGCCCCCATACTTAAAACATAGTGAAAATGAGCAACTACATAGTAAGTATCGTGGAATGCTATATCTAAAGATGCATTCGCTAAAACTACACCTGATAATCCCCCAATTGTAAACATAAATACAAAACCTAAAGCAAATAACATAGAAGGAGTTAATTTAATAGAACCTCCATAACATGTAGCTAATCAGGAGAATATTTTAATTCCTGTAGGTACTGCAATTATTAAAGTAGCCGCTGTGAAATAAGCTCTTGTGTCGACATCTAAACCGACTGTATACATATGATGACTTCAAACAATAAAACCTAATACCCCAATAGACATCATAGCGTATACCATACCTATGTATCCGAATACAGATTTATTAGAATAAGCTGATATAGTTGTACTTATTATACCAAAACCTGGTATAATTAAAATGTAAACCTCGGGATGTCCAAAGAATCAGAAAAGATGTTGGAATAAAATAGGATCACCACCACCAGCTGTTTCAAAGAATGATGTATTAAAATTTCTATCTGTTAAAAGCATTGTGATTCCACCGGCTAAAACAGGTAAAGATAATAATAATAATACTGCTGTAATAACTACAGCTCATCCAAATAAAGCTAATTTATGTAATCTTATTCCTGGTGTTCTCATATTAACTATTGTAGTTATGAAATTTATAGCTCCTAATAAACTACTAACACCAGATAAATGTAAAGCAAATATAGCTAAATCCACACTAGGTCCACTATGACTTTGTACTCCAGATAAAGGAGGATAAATAGTTCAACCTGTACCAGCTCCTCCTTCTATACAAGCAGAAAATACTAATAATATTAAGCTAGGTGGTAATAATCAGAAACTTATATTATTAAGTCTTGGGAATGCCATGTCTGGCCCTCCTACCATTAAAGGCATTAAAAAATTACCGAAACCACCTATTAAAGCAGGCATAACCATAAAGAAAATCATTAATAAAGCATGTGCAGTTACAAGACTATTATATAATTGATTATCTATTATATATTGTACTCCAGGTCCACTTAATTCCATTCTAATTAACACTGAAAATGCTGTTCCAGCCAATCCTGAAAATAAGGCAAATATTAAATATAAAGTACCTATATCTTTAGCATTTGTTGATAAAAATCAACGTTCATATCAAATAGATATTGAAGATATTAATCGACTTATTTTAATACAAGGATCAATACTCATTATCATTTAATTATACATACCTTACAATTTATATTAAATATATTTAATATTTAGAACTTACAAGCTTTAATTTATTAGCCTTATAATATGCAAGTATATAAAATGAAGATAGTTAGATTTAAATAAAATTTTTTTATAAACTATATAGGAATTAAACCTATATAGTTTGTTTATATGTATTTGAACTATTATTCAATAATTATATATAATAATTTAAATAACTAATTTAAATAAAACCTTTAGTTTTATGAATATATAAATAATTAGCTAGCCATTAATTATTATATATCAAATTTTTATTAATATATATTATTAGGTTTAAAGGGGGGGGGGATACCTAGACCCACCATACTCCTATCTATAAAAATTATCTAATTATTGTTCCTCTAATCAAGTAAGAAATTTTTCTAATGAGACTGATTCTATAACTATAGGCATAGAACTATGTAATATTCCACATATTTCTGAACATTGTCCATAAAAAACCCCTTCTCTATTAATAAACACAGATACTTGATTTAATCTACCAGGATAAGCATCACATTTTATACCTAAAGATGGTACAGCAAAACTATGAATTACATCTCCAGCTGTAATAATAAATCTTACATGTGTTAATTCAGGTAAGATTACTCTATTATCTACTTCTAGCATTCTTAAAGCACCTTCTTCTAAGTCAGATTCAGGAACTATATAAGAATCAAATTCTATAAATTCATTTTCTGAATTTAAGAAATCAGGATATTGATAACTTCAATATCATTGGTGACCCTCTGCTAAAACTGACATTGAAGGATCACTAACCTCATCCATTAAATATAATAATTTAAATGAAGGAAAGGCTATTAATATTAAAATTATTGCAGGAGTAATTGTTCATATTAATTCTATAAGTGTACCATGATTTAGATATTTATGTGAAATTGGTGATTTTGTACCTATATAATTTCAAACAATTGAAAATAATATTCAACCTACCGCAAATAATATTATAACTAAATAATACATTATATTATCATGTAATTCTACTAAACCTTCCATTTGAGGAGTAGCACTATCTTGAAAATAAAGTCCTCAAGGACTAGGTGCATCAAGTTTAAAAATAAATAATTCAATAAAATTATACATTTTAAATTACAAATATTAAACTTCTATATTGAATATTTCACTATTATAAAATATATCTAATATATTTTTATAATTTTTATATATAATATTATAATATATTAGATATTTTAATTCCTACTCTTAATATATAGAATATAAAAAATTCAAAACAAACCCTTATTATAAAAGATTTTAGCTAGTATTTTTTTTTTACTATATAGAAGTATTACAGATTATAGTATATATATATATATATACTATACATCATACCCTATAAAATAGTAAATTTACTATTTATTAATAATTATTTAATAAAAATTAAATAATTATTATATATTAATATAATTTATATTATATTAACACCTAACTTAAAATTATGGAGGAATCGAACCCCTACTTAAGATTTGCAATCAAAGTGTAAACCTTTTACATCATAATTTTTAATAATAACAAAAAAAAAATTAAGCCTAAAACCTTACACCTAACCTCGAGATAACCTTAAAAAAAATATAAGAAAAAAATTTTTCTTTACTATTTAGATATATATTCATTTAATATATATTAAATTATAGTTAATATATTACATTATTCCTATATATTCTATTGTAGATGATGAATTAAATTTAGTTATAGTTATTATTTGTCTACTATCTATTTTCAAAGCACTTTTACCTAATTCATAAATAAACCCTATAGTTATTATACCTATAAATCCTAGTGTAATAATTAAACCATAAATATTATTTATATATCCACTAACTGCAAAAGGAAAAGTTAATAATATTTCTAAATCTAACAACAAATAAACTAAAGCAAATATAAAAAATTTTACTCCAAACTGTGTTCTATTTTGACCTAGAAAACTATGAAAACCACATTCAAATATACTATACTTTTCTTGATAAGGATTATGAGGAGCAAATACTAAATTAATAAATAAAAAAAGTAAAGCAATTATACACACAAATAAAATAAAAAATGTCATACTACTCATTTAATTACTAAATAAAACTTGTACCAATATGGTACCCATACTTAATCATTCTTTATTCATAAATATAAATAATAATATTACTAATGTAATAATAGAAATAGTAATTGAAAAAGGACTAGCTATAACAGTTATATTATTATTTTTAACTAGTAAATTAGAATTAGTAGCTTTAGGGGCTTCATACTTTACCTCGCCCTCAGAAACACTATTATAAGATTCATCATACCATAATGAAACATTACGCGATTCCAGTCATTCTTTATAGATATTATAATATTCAACTGATTTATAAGACAATTTAGATTCAGGAGAATAAAAAAAAATCTCTTTAATTATATTTAAATAATATACAGCACCTATAACACTAGTAAGTATAGCAACTAAAGAAATAAAAACATAACCATTATCTAATGCAGCACTTAACACCATCTGTTTAGCAAAAAACCCCACTAAAGGAGGTATACCTACAAAAGAAAAAATTGTAATAGCTAAACTTATAGATAATAAAGGATTTATATAAAAATAACCTTTTAATTGACTAACTAATTGTATAGGAGAATTATTAGCCTCTAATAATTTATTTGAATAAGAACTTTCTTTATATAAAGAAAACCCTATAGTTATTAAAATAATAAATATATTTAAATTACTTATAGAATATTGTATTAAATAAAATATAAATGCTTGTATAGATTCTACACTACAAATACTTAAAGCTAATAATATAAAACCTACATGAGATATAGTACTATAAGCAAGTAATCTTTTAATTCTAAATTGTGTTAAACCTAAAACTGTACCAACTATTAATGAAAGAAGAGAACTAATTAATAAAGCATAAGTTCAACTAAATTCAGTTGAGTTTTGGGGAGTTACTTCCCAACCTATATTATTTGTATAATATACTAATTCCAATAAAAATATAAATATCGATATTTTAGCTATAATTGCTACAAAAGTTGTAACAATAGTAGGTATACCATCGTATACATCAGGAGCTCAAAAATGAAAAGGAGCTGCACTTACTTTAAATAAAAATCCTATACTAAATATTAATAAAGAAAAATTCAAATAATATGAGCTATATCATGAACTATAATTATCATTTATATCACTTACACTATTTATTATATATAAACCATCCAGACTAGTTGTACCAGAATTAGCATATAATAAACTAGTACCTAATAAAATAAAACAAGAACTTAAACCTCCTAATAAAAAATAAGTTAATCCTCCTGCAGTAGATAACTCCGAATTTCTATAAATAGTGCTTAATAAATATAAACCATAACTTTGTAGTTCTATAGATAAAAAAATAGAAATAAGATCATTTGTAGATATTAAAAAAACCGCTCCAGCAATTATAAATAATATAATTAAAGGATATTCTATTATTTTAAGATGTTCCCCTAATTTATTAAAATTAAATTTTGAAAAAATATTTTTTAGATCTTTTAATCAAAATGAGATAGGTGTTCTAACTATTATAGGGTAAAAACTTGTCAATTGTAATATTAATATACTCATTAAATATATAAATATATGAAATATTTGAGTTATATTACTAATATGAAGTAAACCTCCATGTATACCTAAACCTTTATTTACAAGAGATAAACTAACTATATCTTGTATAATACAATGTATTAAAGCTAAAATTGCGATTCTATTAAATAAAATTGAAAGATCTCGTCTTAATGTTACGGCATTAGATAATAATAAAGAAAGTATAGATAATATAATCATAATTAAATTTTTTTTTTATAAATACAATAAACAATAAACGAATTATTTATTAGATTATTATATATAATTAATTTTAAATATATTAGATATAATTACAACAAAAATTGTAACTTATATTAAATATAACATAAGGCTAAACAGCCTGAGGAGAAAATCGAATTCTCATCTTTAATGTATGAAATTAAGGTTTTACCTTTAAACTACCCGGGCAAAAGGAAAAAAAATAAAAATTTTTTTTAAAGAATATAATAAAAAGATTTATTTTAATTTTTTAAAAATTTTTTTTTTTTTATATAGACAAAAACAAATTGTCTATATATATCCAAGAAAGATTAAGCAGTATATATTATATATATACTTCCTATACTGACATTCTTTCATATATAGTACTAAGGGACAATACCCTGGCTTGAACAGAGAACCTAGTGTTCCACAAACAATCGCTCTACCGATTGAGCTATATTATCCTTAATAAATTATGTTGAAGTGATTCGAACACTCAATGCTAAATACCAAAAATTTATGACTTACCCGTTAGTCCACAACATATTTATATAGTAAAATACAGAGAACAAGACTTGAACTTGCATGACTAATATAATCATTATGACCTAAACATAAACTGTCTACCAATTCCAGCATCTCTATTTTAAACGTCATTTGCCTAAGGTAAGATTCGAACTTACAACCCAAGTAGCTTCAACACTTTGCTCAACCATTGAGCTTCTTAAGCTTATGGAGATACCAGGATTCGAACCCAGGAATCTGACGTGCAAAGTCAGAGTTTTACCAAACTAAACTATATCCCCTTTATAATTAAATATTATTAGGCAGCGCTGGTCACAGCTGCGACCCTTCTGGCTTATAAATTATAATTTATAATTTATAATTTATTAAACAATCACCATACCAATATATAATTAATAATTATATATCCGAGGAACGACTTGAACGTTCACGGCTATTAACCAACAAAGCTTAAGTTTGTACTGTCTACCATTCCAGCACACGGATATAAATAGATACGCGGGTAAAGGAATTGCACCCTTATTTTCCGGTCATGAGCCGAACGTTTTACTATTACACTAACCCACATTATTATGGCTATACCAGACTTCTTATTAATTAAGCAGTCATAAATACTTAAGGCCAAAGTGACTTGAACACATATAACTACTGTCATGAGCAGTATGCTCTACCGATTGAGCTATAGCCTCTATAATTATATTATTATATATTAAAAGCTTGCTATATATTAAGAGCTTACTGCTTGCTTGCTTGCTTGCTTGCTTGCTCCTTATTGCTTACTATGCATTAATTAATTAACGTTTATTTATATAGCCAACTTATTTATATGGCCAATATTAATAATATTAAGATATGGATGGTATATACATATTAAATGCACAATTTTTTTATAAATATAGCTCTTAGAGCTATATATGCTATATAAGCATTAAATGCTTAATGAATGGGTATGTAATTTCACACCCACCTTATAACAATCTTATAGTCTTATGGTATTATAGTTTTAATAAACTAACTGTTTATATTAGGACTAGACAGGATTCGAACCTGCGGTAATAGCACCGAAAAAGCTATGTCTTACCACTTGACGACTAATCCTTAAATAGCCTGGTGAAAGTATCGCACTTTCGTCTAATGATTACAAAACAATTGCATTACTTTTATGCTAACCAAACTTAACTTTTAAATTTATGGAACATTAACATTAGCTTATTAACTTAATTAAATTAGGAACTATATGAATGAGTATGTAATTTAACACTACATATTTCACCATCAGCCTTATAAGGCCGACCTTATAGCCTTAGTTAAATTAATAGCTACCCATTTTTTTTTTATATTAAACATATAAATGCCTATTTCTATTGTTAGATATATTTAGCAATTAGTTTTTTATAAAATTAGTTCTTAGTTTCTTAAAATCTCTAGATTATTGCAAACTAAGCCTATGAATGTAATATTATATTACGTATATTTAAGAAATATCTTAAGGTAAGTTTCGTGCTTATATGCTTTCAGCACTTATCTTTGACTAACTTAGCTTTCCTGCCATGCCTATGCTATTTATTTACTTAAGTGACTATAACATCCCTAGAATAATCTAAGAGCTTTGCTAGTTTCACCAGCTAACCTTAAAATATCCCCTTTATTCATCTTTTTAGTTTATTATCTAAAATTAATAAAGGCTAATATTGGGCACATAAACAACAGGTAAACCAGAGATTAATAAAACTGCTATACAACATAAGGTATAACAATAGTGTCCCATGTTCCTTTCGTACAAGGTTAATCCTTATTATATTCTAACTTCCTCTAGAAGATAGAAACCATACTGTCTCACGACGTATTTAACCCAGCTCATGTAACTCTTTAATCGACGAACAGTCGTACCCTACATAATTTCTGCATCCATGAGGATAAGTTAAGCCGACATCGAGGTGCCAAACCGCGCACTCAATTTGTACACTCTTGCGCAAATTAGCCTGTTCAACTTGTTATCATATTAATTATTTCCATTTTTCACAAAATGGTTCAGACTATTTCTTCTTTTCTTTTTTATATGTATTTATAGAGACTAGCATGTACATGTACACGTACACGTACACGCATTAATTAAAGCTCTTAAAAAAACTCCTTTTTTTTACTATTTACCACTAAATCAACCTTTTACTGCAAAACTTCCAAGATTACGTTTAGATGTAAATATTGAATAATCTAAGTTAGATTCAACGTAACCTCTCATATTTACTGAAGACAATTTTTTATAAGATGAATGAAAATTTTTTAATCCTCCTTTTCATCTGACTTTAAAAATACTTCTATCAGCTCTATTTCGTTTACTTAATCTACCTTTAATTTCTAACCTTAAACCACCTACATTTTTATAATTTATAGAATCAAATATTTCTTTATTTATTTTATTATATGAGCCTATATTAAATAAGTCTTTATATAATTCAGTTATAGTTATATCACTATTTTCTAATATAGTATTTATATTTAAATTTTTAAATTTATTTTCTATCAAACTAAAATCTACACCTTTTACAACAGGACTTTTTTCTATTATACTATTTGTTTTAGCTAAAACTACCTTATTAAACATTATTCTTATCATTTTAATAATATTCTTTTTAGTATATAATATTTTTAATGTAAATAAATTAGTAAATATTTCACTATTAAGCATTATAGATTTAAGATTTACAATATTAAATTCTACTTTTTTATTATAAAATTTAATTATTAAATTCTTTAATTTAAATAAAAGTTTTTCTTCAAATTTATATAAATTAAGATTTAATCTTAATTTATATTTTCTAAGAAGTATCAATTCTTTTTTTAATAAAAATTTAATTGTTTTATTATATAAATCCGATGAGGCTATTTTTTTTAAAAAGCCGCCACCCATTATTTTTGAATTCTTATTTATTAATAATACAATTTTTTTATAAAATGATCTTTTTATTCTTTTAATTTTTTTTAATAATGAGATCTTTTCTCTATTATAAACATATACAGTTAAAATTGCTTTATTATTAGTATGTTTAATTTCTGCTTTACTTACATATATCTTATTTAAAGATAAATATTTATATTTATAAGCTAGAAATTTATTAAAAATAAATTTAGGTTTAAAATATAAATTAAAATAATTTTTTATTATTTCATTAATTTTTAGATCATAAATAGGTAAATTTTTTATGTTATTTTTATTAAAGGCATATACACTATCTTTTCATTCTTTAGATATAGGAGGAAAATATTTATGATTTCCTACATAAGAATTTTGTATATAAGTAGTTGATGATTTATTTTTGTTAAAATATTTACTAAAAATAATTAAATTTTCGTTAGTTTTATTTTCCATATTAAATTATATTACCATTTTATATTTTAGAGCTAAAAGAGCGAGCTATATCTATATGAGCAAAGTGTGGTGTAGTGTATAATTTTATACACCATACATTTAAAGTGTGAAACATATATTACGTTTGACATTTTACGTTTTACGTTTTACGTTTTACACACCTAGCTAGTCTTATAGCCTTACATTATAAAAAAGAAAGTTGGGTATTAATAAAGGATTATTATTAGCATTACTCACCTTATAGTCGTTGAACGATTTTATCTTTTATAAATTATGCTAAGATAAATTTCGCTTCAAATTTACTTTAATTATTAAAGTAATTTTTGAAATTAACCCAATATATTATCAATTATTTTAAAATTAAAGCTTACATGCTTTATTTATGCGCAGCTTACACTGCGCCTTAAAATATTGAAGGACAAACATCCCTAGCGTAGCTTTTCCAAAAATCCAAGATCTTTCCTTTTTGCATCTTGTGATCCTATGCCCCGCTTACGCGACTGTAAGATTTGTTGTTAATCAAACAGTAAGGCAAGATTAAGCCATTAAGCTTTATAAGTAAAAAACATTATTATTATTAAGAAAGCCTTAATAATAACTAATTAAAATATTAGAATAAGAGCTAGAGCTTTAATTTATTAGCCAAACTAAGAAGTTTGGGTATATTATAAATAGCACCCAGCCTACCTTCATAATATTTTATTATATTACATCTAATTTCACTATAAATAAAATCTTACCTAATATACATATAAATATAATTTCCTATATATTAAAATGTAAAATAATACATCTAACATTTTTGATACTATACCCAAGGAGTATAATATATAATGATTTTACCAGCTAACTTTTTAGCTGCACCTTACATATTATACTGTATGAATTGCACAAACAAGATTAAATATAGAATTTCTATATAAAAATTACAAACCTAAAAATTAAAATTTTAGACACACCCATCTACTCTTTGTGGGGTCTGTGCCCCGCATAAACTGTCTTTTAACAAATGTTCCTTATTTCAAGGTTCTAATATAATAATATCATTTAAAAATTTAAAACAATATTATTATATTACGATAACATGATAGAAAAAGAAAGGCGTTCCAAATATATCTTATCAATTACCTTATACACTAGACTTTTCTCGGAATCACATTCAATAATTAATAACAGTAAAGCTGCATAGGGTCTTCTCGTCTAACTAGAGGTAAACTGTATCTGCACAGTTATTCCAATTTCACTGAGTCAATCATAGAGACAGCTGTTGTATCGTTACGTCATTCATGCAAGACCGCATTTAACGGCCAAGGCATTTCGCTACCTTAGGACCCTCACGCTAAGGCCGCCTTTAACCGGGGGTTCCTCTAAAACCAAACTTTTAACAATTTAGTAAATTCGTTAACCAGCCGGCACCGGGCAGAGATCACACTCAATACTTAGATTTATCATCTTTTTGCAAAGTGCTTTGTTTTAATTAAACAGTCGTACAACAATATTTCATGCTTCTTCGTTTTTACTCGTATTAATCGAGATTAATGAGCCCTCCTTATCCCGAAGTTACGGTAGTTAGTTTGCCGAGTTCCTTTATGATTGTTATCTCATTTACGCCTTCGTATTCTCTACTAGCTTACTTGTTTCAGTTTCTAGGCACGGTATTCTTTTATGATAAAATTCATCTTTTTAGTTTATTGTTTTACCATTAAGATTATTGACTTATTTTTCCAGCACATTATTCACTTACAAATGTTGTCCTTAAATCAATCTTATAAGATCCTTTTCTCATCGTAATAATCTTAAGATTATTAACTTAGAGGCCGTTACTTAATTTGTGGCCATAAGCTTTAGGCGAGAGAGACTATATAGCCTCTTCTTTTTTGTTACTCATGTCACCATTCTCACTTGAATTATTATATACTTTTATAGAAAAAAAAAGTCCAATATTAATTCAACGTTCTGCTACCCCAATATATAACATTATAATATTAATGTTTTATATGGACAAGGTTTCGGTATATTATTTAGATCCGTTAAATCTTAGATGCATTTAAACTTTAACAAGTGACTCTGTTACGAGATCTTCAAATTATGGCTGCTTCCAAGCCTATCTTCTTGTCGACTTAGATAAATACTTTCTTTATTTCACTTAATAATAATTTTGGAACCTTAACTCTTGTTCTGGGCTGTTTCCCTTTTGACATACAACCTTAGCATTCTATGTCTGATAATTCAAGATTCATCTTTGTCATTCCGAGTCTACATACTCACCGATAAAATCTTCACAATTCCCCGATATATACAAAATAAAATGTATTTATTTTTATATAGCTATAAGAGCTATAAGAGCTTGGCAGGTGGTTAATAGTAAAATCTAAATATAGATTTTACAGTTTCACACCACATCCACCCAGCCTTATAGCCGCCTTATAGCCTTAATACATCTTGCCTGAGATTAAGTTCTGTACCTACTAAGATGTTACTTAAATTGCCTACTATTATAGGTTTCGCAGAAAACCAGCTATCCTAGTCAGTTTTGTCTTTCACTTGCTTACCATAGTTCTTCGGATATCTTTGCTACGATAACCCGTTCGGACTTTTATAATCCTGACTATAGTAAGATCACTAGGCTTCGGGTCTAACTCTAGACACTATACATTATTTTAATGATTGGTTTAACTTTGCAGATCTTTTTATTATCCCTAAAATAAATTATAAAGTATAAGTTTTATACTTTATTTTTTTCTTAAAGAAATAAAAGCTATAAGAGCTTAAAGAGCTTTAAGAGCATACATGTAAATTTGATTTACATGCGCCTTATATAGTCTTTGTAGGATTATACCCACCCAGCCTTATAACTTTGATTAGCTCGCATCTAATGTTAACTTGGTGACCCATTATGCAAAAGGTACGCTCTTGCTTTTTGCTAGAGCTGCTTATAAAACTACTATTTCAAAAATCTTTCCCTCACGGTACTTTTCTCTATAGCTTATGTATTATATTTAGCCTTTGAGGAAGGTTCCCCATAATATTCAAACAGTTTTTAAACCATTTTACTTATTTTTATAGGCTACTCTATTTTCGTTCACACTAATAATAGAATCTCGTTTGATTTTTTTTCCTGAAGTTAATAAGATATTTCAATTTACTTCGTTTATTAAATAATTTCTCTAAGAGTTCATACGTTCCAAATGTTTAAACATAAATACTTCTCTTTAATACATAGCAAGATTTCCATAATAGTCTCTTTATATACTTATATATATTTAAGACTTACTTGCATATTATAAATATACAAATGTATCTCAACTATATACAGTAAATAGTATATATCTATAGTATAAATAGCATTGTATCTATACTAGATTTCTAGCTCTATTTAAATAGAATAAAAGCTATAATCGGATTACTGTGACTCGAACACAGAAATACTCCAACCCAAATGAAGCGTCGTAACCAATCTGACTCTAATCCGTTATTATATTAAGAACTATTAATAGTATTAATTAACAGAAAATATAGGATTCGAACCTATGATGACTATAAATCACAACTAATCTCAAGTTAGCCACCTTAAACCACTCGGTCAATTCTCTTTAATTCCTTTAAGAATTGAACTTAAATATCATTCTTATCAAGAATGCACTTTACCTGTTAAGTTAAAGAACTCTTATTTTTGAGAAATAAGAGATTTGAACTCCTAACATCCCGTGTGTAAAACGGGTGCTCTACCATTGAGCTAATTTCCCTAATATTAAAGCTAGCTATATAAAGCTAGCTTTAATTAAGATTATAGCTTATTTATGTGCTTTGTTATGTAACAAAGCAAGCTTATAAAGCTATATTTCACAAGATAGTATTGTGAAACCACCATCACCATGCCTTATATATTTACTAAGACTGGTAATTTTTTTGTTTTATAGTTATAATAATGGCTCCCACCATAGCTAATAGTAAAATAAAACTAGCTATTATTAATCATATATTATAGTTAGTATACATAATATTACCTATAGTTGTAATATGATTACTTTCGGCTAAATTTCCATCTCACATTTTACTAGTAGTAAAAAATAAATCTTTATATTTATTAGTATTAAGAGCAGCATGCATTACTACCCCTGTTATAAAATTTGAATTAGTATATTCAAAGCTTTGAAGGCTGCTTTCCTGCACTCAGTTATCAAAAGAATAACCAAATAAATTATTATTTAAACTACTATTAAAATTACTTAATATAGCTATATCATAAGGTAATAATTGAAATAAAGAGTAACTAAGGGAAATACCTATTATTATAGTTAAAGGTATACTATTATTAGTATCACTTTGAAGTTCACTTATTCTAATATTAATTAACATTAATATAAATAAAAACAGTATTGAAACTGCTCCTATATATACTATTAAATAAGATAAACCTATAAAACTTAAACCTAACATTATTAAATAACAAGAAATACTTGCAAATAATCCTATTAAAAATAATACAGAGATTATAGGATTTTTATTAATAATAACAGATATTGCACAAAAAACTGCAAATATAGAAATCATATCTAATATGTTTCAAATGTAGCCATTTGTATACAGTTCATCTAATAAGAATAAATTTTCTTGCAAATTTTTTTTATATTATACCTCGAATAGAGGAAGACTATACTATTTAATTATTACAAGGAAGGGAAGTATTTCACCTTCAACCTTACCACTTAGGGTTTCGGTTTAACTCTTCCTAGCATTATTAAATAATAATATTAAAACTGCTCATTATTTATAATAAGCAAGTTTACTTAATTTAATTCGGAAAAGAGGTGAATCGAACACCCCAGTGTTAAACACAATATTTAGCAAATATCTCGCCCTACCAATGGCAACTTTTCCTTTAAAGACGAACTAGACCGGCATCGAACCAGCATCTACTTCCGTGACAGGGAAGTCCTTTACCTATTAAGTTACTAATTCTTAAGTTACTTAGAGCTTGCTTGTTTTCTTGCTTGCTTACTTACTTAATTAATGCTTGTTTTGTACTATGTACTACAACCTTATATTATTAATGTACATCCAGTGAGATTCGAACTCACAACTTAGATTTGGAAAATATAGGTTTTACCATTAAACTATGAACGCTTTGTTTTAGAATTATTTTTTTTTTCATTATATAACATAATGTATTTTTAATTAATATATTAAGATAGGATCTATAAGATTCGAACTTATTTCTTGATGATTAAAAGTCACACGTATTACCATTATACAAAAATCCCTGCCTCCTAAATTTTTACAATTTATACTAAAAGCTATAAGAGCTTAAGCCATATTATAAATAGCACCCGACCTATTGCCAGCTATAAATAGAAGAATTTATATTTTATTTACAGAGCTATATATTTATGCGCAAGCGCCCAAACTGTTCCTTAATTATAAGCTATATATATATAAGTTAGACTGCCAGTATAATTTTATAAATCTATATACAAAGGTACTTAGGCTCGAACTAAGGATAAAAAGGTTGAAGCTTTTCGTTTTACCATTAAACTATACCTTTATAATAGTAAAAAGTAATTATTGACTAACTTCACTGTACTAACCTTAATTAATTAGAAGTACACATAAAATTTAAACTACCCTTCTTACAAAAGTGATATAAGGGTTAGTGGTACCTTTATCTTATATAAGTAAGCAGTATCTTATAGTTTATATTTTATATTTTATATTTTATATATAATATATTAAGAACCTCAATAATATATAGATATATATAAAAATAATCAAACTACGTCTACAAAATGTCAGTATAATATTCCTCCTTCAAACCCTAAATGGTGATTATCTGTTAAATGATAAGCAAATATTCTTCATAATGCTACTCCTAGGAATATTGTCCCAATTATAACATGGAATCCGTGAAAACCTGTAGAAAAAAAGAAACATGTACCAAATGCTCCATCACTAATAGTAAAAGAAGATACACTATATTCAATTCCCTGAAATATTGTAAATATTATTGCTAATAATATAGTAGCAATAGACCCATATAAAGCACCTTTTCTTTCTCCATGAATTAAAGAATGATGGGCATAAGTTACTGTAGCTCCACTAGACAAAAGTATTACAGTATTAAGAAGAGGTAACTCAAAAGGATTTACAGGTTCTATACCTAAAGGAGGTCATTGAGCTCCTAACTCTACAGTAGGTGTTAATGCACTATGAAAAAAGGCTCAAAATATAGCTAAAAAAAATAAAGCTTCAGACACTATAAATAATATAATACCTAAATTTAATCCCTTCTGTACAGCTAAAGTATGATCCCCTAAAAAAGTTCCTTCTGATATTATATCTCTAAATCAAAATGACATAGATGATACAACTAAAAATAATCCAATATAAAATAAGTAATAAGCATTACTAAAATTATGCATAGATAACCCTGCACTAGTAGTTAAATTCAATAAACAAATACTAGTATATAAAGGTCAAGGTGAAGGAGATACTAGATGAAAAGGATGATCCTGAAAATTACTTCTTATTATATTTGTTAATTGATTACTTATATTCATTTTTTGAATTTTTATATTAATTTTTTTATTAATTTTTATTTTTTTTTTCATTCTTTTTTTTAATTTAATATATTATATATATATTTATATATTTCTCCTAAGACTGATTATTAACTTAAAATAAACATTCAATTTATAAATTTATAAATATTTATAAGTTATATTTATCATATTTTTATTTAGAATAAAAGAAGAAGACATATGTATACGCATACAGCATACAACCTACCCTATTATATCTTATTATATTAATGAATGTTTATATATTAATAAGATCTTACTACTTACTATGCATTAATTAATGCTTATAATTTATAATATGCAAAATATTTAACTAGCAAGCCTCTTATACAATCATTATGTATTACTTATACATAAATGTAAATACTTAGCCTCTAAAATGAATCGAACATTTATCATAATATTAACAGTATTATGCTCTACCGTTGAGCTATAGAAACTTATAATCTAAAAATTTTTTTTTCATAAATGAATAAGAATAAATAGCATTCTATATTAAAATATGCACCTTTTTTTTTATAGGAGAGAAAGGAATTGAACCTTCGACGACTAATTAGTCATTAAATTTACAGTTTAACCCGTCATACCAACAAACGGAACCCTCCTTCATATATATAATATATATTCTTTAATATTAATTATATATATTATATATAGAGCTAGGTGCCACCTAGCATAAATTAAGTACATCTATTAATTATAACAGTAAATTACTTTAAAATAATAAATATTATAAAAAATTTGATATTACTACTTAATTTAGTAAAATGTTTATCCTTGAATTTCCCGTGCAACTTCCACTACACGAACTGTATTTCGACTTAACACTAATCAGAGCCATGCATACGAAGAAATCCGTTTTTAAATCTAAAACTTATATATTTACTTACTTAAAAACAGAAAGGCAAACTTATTGCATAAACTCCTTTCAGCATGCGACGAGTGATTAGTACCAATCTGAGATCTATTCACCGTGTCATGGTGATTCACGATTACTAGCAATTACCTATTCATGTAGCCGAATTACAGACTACAATCCTTATCTAATTTTACCCTATTTTATAAGATTAGCTAAAACTTTCATTTTTGCATCTTTTTGTTTAGGAATATGTGGCACGTCTATAGCCCACAATATTAAGGCCATGATGACTTGTCTTAATCCCTATTATCATACTTAAGAGTTTTAAGTTTATTCAACTTTATTTTTATAAAGAAATACAAATAAAGTTAGGGCTTTTGTTAATTCTATGGACTTAACCAAAATTTCACAACATTAACTGAAGACAGCCGTGCAACACTTGTATTAATAATAAAAAATATATTTATAATATTTTTTTTCATTTATTACAGCAATACGCAATACATTGACATTAAAAATTATAATGCAATACATTGCATTTGCATTACTGCATTACTTAAATATAATTATTAATATTCAAATTGTGGTAAGGTTTTTCGAGGATCATCGAATTAAATAACATACTTCACTGCTGGTGTCAAAAACGGTCTAGTGATTTCAGTTCCTGCGTTGCCACATTACTCTTGAGGTGAAATGCTTATATTTTCATTTATAGACTAAATAAATAATTTATCTAACCAATAGCATTCATAATTGTCTGCAAAGACTACTGGGGTTTCAAATCCTGTTCGTGACCTAAGCCTTCGTCCTTCGACGTCAGTTTTTACATAAAAGATTGCCTACGCCTTCACCAGTCCCCTAGGTATCAACGAATTTCATCTCTACACTCTAGAGTACGACCTTCTTATATAAAACTCTAGAAAATTGTCCCTTATTAAGGTAATTTTTCCGTCTGAGTACCCTTTAAACCTATTTATTATGATTAACACTAGCCTCTTACGTATTGCCGCGACTGCTGGCACGTAATTAGTCAAGACTTTATATACATATTGTCATTATAATAATGTAGCCAGAACTTTATTCGATAAATCGATTAACTCCTACCCCTTACTTCCCGAGTACTCAAGCCGTCCTTCCAAGTTACCAGTTCAGCCCTTAGGCCATTGACCAATATTCCCCACTGCTGTACCCAGTTGTCTTGGGATTTTTTCATCCCCAATGTGGTCGATCAATCAATTTCAATTTCGACTAAGAGAATTATAAGCTTGTTAAGTCATTACCTTAACAACTACCTATCTCTATGATTAATCTTTTCCTCTTAAAGCGGGTAATATACCCTTTTTTTTATGAAGAATTTATCTTCACTTTAAGATCGGTTGTAGAAATCTTTTACTCACCTGTACACCACTTTTAAAAAATTATAATATTAACTTTTACTTATATTTAATAATATATATATATATTATTAAATATTTGTTAGAGCTATTAATTAAACGTACGATTAGCATGTGTCAAGTACTTGGACAGTGTTCAATCAGAGCCATCACCAAGCTCTACTATATTTAGTATATAGTATATATATTTTAATGTATACATACTACATTTCTATATAATTTTTATATAATAAATTACCTTTTCCTATATAAAATTTATAAAAGAGGTTAAATTTTATTATAGCTGTTATATTACTTATATGATCTATATGTGCATGTGCATATTATAAATTTTAATAAATAAGTAATTTATGTATCTTTTTTGTAAAACTGGTAGGGATTAATATAAGCTACTTATAGCTATTTAATGAATTATATACTAAGGTATATATATTCCTTTATAAATAATAAGGTTTAAGCTTATAAGTTGGCAATAATAATAAGTAAGTTAATTATATAATATCTAATTATTTATTTATTATACTTATTTTTTTCTCTAACATACAAGATTTTTTATCTAAAAACAAAATTCACCCCTAACTTTTCGAAATTTAATCACCTACTTCACTTCATTTTGAATAAAAGCGAAAGCTTTATAGATAATACCTATAGCCTTAATATACCCTAGCAAGATTTGAACTTACGACATTAATAAATAAAACTAAAATTAATCATAATAAAAGAATACTATTAAATATAATATAAATAAGCATAAAGATATTTTTAAAGTTAAAGTTTACCTCTCTCCCTATTATAGCATTTAATGTTAATGTAAATCAAGTGCATCTTTAATATAACCACTTGTAAGGACTACAAAAACTTGAGCTTGTATAAAGGCTATACCAAGCTCTAAACCTGAAAAGGCTATAATAAATGCTAGAGGGATTAAACCCAAAAAGAAAAAAAGAAGCCCTGAAGTCATTATATTGTAAGTAAAACCCGCTAATATATGTAATAGCATATGACCACTTAATATATTAGCAGCTAATCTTAAACCTAATGAAATATTTCTAGCTAAATAAGAAATAAATTCAATTAAAACTAATAAAGGTAATAAAGCTAAAGGACAACCAGCAGGAACTAATAAAGAGAAAAATTCTAATCCATGTTTTTGGAATCCTAATATAGTTGCACCTAAAACTATAGTAAAACTAAGTGCAAATGTTAATACAAAATGACTAGTAGAGGCAAAACTATAAGGAACCATACCTATTAAATTATTTATTAAAATAAAAATAAATAAAGTATAAATAAATGGGAAATATATTTGACCTTTACCTGCATTTATTTGATTTCTAACTATACTAAGAATTGTTGCATATAAAGATTCTTGACTTATAGATCACTTATTACTTACTAATTTATTATAATTTGTACTTAAAAGACTTATAACTAATAAAAAAAAAGCACCTATAATTAAATAAAACCCTATATTTGTAATAGAAAGATGTAAATCTCCTAATAAAGGTAAATCTATGCTAAGTAGATCTCTTATTTCAAATTGATTTAAAGGACTAAAAATCTCTCTTTCAAATCCTACACTATAATTTTGAATTAAAGTACTATTATTCAATAGTACTTTAGATATTAGATAAACCTTGATATTATATACATATAAATACAATACTTTATTACCTTCCTCCTTCCCTTTAAATTTATAAATGGAAGAGACAGGCAGAATAAAGCTTGTAAATGTAAAAAAAATTAACTATTATTCATATATATATATATATATTATATTTTAATATATATATATAAACTGTAATTGTAATATAATGAATCTAAGATTACATTAATAGTATTTTTCTTAAATCTAGATTATTAAAAAAGTTTTGAAATAAATGTTCTAGATAGGAATAAACGAACAAATCTAGGTAAAATATATTTTGATAATATATAAACTGTAAAAACTATTATAGTAAAAGTAAAAAAGATTTCATTTATAAAATAAAAAGGAACTAATTGAGGCATAATTGTATTTATTAATATAATATAACGAAATAATACTATAATATGTTATGTATTTACATTAATTATTTAGCAATTATATATTAAATATATAAATTAGTATTATTAAGCTATATTAAAAGCTATATTAATACATTTAATATAATATATAAGGCTAATGTATAATGGCTAGATTAAATTAAAAAAAAATCCTACCTAGATTATAAGTAGAATTGCGATTAATAAGTCTTAAAACTTATTATTAAAAATTATAAGCAGTAAAAAAAAGTCTAAGGTTAAAATTAATATTAATAGCCTTAAATATAATAAATTAAACTACTTACTGAATAATGTAAACCATCTAAAATAAATGAAGGATATATTCCAAATAGTATAGTAAAGAAAACTAAAGTAAATAATAAAAAGAATTCTCTTTTAGTAATATCACTAATATTTTCTAAAAAAAATTTACTATATGAACCTCCAAAAGATATTCTATTATACATATATATTGTATAGGCTGCAGATAATATAATAGAAAAACTAGAAAATAAACCTAATAAAGGTAATCTTTCAAATACTCCATAAAGAGACATAAATTCACCTATAAAATTCAAAGTTAAAGGTACACCACAATTACCTAAAGATAATATAAAGAAAAGTATAGCGAATAAAGGCATAACTTGTGCTATTCCTTTATAAAAATGGATTAATCTAGTTCCTGATCTATCATATAATACTCCACCTGCACATATGAATAAACCACTAGAAACAAACCCATGAGCTAAACCTAAAATAATTCCCCCTTCAATACCTTGAATTGTATTACTAAATACTCCTATTAAGTATACCGCAGCATGAGATACTGAACTATAAGCAATTAATTCTTTAATATCTGTAGTTCTTAATGTACTAAAACTTGCATATATTATAGTAATGACACCTATCATAAAAATTATATAAGTATAATTTAAAGAAACTTTAGGCAATATGGGTAAAATTAATCTAAATATACCATATAAACTTAATTTTAAAACAATACCTGCAAGTACAATACTTCCACCTAAAGGTGATTCAACATGAGCTTTTAACAACCAATTATTTAAGAAAATTGTTGGTGTTTTTACAGCAAAAGCAATAAATATACCCAAAAATAAAAATATTTGAGTAGTATAATCAAAATTACTCTTGAATAAAGCATCAAAATAAGTAGTACCCATTATAGAAGACATTGTTAAAATAGATAATAATAAAAATAAAGATCCTCATAATGTATATAAAAAAATATAAAAACTAGCTCTTACTTTATTACTTGATCCAAATAAACCTATAAGAATAAATAAAGGAGGTAATATACTTTCAAAAAAAATATAAAATAATAATATATCTAATACTAAAAATACACCTAATAGTAATGTTTCTAATAATAACATTATTATTAAATAGGATTTTACATTATTAGTAATAGAATTTCAATTAGATATTAATGCTATAGGCATTATTATTGTTGTTAATAAAACAAAATAAATCGAAATACCATCTACACCTAAATATATATCATAAAAACTTAAATTATAATGTTCTTGTATAAATTGAAATTGATTATTACTAAAATCAAATAAAATATATATTATTAAAGATACAATCAAATTTAAAATTGAAGTAATAAAAGCGATTTTTTTATAAAAATTATTTTTTTTTTTCTAATCTTTGAAATACATAGGTAGATGAATATTTATTTCAGATCATATATTATTTTTAATTAAAGACTCTTCTTTTCATATTACAGAATAATATGAACGTACACTGGATATTAAAAATATTCCTATTAAAGGAACCACTAATAAAGTATATAAAACCACTCTATTTTATATAATTTATGATTACATATTATAAATTCAAAAAAAAAAATTATTTATCCATCTTATATATTCTATATAAGAAGAATTTAAGCTTAATATATATTAATAGTTTACTACTTGCCCTAT
>Ga0247764_1000106_pt1 | contig 31191 bp, 27 predicted proteins | sample UWRJL051202B4_FD_179932 | JGI IMG/M metagenome (GOLD analysis project Ga0247764, IMG submission 179932) | Plant litter microbial communities from Arlington Agricultural Research Station in Wisconsin, United States - UWRJ-L051-202B-4 | ecosystem: Environmental > Terrestrial > Plant litter >...
CACGCGGTGTGCCTCGCAGTATGAGAGTTCGCATCTCTCGCTTTCTACCGATCTCGAAGGACCGTGTGTTGGGCGTCGCTTGAGCGGGAGAGGGCGCGTCCGACTAGCGACGATGATTCGCGCCATCCCCCTCTCCTGGTCGAGACACGAGGACGCGTTTCGACCGGGTCCGCAACCAGACGCGCGCGATGGCCAGGCTCGATAACACCCACGCACCGTAGCGAGCGTTCCAGCGCACTAGGTCTTCACCCGTCACACCGTTTTCGTTGCCGCGCACGAGAATGTGGCCGACCTGGCTCGGGGTCTCGCCGTAAGTGTCGATGGGCCAGCCTGGGGCGTGACGCAAGAGGATCAGTGTAACGCCACCCTCGCGGTCGTTGAACACGGACAACCAAAACGCTGCAGATACCGACAGCAGCGCGGCAACGAGCATTGCTGCGGTGATGGCGCGCGCCCGGTTCACGCGCTGAGCCCCGTGCCCTTGCGGATGTCGCTGAGACGCTTGTAGAGCTCACCGCCCGGACATTCGGTGTCGGGCTTGATGTCGCGGTGACCCACTAGCCGCTTGATCGAGGGAAACTCTGCGGCGAGTGTGGTGGCGAGGGCATTGGCCGACGTGATTTGCGCCGGCGTCGGATCGTCGTCGCTGAAGTCCAAAACGTCGTGTTCGAAGTCACCGAGCACGAGGATCGCTAGCTTGCCGGTGTTCTGCGCGGCGTTGGCAGCGCCTTTCAGTGACATGTAACGACCTTCGACGATCGAGCCAGAGGGTCGCACCATGAATTGGTAGGCGACGTCGTCGAAGTTCTTCTCGTCCATGTGAAAGTCTTGAATCTCCTTGGGGTCAGTGCGGCCCGTGTCACCCGAGTGGTGGATGACGATCATGTTGAAGTCCCAGTCCTGATCCATCTGGGCCTTGGGATCGCGCGCGCCCCACGACGCGCGCCGCTCGACTCCATGTTTTGCCATGATGCGGTTGATAATCGCGCGCTTGTTCGGAAATTCGAGCGTGGTGCTGGTATTCATCTGCAAGCCCTTCTTCCGAAATTCGCTGTAGTCGATGACCTGCTTTTCGCTGTCATCCAGAATGGCAACCACGTCCACCACGTTGCCGAGCTTCAAGCTGGAGTCTTGAAGCAGCACGAGGCCATTGGCATCGGATGTCTTGTCGAAGGTCTTACCGTTGTCACCGACTAGCTGCACCTTTAGCGCCGCAATGGGGCCATTCTTCGGATCGATGAACCCGATCTCCACTGCGTCCGGCATCGGTGCCGGCGGCAGCTTTTTCACTGTCACTTTGGAGCCTGGCGAGATCTTGACCGCCACGGGCTTGCGATCCGGAATCACGACCTCGTCGCCTGGACGGATCAAGTTCGGGTTAGGGCGCTTCTTTCTGAGCTCTGCGTTCTCCGGCGCGTCATAGAGCTTGCGAAAGTCCCGGAAGCCCTCTGCGGCGGCGATTTTAGACAGGTTCTCGCCCTCGACGACGACGTGTGTTCTCGGCATTGCTGACTTCCCTTAGCGACTGCGAGGCGTGGTGACGTCGCGACCTTTCAAGAGTGGCGTGAAGTGTGGATCGGTTGGCCACGTGCCGGAGCCCAGCAGGCGGGAATAGCTTTGAGCCCAACAGCTTACCGAACCGTCCTTGAGCTTGACGCAGTACGGGCAATTGAGCGTTCCAGAGCACGAGTCGAGGTCCGCGACTCCGTCGAGCGTCGGGATGCGGGAAAGCTTATCGCCACTGAATGATCGTTCTAACGCCCAGACGCTGCCGTCTGCCAATACGGCAAGGATGTCGACGGCGCCTCCGCACTTCAGCGAAGCGACAGCGCTGGGTAGTTTGAGTGCGAACGTCTCGGACGGCTTGCTTTCTTGCCAGCATTCCACGTGCTCTGGATTCAGGATTGCACACGTCACGCGGCACGGGGTTACGCTGAGAGGATCCTTCAGCACGGTGACCTTTTTTCGGCGAGCCTCGTCCCCCTGAAAGATGCGTTGGTAAATCTTGCCGTCGGAGCCGATGAAGAAGTCGTTGGAGGGGGGCGCGAGCGAGCGGACGTTCGTCCCGAGAAGACTCGGTCGCCGATTGTCCATGACACCCGCTTCCCCCGGCTCTTCGGAAAAGGAAGTATCCGACCACTCCCAGACTTCAGCGTTCGTTCTCAGCGCCGAAGCAAACCATCCGCTGGTGGCCAAACTTACCACGTTCGTTGGTGCCGGCATGAGCGTTGGTTTGCTCACGTCTCCGAGGTACGAATGTTTCTCCTTGCCCCAGACGTACAAGTTCCCGCCACGCAAGATGTAGCTGAAGTAGGCCGTTTTTTGAAAGGCCGACGCACCGTCGAGTTCTGGGATCCGCGCGGGCACCGCGTTGCCCTCATCTGAAAGCAACGCGCTGGTCGGAGGGGACCAGCACCACGCCTGGTTGGCTTGATCGAGTGCACAACCCTGACCCAGAAAGCGGGTGATCGTCAGTCGCTCAGCATCCGGCGAAGCGACGCCGCTCGCTTGAGGTGCTGCGCTGGGTTGGGGTTGCGACGCGGAGCTCGCAGCGGTGCCGCGCGCATCGGGCCGGCGGCAGCCAGTCGCACTCGTAAGGACCGCCAGAGTCGCAGCCAGGCCTGAGATCAGTCGCGGCGCCATGGCGCGAAGAAAATCCCGTCGGGGTTGGTTCTTGGCATTCCCTGACTTCCCTTAGCGACTGCGAGGCGTGGTGACGTCGCGACCTTTCAAGAGCGGGGTGAATTGCGGGTCTGTTGGCCACGTGCCGGAGCCCAGCTGGCGCGAATCTCCCTGGCCCCAGCATGTCGCTGTTCCGTCCTTCAGCTTCAGGCAGTGAGGGCAACCAAGCGTGCCTTCGCACCAGCCGAGCTCCGCGACGCCCTCAACCGTGGGCACGCGGTGGAACTTGTGAACGCCGTATGAGACTTCGAGGACCCAAATTTCGCCGTTGGCCAGAAGGGCAAGGATGTCACCGCCCCCCGCGCATTTTATCGAGACGGCGGCGCTGGGCGCTTTGAGCGCGAAGGCCGCAGAGGGTTTGCTTTCTTCCCAGCACTCGACGCGCTCCGGATTCATGACGGCGCATGACAGAGCGGAGCATACGGTCACGCTAAGAGGATCTTTCAGCTCTGTCACCTGCGTCAGACGCTGCTCGTCACCTTGAAAGCTCCTGCGATAGATCTTACCGTCCGTGCTAATAAACGAGTCACTGGCAGGGGGAGCAAGCGAGCGGACCGCAGTCGCGAGCCGAGTCGGCTGACGATTGTCCATCACCTGACGTTCCCCGGCAGCTTCCGAGTTGGCCCAGTCGTGCCACTCCCACATTTCACCGTTTCGCCGAAGCGCTACACCGCTGCTGCCATACGTCAACAGACTGGTAACTTCCGTTGGTGCCGGCATGGGCTTCGGTTTGCTGACATCTCCCAGGTAGGAATGTTTTTCCTTGCCCCAAACGTACAGGTTCCCGCCGCGCAAGATATAGCTGAAATAAGTGGTCTTCTGGAATGCCAAGGCACCGTCGAGCTCGGGAACGCGCTCCGGCACCGCGCTGCCTTCGTGGGAACCGAGGCTGCCGGTCGGGGCAGACCAGCACCACGCCATATTAGCTTGGTCCAACGCACAGCCTTGACCCAGGAAGCGAGCGATCCTCAACCGTTCACCATCCGGCGACGCGACGACGCCCCCTTGAGGCGCTGCGCTGGATCCGGGTTGCGATGCGGAGCTCGCAGCGGTGCCGCGCGCGTCGGGCCGCCGGCAGCCAGTCGCATTAGCAAGCATCGCTAGCGTCGCGGCCAGGCCTGAGATCAGTCGCAGTGTCATGGCGCGAAAAACTCGCTGAGTCCCCTACCGACTGCGAGGTGTGGTGACGTCGCGACCTTTCAGGAGTGGCGTGAAGTGCGGGTCGGTTGGCCACGTGCCGGAGCCGAGCTGTCGGGAGTAGCTTTGAGCCCAACAACTTACCGAACCGTCCTTGAGCTTGACGCAGTACGGACAATTGATCCTTCCAGAGCACCAGCCGAGCTCCGCGACACTCTCAAGATTAGGGATACGATACAGCTTGTCGCCACTAAATGAGCGCTCGAATGCCCAAACGGTGCCATCCGCCAAGAGCGCGAACATGTCGCCGGCTCCCGCGCATGTTAGCGAAACGGCAGCGCTGGGTAATTTGAGCGCGAAGGGCTCGGAGGGCTTTCTTTCTTCCCAGCACTCGACACGCTCTGGGGTCATGACTGCACACGTCACGCGGCCACAAGGGGTGACGCTGAGAGGATCCTTCAGCTCGCTCACCTGTTTGCGGCGAGCCTCGTCTCCTTTGAAGATGCGCTGATATATCTTGCCGTCGGAGCCGATGAAGAAGTCGTTGGAAGGAGGGGCTAGAGCGCGGACGTTTGTCCCGAGAAGACTCGGTCGCCGATTGTCCATGACACCCGGTTCTCCCGGCTCTTCGGAAGAGGAAGTATCCGACCACTCCCAGACTTCAGCGTTCGTTCTCAACGCCGAAGCAAACCATCCATTGGTCGCCAAACTTACCACGTCCGTTGGCGCCGGCATGAGCGTTGGTTTGCTCACGTCACCAAGGTAGGAATGTTTCTCCTTGCCCCAAATGTACAAGCTGCCGCTGCGCAAGATGTAGCTGAAGTGGTTTGTCTTCTGAAATGCCACAGCGCCGTCGAGTTCGGGGATCCGCACGGGCACCGCGCTGCCCTCGTCCGAACCCAACGTGCTGGTCGGAGGCGACCAGCACCACGCCAAGTTGGCTTGGTCTAGTGCACAACCTTGACCCAAAAAGCGTGCGATCCTCAACCGTTCACCATCCGGCGACGTGACGACGCCCCCTTGGGATGCCGCGCTGGGTTGGGGTTGCGACGCGGAGCTCGCGGCGGTGCTGCGCGCGTCGGGTCGCCGGCAGCCAGTAACACTCGCAAGCATCGCTAGAGTCGCCGCAAGGCTAAGAAATTGCTGATTGGTCATGGCGCGAAAAAGATTCCGTCGGGGTTAGGCTCGGTCGTTGCCTTCATATTATCGGCGAGCGACCCCAAGTCGAAGTGCATCATGTCGCCGCTATCATCACCGCCCAAATGCACGGCACCCCAGCGGAGGCGTTTATTGTTCACCCGCACGTCCAGCAAGCACTTCACGACGTGCCTTCGGTGCGACATGATTCCGTAGCAGGGATCCCGGGAATTCACGAAGGTTTGCACGCCCTTGTCGAGCGTCCAACTGTTGTAGATGCAGACCTTGCGCATGGCAGCGTGGTCAACGGCAACTCGGCTCTGGAAATCTGCCAACGCCGCTTGATCGGCCAAGCTGAACGGAAGCTCGGCACGCTCGAAGAGTCCCGCCTCGACAGCGTTGAGGATGGCATCTCGAATGCCATCGAGCGACCGTGGTTGAGGATTTGCCGTCTTGGCAATTGAGTTGTTCTTCGTGGCTTCGAATCCGCAGTTCATGTACAGGCGGAGTGCGCGGTTCACTCGGTCGTAGCGCTCGAAAATGTCCTCCGATAGATCGGGAGCGGTCAGCCCACGAAACTTCATGTCGATTGCGTTGGAGCCAAAGGTAAAATCCAAGGCATTTTCGTACGCCTCCATTGCCGCTTTGCGCATCTCAGCCAGAAAAGCCCGGTTCGCATCAGTTTTACCTCCCGTTCTGAAGTTCGATGGCGTTTCGCCGGAATATGGAGGGGTTTTCGAGTTTTCGGCCGTCACGGTCCACGGGTTGAACTTCGCGTCGATGTCGATGGCTGCGCCCTTCTTGTGCTTGCCGTCGCGCGGCTGGAACGCCTTGTGCTGACCGATGACGCCGCAATAGTCGACGAAGCCCTTCTGGGTGACTTGCTCGCCGCGTTGCGCTTGTCGTGCCGCGTAGCCCTGAAAGATATCGCGCTGCGCGGCGACCAAGAAGGTGCGAAGTTCAGCGGTTACGCCGGTGATGATGTGCGGCCCGGAGACAACTTGTTTGGTGGCGTCGCTGGGGTTCTTGTCGTAGCCGTTGTATTGAGCACTCTCGAACTGCTGCCCCAAAAAGACGAAGTTGAAGATCTCGACCTTGTCGTAGCTGGCGGGGGCGGCGTCGTCCTTTCCGAACTTCGGCATCAAGTGCAGAAATTGTTGGGAACCGATCGGGCTCTCGAAGTCCTTCAACCACTGCGGGATGGGAAAGGTCTGAGGGGCGACGGTACCTTCGACGGCATCACTTTCGTCAGCCATTCGTATTCTCCGTCAAGACCTGGACCGCGTCGGCGTCCAAGCCGGGCAATCGCACGTCGAACTCTCGAATTTCGAGGACTCGCAACGAGACTCGACCCTGCTCGTCGGTCCGCGCCGTGGCGACCACGCCGGCTTCCGTAACGAGCTGGACGGGTTGATCGACGAGCGGCGCGCCCTTCTCATCGAGCAACTGAAGCTCCACGGCGTCTTCCCCGTCGAGCTCGAACAGCTCGGGATCGGTGTCAGGGCCGTCCGGATCGGGAGACGTGAGCGGTGCTTCGATGCCTTCGCGATGCACCTTGGCGAGGTCTTCGAACGTGCTGCGACTGAACGGTGCGTTCACGGGTGCAAGCGCATAGCGTTCGCGGTGGGCACGGAAGTCTTCGTTGAAGCGCGCGCTGGCGTGGCCCAAGTTGTCGAGTCGTGCGCGCGCTTCATTGCGCAGCCGTAGGTCATTGGCGACCGGGTCGCCGATTTTGAGGTTCAGCACGTTGAAGTATTCGAACTCATCGCCTTCGGTGCGCAGCGGCGCGAGCGGATCTTGCGCAGACGGTGGCCCGAAATTGCCTTTGACGCGTCCCCAGCGGATCTGACATTCCTCCGTAATCGGCACCTCGAATTCTTCGAGAAATCCTTGTTCACTCGCGGTGCGTGTGCGGGCCACGCCGCCGGCCACCAGCTCGTACGGGGCAAGCTTCATGCGCTGGTAGCGAGAATCCAGCAGGAACAGCCGCAGGGTGCGGGTGTTGAGCTGCAGCGTGCGGATGTCGTCGCTGCGACGTCTCCATTCCGGATACTCCGCGGAGCCTTTCTTCGAATTCTTTCCGGGGGGTTTTGGCAGGATGCCGAACTCGCCGTCGAAAAAGAACAGCTCGACGCGGCGATCACCGAGATCTTCCGTAGCGTCGGGTGCGACGGGATCGAGCTCTTCGTTCATCTCGTCGATCGGGAAGTTCTCACCGCAGCCATGTGCGGTGGGCTCGATGTCGTCGGGAAGCGTGGTGAGGTCGCGATCCATGTACAGCTCGATCAGCTTCTCGCGCGTCTCCGAACCGATCACGCCGTCCACCTTCAGGCTTTGTTCGGCCTGAAAGTCGCGAATCTCCTCGTCTTCGGTGGCCTTCGCTACGAAGGTCGCGCGTGCCCGTAGCATGAGTAAGTCTTCGGCTCTGCCCCAGCGGCGCTTCTCCGGAATGCTGGTCGAATAACGCGAGCTCCACGTCTTCCGATCGTCCCTCAAGTAGGCGATGACGCTCTCGGCGCGTTCGAGGCTCAACGGGTCGTTGGTGGCAGCGTCGGCTGTGGTGTCAGTGTGACCGACGACGAGCAGCTTACTGGCCTTGTTGGCTTGATAGAGCTCGTCGAGCTCGGGCAACTGCTCGAGCGCGCTCGGCAACAGGAAGCTCTTGTTGGTGCCGAAGAACATGCCTTGCAGACGCGCCAGGACCACGTGAGGCCGGATGCATACCAGCACGGGCGCGTCCGTCGTTACCTCGATGGCGCTCGCGAGGTCGCGCGGTGTGATGGTGACCATGTCCGGAGTGCCCTTGAAACGCGGCTTGCCCCGGGGCTTGGACCAGAGCTCGCGCAACAAATCCTTGAGCAGATCAGGATCGGCGAAGCTCACGCGCGCGCCTGCGCCCGAGATGGGCAATCTGAAAATCTTGCCGTTGTCGTCGGTGCGCAGCTTGAACTCGCGCTCGCCTTCGCTCAGTACGAGCTCGATGCCCTGCAGGCTCTCGCCCACTTCGTCGACCAGCCTGAGCTCGTAGTGGGGCGCTTCGAGCGGCGTATCGTCCGAAATCCGCACGTCCAGGATGTCGTTCGCGTCCGGTGCGGCTTCTACGCTGCCAGCGATCAAGAGCTCGGCCGACAACTCCAAGAAGTGAGCGGCGTTGACGTCGTCTGGCAATAAGAGCCGCGCGTTGTGCCCGGCGTCATCCAGCACGTCGCGGAAGCTTCCGGGCGCGAGCACGAGCTCCAGCATGCGCGGACGTTTGGGGGGTGGGTCAGAGGCTTGCTCGTCGAGCGCTGAGTCCTCAGCGGGGTCCGTTGGCTCGGAGCCACTGGCGTCGGGATCCGCGTTCAGCGCGGGATCGTCGTAGACGAAGGGCTTGGCTTTGCCGGTATCGCCCGTTTCACAGGCGAAGATCGGATCGCTGCCATTTCTGAGCTCGAGCTGCCCCGTGATCTCGACGAGCCGCTTCGGCTGGGGAGTTTCGGTGCGTATGCGACGAAACGTGGCCAGGTGAAATATAAGCTTCGCCGGCTGCGGCGCGAGCGTGGCCAGCGTCGTGCCTTTGCCGCGGGTCTCGAGCGCTACCTCCAAGCCGGTAACTCTGTTTTCGCGGTCCTCCGTGCCGGCGATCGTGCGCGGCGCGGGGGTGGGCGAAAGCTTGACGCGAATGCTCTTCGGCATGGTTTGTCACTTCAGTAGCGGGGCCACGCAAGCCGCGACCTCGGCACAACTCTTCGCGCTGGCGCACTCACGCTGCGCGGGATCAGCGGCGTGAGTACAGCCGAAGTTCGCAGGTAACGGCTTGCCCTCGCGTGCCGCGCAGGCGTGGAGGCGTGCGCACACGGCAGCCACCGGCGCAGCCTTGCCGCTGGGAATTTCGAAGCGCTCGGCAGCCAGCTCCGCGACGCGGCCAAAGCCTCCGGTCGTCGCGGCCGGCACGCCGCAGACAGGCTCGCTCTTCTCCTTCGGCGCTACGGCGTGAAACATCGCCGCCAGCCGATTGCAGGTGGCGAAGTCGCCGCAGCGCGCGATGATCGCCTCGCTGAACAGCGGTTGTCCGGGATAGAGCCGCCCGAAGTTCTTCGTGCCGTAGATGGTCTCATACACGTCCACGGCCATCGGCTTCGACGCCTTCTCGCGCTCGAGCGTGAACTCCGGATGAGCGAGCAGCGCTTGTTGCACCCAGAGGCGGCCCGAGCGATCGAACTGCTTGCGGACCGCAAGCACGACTCGTGGATCGCCGCAGGGCGCGCTGAGCGGTTTTTCGGCCTCCGGGTACTCGGGCAGCGAGGGAGCCTTGCCCGACGCTGCAGCCGAGGGCGCCGGTGCACTACTCGTGCTTGGCGCGGCGGCGGACGACTCTAGCTCGGCCGCCCGCGCCGGGCTGGCGCTCCCCAGCGGGACCTCAGTCCGCGGGATGGCAGTCGTCTCAGCCTGCCTTTCGGGCCGCTCCCGACAACTCGAACCCAGCATGAAGGTGCCGAGGACGAGGACTTTGAGTACGGCTCGCCACGTCACCAGAAAAACCTCGGCGTGACTTGCTCGATCAGATTGCCCGTTAATGGCCGACCGGGGTCGCCTTCGTTCAAGCTGTAGTTGGGATCGAACTCCAGCGTCATTCGAAAGACGCGCAGAGTGTTCTTCGGCAGCACGAAATCCTTCGCGCCGCGCGGGCGCTCGAACAGCAGCGTCTTGCCGCTTTGGGTCACGAACAGCCCGATATCCAAGGCCGCGTCTTGCTGCAAGACGACCATCTTCTCCACGTCGCGCAGGCGCAAACCAACGAAGCCAGCCTTTTTTGCGATGTAGAGGTGCCCTTGCTCACCGTCGCGACTAAACTCGATGGGCGAATCAAAGCCGCCGCTGTTGGCCTTGCGTCCGACCTCGAGCCCGCTGGGTAAGCGCAGGATATCGGCGCCCAGCTCGTCGTAGAAGTAGCGCGCGAAGCGCTGGGTTCGGTAGCCAGGCTCTGGCAGCGCGACGTTCAGGAACTTCGTGTAGTTCGTGTAGCGCAGGGCATCGCGCTCGAAGCTACTGCCGTACTCGCGCTCGTAGAAGCGCTTGAGCTGGGCGTTCTCGCCTTCGTCCACGACGACGAGCGTGATGTGGCTCGTCGCGCCTTTACCTTTTCGAGCGGGCCCCTTCACGTTGCCGAAGTTCGAGCCTGCGCCGGGCATCGCGGCGAAACATTTCACTTCGGGCGCCAGTGCGCGCGTCATCACGCCGGCGTAGGTGCACTTTCCGGCAGCGCTGCCCTGCTCCGGGAAACGCCCCTTGCGCACCGAAAGCACGTTCTGCGCGATGTTGACCTTTGCGTGATCGAGCGTGGTGTTCAACCGACCGCCGTCGGTCATCACCACTTGGAAGAACTGGTCTCGCGGCGCACCGGCTGCCGCCTGGCGATTGCACTCGGCCGCCTCGGCGGACACGTTGATCATGTGGCTGCAACCCCAGACCACCATCCGTGCGTCGGCGGCGAAGGCCTTCTTGAAGTTCGGATGATTGGTCGCCACCTCCCCGTTCGGATACCAGTCCTTGGGTCGCCCGTCCGCGTCGTCCGGATCGCGAACGTCGAGGTTCGGCGAGCGGTCGAACGAGCCCTGAACGATCGGCCCCTGGTGCCAGGCGTGCCCGAAGATACCGGCCTCCACGACTGTAGCAGGGTCCGTCTTTCCTACCTGATCCATGAACGCGTAAAAATCGAGGATGGTTGCCTTCTCGACCCGAGGAGGCCCTGACTGGACCACCAACCAATCGCTCGGTGAGGCCTTGGAGCCCTTCACGGCCGTGAGCACGACGTTTTGCAGGCAGTCGAAGAGCGTAGCGATGCAGCCGGCATTGAGCACGCCCGTATCGTAAAGAAAGTCACGCCGCCCCTGCGCAAAGAGCGTGAAGCGGGTGCCGCCATGGTTGTCGCGACAGCCGACGCCCACGTAACGTTGCGCCGGAAAAAGCTGAACCGTGATTAGTGATTGCTTGGCTGCCGTTTCCTTGCCGGTAGCCTGATCGAAATTAACGATCGACACGCACGCGGCGACACCGACCGGCACACCCGGTTCGCGCCAGCCAGGCGCGGCGCGCAACACGCCTTCTTTTTCCGTGAGCGTCAGCTTCTGCACGACGGTGCTGAAGCCCTTCTTGCGCACGACGAGCAGCCATTCGCCAGCGGCCGGCTCGTTCTCAGGATCGCCGCTGGAGTTGAGGTAGTGACCGTCGGCGTCGTGCTGAAAAGTCGGCAACAAGTCGTCATAGGGATAGTCGCTATCGCCGACCAAATCGCGACGTCCCACGACCACCTGCGCGTCGGTGACCGGCGCGAGTTTTCCGTCCTGCTCGCTGAGCACCTTGAATTTGACGGGGGTCGCCATGCCCTACGCGAACTCTCCCGCTGCGCTCGGGCGCACGTCTGCGTCGGATGTGGCCGGAAGCTCGGCGCCGGCTTCAGCGACCTCTTCGGCCTCGTCTCGCTCTTCTACTTGCTCCAGCAGGATCTCCTCCAGGAAGTGTTCCCAGGTGGGCGGCGCGTCTGGCAAGCTCGCGTCCTGTTCACGCCACAACGTCAGCTCCGCACCGAGTGATTCACTCTGAGCCAGCAGAGTGACAGGCGTCGGACCAATGATCTTGCGGAAGATGAAGCGCCGGAACGGACCGTCCACGAAGCCGTCGCTCCACGCGAGCCGCTGCTTTTTTTCACCCTGGCTAGCTTCGAGCACCAGGTCGTCAGGGACGAAGGCGTCGAGCTCGGTGCGCCATTCGACGATCAGCCCTTCGATGAAGCTCGACTCGAGCTCGACCAGCTTCGTCACCTTCTTGCGCCACAGCGGATACTGCGTGCTGCCCTTGGCCGAGTTCTTACCAGGCGGGGGCGGCTGGATGCCGAACTCCACGTCGAAAAAGAACAGCTCCACGCGGCGGTCGCTCGCGTCTTCTTTCTCGTCTTCGGGCGCTGGGTCGAGCTCTTCGCCCTCGTCTCCGAGCGGGAAGTTTTCGCCGCAACCGTGGGTCGTGATGGTGATGTCGAAGTTGCGCCGTTCGCGCAGGGACGTTCCATCGAGCGCCATGTACTCGTGAATCAGCTCTCGTCGCGTCTTGGGTCCTGCAATACCGTCGACCGTGAGCCCCCGCGTGCGTTGAAACCAGCGCACGTCCTCTTCATCGGCAGGTTTGGTTGCGAAGTCCGGCATCGCGCTCAGCATGAGCTCGTCTTCGTGGGCGCCCCAACGCCGCTTCTCGGCGATGGAAGTCTCGTACTGTTTGAGCCAGACCTCCTCGTCATCGAGAAGGTAGGCCGCGGTCATGTCCGCTCGCTCGAGCGATAGCGGATCGTTGATGCTCGGCTCAGCAGTGGTATCCGTGTGACCGACGATCAAGAGCTCGCTCGGATTGTTTTCCCCGTAGAGCTCGCGAATTTGCCGTAGGGCACCGACCGCACCTGGCAACAAGAAGCTCTTGTTCGTCTCGAAGAACATGCGCCGGAGCCGCGCCATGGTTACTCTTCGCGCGGCGCCAACGAAGCGGACTTGCGGCGACGTGGCAGCGGAATCGAGCACCAGCAATGGACCATCGATGAGGTCGACGAAAACCGGAGCCCCCTCTTCCGAAAGCTCCAGCGCCAACGACAATGAATAGTCGCCCGGAAACACGTCCTCTTGCAGCAGGCGGCCCGCTTCGTCCGTGGTTCCCTCGAAGTTTTGCGGCCCCGTAATCTTGAAGTCGCAATTCGTATGCAGAACCCGCCCCGTTTTGTCCCAAAGCTCGACGAACAGCTTACCAAGCGGCGGCTTGACGACGATGGTGTGTGGAAGGGCGGCCTTCAAAGGGAACGGGCCGAGCGCCGCGCCGCGAAAGGCGACTTCCTGCGTGTTCGATGCCTTAGGTGGCTTGCCAGGGCGGAACTTCTCCCAGCGAGGGTCGAGGACTTTCGAGAGCGCCTCGGTATCGACAATCGCGACACTCGTGCTGGTTGCCTGGACGTCTTCGAGCAGCGCTACGCCGGCAGCGTTCGTTGGTATAGTTTGGCCTCCGTCCACGCTAAAATCTGCATCAACGCCAGAAATGGCTTGGCCTACCTCATCGACGAACCGCACATCGAAGAAGTTCTCGGACTCTTCTTGCCTCCGCGGCGGCGCCGGCGGGAGCACGGGGGGCGGACCTCGACGGTCTGTCAGAGGTGAGATGTCTTCCTGCGTTACCCCGATCTGTCCTCGGAGCAAGGCCTCGACAATCTGATCGACAATGGCCTCCAGAGATCTCTCAAACGTCAACTGGCTTCCCGCACTGGAGAACTCTCCGAGCGGGTCACTGGATGACAACGGCGACAGCAACGACAACTCACGAGCAAGGCCTGTTATCAGCTGCACCAAGCCGGGTTGGCGTTGTTCGGCGGCGAAGCTCAAGGCGCGAGCTGCGCTCTCCGCCAGGTCACGTTGTTGAGCATCGAGGGCTCTGGGGAAATCCCGTACCTCGAGATTAAAACGCCTTGCGATTCCCTCCAGCCGATGAACGCCCATCTTCACGAACCCTTCCGATGCTACCGCAACACGGCGCCGTTTGTTACAGCATTTTCTTGACTACCTTGACGACAAGTCGTGAGCCTCGCGGCGGAGAATGGCGGGGCGAGGAGCAAACAATCCGTCAAAGCGCCATGGCTTTCTCGATCACATCAGATGTCGCGCCGAACGAGTGCGTTCTCTGACCCGTGTCGCCGCGGTTGCGTCCACTGAGGCGCGAGCTCTGTTCAATCCCGAGCTGCTCACTTCAGCGCCAGTCGAAGCTCAGGCAATGCTTAATTTGGATCGCGTGGAGCGCGCACTATTCCAAGGCCAAACGCCAAAGCCCGTCGAACCTCGGGTGGAGGTCTGCACGGCCCCGGACGCATTCGGCAGGCAATTCAGTGCCTCTGCGCAAAGCGATCAAGTTCGCGTCTTCGATGTGCGGCGCGCGCTGCTCGCAAGCGGAACGGCGCTTTGGGTAGCGTTGTACTCGCGGGACGCCTTGGTGGTGTCGCTGACTGAGGGAACGGCGAACTGGGAAGTTGCGCTGCTGGACGACAACTATAGGTGCTCAGCCAGACACGTTTCCAAACCGAACGGAGCGGTGAGCGAACGCTGGACGGTGTCGGTGCGTTGCTGAGTCTGGACCATGGCTTGGTCTCGGCACGCGTGGGCTTTGGTTGCGCCGCCAAGGACGGCGAGCGCTTCGTCGTTCCCATCGAGTGACGCAAAGGTTGGCAAAGGATCCAGATCGTTTACGCCCACGGTCCGAATCCCGCACGAGCGAGCGCACGCGCGCCTCTTCAATGTCTTGTGCATCACGCGAGGGTCTCACCAAGATGACGTGACGGGTCAGGTTTGAAGCAGACGGACCGCCGGAAAGTATGAGCGGAGCCGATCGAGGTCCTCGACGTCCGACGTAAGAACGCGATCGCCTCGACTGGCGGCCGACGCCATGACGACGGCATCGACTACGGTTGCACCCTTGACAGCGGCGATTGCTTCGCCCGCGACTCGGGCCAATTCCGGGAAGAGCGGCTCGATCACACATGCCTCGAGCAGCGACGCGATACGGGCCGAACGCGGTCCTCCTCGCCAGGCTTCGACGATGACGGTCGTCGGCACCGTGAGCTCGTACCCCAGCTGTTGCGCCAGCTTGATGTGCGTCAGCGTGCGGCGGTCCCGCCATTCGAAGCCGATGAGCGCGCCGCTGTCGAGGGTTACTCCGGCCATTCTGCCTGGATCGCCGCTAGCTCTTTGGCGGTGATGGTGCCCTTTTCCTGTTCGTAGCTCGCCACTAGCTCTTGCAGCCGTCGTCGCCGCAGTTCGCGAGCCAGCACTTCGGTGACTTCGGCGCTGAGCGTTGGCTTGGCCTTCCTTGCCTCGCGCTCCATCGCCGACAGCACGCCCTGGTCTACCGTCAACGAGACCTTTCTCGCGCGGCCTCGCGTCGCAGTTGAGCTCGAACGTGTTCGTGGCGACCGAGTGGCCTTGAGCATTGAGTTGTCCTACCTGAGGTAGGATAATCGGCAACGGGGTTTCAGGTGGATCTGTGCCGGGTGAAGAACCGGGCGCATCCGGTCACTTGAAACCCCGAGCTCGCTTCTTTTTTAAAAGTACCAGAATACGTCGCCGAGACCGTCGCCGTCGAAGTCGCCGCCATACGGCGTGTTGTTCCACATTTGCTTCGTAGGAGTCGACCACGAGTTGCCGCGCGACCTGGCGTCGAACAACCAGATCGTATCGTCTCCGCTCTCATTGGACCAAATGATGTCACTAGCGCCGTTACCATCGACATCCGAGACCGTCGGGTAGTAGACGCCCCTCACGTCGGTGTTCGTCTTGTCGAAGCCACGATTTGCGCGGCCCCACCAAATGGAGTCAGCCGTGTCACCCCGGCCGTACCAGAAAATGTCGGAGCGGCCGTCAGCGTCGAAATCACCGACCAGCGGCGTGTAGCTACCGGTGACGTTGGTGGTCGCAGTGAATGTCAGTCCTGTACGCTTGTTGCTGCCCCACAAGATGCGGTCGGGGCCCGATGTCGAGTAGAGGAACAGGTCGCCGTAGCCGTCGCCGTCGAAGTCGCCCCCGATCGGAATGTCCGTGCTCGTTGGCGACGGAACGGTGACGGAATTACGATCGAAATTGCGATCGGTACGTCCCCACCAGATGCGATTCACGCCAGTTTCCCGATCGTGCCAGAAGATGTCCGCGCGGCCGTCGCCATCGAGGTCGCTCACGCCCGGCCTGTAGCCCCAGCGAACCTGCATGACGCCGACGCTGTCATCGAAGTCGCGATCGGCCTGGCCGAACCAGATGTAATCGCCGGATTCTTCTTTGTAGCCATACCAGAACATGTCGTCCCGCCCGTCGCCGTCGAAGTCTCCCACGAACGGGTGGTAGTTGCCGCCGACGTCTTGTGCGCGAATATCGAACATCGCCTGATGGGTCGAGAGCCCGCCGTAGTTGGCGACGTCACCGATCCCGTACCAAACATGGTCATCGGTACGCACGCCGTACATGACTGACATCAACCCCGCCACGTCGAGGGGGCTGAGATAGCCGTCGCCGTTCCACGCCGGGTTGCAGTAGTTGGAGATCGAGGTGACGTCATAATAGCCGTACTCTGTGCTTCCGCCGGCACGCGCTCCATCCGCCGTACAACTCGTCGGCGTGTCTGGGCGTTCTTGTTCGTGCACCATGCCGAGCACGTGGGCAAACTCGTGGATCGCCGTCGCCTCGATGCAGCTCCGCTGGCCGCTATCCCACGTGCGGCCTGTCACCCCCACGTACTGGGCCTGGCCACTCGCGGTGGCACTCCAGCAACCATCGAAGTCGTTCGTGCCGTCCCCGTCTACGTCGGCCGCGTTGCCACTGAAATAGTTGAACCAAACTCTTGGGGACGTGCTTGCGCTGCGGGTACCAACCTTGGCTCTTGGCCACTCGTTGTTGCCAACGCGGATCACCACTTGAGCTTTGCGTCCGTTGCAAACGTCCCAGCCCACGAAATCGAGATCTGAAATGCTTTCGAATGTGCTCTCCACGGAGCGTCTGACCCAATTGTCTTCAGTCGGGTTCGACTGCTCGAAGCAGACATCGATGGTGCTGCTCGCCCATAGGCGATCAGCTTTGTAATACAGCGAATCTTCCCGGGACGATGCCGCCTCTTCGTCGGCAAGGTGCACGGGATCGCTGCCATCGCTGCAGCCCCAAAGAACGAGCGCCGTCATCCACAAGTACCGCATGACACACCTCCTGGACACGCGCGTAAGTTTAGGGCGCGCGTCGGGTGCTTCGCCTACCTGTGGCGCTCCTCTCCGGTCAAGTCATTTCGTCGGCACTCGGCTTGTGGCATTCAGAGTGTGTTTCTTAGTCTGGGCAACCTCGAGTGTGGAATTGACCGGACACTCTCGAATGCGCGCGCGGAGTGTCCGGTCAATTGTGCTCACCTAGCTAGACCTGCTCCCAAAGCACTCGACACAGCCCGAAGAGGTTGACTTGGGTCCGAAGGGTGGAAGTGAGGACCCAGCCTTGCTCTATAATCGCTTCGAGCGTGTCTCCTTGCCCTAGCGGCATACTTGAAATTGCGTCAGACCCAGATCAACAGCACGAACTTACGGGATCGCAACGCCCTTCACGCGCACCTTTCGCGTGGGTCGAGCAGACGTCGGACCCGTGCGAGCATTCACCGCCATGCGGTAAACCGCGCCGTCTGCGAGGGGCACGAAGTCGAACGACGGCGTCCTGCACAGGACGCCGTTCCATTGGGCGTACACCTCACGGACGTCCTCAGTGACGGGACCATCGATAGTTAACCTGAATAGGTAACCGCGTACGAGCGACTCTTCACAGGCAGCCTGAGTAGTGGGACGGTCGTCTGCCCAGGACACGGTGACCCGCGTGAATGTTGGTGGTGGAAGTGGAGCGCTGCCGCCTGCGCCGGAGCCAACTCCAAACGGCCCGGCGTGATCAATGACCACGCCTTTGAAGCAATCTGGCGGACTGTACGTGCGGGGAGAAACATACGAGAACTCCCCGTGGAAGGATTCTGTGGGTGTCGCGTTCGCACAAGAAACCCCCAATGCCTCTTCCGTGCTCGCGATGTGTCCCTCGTCGACTTGAGCTGATTGACCAGCGCCCGCGCGCTCATCGCTACACGCCCATCCCAGAGCCAACACCGCAATACTCGGGCACCAATACATGGACTTAGAAATCATTACACACCTCACTTCGGCCGCATCGGCCCGGAATCCCCAAACACCCTCATCTTACACGATCAGTCCGCGCTCTGCCCACCGGTAAGGTTCGGCGTGCTACCCGTGAGCGCTGCGCCCAGCTCCGAAGCGGCGATTACCGCGGCTTCGGAAGTGCACGGGCTGAGTCGGTCGAAGTCTGCAAGTCGATTTCGCGCCCCTTCAAGAACCGTCAAAACTCGCTCAGGCGCCCACAATGAGGAAGTCCGCGCGCTCCTCCACGAGACTTGCAACCGCGTCGGTGAAGTCTTCGTTGAGCTCCATGCTGTCAGCGTTCGCGTCGAATCAGGACGCCGGGCATCGAGGCTCGGGTATAGGACGGGATCGGCCTGCCCGCTAGGGACCACCCCTCTTGTGCCAGCGGCCACATCATTCGAACGCGGTCATCGATGGAGGATCTATCCAAGGGATCTCGAAGCGGCTCCTCCCCAAGAGCGAATTGCCGCACAGGCCACCGAGAGCTTTGCTCCCGGCGCTGCTTGGCTCGTTCCGCTCGATCCATGTCAGGAGTATACCGCAAGCGAGCACATCGGCACGGTCCCTTGGCGGGTTCAGCAATCAGGCAGCTGAGAGACCAGGCGAGCAGCACCAGAGCGCCGCCGCGCTTGCTAAAACCCCTTTCCTCCAAACAATACTGGAAGTAACCGACGAACGCGCCGTTGCGCTCAAGACCACCGAACACCGCCCACGTGGTGCCGGAACTTTGAAGATGCGAACCCGCTCCCTGCGCGGGCTTGGCACTATTCGCCTCCCCGGCAGTGCGAGACACAGGCGCTCTCTTTCTGGTAACAGTCATCAGCACAATTCCGTGGGTGTCCGCGCTGAACACAGCGCAGTCGGCAGCCGTCGTCGTTTGATTGGCAACGCTTCTCGCACTGGCTCTCCGCAGGAATGTGAAAGGGACGAAAGCCACTCAGCTGAAGCTGCGCGTTGCACGGCAGTTGGATGCCGAATCGCTCACGCGTAATGACGTGCTCAAAATCGGCTTCGAACCGGTTCTCGAAGAAGAGGATGTCGCGTTCAACGTACAGACGACTTCTGGCCCGAGACGTCGGGCTATGAGAGCACACGTACTCTAGCTGAGAGTCGTCCGTGATTGGTTTTGTCCAGCAGTCCCAGTCCATTCCCCAGGCCATCTTCTTTATGAGATGGTTCACACCAAGTTCAGGGATCACCAGCTTGAGCTCGCGCTCGTCGCGAACGATGCTCACCTGAATCCTTTGAGGACGCGCGTGGCGACAGTCATTGGCTGACGGAAAGGGCTGACGAATCGCGCGGTGGTCTAGCTTAGGGGCGGGCCCAACCGGGATGCGCAAGTCACTCAGGATTAACGTTTCTTCGAGGATTCGCACCCAGCCTCGCTTGCCTTCCCCGCAATGCGTGGTCGTCTCTTTCGGCGGATAAACTTCGTCGTAGTCATAGGGTTCCACAAGGCTCGAGACGACTCCGCAAACGAAGGGTGCCTTCGAGTGGCCCATGGCCTGCCTTACATGCAGCGACGGTACGTTCACCCACAGCGTCTGCTCCGCAGCCGAGTCCTGCGTGATCTCGAACTGGAGCTCGATCACGTCTGGCTCGGCGCTTGCGCGGGCGGGTAGCGGAGCCGGTGCTTGCTCGTCCTTCGACGGAGAGACATTTGCGCCCGAGGCGTTAGAAGCAGCCGCGGAACGCGAGGCCGAAGAGCTCGCGTGAACCTTGGCTGGTTCAGGCTCGATCGCTCCCGTGCGTGTACACGCCGTGCCAAAGAGCAAGACACAGTGAAATGCGAGAGCGCCGCCGAGCTTGCTAGCATTGCCGTCTTGAATTTTTGCGACCACGCCCGCAGATCCCGGTTTGCGGGCGGGTGTCCAGAAATCTCTGGCAGTAGTGCTAAAAGCCACTCTCCTCCAAACAATACTGGAAGTAACCGACGAACGCGCCGTTGCGCTCAAGACCCCCGAACACCGCCCACGGGTGCCGGAACTTGAAGATGCGAACCTTCTCAGCGGGATCATCGGTGAACTGCAAGCGAGCCATGGTGCTTTTGAACGTTGCGACCGCCCGAATGGGCTCCGACCCAAGCTTGGCTCTATAGTAAAGGAGCGTCGCAGCTTCAGCGACCGACATGTTCGGTATCACCTCATCGTAGAGGTTGCCCCCGTCCTTGAAGAGGAGCGTCACGCTGCCCGTCTCCTTTTGCCAATCGAAGACGGCATTCGTGTAGAAGACATGGGTTTTGGAGCTGACGTCGTCCACTCCCGGTGTTTGAGGAACGTTCAACTGTCGCAGCCACATGCCCACCCTTGAGACGGGTAAGGATAGCGCTTTCCGATATAGCTCGTTGGTGAAGAAGTAGTCGGCGCGTCCCGGCAACGCCCAGACGTCGCTCTTGGTTGGGGCGTCGCCGGCGTCCAGGACTTGATCCGCTGCTTCGCGGGAGCCCTGGCGTCGAGCCAAAGCGATGGCCTCTCTCTCCGTGTAGGCCGTGCAGACCATGCGCAATCGGCGGCCCTTCTTGGCACGAAACCAGATGTCGACCGAACCGCCAGGAACGAGTGCGGCTTTGGTGTCGTTTCGGCCATCGAAGAAGTAGACTTCCTGCACTAGCTGGGCGAGCCGCGGGTGGGCGCCTAACTTCTCGCACCAACGCGCCACCGTCTTCGTCCCCGAGCTCCAACCCCCGATAGCAGCCCGAGAGAATTGAGCTGGTCGCTCCCACTCCTTGGCAACGTAACCCTCGGCTTGCAGCGCGCAGGCGAGGCTCGGCAGGCACTGCTCATTGGGCTCGTTGATCGAACCAAAGTTCGTCTTCTTGGGAAACGGAGTCGCAAGGATGACGGCCTTGTTGGACGCAGCAAGCTGCCGAGCCCAACCTGACCTTGGGTAGTCTTCCAATCTTTCCAGTGCGACATCTCCAAGATGCGAGCAAAAGACGTAACTGGGACGCAGTGGATTTTGCGGCGCCGCGTCGTCGATGACCGGAGGCGCGAGCAAGTACCCACTCAAGCGATCGTATGCAACGTCATCGCTATTCGAATAGACCACATCGTCTTCTCGCTTAGAGAATGTCGACTCAATTTGATGATGCTCCAACTCGTGCTGAAAGAATAACAGCAGATTGTGCTGATATCCCTTGCTCCGCTGCACGGCCGGTGGAAGCGTCACCGCCCACGTAAAGGCACCCTCAGGCGCTGCGGGGTCCGTCGCGGTTTCCTCCAAGATAACTGTGTTGCAACCAGCGCTCGGCTCTCGCTCGAAGGCGCGAAAGTGGTAGGCGGTGTTGCGCACGTGGTCGGTGACGTCCAAGAAGCGTAGGTCGAGTTCGACGACCATGGTGCCGAGCTTGCGATTGTTGAAGCTGATGCTGCGTAGGCGCGGATGTCGCTTGCCGCTCTCGATGATGCTGCGACCGGGGCCGTTTTGATGAACGTCGAAGGTCTGCCGCAGCAGCAGGATGTCGCGCTGAGCTCTCGGAGCTTGTGGTGGTATGCGGACTTCCAACTCGACCTGCGTCGCTCCAGGGTTCACGTCGAACAGGTGACGACCTCGGACACTATCCGGCACCAACGCGGCGCCTTTCAGCGTGACGCTCGCCAGCTTCAGGAAGCGGTGTTTCGAATTCTCGAAGTTCACGGCCACGCGTAAGTCGCTCGCGGCAACCTGGGGCGCGCCGCGCCCGCTACTCGTGCCACCGGGACCTGCGACGCGACCATCTTCGACCGCCTCCCCGACGAGCAAGCTGGCCTGTGCAAGTCGTTGGCTTTGCAACTCATCTCGCAACGTTTTTGGTTCGAAGGTCACGCCGTGAGGCTCCAGCAGGTCGCCGCGACGCACGACGAATGACGCCGGGCTCGGCAGGCTGTCGACGTTCAGCGCGAAGCGCAGGGCGTTGTTACTGCTAACTGCTTCGGAGCGTGGGAACTTGGCCACCGTTTCTCCGCTTTGGTTCTGCACCTGGAGCTCGGCCGCTTGGTTTGCATCTTCATCGCCGTAGCGATCGAGGACTTCTACGAAGAGCAGCGCAGGAGGAGTCAACACGATGGTATTCGGAACGGCTGCCTTGATCGCGATCGGACCAAGCGGCTTCTCCTCGAAGCTGAGCGTCGTCATGTGACCGACTCGAGGCGGATTTCCCGAACGCGCGGTCTCCCAACGCGGGTCCAGAATCCGCTTCAAGGTTGGAACGTCTTTCACGCGCACCTTGGCGCTCGAGGCCTGCGTTCGTTCGAGCAGCGCGACACCTGCCGCATTGGTCGAAATCTCCGTCAACTCACCCTGGCTTGGGTCGAATTCGACCGGCACGCCTGGAATGGCTTGCCCGATCTCGTCGACCAGCCGCACCTCGAACAACATCGAGCTGTCCTCGACCGGGCGTGGTGCTCGGTCGAGCTTTGGCACTTCGAAGGGACGCTCCTGCAACGCCTGGATACGCCGCAGCTCTACGCGAATTCGTCCACTCGTTAGCTCGTCGCGCAACGCGTACCGCAGCTCGTCCAGCGCTGCCCAATCAGCCCAGTCGAGACTTGACCGGGTGTCCTGTTGTTCGGTCAGGGGCGGAGGTAGTAGAGCGCGAGCCAACTTCAGCGCCCTTCGGTCTCCCCATAACAGCGCCGATTGCAGCATTGAATCCACCTCCGCGGCCACTGCGAGCTCCGTAGAAGTGAGTGCAGCCGATTCTCTCGTCCGGCGAAAGCGGACTTCGCCCAGCACGCAACTCCAGAACAGCTCTCCGGCGGCGCAGGAAAACCCAACTCGGTCGAGAGACCAGTCGCTCATGGCCGAGTGGGTCGGTCGATGCCCACTCGGGTTGCGTCCTTTTTTTGGTCACGGGGCGCTGCCGGTTCCCGCCGATTCCGCCCGTGAACAGAGGCCGAGCCCCGCTACCCAACAACCTACGCCAAGAGGAGACCGACTCAGCGACTTCGACGTCAAATCCGGACGAGGGTGGCGGACGGGTCGAGTCGGGCAATGTCGTCCGGATCACTCGTCACGATCGCCTGCTTCGCGCGCTTTGCGCAAATGACAACGTGAGCATCTGCGATGTCCCTCGTACGGCTCGCCCTGAGTAAGATGCCGACGCTGGTCGCGTCCACGATGTCGAGGGGATTGACGTCAGTGGTCGGTTGACGAATGAGCCGCACGAGCCGAGCCTGCGTGGCGGGCCGACGGATGGCTTGAGCCAGCGCCGTTGCGGGGACTGTAACACGAGCGCCCAACTCCTTGGCTCGAGCCAATAGGACGAGCACCTTGCGGTCGTCGCGATCCAGAGCGACCAGTGCTCCCGCGTCAAGAGTCACGCCGTTCATGCCGCGCGAGCCTTGCTCCTCTTACCCTTGCGATGGGGTTTCAAGAGCACGTCGTCCGCCCAGGACCGCTCCGCGCGCGTGAGCGGTCCCCCTGTCCGCTCGAGAGCGGACGCGAGGAGTGCGCCCCAACCTGCAACATCATTGAGCGACACAGCGACGGCGTGCTGCACGAACGCAGAAACGCTGTCTGCGGAACGGGCTTCCACGAGCGCGCGGATTGCCAATACTTGCTCCGCGTCGAGTGTCACCGTTACCTTCTTCATCGCCATACCGATTGCCATACCATGGGCGTGTGATTTGCTCCACACCGCACGGTTTCCGGGGCCGATCCGACGTCCTACGCGCGTCCCCGCTCAGCGTACACAGGACTTGACCTCGATCAACAAGCCTTCGGTTGGAGCATCACCCGTGTTCTCACCGCTGTGGGTCTGCGCCGGGAGCCAGTCGGCCTCGTCCGCGGCGAACACCCGCTCGCGCACCTTGCCGTCGGCGAAGCTGAGCTTGCGGCGAAAGGGCTTGAGCGCGTACATCACGAAGGCGTGGGGGTGGTAGTGCAGGTGCGTCTTCTCACCCGGTTCGTCGTGATAACGGAGCACGCGCACGTGGTCGTTCTCGAGGACCACGCGGTACTTGCCGCCGTCACTTTCGGTTGGATCAGGCGCCGCTCGTTGCGCGGAGGGCGCGCTGGGCTTGGCGGACTGGGCGCGCGCGATCTGGTGGCCCGCACAGGCCCCGAACACCATTGCCACGAACGCCGCGCACACGGGTTGCAGAGGGATACGCATGATTTGACTCCTGGCACCCGTGATTAACGCATGATCTTGCGCCAGCAAAAACGCACAATTTTGCACGTCGTTCATGCAATAATGCAAGGGTGTTGGCCTGGGACGACTGGCGTGTTTTTCTCCACATCGTGCGAGAGGGCACGCTTTCAGCCGCCGCCCGCACGTTGAAGGTGGACCAGTCGACGGTTGGCAGGCGACTGAGTGCGCTGGAGCAGGCCGCCGGCAGTCGGCTGTTCGAACGCAGCAGCGGCGGCTTCACACTGAGCGCGGCCGGTCAAGCGGTGCTGGCCAGCGCCCGACGCCTGGAGGACGAGACCCTCGCCATCGAGCAGAAGCTGCGGGGACACGACCGTGGCGAGCAAGGCAGCGTGCGCCTCGCGACGTCCGACAGCTTGGCGGCTTGGTTCTTGATCCGAAAGTTGCCGGGGTTCCGCGAGCGTTATCCCGGCATCGCGCTGGAGCTCGTGACCGGCAATCGCCCAGTCGATCTCGCGCGGCGCGAGGCGGACATCTCGTTACGCCTGTCGAAGCCGACGCAACCGCACGTAATCGCGCGGCGCCTGGGCACGGCGGCGTGGGCCGCGTACGCCTGTCGCACTTACGTCCAGCGACGCGGGCTGCCGCGCGTAAGTCAGCAGTTCGAGGGGCACGACGTGATCACGTATGATGCAGAGCTGGCGGGCACCGTGGGCGCGAGGTGGATGCACGAGCACACCTCGCGAGCACGCGTCGTGCTGACGACGAACTCGCTCATCTGCCAGAGCGAAGCCGTGGTGGCCGGACTCGGTGCCAGCGCGCTTCCCTGCGTGTTCGGCGACCGCGCCAAGGATCTGCGCCGGGTCACGCCGAAAACGGTGGGCGAGCACGAGATTTGGTTGGTAGTACACCCCGACGTGCGGCAGAGCCCGCGCGTCCGCGCGGTGCTCGACTATCTGACGCAAGTGATGCGCGACGAAGCGGCGTGGCTGTCCGGGCGCCGCGCCGCCGCCGCTCCCAGGCACCGTAACTAAAAGTGATCGAACGACGTTGGAGCGGCGGCCACGCGGCGTGCAGCGGAAACCGTGCTGCATGAGGTCAATCCCCGTGCTCCCCGGCCTCGCGGCAATAGCACGCGCGAGACGACCACGTCGGCCACTCTCACCTACCTGCGCGTCCTCAGACCTGCAAGAGTGAGAGCTCGTATAAATCCGGCCACGGGGGCGCCGTAGAGGCAAGCGGACGGCATACCCCGGGAATGGCTATGAGCATGCTTCGCACATACATCTCTTGTCTGAGCCTCAACTTCGCACTGATCGGCTGCGGTGATCCGAGCAGCCAGCCGTCAACCGATACGCTGAAGCTCGCCTTCATTCCGAAGACAGGTAACAACCTGGTATTCGACATCGGCAACGATGGCGCCCAGTTTGAGCGCGGGACGTGGGCCACAAGGAGGGCAGCAAGATCGACGTGGCGTACCTGGCGCCAGCCGAGCTCGACCCTGCTGCTGAACGCGCTCTGATTCGACAGGCGATTGCCGAGCGCAAGGACGGCCTGATCGTCTCTTGCATCGACGACTCGATCAGCGAACCAATCGACGAGGCGGTAGACGCTGGTATCCCGGTGCTCACGTTCGACTCGGATTGCCCCGATTCCAAGCGGCTGGGGTTCTACAGCATGGTCAGCGAGGACACCGGCGCCAAGGGCGCTGACGCCCTGGCTTCCCACATGGGACCTGGTGCGAAGAAGGTCGCCATTCTGACCGGTCGCGCCGGTGCCGAAAACTTGGAGAGCCGCGTCGAAGGGTTTTTAGGCCGGCTCGCTGCCGAGTACCCGGATGTGTCGGTGGTAAAGACCGTGCACTGCCTGGAAACCGCGGACAGCTGCGGGACCGCTGTCGAGGACGAGATCATCGCTGAAAACCCGGATCTCGATGGATTATTCGTGGTGGGTTTGTGGGGACTCCAAGCCGCGTGCGCCTGCAGCGATACTGGCATGACGTGCCTGTGCGACGACAGCCAGATGCCGAAATGGAAGGCCGCTGCCAAAGGCAAGCTGAAGACGGTCGCATACGACACGTTGCCCTTCGAGCTCCAGCTCGTAGACCAAGGCTACGTCAGCACCCTCCTTGGTCAGAAGTACTTCGGATGGGGACAAGAGACCGTCACGCTGATGTACGATCACCTCAAGAATGGGACGGAAATCGAGTCATTCATCGACTCGGGTTTCGATTTAGTGTGCGCTGCGAATTCCAAGGAGATGATGGACAAGTGGCGGGCCCGCGACTTCAGCAGCGCTCTAGCAGTCCAGTGCAAGCTTTGAGATCGTCTCACCTCGCGTCCGCTCGCGCGGCCGCCTTGGATACGAATACGTGCTGAAGCGCGTCGAGCTCTATTTGCCGAGTCGCATCGCTTCGCGATACTCCGGCATGACGCTGCCATCTTCGTTCATCACCATGAACCAGTGTTGCCACGGGATCTCGAGCTCTTCGAAGATGCCGATCAGATCCGTGTAGTACCTGACCCGGTCTTGGAGTTGAGAGGTCGCGTCGTAGGCGCCAAACTCGTTGCAGATGACCGGGACGTTGTTGGTCACGGCCCAGCGCTTGGCGCTGACGATGTGGTTTCGCAAGGCTGAGCGGTTGCCCTCACGGTAGTAGTTCTTCAGCGCCGTCAGCATCCAAGCTTCCATCCCAGAATGGAAGCCGAGGCCGGCGTAATACTCCGACCAGCGCGCAGGATCATAGGGGTAGGGCAAGTCGTGCGCGGCGCCCAGGCTGGCCCAGCTTGCGCCCTGGTGCGTGAACAGGAACGGCTCGTAGTCGTGGAACGAATAGATAACGTTGTCGTCGCTGAGCGGCTTGCGGGCAACCAGCTTGTCGATACCGTACCAGTTGACGTCGCCAAAGATGATGCTGTGCGTGGTGTCGTACGCGCGAATGGCCGTCACCAGTTGCTCGGCGATGGCGCCCCACTCGGCCTGCGTGGGGTCCACGCCCCCAAAGGATAGCTCTGGCTCGTTCATCAATTCGAAGAACAGATCCTCTCGCGGGTTGTCTGCGAAATGTTCGGCGACTTTGCTCCACAGCAGCGCCGCCGTGGCCATGGCGTCCGGGTCCGCCTTGTCTGGTAGAGTGTTGTACTGGTGGTAGTCGATGGTAAACGACAGGCCGTGCGCTTCGGTCCACGTGTCGAAGGAGTCCAGCACGGTCCAGAGGTCGTCATGAACCGTGATTTCGAGCGACGCACCGCTGCCACTGGTCGACGCGACGTACTGGTCCAGGTCGATGGGCAAGCGCAGGGAGCGAAAGCCCGCCGCGGCGAGCTTCTGTACCGTGCGTTCGTCGTAGCGGAAGTCGGTGAAGCGCGCTTCCTCCAGCCAATTGGTGAGGTTATAGCCGCGATTCAGGTACCGCAGGGCGCGGGCCTGAAGCGGGTTGTCGATGGTGATCGAATCGATGGTCGCGTCAGCCGGAGGTGACGGCTCGTTGATGGTGAGGTCCGGCGGCGCAGCCACGTTCGTACGAGCAACCGCCAAGTTGTCGATGTCGAGCTTGGCGGTGCCGCCTGTCGTGCCCTTGACCATGAAACCAAGGTTCTTGACGTGACTGAGATTGAGCGTGACCTTCTTGCCCCAGCCTTCTTGAGAAAAAGTGACGAACGGCAGCGTCACCGTCTTCCAGGTCGCAGAAGCCGGCAGCGAAACTCCGAAGTCGTCGTAGTCAGTCACGTCGCTGACCAGTACCTGTACGCGGTGAGCGCTGCCCTGGTACGTGTAGGATATCCCAGAGTAGCTACCTAAGTCGTAGGGCGATGCGTCGGTGCCAATGGAGACTCCGAAACCCACGAAGGGATCGTAAGCGTAGGTACCCTTGTCGAAGGTGCTGCTGATCTCGAGGGACTTTTGCGACTGAAAGCCGGGCCCGCCCATCACCACCTCGGTCGCAGTCGCACCGGTAAACGTCAGCGTGGACAGGCCGCCGCTGTCCTTGTCCGTGAAGCCGTACCAGCCGCCAGGAACGAGCGGCAGCGCGTCACCATCCTCGAAGTCGTCGATCAGAAGCGTGTCGCCCAGCTCGACCGCACCCCCAACGCCGCCCGAGGTCGCTCCGCCCGAGGTCGCTCCGCCTTTGCTCGACGAGCCTCCAACGCCAGTTCCCCCGTTGCCAGCCATGGAGCCGCCCGCGCCCGTTCCCTCTGGCGGAGCCTCCTTTCCTCCGCAAGCGGCGAGGAGGAGGAGCAAGCTCGGGCATAGGCACACCGCTAATGTCGATCGGAACTTCATGCGCTCATTGGGGTATGTCGAGCTCCGCGAAGAACGATCGAAGGAAAGCGCGGTTGAGTGCCACCTTCGTTGGGATGCGCGCTAGCTGGTCTCGCTGGGGCGGCCACGCCCCAGCCGCCCGGGTTATGATGAGCTGGTGAAAACACTGGAAGCGCTCGTCGACGAATCTTCCAATCCCAAGTACTACCGGCATGCCGTGAGCAAGCTCGATGAGGGCCAGAGAGAACGTATTCGCGAGCTTGCTAACCAGCTCTCGAGCGCCGGGGCAACGGACGCTTTGAGTTGGGCTTACAGCGAAGTCTGCGAAGGCATCGCGCAAACAGCTCGCTTCCTGGTCCTGCGCGAGCTGTGCGCATGTGCGCGAGACGTCGGCGGCGTGCTCGATGGCTGCGACATGGACGACGCTCGCGGCCTCTTCGACGCTTTGCTTGGGGCCGGTGCAGACCGCGGCCTCCTGGAACGCTTGGTGCTCGCGGTAGCCAAGAGCACCGTCTGGCACTGCGTAACGACCCTCGACGAGGGCGGCTTCGGGACGAGCAACGCCGTCGGCTGGGCGCTCGCCGAGACCGATGCCGAAGGGGAGCTGACGGGCCGCCTCGTCGGTGGTCTCCACGAGAGCGCGCAGGACAAAGACTTCCTGGGCGAGCCGGCGTGAATCTTCGCGCGAAACCGGAGTGAGCTTCCGCCTCGCTTGTTCTGGGCGGCAGGGCGCATGTCCACGGTGATGCTGCCGGCGTCGTTAGTGTAGATTGTTGACGATTTCTTCGGAAACCTGCCAAAGCCTCCGCGCCAGATCTTCGTCATTGGCATCGGCGCGAGGCTTGGCGATGTTGCAATCTGCGAAGAATTGCCCGGATACGTTGGCAAGCTTGGGGTGGGCTGCGACGTATACTTCGGTCGCAGCGCCTTGCGCGACGGTCTTGAGCGCGAGCGGGCCGCCCATGGACATAGCGGCGGCAAGCACGGGATTCATGTGGCGCTGCAAGTTGGTGCGGATCACCCCGGGGTGCACAGCGTTGGCTGTCTTCTTCGTGCCTGCCAGGCGGCGAGCGAGTTGTTTGGCAAACAGCAGATTGGCAAGCTTCGATTGTCCGTAGGCGCCCCAGGAGCTGTAGCCCTTGGCGCCGTCCAGGTTATCGAACTCGATGCCGACCTTCGGCGCCATCTTGTGCGCGCTGCTGCTCAGCAAGACGACGCGGCCGGCATCCGTCAGCTGATCGAGTAAGCCGGTGACCAAGATGAAGTGCCCGATGTGATTGGTGAAAAACTGCAGCTCGTAACCGTGTGCCTTCTGTAGCTGCGCGACCGCCATCACACCCGCGTTGCCAATAATGGCGTCCAGCCGTAGGCCCGATCGCTTCACGGATTCGACGCACGCGCGCACGCTCGCCGGCTCCGCCAGCTCACACGCCAAAGGCAGTGTGTCACCGCTCACGCCGGCGCACGCCTGTTGCGCCTTCTCGAGCGTGCGCGCGGTGCCAACCACACGTGCGCCCCGCAACGCGAGCACTCGAAGCGCCTCGGCCCCAACGCCAGAGTTACAGCCCGTGAGCAAGATGGTTTGACCGGCGAGGGAGAGACCTTCGGTCACCTGCTCCGCGGTCGAGCCGTAACCGAAGCCGCTTTCGCCTCGGGGAGCTAGCCATGCATAAAGAGACATTCAGCCTTACTACGCGAACCAGCTGGCGACCGCACCCTTGTCGTGCGCGTCGACCATTGCAGACCATTCTGGCAAGCTAGGCGTCCAAAGGGCCGGTGCGCCGTTCGTCCTGTGGCGAGTAGGTCACTCGTCCCGGTGACTGCGCGCCCACGCAATGACGCTGCCCCCTTCTTCGATACTGTCGAGCCACCAAGAGAGTCCGGGGTAATCGCGTTTAGCAGCAGCGATGTGCTTACGTAGCGCCGCAATGTCACCGCGCTGGGCAAGCAATTCGGCTTGTAATGCGGCTCGCTCGGGCAAGAAGATGCCGTCTAGCACGTCGAGTCTACTGAGGGGCATGTGCTTCAGTGCGGCGGAACCGTAGAGCAATTCGCGCATGAGCCAGTTGAAGCGGAGCGGATCCTTGGTGCCCCATGGCTGACGCTTTGGTGAGGAGCCAGTGGGTGGAAACCGAGTCCATTGTCCCCAAGTGCGGCTGTCCTCGAGCTCTGCAGCGGTGAGCCGTAAGATCTCTTTTTCTTTTGGAGTCGGAGCGCGCAGCCGGAGCGTCACGGGTGCACTGTGTGCCTGAATGTCTGGCGGACCCAGCGCGATCACCGCTTCGTACGTGCCGGCCCGGAGTGTGGACGGCAGCACCTCACTCAGGTCGATGAGAACACGGCGCTGATCTCCCGCTCTCAGCCTCGTGCTACCGAATTCCAGGAGCTGGTTATGCGGCTCCAGCTCGTAGATGAGTTGATCGCTGGCGCGTAAGCTCACGCCCACTGCGTCCTCCGTGCTGTCCCAACTGGTCAGGGGCACGCGCAACGACGATGCGCTGGGATCCGACTTGAAAGTTACGCCAACGTACATAGGAAAACCAAGCACGTAGACAGGTTCCACCTGGACCTCCAGGATGCGCAAAGTCGGCGCTCTCGCGGACGAGCTGGCGCCTCTGACCAACTCCGCGTCGAGCTCTGCCTTTCGCTCAGCGCTGAGCTCATTCCCGTGCAACCCACCGGTCGTTGCCGAGCCGCCACTCGTTGTTGCCGAGTTCGTTGTCGCGGCCCCGCCGGATGCTGCCGAGCTGGTGCGGGCTGCAGTGACCGAGCTGGCTCGGGCTGGCGCGACGTTCGATCCAGCTGTCTTGCAGCCGAGACCGAGCGCTAGCAGGCACAAGAGGAACTTACGATGTGACAACATTAGATCTCCCTGTGGCGGCGCGTCCACGCAATCACGCTACCGCCAGGTTCGATGTGGTCGAGCCACCAGCTGAGTTCAGGAAACGCTCGCTTCGCGTCAGCGAGGTGAGCTTGGAAAGCGCCAGCGTCACCGCGCTGCGCCAGAATCTCTGCCTGCAACGCTGCGCGCTCCGGCAGGAAGAGGCCGTCCAGCACATCCAAGCTGGTAAGGGGGATGCTCTGCAACGCGCCGGGGCCGTACAGCATGTCGCGCATCAGCCAGTTGAAACGCAGCGGGTCGCTAGGCCCCCAGGGCAATTGAGTAGGAGAGGCACCCGTGGAGGAA